>Ga0116156_10001884_pt1 | contig 19618 bp, 19 predicted proteins | sample AD_UKC045_MetaG_FD_89891 | JGI IMG/M metagenome (GOLD analysis project Ga0116156, IMG submission 89891) | Active sludge microbial communities of municipal wastewater-treating anaerobic digesters from USA - AD_UKC045_MetaG | ecosystem: Engineered > Bioreactor > Anaerobic > Digestate | place: USA... | reverse complement strand
GTGATGGTGCGCAACGACAAGGGCTTCTTCGCCGGCCCGACCTTCGACGTGGTCGGGGCGCGCTACGCGGACTTCAGCAATACCTACCGCGTCGCTGCCTACGAACTCCTCGGGCTGCGGGTCGGGTTCGAGCGCGAGCGCTGGGAGGTGTTCGGCGAGGTCCGCAACCTGCTGGACAGGGAGTACGTCGGCGTCTTCAGCGTGCTGGATCGCGCGTCGGCAGGCTCGGCCATCCTGCAGGCCGGTGAGCCGCGCTCGGTCTACGCCGGCCTGCGGCTGCGGTTCTGAGCCATGGACATCGACACACAACTGCAGGGTGGACGCGACATGCGGCGTCGCGCCTGGCGCTGGCATTTCCTCGCCGCGTTGCTGGTGATTCCGTTCGTGCTCTGGCAATCGGCCACCGGCACGCTGTACCTGTGGTCGGAGGCGTGGGTCGACCAGCGCCACCCGGACCTGCGCTTCGTCGAGCCGGCACCACGACAGGTGTCGCTCGACGTGCAGCTCCGGGCCGCGCGCGATTTCCAACCGGGCGCGAAGGTGGCGAACGTGTTGCTGCCGGTGGATCCGGCGCGCAGCACCCAGGTCACATTCGCGGCCGCGAGTGGGCTGCCGCTGGCGGTGTTCGTCGATCCGCACCGCGGGGTCGTGCTGGGCAGCCTGGAAGGTGCGGCGTGGCCGGTCGGCTGGACGCGCAGCCTCCACGGCGGCTGGCCGCTGGGCGATGCCGGCAGCTGGCTGCTGGAACTGGGCGCGTGCTGGACCATCGTGATGGTGCTGAGCGGCCTGTACCTGTGGTGGCCGCGCGATGGGCGCGGCTGGCGCGCGCTGCTGCCGCGCCTGCGCAGCGGCGGCTGGACCTTCTGGCGCGACCTGCACGCTTGCGTGGCGGTGTGGTTCTCGCTGCTGATCGTGCTGTTCCTGTTCACCGCGTTGCCCTGGACCAGCTTCTGGGGCAACAAGGTGCTGCTGCCGGTGCAACAGGCGCTGGGCCAGCAGGGCCCACGCGCGGCGGGTTTCGCGCCGGTGTTCGCCGGCGAGGCCGCCACGGAGGTGGGCAGCCTGCAGCAGATGCTGGAGCAGGCGCGCTCGCGCGGGATGGCCGGCGACCTGATGTTCACTATGGTCGACGGCCCGCCGGGCTCGGCGGCGTCGCTGCGAAGCGTGGCGGCGAACGCCTCAGACGAGCGCTACCTGTTGCTCGACCGCGCGAATGCGCAGGTGCTGGACGATGCCGGCTGGTCGAGTTTCCCGTTGATGGCGAAGACGGTGGCGACCGGCGTGAAGCTCCACGAAGCCGACTACTTCGGGCGATCCGGCCGCTGGGTCAACACCGCATTCGCACTGGCACTCGCGTGGCTGTGCGTCACCGGCACGATGGCGTGGTGGCGGCGCAAGCCCACGCGCTCGCTGGGGGTGCCGCCGCCGAGCCAGCGTCCATGGCCCTGGTGGTTGCGCGTGCTGGCGCTCGTCGGGTTCCTGGTGCTGCCGCTGCTCGCGCTGTCCGCCGCGCTGCTGTGGCTGGCCGAAAACGCATGGGCGCACTTCGCCAATTGCCGGAGCAAGCGCGCATGAACCTGCCGGTGCTGTTCCTGTTCGCGGTTTCGGCGTGGGTGATGGCTTGGGGCGTGTTCCTGGGTGCCGCCTGGTGCACGACGCGCGTGGCCGACCCGCATCCCATCACCTTGCTCGATGACGGCATTCCTTCCCTCGAACCCACGGAGACCGACCGATGAAGTCGTTGCTGATTTGTCTTTCGCTTTTCCTGCTGGCCGGTTGCGCGCAGCAGGACCACCAACGCATCGGCGACCTGGTGGTCTCGGTGCCGTGGTCGCGGGAAATCCCGCCCACCGCGACCGTCGCCGCCGGCTTCGTCACCATCCAGAACAAGGGCAACCGCGACGACCAGCTGATCCGCATCGAAAGCCCGACCGCGAAGCGCGTGGAACTCCGCACGATGCGTCACGAGGATGGCGTGATGCGGATGCGCCAGTTGGTGGAGGGCGTGCCGATCCCGGCCGGCCAGACCGTCGTGCTTGCGCCCGGTGGCGACCATGCGATGTTCATCGAACCCGTGCGCCACGCCACAGCCGGCGAACAACTGCAGGCGACGCTGGTGTTCCGCGATGCCGGCCGCCTGCCGGTGGCGTTCGCCGTGCGCGGCATCGCCGAGCAGGACGAAGGCGGACACGGGCACCATTGACCAGGCAGGAAGGACCCATCGCGGCGACGGGACGAGCGCACGGGTCGATGCGGTATGCCGTTCACGCACCCGGCAAGCGGAAGAACGCGGCAGCCGTGGCCGCGCTGTTGGCCGCCGCGATGGCCACGTCCTCGCCGCGATCGCGCGCCAGTTCTTCGACGATGTGCGGCAGGAAGGCCGGCTCGTTGCGTCGGTCCTTCGGCATCGGTTTCAACGTGCGCGGCAACAGGTAGGGCGCGTCGGTCTCGACCATCAGCCGATGCGCCGGGATATTGCCGACGATCTCACGCAGGTGCTGGCCGCGACGTTCGTCGCAGAGCCAGCCGGTGATGCCGATGTGCCAGTCGTTGTCGAGGTAGTCGAACAGTTCCTCGCGGCTGCCGGTGAAGCAGTGCACCACCGCCGGGCCAAGCTTGCCGTCGAAGTTCTTCATCATCGCCATGAAGTCGGCGTGGGCATCGCGCTGGTGCAGGAACAGCGGCTTCTGCGTCTCCACCGCGATCTGCAGCTGGCGTTCGAACGCCTTGCGCTGCGCCGGCCGCGGCGAGAAATCGCGGAAGAAATCCAGCCCGCATTCGCCGACCGCGACGACTTCGGTATGCGCATGCAGCGCGCGCATCTCGGCGTCGCATTCCTCGGTGTATTCCACCGCGTGGTGCGGGTGCACGCCGGCGGTGGCGAACAATGCGCCGGGATGCGCCTGCGCCAGGGTGAGCGCCTTCGGCGAATGCTCGCGGCTGGCGCCGGTGATGATCATCCGGGCCACGCCGGCATCGCGTGCGCGCTGCAGGACCGCGTCGCGGTCGCGGTCGAAGCTGTCGTGGGTGAGGTTGGCGCCGATGTCGATGAGGTTCATTCGCGCATTGTAAGAGCGTGAAGTCTCCCGCCTCGGCGTCGCCTACCGTCGGACGGTTCGCTACGCGGCTCGAAATGCCGCTACGCGAACCATCCGACGGTCTCGCCGCCGATGCCGCCGTTTTTCGGCTCTCAGTTCAACTGGCAGGTCGCCGGCTTGGTCGAGGTGAACAGCGCATTCGTCGCCCACTCGGGGTGGTCGATGAAGGGGTTGCGGTTGCCCTGGAAGCTCTGGATGACTTCGTTGCGGTCGCGCTCGGCGGCGTCCGGCGGATCGGCCGCGTGCCAGGCCAGCAGCGTCGAGAGCAGGCCCATGTACGCCGGCGACGCGGACGTGATGACGATCTTGCTGCGGTCGTTGGTGAGTTCCAGGTCGGGCTCGGATTGCCCGGTGTTCGGATCCACGCCGCCTTCGTAGCGGATCGCCATGTACAGCACCGCGCGCGCCATGTCGCCCTTGCGCTTGCCCCAGACCTGGAACGAACCGGTATAGCCGTCCGGGGATTGCACCCAGTTGGAGTTGCCCGGATACACGCCGCTGCCGCCGCCGACGCCGTTGTTGGCTTCTGTCACGCGCTCGCCGCAACTGCTGCTGCAATCGGCATACGGCTTGTTGCCGCGGTCCGCGTTCCACGTGGCATCGGTGAGGTAGAGCATGTGGGTGTCGGTGTACGGCGCATACGGCAGGCCCAGGTTGCCGGTGGCGGAGCCGAAGCCCAGCGAGTTCGGCCAGGTGTGCTCGCGGTTGTAGCGCAGGCCGCTGCCGCTGCCCGCCCGTTCGGTGACCTTGAGGTAGCTGCGGTTGCGGTAGGCATCGAGCACGCGGCCGCTGTTGTTCGGATCCTCGTCGGCGATCTCCAGGATCGTCCAGGTATTGGTGGTGCCGCCGCTGTAGGGATAGGCGGTGTGGCCCTTGATGGTGTCGTGCAGCGAGCAGCGCAACTGCGACGGGCTGCTGGTGTTGACGTGGCTGTAGTAGCCGGTCGGGCCGGCGGCAGCGACGGTGAACGCCACCGTGGTGTTGGCGACCGGCTTGGCACCGCCAGCGTCCGTCACCTTGCTGGCGACCACGCCGAGCGTGCAGGTCTCGCCGCCATGCAGCGCGGTGTTCGTGCTGATGGGGAAGCTGGCGCCGCTGGTGGCGTGGGTAAGGGCGACGTTGCCGGAGGTGCTGCAGGCGAGGGTGAACGCACCGCTGGCCAGGCTCACGGATTCGCTGAAGCCGACCGCCAGGTTGCCCGCGGCGGGGAAATCGGTGGCGCCGGCGACCGGCGTGGTCGAAGTCACCACCGGCGGCGGATTCGGCGCGGCGAAGGTCTGGCCTGCGTTGCAGGACCCGAAGCTCGCGGTCGCCGCAGGTTGCCAGCTGAAGTTGGCGTAGGTGGTGCCGCTGCCGGTGAGCCGCAGCGAACGACCGGCCGCATCGGAACCGGATTCGGACACCGGCAGGTTCACGCTGGTGCGGCCGGCAGCGGGGCCGTTGCTCGCCTTGATCACGCCTTCGTAGCTGATGAACTGCACGACCTGGCCGGCGCCATTGACCAGGGCGATGCCATCGTTTGGCCCGTTCTGGATGCCGTTGCTCGCATAGCTGACGGTGGCGATCCGCACCTGCGCGCCGCAGGAGACCAGGCTGCCGGCGGGCACCAGGTCGTTGTCGTAGGTCACCGCGGCCGACGGCGTGGAACCGTTGTAGAGATAGATGCGATAGGCGCTCAGGGTCTCGCCGGCGGTGGCGACCACTTCGATGCGTTCGCCGGTGTCGCCGGACGAGGTCGCGTCGTCGTAGTGGATCTCGTTGATGAAGACATCGGCCGAGGCGGGCGCGGCGACGAAGGCAAGGGCGAGCGCGGCGCAGGACAACCAGGCGCGGCGGGAACGGACGGGGCGTGGCGACACGGGGGACTCTCGCGGCAAAAAGTGGCGCGATCTTGCCCCGGAAATGTGACGAAAGTCATACCGCAGTGCACCGTGGCTGCGGGCGGTTAGCCTAGTCGCATGAGTGAAAACGCTTTCCCGATCCAATCCCTGCTGCCGGCGATCCGCGGATCGCTGCAGGATCATCCGCGGCTGGTGCTGGAAGCGCCGCCGGGCGCGGGCAAGACCACACAGGTGCCGCTGGCGTTGCTGGATGCCGACTGGCTGCGTGGGCAGAAGATCGTGATGCTGGAACCACGCCGGGTCGCGGCGCGCGCGGCCGCTGGTTTCATGGCGAAGCAATTCGGCGAAGCGGTCGGCGAGACCGTCGGTTACCGGATCCGTTTCGAGAACAAAGTCGGCCCGAACACCCGCATCGAGGTGGTCACCGAAGGCATCCTCACCCGCATGCTGCAGGACGATCCGATGCTGGAAGGCGTCGGCGCGCTGCTGTTCGATGAATTCCACGAACGCCATCTCGCCGGCGACCTCGGGTTGGCGCTCGCGCTCGATGTGCAATCGGGCTTGCGCGACGACCTGCGGATCGTGGTGATGTCGGCGACGCTGGATGGCGAGCGCCTCGCGACGTTCCTGGATGCCCCTCGCCTGAGCAGCGCCGGCCGCAGCTATCCGGTCGAGATCGCGCACTTCCCCGCGCGCCGCGAGGAAGCGATCGAGCACCAAACCAAACGTGCGATCGAACAGGCGCTGGTGACGCATCCCGGCGACGTGCTGGTGTTCCTGCCCGGCCAGCGCGAGATCGCGAACGTGGAGCGGCTCCTCGCGGCTGCGCTTCCTGCGGCTGGGGAATTGCTTTTCCCTCAGTCGGGGCATCCTGCCCCGATTCGCGCGCGCGCCCGCCATGGCGCGCACGACGCAACACCCCAGCCACCGACATCGCAGCTTGCAGACGTCGACGTGCTGCCCTTGCACGGAGAGCTGCCGTTGGAACAACAGACCCGCGTGCTCCAACCCGCCACCGATGGCCGGCGTCGCGTGGTGCTGGCGACCAATGTCGCGGAATCGTCGGTGACCTTGCCCGGCGTGCGCGTGGTGATCGACAGCGGTCTCGCCCGCGAGCCGCGCTTCGATCCCAACAGCGGCTTCGCGCGGCTGGACGTGGTGTCGATCTCGCAGGCTTCCGCCGACCAGCGTGCGGGTCGCGCGGGTCGCGTCGCCGAGGGCTTCGCGTATCGGCTGTGGCCGCAGTCGCAACGGCTGGAGCCGCAGCGGCGGCCGGAGATCGCCCAGGTCGAGCTGGCCTCGCTCGCGCTCGAACTCGCGGCCTGGGGCAGCGATGCCTTGCGCTTCGTCGATCCGCCACCGACCGGCGCACTGGCCGCGGCGCGCGACTTGCTGCGACGGCTCGACGCGCTCGATGCGAGGCACGCGATCACCGCCCGCGGCCGTCGGATGCTGGCCCTGGGCACGCATCCGCGACTGGCGGCGATGCTGCTCGTATCGAACGAGCCCTCGCGCATCGCGCTGGCCTGCGACTTGGCCGCATTGATCGAAGCGCGGGATCCGCTGCGCAGTCGCAGCGATGCGCTCGCTGAGCGCTGGCAGGCGCTGGCCGCGTTCCGCAACGGACGCGTCGGCGCTGACGCGAATCGCTCGGCACTGGCGGCGATCGATGCGGCATCGAAGCAATGGCGTCGCCGCTTGCGCTGCAATGCGCATCCACCCGCGGATGTGCCGGCTCACGACCTCGGCGACCTGCTCGCGCATGCCTTTCCCGACCGCATCGCCCGGCAGCATCCGCAGGACGCGAAGCGCTACCAGCTGGCGAACGGGCGGATGGCGAAGCTGTTCGACGATTCCGCGGTGCATGGCGAGCCGTGGCTGGTCGCCAGCGAGTTGCGCTTCGAGGCGAGGGACGCGCTCTTGCTGCGCGCCGCCCCGGTCGACGAGGCATACCTGCGGCAAGCGTTCGCCGCGCATTTCCACGAAGGCGACGAGGTCCGCTGGGATGCGGGTCGACGCGCGCTGGCCAGCGAACGCATCGCCCGCTTCGACGGCATCGTGCTGTCGAGCAAGCCGGCCGGGCGCGTCGATCCGGCGCTGGCGGCGCGCGCGCTGACCGACGCCGTGCGCGACCTCGGATTGACGGCATTGCCGTGGACCGAGGCGTTGTCGCAATGGCGCGTCCGCGTGCAATGCCTGCGTGCGTGGATGCCGGAGCTCGGGTTGCCGGACCTGTCGGATGCCGCGCTGTTGGCCTCGCTCGACGCGTGGCTGATGCCGGCCTTCGCCGGCAAGACCCGGCTGGATGCGCTCGACGAATCGGCGCTGGCCGAAGCGCTGAAATCCGCCGTCGACTGGAACCTGCGCCAACGCATCGACCAGCTCGCGCCGACGCGCATCGACGTCCCCTCCGGCATGCAGCGCGCGATCGCCTACGCACTCGACGACCACGGCGAACCGGCATCGCCGGTGCTGGCGGTGAAGCTGCAGGAACTGTTCGGCCTGGCGCAGACGCCGCGCATCGCCGGTGGGCGCATCGCGCTGACCATCCACCTGCTTTCCCCGGGCGGGCGGCCCCTGCAGGTCACCCAGGACCTGGCCGGCTTCTGGGAGCGCACCTATCCGGAGGTGCGCAAGGAAATGAAGGGGCGCTACCCGCGGCACCCTTGGCCCGATGATCCGTGGAACGCGGTGGCGACGCATCGGGCGAAGCCCAGGGGCACCTGAGACCTCCTGCTTGCTGTCATGCTCTTGTCGGCATCCCGGCCAATGCCGGGATGCGCGGCCTCAGGCTGAACCATCCGCAACCCCGCTCACGCGCCATGAACACCGCGCTGCAGAGACTTCCTGCAACTGTCACCCCACCATCCGAGGCACCACCATGAGCAAGCTGGGCAATGCGCAGGATCGCGCGCTGGAACTGATCGGCGAACTGGGCGACGGCATCCGCAAGGCCGTGCCGGGCAAGGCGATGCAATGGGTCGAAACCGGCGCCGCCCTCGGCGCGGTGCGCACCGGCACCCGGATCGCGGGCAAGTTCGTGCGGCGCAACCCGGTGTTGGCGGGTGCCGCGATCGCCGGTGCCGGCCTGCTGTGGCTGGCCGCGCGGCAGCGTGCGAAGAAGCAGGCCGCCGGTGCACCGATCGAAGGCACCGCGACGCGGGTCGAGGCCAAGCGCGGCAAGGCGTCGACGCGCACGCGCCGCAAGCCGCCGGCAGCGGAACAGACCGCCGACTGATCAGCCGGCGGAGGGGCTGGAGGCGGCTTCGGGCAGTTCGATCACGAAACGCGCGCCGCCGCCTTCGCGGTCCTCGTACCACAGCTGGCCACCGGCATTGCCGATGATCTGCTTGGCCAGCGACAGGCCCAAGCCGCTGGACAGGCCATTGGCCGGATCGACCTCGGTCAGGCGATGGAACGGCTTGAACAGTTCGCGCTGCCGCGCCGGTGGAATGCCGGGGCCGCGATCCTGCGCGACCAGCTGCCAGAACCCGGGCGCACCGGGCCGGGCAAGCAGTTCCAGTTCGCCGCCGTCGCGCGCGTACTTCAGGGCATTGGTGACCAGGTTCTCGGCGACCTGGCGCAGCACCAGGCCGTCGATGGCCACGCTGGCGTCGCGTTCCAGCGGAGCGACCTGCAGGCGCAGGCCCTTGGCTTCCAGCTGCAGTTCATACCGCGCCGCCAGCCAGCCCAGGGTTTCGCCCATCCAGGTGCAGGGCGTGGCGACCGCAGCGGCCTTGCTGCTGGCCGCGCGTTCCTGCCCTTCCAGGTAATTGCGGATGAAGCCGAGTGCGTCGCGGGTGCTGCCATCGATGATCTCGATGTAGCGCGGGACGCGCTCCGGCTTGCAGTCCGGCAGCGCCAGCATCTCGGTGGCGAACAGCACGCTGGTCAGCGGGTTCTTGAGGTCGTGTGCGACCAGGTTGACCAGCTCCTGGCGCTCCCGGGCGACCCGTTCCAGGCGGTCGCGGGTGAGCTTGAGGCCCAGGTGCGCACTGACCCGTGCCAGCAATTCCTCGGGCATGAACGGCTTGGTGACGTAGTCGACCGCGCCGGCCTCGAATGCGCGCAGCAGCAGGTCGCGATCCTGGGCGGCGGTCAGGAACACGGTGGGCACCTGGCGGAAACCGGGCAGTTCGCGCAGCGCGGCGAGCAGCTCGAAGCCGTCCATGCCCGGCATCATCATGTCCAGCAGCAGCAGGTCGGGGACTTCGCCGGTCGCGGCCTGCAACGCATCCTTGCCATTGCTGGCGGCGGTGACGGCGTAACCGTGGCGTTCCAGCAGCGCGGTGACCACGCGCACGTTGGCGGCCTGGTCGTCGACGACCAGGATCCGGCCGGTTCTTGGAATCTGATGCGGCATCCGAAAAGCGTTCCCCACGCCGAATCGGCGGTGGCGACGTTAACAAAGGGCCCGCCGGCAGGATAGCCCGACCAAAGTACAAAGCTGAAGCATTCAGCTTTCGGCTCAACCCGCGCAAATGTCCCGCCATTGGCCGGGCGCCAGTCCCGCCAGCAGGTGCCCGCCCACGGCGATCCGTACCAGCCGCAGGGTCGGCAGGCCGACCGCCGCGGTCATCCGCCTGACCTGCCGGTTGCGGCCTTCACGCAGAGTCAGTTCCAGCCACGCGTCGGGCACGGTCTTGCGCATGCGTACCGGTGGATCGCGCGGCCACAGCGCTGGCGTGTCGATGCGTCGCGCTTGCGCCGGGAGGGTCGGACCGTCGTTGAGCTGCACGCCGTTGCGCAATGCCTGCAGCTGCGCATCGCACGGATCGCCCTCGACCTGGGCGAGGTAGACCTTGGGTTGCTTGTGCCGCGGGTCGGTCAGCCGATGCGCCAGCGACCCGTCGTCGGTGAGCAGCAGCAGGCCTTCGGAATCGGAATCGAGGCGACCCGCCGGATACACGCCGGGTGGCAGGCCGAAGCCGGCCAGCGTGGGCCGCGCCGGCGTGCTGCGGGCCGCTTCTGCGCGTCCTGCGCGCGCGGCACTCGCCCGTCCATGGGCATCGTCCGTGAACTGGCAGAGCACGCCATAGGGCTTGTTGAACGCGATCAGCATGGCCGGTGCATGGCGTGGAAAAGCATCGTGAACCACCGTTCTCGGCCGCGCGCCGCGCAGAATGCCCGGTGCGCGGGTCTTCTAGCGGGCGGGCTTGCGGAAGCGCAGGGTCATGCGGTCGCTTTCGCCGATGGCCGCATATTTCGCCGCATCGCCGGGGTCGTGGCGATTGGTCGGCGGCAGCGTCCACACGCCGTTCGGATGGTCGGCCGTGTCCTTCGGATTGGCGTTGACCTCGCTGCGCGCTTCCAGCACGAAGCCGGCGCGGGTGGCATGGTCGATGACCAGGGCTTCGGTCAGGTAGCCGGACGTCTTCATCGCCTCCAGGTCGGTGCCCGGCCTGGCGCGGTGATCGACCACGCCGAGTACGCCACCCGGCTTGAGCGCCGCGAAGAACGCCTGGAAGTAGGCATCGGTGGTGCCGGCGGCGACCCAGTTGTGCACGTTGCGGAAGGTCAGCACCACGTCGGCGGAACCCGGCGCGCCCAGCATCGGTGCCTTGCCGTCGTATTCCAGCCATTGCACGCGGTCGTAGCGCGCCGGCGCGGCCGCGAACTTCGCCTGCAGCGCGGCGTTGCGCTTGCCGCCGCCGCTGTCGGCCGGCGCGGATGCGGTTGCGGCCACGTAACGGCCGGCATCGCGCAGGTACGGGGCGAGGATCTCGCTGTACCAGCCACCGCTCGGGCTGATCTCGATGATCGTGGCGTCGGGCTTCACCTGGAAGAAGCCGAGCGTTTCGCGCGGATGCCGGTGCACGTCGCGGGCCACGTTCTTCGGGTCGCGCGCGGGATGGGCGATGGCGGCATCGAGGGCGGCATCGGCTTGCGTGGTGGCCGTCGCGGTGTCTGCTGGCGTTGCCGTGGTCGATGCACACGCGGCGAATGCGACAACAAGGCCGCTGGCAAGCAGGGAGGCGTGGAATCGGGGCATGGTGGTGTTCCGGTGGGCGGAGGCGGCAAGGGTAGCGCGGCATGGCCGGCGTCGGCCGTGAAACACGAAGCCCGGCGGGTGCCGGGCTTCGCGAGGACAGCGTGGCCGGGCAGGCTCAGCCGGCCAGGGTGGCCAGGGCGGCGTTGAGGGTCGCGCTGGGACGCATCGCGGCCGACAGCTTGTCGAGGTCCGGCTGGTAGTAGCCGCCGATATCGACCGGCTTGCCCTGCACGGCGATCAGTTCCTCGACGATCTTCGCTTCGCCATCGCCAAGCGCCTGCGCCAGGGGGGCGAACTTCGCCGCGAGCTCGGCGTCGATGGTCTGCGCCGCCAGCGCCTGCGCCCAGTACAGCGCGATGTAGAAATGACTGCCGCGGTTGTCGATCGTGCCCAGCTTGCGGCCGGGCGACTTGTCGGTGTCCAGGAACTTCGCGTTGGCGGCATCCAGCGCATCGGCCAGTACCTGCGCGCGGGCGTTGCCGGTGGTATTGGCGAGATGCTCGAACGAGGCCGCCAGGGCGAGGAACTCGCCCAGCGAATCCCAGCGCAGGTAGTCCTCTCCGACGTACTGCTGCACATGCTTGGGCGCACTGCCGCCGGCGCCGGTCTCGAACAGGCCGCCGCCGTTCATCAGCGGCACGATCGACAGCATCTTCGCGCTGGTGCCCAGTTCCATGATCGGGAACAGGTCGGTCAGGTAATCGCGCAACACGTTGCCGGTGGCGGCGATGGTATCCAGGCCCTGGCGGATGCGCTTGAGCGAGTGCCGCATCGCCCGGATCGGACTCATGATGCTGATGTCGAGGCCGCTGGTGTCGTGGTCGTTGAGGTAGGCGGCGACCTTGGCCACCAGGCCGCGGTCGTGGTCGCGGCGCGGATCCAGCCAGAACACCACCGGCGTGTTGCTCAGGCGCGCGCGGGTCACCGCCAGCTTCACCCAGTCGCGGATCGGCGCGTCCTTGGTCTGGCACATGCGCCAGATGTCGCCGGCCTTGACCGGGTGCTGCAACAGCACGGTGCCGTGTTCGTCGATCACCCGCACGGTGCCGTCGCCGGCGATCTTGAAGGTCTTGTCGTGGCTGCCGTATTCCTCGGCGGCCTGCGCCATCAGGCCCACGTTGGGCACGCTGCCCATGGTCGCCGGGTCGAACGCGCCGTGCTCGCGGCAATCGTCGATCACTTCCTGGTAGATGCCCGCGTAGCAGCGGTCCGGGATCACCGCCTTGGCGTCCTGCAACTCGCCGGCCGCGTTCCACATCCTGCCGCTGTCGCGGATCATCGCCGGCATCGAGGCGTCGACGATCACGTCGCTGGGCACGTGCAGGTTGGTGATGCCCTTGTCGGAATTGACCATCGCCAGGCCCGGGCGCTGCGCGTACAGCGCGGCGATGTCGGATTCGATGCCCGCGCGCTGCGCCTCCGGCAACTGGCCCAGCTTGGCGTACAGGTCGCCGATGCCGTTGTTGGGGTCGAAGCCGATCTCGGCCATCGTCCGCGGGTGCTTCTCCAGCACCGGCGCGTAGAAGCGGCTGACCGCGATGCCGAAGATGATCGGGTCGCTGACCTTCATCATGGTCGCCTTGAGGTGCAGCGAGAACAGCACGCCGCGCGCCTTCGCGTCCTCGATCTGCGCATCGATGAAATCGGCCAGCGCCTGCGCGCTCATGACCGAGGCATCGATCACTTCACCGGCCTGCACCTGCAGCGGCCCGCGCAGCGGGAAGCTGCTGCCGGTGACGCTGGTGTACTCGATGCGCAGCGGACCCGCGTTGACCATCGTGTAGGACTGCTCGCTGCCGTAGAAATCGCCGGCCTCCATGTGCGACACGTGCGAGGCCGATCCGGCATCCCACTTGCCCATGCGGTGCGGATGCTTGCGCGCGTAGGCCTTCACCGAGGCCGGCGCGCGGCGGTCCGAGTTGCCCTCGCGCAGGACCGGGTTGACCGCACTGCCCATGGCCTTGGCGTAGCGCGCCTTGATGTCCTTCTCGCGCTCGCCCTGCGGCTCGTCCGGGTAGTCCGGCAGCGCGTAGCCGTGCGCCTGCAATTCCTTGATCGCCGCCTTCAGTTGCGGCACCGACGCGCTGATGTTCGGCAGCTTGATGATGTTGGCTTCCGGCGTCTTCGCCAGTTCGCCGAGTTCGCGCAGGTCGTCGCTGTTGCGCTGGTCTTCCGGCAGCAGGTCGTTGAACTGCGCCACGATCCGCGCGGCGAGCGAGATGTCGCGGGTCGCCACGTCCACGCCGGCGGTCTTCGCATAGGCCTGCACGATCGGCAGGAAGCTGGCGGTGGCGAGGAACGGGGCCTCGTCGGTGAGCGTGTACAGGATCTGGGCGGTCATGGCGGCTCGCGGTCACGGCGGAAGACCGCCATTGTCGGGCTTCACGCCGCCGCGGGCAAAGACGGGCGCGGCCGATGTGCGCGGGCATGACCTCCGGCAGTGCGCATCGGCCTGGCGATGGGTGCATGGTGGCCACGCCATCACCTTCGGGGACCGGGAACATGCCGATGCGTCGTGCCATCCTGCTGCCTGGCCTGCTGGCGATGGCGCTTGCCGGCCTACCCGGACAGGCGACCGCCCAGCAGCCGCCCGCCAATCGCCCCAAGCCCTGCAGCCAGGCCATGCATCGACAGTTCGATTTCTGGATCGGCGAATGGACGGTCAGCGACCCCGGGGGCAAGCCGGTGGGCCGCAGCCGCATCGAGGCCACGCTGGACCGTTGCGTCATCCACGAGCACTGGACCGGGGGCGGCGGCAGCAATGGCGAGAGTTTCAACCTCTACAACGCCGCGACCCGCCAGTGGGAACAGTTCTGGGTCGACAACGGCGGCAACCGCCTGCACCTGAAGGGCGGGCTGGTCGATGGCGCGATGGTGCTGCGCGGGACCCAGGACGTGGCGAACGCGCAGACCGGGCTGACCCAGCACGAGCGCATCACCTGGACGCCGAATGGCGACGGCAGCGTGCGCCAGCTGTGGGAAACCTCGACCGATGACGGCAAGACGTGGACGGTCGCGTTCGACGGGATCTACCGCAGGGCCGCGACACCCTCGCCTTGAGTGTTCATCGAAAAAAGAAGGGCCCGGTTTGCACCGGGCCCTTCTTTTCGATGGGAGTTCGCGAACGCCCAAACGCGGGATCGCCGCCTGCGCGGGGATGACGTGCGTGGAAAGGCCCACGCGCGTTTCGCATGGGCGCGCTTACGTCACTTGACCTCGAACTCGCGGGTCTGCACCACGCTGCCGTCCAGCGAGACTTCGAGCTTGTACTTGCCGGTCGGCCAGCCATCCGGCTTGCTGATCTGGAAGTCGGTCACGCCGCTGCCGGCGAAGCCGATGTCGCGGCTTTCCTCGTGCACGGTCTGGTTGCTGTCGACGTGGGTCCACTTCACGCCCAGCTTGCCGGGCACGGTGGCGGCCGGATCGCTGGTGGCGGTGCTGACCGCGGCGTAGATGGTGTCCTTCGGCGCGAAGCTGGACATCGGGGCGGTCACGCGCATGTCGGCGCCCACGGCATTGCCAAGGTCGACCGCGCTGACGGACGCAGTGGCCGGCATCGGGGCGGGCGCAGGCGCGGTCGGCGCGGGTTCGGTCGCGACGGGCGGCAGCGTTGCCGGCTCTTCCTTCTTCTTGCAGCCGACGAGTGCGGCGCTGCCGATCATCGCGGCGAGCATGGCCATCTGGAGGCGATTGGTCTTCATGGGGAGTCCTTGCGTGTCTGGAGGTGGGGAAAGCGAGCGCAGCGCGGTCAGTCCTGCTGATCGTCCCGTGGGATCTTCAGGACCTGGCCGGGCCTGATCCGGTCCGGGTCGTCCAACTGGTCGCGGTTGGCGTCGTAGATGCGCTTCCAGTCCTGCCGGCCGTAGAACCGCTTGGCGATGGTGGAGAGGTTGTCGCCCTTCTCGACGGTGTAGGTGCGTTCGCCGGTGCTGCCGCCACCGCCTTCGCCTCCCAGGATCGCCTCGGTCGAGGTCACCTTCGATTCGACATTGGAGAAGTCGGGCTTGAGCTGCTCGGTACTCTGCACGCCGCCCTGCACATTGGAAAAATCGGGTGTCTTGTCGTTGCTCATGCGTTGCTCCTTCCCGGATTCGGGCAGGCGCACGCTGACACGCACGCCGTTAAGGAAACATGTCGGCAAGGTGACCGGGGTGGTGGCGGAATCTACTGGCGCAGGGTGCGCAGCGCGGTCGGTGCGTCGATCCCGGCGGTCGCTCGCCATGGATTGATGTCCAGCCCGCCGCGGCGGGTGTAACGCGCCTCCACCGACAGCCAGTGCGGCCTGCAGCGCGCCAGCACGTCCACGAAGATGCGTTCGACGCATTGCTCGTGGAACTCGGCATGGTCGCGGAACCCGACCAGGTAGCGCAGCAGGCTGGCGCGGTCGATGCGCGGACCACGGTAACGCAGGGTGACATCGGCCCAGTCGGGCTGTCCGGTCACCGGGCAATTGGACTTCAGCAAGGCGCTTGTGAGCGCCTCGTCGACCACGTCGCCGGCATCCGCGACCAGCAGCGCGGCATCCGGCGCGTCGTAGGCATCGATGGCGATGTCGAGGGCGTCGATGCTCTCGGCATCGACTGCGTCTTCGAACGGCGGCAGGCCGAAGGCCATCGCCACCGGCGCGCCCGCGGCCTGGGTGAGATCTGCCTCCATCCGGGCGCGCACCGCCTCGGCATCGGCGAAGCGGGTGGCGTTGAACGCGTTGAGATACAGCTTGAGCGACTTGGATTCGACCAGGTGCGGCGAATCCGCCGGCACCCGCAGGGTGGCGGTGGCGACCCGTGGCTTGCCGCCGGGGTCGAGCCACGACAACTCGTAGGCATTCCAGCGATCAACGCCGATGAAGGGCAGCGGCGCGCCCACCCCGATCGCCGCGCGGCCAAGCGCGCGCGGGATCGGGTACAGCAGGCTGGCGTCGTAGTGGCGCGGGTAGGCGACCTCGCGGCCGAGCGGGGAGTGGTCGATGTCGCCCATCGCGCGCTGCGCCGCCGTTACTTCACTTCGAACTGGACCAGCGCGATCGGCCGTCCATTGGCGGCGATTTCGACGTTGTAGGCGCCGACATCGGTCGGTGCGAACTCGAACACCGTGAACGGGCCGGCAATCTGCTTCTGCTCCTCGTGGCGCGAGCGGTTGTCGTCGTGGAACCAGAAGATCTCCAGCTTGTCGCCGATCTTGCGCCCGAACTTCGCGGGCACCGAGATGTAGACCTTCTGCCCGGCGTCGAAGGTACGCACTTCGTTGGCGATGTCTCCGGCGCCATCGACCTCGCTGCCGACCTTGGCCGCATCGGGCGACACCACCACCGACTCGATGCCGTCGGCCTGGTCCCGGAACTCCTTGTTGTCGTCGACCGGTTTCGGGACGTCGGGGCCCTGGCGGTTGCAGGCGGCCAGGGCCAGCAGGAGCAGGGCGGATCCGGCGATGCGGGGGATGGACGTCATGGGCGGCCTCTGGACCTTGGCAAGGGGTGGGATTCTAGGGGACTTCGCAAGCGGGCATGCCGGCTTCAGCCGCCGTGTTCATGGGCGAGATAAGCCGTGGACTGCATCTCCACCAGCCGCGAGGCGGTGCGCTCGAAGGCGGCGACCAGGCGTTCGCCGGCGTACAGGTCCATCGGCGCGGCCTCGGCGGTGCACACCAGGTTGACGTGGCGGTCGTACAGCTCGTCCACCAGATGCACGAAGCGCCGCGCCGCGTCGTCGCGGTTGCCGTCCAGGCGCGGGATGCCGCCGAGCAGCACCGTGTGGAACTCGCGGGCGACCTCGATGTAGTCGGCGTTGCCGCGCGGGCCTTCGCACAGTGCGGCGAAGTCGAACCAGCACAGGCCCTTGCTGCGCGCGCGCACCGGGATGCGCCGACCGTCGATGATGATGCCGGCATCCACGTGCCCGTCGTCGCCGCCCAGCTCGCGCCAGCGCTGCTGCAACCAGGCATCCGAACCGGCATCCAGCGGCGCCCGGTACACGGGCGAACGGGTCAGCGCGCGCAGCCGGTAGTCGGTGTCGCTGACCAGTTCGACCACGGCGCAATGTTCCTGCAGCAGCGCGATCGCCGGCAGGAAGCGCGCGCGCTGCAGGCCGTCCTTGTAGAGGTCGGTCGGCGCGGCATTCGAGCTGGTCACCAGCACGATGCCCTCGGCGAACATGCGATCCAGCACGCGCCCAAGCAGCATGGCGTCGCCGATGTCGCTGACGAAGAACTCGTCCAGCACCAGCACCCTGACCGAGCGCCGCCATTCGCGCGCGATCGCCACCAGCGGATCGCGTTCGCCGGCGTGGTCGCGCAGGCGCTGGTGGACGTCGCGCATGAAACGGTGGAAATGCGTTCGGCGCTTTTCCGGGAATGGCAGGCCGGCGAAGAAGAGATCGATCAGGAAGGTCTTGCCGCGCCCCACCCCGCCCCACAGGTAGAGGCCCCGTGGGGCAGGCGGCGGCGGGTTGCCGAACAGCCGCTGGAACACGCCACGGGTGGGCACCGGCGCCTGCAGCGCGGCATGGACGCGATCCAGCGCGAGCAAGGCCGGTTGCTGCGCCGGGTCGTACTGCCAGTCGCCGCGCGCGACGCCGTCGGCGTAGCGCCGCGAGGGGAGCAGCGGATCGCTCATGCGGCCGGCGGCACCGGCAACCAGTCGCGTACGCCGTGCCTCACCGCGCCACGCAGGTCGATCAGCTTGCGATGGAAGAAGTGGCTGGTGTCCGGCATCTTCACCACGACCGGCGGGCGCGGCAGCGTGGCGACCCAGTCGAACACCGCGCCGGCGTCCACGATTTCGTCGGCTTCGCCCTGGATCAGTAGCCACGGGACGGCAGGCATCGCCACCCCATCGAACGACCAGCCGCGCCCGACCGGCGGGGCGATCGAGATCAACGCGGCGGCCCCCAACTCGACGGCCCCGCGCAACGCCACCCACGCGCCGAAGCTGAAGCCGGCCAACCACAGCGCCTTGTCCGGATGTTCGACGCGCGCCCAGGCCGCCACGGCGCGCAGGTCGTCCAGTTCGCCGCGGCCATCGTCGAAACGGCCCTCGGACTGGCCGACCCCGCGGAAGTTGAAGCGCAGGGTGGCGATGCCGGACTCGCGCAGCGCGCGGGCGGTCATCGTCACCACCTTGTTGTGCATGCTGCCGCCCTCGGTGGGCAGCGGGTGGCAGACGATCGCCAGCACCGGCTGCGGCGTGGCGTCGGCTTCGGCCAGGTCAAAGGCGGCCTCGATGCGGCCGGCGGGTCCGGCGATGGCCAGGGGCAGGTCGGCGCTGGCGGGGGCGGCGGGGGATTCGCTCATGCGGCCATGATGCCGGAGGATGGGTGAAACGCCGAAGACGGCCCGCGAACGCCCGCCCGGAAACGCGAACGCCGCCCGAAGGCGGCGTCCATGCGACGAAAGCGGCGCTTACTTGCTCTGCGCCACCATCCATTCCACGGTGGCCTTGATCTGTTCGTCGGTCAGGGCCGGGTTGCCGCCCTTGGCCGGCATCACCCCGGCGCTGCCCTGGAAACCGCTGATCGCCTTGCTGACCAGGGTATCGAGGCCTTGCTCGGCCAGGCGCGCGCCGATCCCGGCCGGTTCCAGCTTGGGTGCGCCGCCGACCCCGGCGGTGTGGCAGCCCGTGCAGGTGCTGTTATTGAAGATCTCCGCACCGTCGGTGCGGCCATCGAACGGGATGTTGGCCAGCAGCGACGCCTGTGCGGCGGCGGCGGCGGCGGCCTGGGCGGCGGCACCGGTCGCGCCGGCGTACACGTCGCCGGTGGGGGCGATGCGCGCGAGCAGGCGCTGGTGGGTGGCCGGGTCGACTTCGTGCACGACCTTGCTGTTCAAGTGGTGCGCGAACAGGATCAGGCCAAGGGTGACCAGCGCCAGGAAGGCGAGCACCATCGAGAAGCGCTTGAGGAATTCAAGGTCGTAATTACGCACGATCCACCTGCGAGTGGGGGTCCGGCCGAAGCCACCAAACCACGGATTATCCCAGAACAGGCCGTGCAGCGCGAGGTTGCCGGTGCGTGGTCGCCAACGGCATGCCGGGGCATCGGTCGCCGGTGCAGCTGGCGGGTCGCCGCTAGCGCCTTTTCACCGAGGCGCCCCCGCTTCGATGGGCCCGCATTCAGGCAAGGCCAAACGTGTCCTAGGTCAAAGTTTCTATTGACACGAAAAGGCGCGATGGCCATAACTAGAGGTTGAGGGAAACCTTGTGCGCCGGGGAACAGGCGTGCTTGGACCAGTCGTCCGCTAGGCAATCCCGCGCAGGCGAAACGTGCCGGACACCGTGATCGGCAAGGCATTTTTCGCTTCTGCGGCAAGCCGCGACATACAAATCAGCTATGGACCTTGGGGGTCAAATGAGCAATATCCGGAACGTGAGCGGGTCGGCGAAGACGAAGCGCAGCCGCACCATCAAGCTGGCCCCCATGACCCGTGCCGTGCGCTCCGCGCTGGCCGTTTCGGCGATGGCCCTGGCGCTCGGCGCCAGCGGTGGCGCCTTCGCCGCCGGCCCCAAGGCTCCGCAGGCGCAGGTCCTGCAGGTCCAGCACGCCACGCTCGATTTCGCGCCGGTCCACGACCTTGCGACCGTCGCCCCGCCGATCTGGATGGAGGTGCCGCCGGAGCTGCACCCGACCCTGATCAGCGAGTACGCCATCGGCGACGTGGTCATCGACAACGCCGACCCCATCGATGACGTCAACATC
>Ga0116156_10001880_pt1 | contig 19658 bp, 12 predicted proteins | sample AD_UKC045_MetaG_FD_89891 | JGI IMG/M metagenome (GOLD analysis project Ga0116156, IMG submission 89891) | Active sludge microbial communities of municipal wastewater-treating anaerobic digesters from USA - AD_UKC045_MetaG | ecosystem: Engineered > Bioreactor > Anaerobic > Digestate | place: USA... | reverse complement strand
TTTTATAAATATATGAATCCTGACAATACATTTAGAAATAGAATGTCTCAAGTTGCATATTTTTCGGATTGGGATTGGATTATCGGAGCCACGGGCGAAATTGAAGAAATTTATTCGCCGGTTGAAAAATTACGGAATATACTTCTCGGGTTGGTTATAATAAGTCTTGTTGTTTCATGTTTGATAATAATTTATTTAGTAAATTTATTCATAATCAAACCGTTAAAACCATTGGTTGATACTGCCGTGAAAATTGCGGACGGCGATTTAAAACAAGAAAAATTACTAATAAAAACTCAAGATGAAATAGGGAATTTAGGAAATTCATTCAACAAAATGATTGAAGCGTTAAATGTTTTATGCAACAAAGCTGAAGAAATTGCAGCCGGAAAAATAGGGGCTCATTCAATAGAATCAAGAATGAAAAATGGAACGTCGCTTGCAGCAGCAGCAGCAGCAGCAGCAGCAGCAGATTGGAAATTAAAGGGAGATTTGGCTGACGCTTTTTTAAAAATGCAGACTCAATTACAGGTGTTAACGGTTCAGGCGAATTTAATTGCGCGAGACGATTTGAATCATTCTGGATTGGATGACAGGCAGGCTGGAGAACTCGGCGAAGCCTTTTCTGAAATGGTGAAAAATTTGAGAACATTTGCCTCGCAAGCTCAGGCAATCGCCAATGACGATTTGAATAATCCTGTTTTATCAACTGAGGGAAACGGGGTATTAAGTTCGGCGTCTGCAAATATGGTAATGAATTTAAGAAAGATTGCAGACCAAGCAAATACTATTTCGAGGGATGATTTACGCAATAATAAATTATCAATAGAATCTAAAGGCGATTTAGGAACTGCCTTTGCCACAATGGTTGTAAATTTAAGAGGATTGGCTGAGCAAGCTCAAATTATTGCGGATGGCGATTTGAAGAATTCTAAATTAAAAACGGATGGAATAGGAACTCTGTCAAAAGCTTTTGCAGACATGATAATTAATTTACGGAAACTTGCGGAACAAGCTGAAATTATCGCGAGAGATAAACTTGATAACGAGAGACTTAACGAGATAATAAAAGGGGATTTAGGAAACGCATTTTCAATAATGATAGCAAATTTAAGGAACCTTGCCGAACAAGCAAGAATAATTGCAGACGGGGATTTGCAGAATCTCAAACTCAAAACGGACGGAACCGGAACTTTATCCGGAGCGTTTACCGAAGTTATTTTAAATTTGAGAAAAGTAGCCGAACAAGCGGGAATAATCGCGTCTGATAAACTTGAAGACTCGAAATTAAACGAAACTATAAAAGGCGATTTGGGTAAGGCATTCGCGATTATGATAGCTAATTTGCGGGGACTTGCAAATCAAGCTCAAATAATAGCGGACGGAGATTTGAAAAATTCAGAGCTTAAAACAGGCGGAACCGGAACTTTATCCAAAGCGTTTTCAGAGGTTATAATAAATTTGCGCAAGGTTGCGGAACAAGCGGAAATTATAGCCGGCGATAAACTTGACAATGAAAAACTTGACGAAATCATAAAAGGCGATTTAGGCAAAGCTTTTTCAATAATGGTTGGCAATTTACGCGATCTCGCCGAACAAGCTCAAATAATAGCCGATGGAGATTTGAAAAATTCAAAATTAAAAACCGACGGCAAAGGAACGTTATCAAAAGCGTTTGCGGTAATGATAATAAATCTTCAAAAATTAGCGGAACAAGCGGAATCAATAGCGGATGGACAATTAAACTCTTTAATTTTGAACGATAAACTTAAAGGCGATTTGGGAAACGCTTTCAATGTTATGGTTCATAACCTGAGAGAACTTGTAGGTCAGGTAAAAAATGTTTCAAACGACGTAAATTCAGCGTCGACAGAATTATTATCTGCTACAAAACAAATGTCTCAAGGCGCAAAGGTTCAAAGCGAAAAGGTTCAGGAAATTACCTCAAGCGTAGTGGAAATGGGTTCTTCTATTCAACAGGTTTCAACTTCCTCGAAAAATGCGGAAAAATTATCCGTAGAAACCGAGAATCAGGCGAACGAGGGAGTAGAGGTTGTGGTTGATACCGTGAACGGATTAAACGAAATCACTAATAAAATGGAAGAAGTTTCGGAGAAAATGAAAGACCTTGGAGACGCGAGTAAAGAAATCGGAAAAATAGTAAACGCTATAAGCGCGATAAGCGAGCAGACAAATCTTCTCGCTTTAAACGCCGCAATAGAAGCGGCTCGCGCAGGCGAAGCTGGAAAAGGATTTGCCGTAGTAGCTGACGAAGTGCGTAAACTCGCTGAAAGAAGCCAGACAAGCGCTAAAGAAATTTCTGAAATCATTGAAAAGATTCAAGAAGGGGTTTCATTGACTTTAAATTCAATGGAACAATCGAATATAAGCGCTAAAAACGCGGTGAATTACGCCAATAGATTAAGAGGTTCATTCCAGAAAATTCAGGATTCGATTAAAACCACTAAAAAAAGCATTGACGAAATCGTAGTGGCGTTAACCCAACAGGCGCGCGCCAGCGACAATATTTCAGTATCGGTCGAGTCTGTGGGAACTATCGTTAAAGAGTCTGCGGTAGCTTCGTCTCAGCTTGTAAATCAGGGCGAACAATTAATGGGCATTACAAAAAATTTAAATCAGGTAATTAGCAGATTCGAGGTGTGAGGAATAAGTAATTGTTTGCGTGTTAGAGCGGTAGCGGGTTAACGAGTTGGCGGGTTAGCGAGTTGGCGGGTTAGCGAGTTGGCGGGTTAGCGGGTTGGCGGGTTAGCGGGTTGGCGAGTTGGCGGGTTAGCGAGTTGGCGAGTTAGCGAGTTGGCGAGTTAGCGGGTTGGCGAGTTAGCGGGTTGGCGGGTTAGCGAGTTGGCGGGTTAGCGAGTTGGCGAGTTAGCGAGTTGGCGGGTTGGCGGGTTAGCGGGTTAGCGGGTTAGCGAGTTGGCGGGTTAGCGAGTTGGCGAGTTAGCGGGTTGGCGGGTTAGCGGGTTGGCGGGTTAGCGAGTTGGCGGGTTGGCGGGTTAGCGGGTTAGCGGGTTAGCGAGTTGGCGAGTTGGCGTGTTGGCGTGTTATGAAATTATTTTAAAAGATTGTATTTATGAATGAATTTATAAAAAAAATTTCCGATATAATAACTGAACAAACCGGAATAGATATAGGGTTCAATAGGTATCATATATTGAATTATTATCTCCAGAATAGATTGAAAAATCTCCGATTAAAAAACGATAGGGATTTTATTCATCTGCTGCTTGATAAAACTACAGGAGAATTAAACAAACTTATAGGAACTATAACTGTAAACGAAACGTTTTTTTTCAGGCATTACGATCAATTTATATTGTTTAGAGATTTGCTGACCGAACAAGCAAAAAATAAACCTTTTGAACCGATTTATATTTGGTCTGCCGGATGCGCTTCCGGAGCCGAGCCTTATTCAATAGCGATAATAGCAAAAGAAATTAAGGATTTATACGGAGCGGACATAAAAATACTTGCTACGGATATTGACGAAGAAGCTCTTGAAAACGCTAAATCGGGCATATTTTCAGAACGGGCAATAACCGCTGAAATGCCGGAATATTTCAGGATATTATATTTTAACAAGTTAAAATTTAACGATTACGAAATTAAAGCAGAAGCCGCAAAATTAGTGAGTTTTATGCATCACAATATTTGGAAAGACGTAATGCCGTCGAATATGGATTATATTTTTTGCCGAAATGTCCTTTTTTATTTTAAAGAATCCATTCAGACAAAATCGCAATTGAAACTTTATAACTCGCTGAAACCGGGCGGTCATTTATTTTTATCTCCGGCTGAAAGTCTTCTTGATTATTCGGAATATTTTATTGAAATAAGAAGCGAAGCCGGCATTAAATGCTATAAAAAATGGACTACGGACAGAAGAATAAATGAAAATAAAAATGAGTTGCCCCGTTCAGTAATCGACCAGAGAAAACCTTTGGATTCTTATCCGCCGCCTAAAGTTTCGCTTAACGGAAACAACACCATAATAGTTAAAGGCATAATTAAGAATAAAGCGAGAATTAATATTCTTGCGGAAGAATTGTTTTTTGCTCTCGGTCAAATTTCCGCCAGTTCAGAGAAAGGAGAAGATTTATTTTATAATCTAAATTTTAACGAAGTTAGATGGCTTTCAAACGACGCAATTAAAAGGATTAAAGGCATAATAAACTCGGTAAAATCAAAAAAATTGAAATTGAATAATTTGATTTGTTCAAATCAAAAACTCAACGAATGGCTGAATATATCCGGCGTTTCAGCTTTGGCTTTTCAGCGCAATTCGGAAAACTATATCAAAGCTGAACCTGAAAAAAATTTCAATCCAATAATAATTAAACCTATTGACGCCATATTTCCGTATGTCGAACAAAAAAAAGAATCTCCAAAACCAAATTTTAACGTCAATAATTCTTTTACGGATTTTCAAAAAGAAAATACGATCGCTCAAGAAAAATCCGTTTATAAAAATGATTACTTTTCGACCGGAGTTTTTTTTAATAAACAGCCTGAAACGATAAAACCAAACGGCAAATTCAAGGTTAAATACGTTTCTATGAGCAAAGATAACGAAGTCGAGCATTATAAAAACGCGCTTCTTGAATCGTTATCGTCGAATAAGGAACTTGAGATAGATTTGACAGAATTGACTGAAATAAATCCAAAATTCTTTATTGTTTTAAAAAGGTTTTTAAATGTGATGACTGAAGATCATAAGATTTTATTCAAAGTCGGAAAAAACGCCGAATTGCTGAATTGGTTAAAAATCAATAATGTTGATTGTAGATTTTATAAATAAAAATACGCTTGCGTTTGAAATAAATTTCTGACGCGGCGAATAAAACGGAGAAAAAAATGTCGTTAAAAGAATTTTTAAAACAAATCGGGACAATTGACAAAGAAAGAATTTTAAATAAAGAGGAATATAAATCGGAAATTTCCGATATGTTGAATAGAATGAGTTTATCGCTTACTTTATATCCAAACCTTTGCGGCTTTCTAAAATATTTAGCCCTCATAGTCAAATCATCCGATTCGTTTAAAATGGATTTATTTATGGAATCTTATTCTGATTTAATACGAATATACGGAAAACAAAAGGATTTTAACGTAAATTCAGATAAGGAATTTGAAATGCTGAACCAGAAACTCGCTTTGTTTTCCGAAGACGATTCTATTTCTAACGATAAAAAAATTATTTATTCCTCTGATGATTCGCAGGAAATTGAAAGCTTTGATTACAGCGAACTTGAATTGACGCTTCAGGATTTTATCGATGAAATGGAAGCTATGCTTGGTCATCTTGAAAACGATATTTTAAATTTGGAATCGGCTGACGCTGTTAAAATCAACACTATTTTCAGGTGTTTGCATACGATAAAAGGCGCGGTAGGCATGGTGAAACTTGTCAACGCTCAACGTCTCGCTCATATAGCCGAGAATCTATTTGATAAAATAAGGGCTAATAAAATAAAACCGAATCAGAATTTCGAGGATATTTTTCTGGAATGCGTGGATAGATTTAAAATAATTTTGTCAAAAATTAAAAGAAGGGAAAATCCCGTTACTAACGTTGACGATTTGGTTGATAAATTGCAATATCTGGAAATGTCGGGAGGCAAATTGCCCGTTGAACCGGTAAACGGAGATAAGAGCGTATCGAAAAACGACAAGCAAGAGCAGGCGCTTCCCGATAAAGACGGAGAAAGTATGTCTTTAAGAGTCGATATAGGCAAACTCGACAATGTAATGAATCAGATGGGCGAATTGATAATTGAAAAAATTAAACTTGAACAACAGTATCTATGCAGCAAGAATTTTATTTTGGAATTGCGAAATGTTAAACAGGAATTCAATAAGAAAAAAATAAATGAATCGCTGCGCAAAGATATGGTTCTGGGCTTTATTGAAAGATTCGAAAAATTTCATAATAATTTTTCTAATGTGATTGACGAAATAAGCAGGTCTACAATGAATATGCAGGACAGCGTTATGAAGATTCGGCTTGTTCCGCTTTCAACTATTTTCAATAGATTTCCGCGTTTAATGAAAGACGTCAGCAAAAAAGTCAGAAAAGAAATCGATTTTCAAATAATGGGAGCTGAAACCGAAATAGATAAAGGCATTTGCGAGATGCTGTTTAATCCGCTTCTGCATATTTTACGGAACAGCGTTGATCACGGCATAGAAGACGATAAAGAAGAACGAATTAAAAACGGGAAAAAACCGGCCGGCGACGTTATCATCAAGGCGTATTACAAAAGCGATAAAGTAGTTATTGATATAACCGACGACGGCGCCGGAATGGACGAAGAAAAATTAATCGCCAAAGCGATAGAGAAAAAGATTGTATCCGCGGACGAAGCTAAAATGATGGATAAAAAAAGCAAATTGATGATGATATTTCAACCCGGATTTTCAACCGCAAAAAGAGTAACCGATTTATCGGGGCGCGGAGTTGGTATGGACGTGGTGCGTTCTACAATCGAAAAATTGAAAGGAACCGTCGATATAATAACTGAAAAAGGCAAGGGATCCACCATATCGTTGAGTCTTCCTTTAACTCTCGCTATTGTCAGAATACTCATTTTCAGTTTGAAAGAAGATATTCTTGCAGTGCCCGTATATAACGTCAAAGAAACGGTTCAGATTCCGGCTTCTGATATTCACGAAGCCAATGGAAAACCAGTAATGAACCTTCGCGGAGAAATGATTCCATTGATATATTTATGCGATGTTCTCGGAGTTAACGGATTCGCCATTGGCGAAAACATATCGATAATAATAGTCGAGGTTATGGATAAACAATACGGATTAATAGTAAGCGCATTTGTGGAAAACAGAGAAGTTGTAATAAAAAATATCGGGAATTTGCTGAAAAAAGCTCCGTTTATTTCAGGCGCGGCAATTCTTGGAGACGGTGAAATAATTCCGATACTCGATACTGTCGCTATAATGAATTACGCGAAACAGCAAGGTAAAAAATCCATAAAAGTTTCCAAACCTTCGCCTCATAAAACCGCGTCGGTAAAAAATAAAAAGAAAATTCTTGTGGTCGAGGATAGCAAAATTTATTCTAATCAGATTGCCGAAATTCTTGCCGGAGCCGGTTTTGAAACGGATATTGCCGAAAACGGCGAAATAGGTTTAAAAAAAATCAAATCAAAACAATTCGATTTGATAAGCGTCGATATTATTATGCCTGTGATGGACGGTTATGAATTCGTGAAGAATTTGCGGAAAAATAAAAATTATGAGTTGACGCCGGTTATTGGATTGACGAGTATGAAAGAAAAAGTCGATAAAATCAAGGGTTTTGAAGCGGGCATGGACGAATATCTGACAAAACCGATAGATATTGACGAATACTTGAGAGTTGTAAAAAAAATGCTTGAAATATCATAAATCAAATTATGTTGTCGCATATAAAACAGTTTTGTTTACGTAATGGCAGATTGCAAAATATAATTAAGCGAGGCGTTTTGTTATGGTTATAGATTTATTTGACGAACAAAGAAAAAAAAACTTGTATCAGGAAAAATCTGAAGAAAAAAAAACAATAGGCATAGTGTCGTTTGATTTGGGCGATGAAATTATCGGAATAGAATTGAAATATATTCTTGAAATAATCAATCTGACCAATATAACAAAATTATATAAGGTTCCCGATTATTTAATCGGCATTACAAACCTGCGCGGACAGATAAAACCTGTGATAGATTTAAAAAAATTTTTAAACATACATTCCGTTGATCATAGAAATGATTCTCAAGAAAAAAAAGGACTTCTGTTGAATTATGAGGAATTTGACGCGATAGTAGTCGTTGACAGCATCAATAAAGTCGAATGGATTCCTGAAGAAGATTTGAGAGAACCGCCGGATACTACGCCGGATAATCTTAAGGAATTCACGAATTTTCTTGTTTATACCAAAAGCAAACCTATAGTAGTGATTTCCGGTGAAAAGATTCTTAATTCTGATATGTGGAATCAGTATAAAGAAGAATAATCCTAAGCCGAATTTCACCGGAAAAGGATAACCGTATAATTTGAGCTTAATCCTTTTCTGGAAATTTGGATTATATTCGAAAATCGTTTCACGATTTCCTCAACTTTTTGAAAGTTGAAGATTAAAAAAAACGCTAAGACATTGTAATTCATATAGGTTTCAAAGCGCTTTAAAAAATATTTTTGCCGTAAATGCAAGAAATTTATTGATAAGATACTAAAAACTACAAGACGAATAAAAAAATTAGATTTGTTAAAAGTAAAAGGGGATTTTATGCGAAATAAAATAAAATTTCGAATCCGCCGTATGTCATTCAACCAAACCCATCAATTAAGTCTTTTTATTCTTATGTTGATTATTTCCTGTATTTTTATGAGTTGCGGAAAAAAGAATGATACGGGTAATACGTCTGAAAAAAAAACAGATACCATATCGGAAACGAGTTTTACGCCCGAAAAAAAGATAGACGCCGAGATTTCAAAACAAATAGAAAAAATGCAAAATCAGAAAATTCCGGATAATTCTAAAATTTCACAGATCCCAAAAATTTCGAGTAATTCAAAACTACTTTTAAGTTTTGTGAACCATTGGGCAACAACGGAAGACGTTTTAAAATATTCTGTAAATCTGTCATTAACTCAAGCGCAGAATATATTAAATCATAAAAAAGGAAACGACGGAATTTATGGAACGATAGACGACAATATTATTGAGAACATTCAGGAACTCGGCGGCATACCTTCTATTGACAATGCCGCAATAGGCGCAATTGAAAGTTATGCGAGAAAAAAAAAGGTAAAACAGCGCAGGAAATCTTTTTCAGATGAGGAAGCTCCCACGGATTATCATTACGTTTTAAAATATCTTGACAATAAAACATTGAGATACTGGAAACTTGAAAAAGTCTTAAATCTCGATAACGATGTTGTAGAAAATATTTATAATTTCAGAAGCGGAGAGGATTATGATATAAACACGGCTGACGATAAATACTTTAAAACAATCAGCCTTCTTGATTCGATTCATGGAATAGATTCCGCCGCCCTTCAAGATATATTGACCAAATGCAGAAAACGGAAAATAGAGGGCGCTGAAAACATTTATTCGGCTTCAATAAGCTGGCCAAGAAATCATAGATTAACTACATTTATATTTGATATTAGCGCTATGTTAGGACTTGAAAAAAATATAACGCGGCAGAACACGTTACAGTCGTCTTCGTTTGTTTTAACTTTTTACGATACGGAATTTTTTAATATAAATTTGAAATGGAATTCGATTGCCGATACAATATGGGAAGCGAATTACAAAGCCGATACCGGAATAAACGAATTTCAGGGATATATATATTGGATATCAGATACGCAGGCGCGTTTTAACGGATATATAAAGGGAAATCCCGTTGAATATTTTCCCGAAACGCTTGAGGACACATTTACTCAACAATGGAATTTCCAGTTGCGTCTTGGGAATAATCCGTTTGCAATTTACGATACAATAGGCGACGATGAATTTTTAAAGATGAAAATGGGAACCGGAACTTTTCCTCGAACTTACTGGGTATATTCAAAATACGGGGATTTTCCAGCCGAACTTGATTCTGACAACGACGGATTGGGCGACAATTATGAGCGGTCGATAGAAACGGATTCATATTATTCTGACAACGACGGCGAAGGTATTAATGATTATAATGAAATAGCGATATTCCATACAAAACCGGACGATACCGACAGCGACAAAGACGGAATATCGGATTATATAGAAATATATGGAACAAACGGATATATAACAAATCCATTGCTTTACGATACTGACGGAGACAGCGTTTACGACGGATACGAGGTTCAATACGCTCTCGATCCGCTATCCATTGATAGCGATAAAAACGGAATATCCGACGGACTTGAAGATATTGATGAAGACGGATATGTAAATTGGATTGAAGCCGAAAACAATACTGACCCGACTAAATCCGATTCCCCCGAAGAAGGTCTTCCTTTTATAATGTATTTTAAGGAAATAAAATATGGACCTGGCGGCGGCGGAGACATTCAAAAAAACGAGTCAAAGTCACCTGCGAAACTTGCTACCCAAAAAAAGAAAGTAAAAAAAACACCAACAAAAGAATAGAAAGCTGACGTAGGAAAACAGTCTAAATTTTATAGACGACTATTGAATTTGTAAGTTCGGCGTTTCCGTTTAATCCGGACAGAATTAAAATGTATTGACCCTGTTTTGCGAATTTAAGAGTTACGGCGGTATTTGCCGCGAATCGGACGTAATCTTTAAATTTGAATTCTATTTGAGTTAAAATCGGATAAACTCCCCAGAGCAAACACATTTGCCGGGACAGATGTTCCGATTTAGTTATGGCTAAAATCGGAGCGGCGGGTTTATCGGCGGAAACGAATCTGGCAGTGGAGCCGCTTCTTGTTAAAACAACCAAACATCGAACGCTTAAATCGCGTGAAATCTGCGACGCCGCGGAACTGACTGCGTCGAGCATAGGTTCTGATTTTTTCGACTGGTCGAGATTAAAATTAAATTTGCCTTTAGACCATTGGTTTGCTTCGATTTCCCTTAGTATGGAATCCATCATAGAAACGGTTTCAACAGGATATTTTCCCACGGCGGTTTCGCCTGAAAGCATTACGGCGTCGGCTCCGTTCATACAAGCGGATGCGACGTCGGTTACTTCGGCTCTCGTAGGTCTTGAATTTTCAATCATACTTTCGAGCATCTGCGTTGCGACTATGACGGGTTTTGAAAATTTATTCGCAAGCTTAATAAGTTCGTTTTGAATTATAGGAACTTTTTGCTGCGGAATTTCAACTCCCAAATCTCCGCGCGCGACCATAATGCCGTCGGACGCTTCGAGAATTTTTGATATTGAAGAAAGGGCTTCGGGTTTTTCAATCTTTGATATGACCGGAATGTTTTTTTTATATTTCAAATTCAGTATTTTTTTCAATTCAATAACATCGGTTTCTTTTCGGACAAACGACAGCGCGATAAAATCAACGCCGCTTTTCACGCAATAAGCTAAATCTTTTTTGTCTTTATCGGTAAGAGCTGAAACGTTGAGTTTTGTTTCGGGAAAATTCATTCCTTTGTGATTTTTTAGAATGCCGCCTCGGATTATTAAAGTTTCGACGCTTTTTTTATCCGAAAGAATTTTCAAAACTTTTAATTCAAGAGCTCCGTCGTTTAATAGAATTTTTTGACCTGGTTTTACTTCGTTAGCGAGATTTTGATATTGCGAAGGGATAAGATTTTCTTCTCCTAAAACCGGCTTGACAGTGATGATAATTTTTTTTCCGGCGTCAAGATTTATAAATCCGTTTTTAAATTTGCCGACTCTGATTTTTGGGCCGCATAAATCGGCGAGAATCGCGGTTTGTTTATTTAATTTTTTTGAAATAACTTTTATTTTTTTTACAATTTTACAATGTTCTTCCGGTTCTCCGTGAGAAAAATTTATTCTGAAAACGTTAACTCCCGTATTAATGAGGTCGGCGATAATATTATCGGAAGCCGAAGCCGGTCCGATTGTGGCGACGATTTTTGTTCTTCTGAACATCAAATAATTGTTTGTATAATTTATCTTATCTTTTATCATAATTTTTAATATAAAATTTTCATTGCTAATATTTTTTTATAATATACAATAATAAACCGTATAAAGCAAGATTTAATTTTTTATTATAATAATTCAAGGAGTTGATGTTTATGAACGACTCTCAAAAAAAATTTTTAATGGATATTGCGGGAAAAACAATAAAGAATTATCTTGAAACCAAAAAGATTTTAGAATTAGAAGAAGGAGGGATAGAAAGTTTTTTTAAGGAAAAACGCGGCGCGTTTGTTTCGCTTCATATCAATGAAAATCTGCGCGGCTGCATCGGATACATACTGCCGGTTAAACCTCTATACATAACGGTTATAGAAAACGCGTATAACGCTGCGTTTAAAGACCCGCGGTTTGCGCCGCTGTCCAAATCGGAATATGAAAATTTAGACATAGAAATAAGCGTGTTGTCGATTCCGGAAAAAATATCATCTTACAAAGAAATAGTTATAGGCAAACACGGGGTGATACTGAAAAACGGTTTTTATCAAGCTGTTTTTCTGCCGCAGGTGGCGGTTGAACAAAACTGGGACGTTGAAACTATGCTCGCTCATCTTTCAATAAAAGCGAGCGGAGACGCGAATCTTTGGAAAAATAATAATACCGAGTTTGAAACGTTTGAAGCTGAAATAATTAAATCTGAAAACGCTTGACAAGATTAATTATACGATTAAAATTATTCAGAAGTAAATTTTTTTATGTTCGCATTTATGTATAATAAAATAACAGACAAAATTGAAAATAAAATCATTGAAATTTGCGGGAAAAATAACGTTATTTGCCGGAACGAGCCCGATTTACCCGCATATTCAAAAGATGAAAGCGAAGCGCCTCCGTATTTACCTGAAATAGCGGTTATTCCTGATAACTCTGAAATCATACCAGATTTGGCGAATTATCTTAATTTTGAAAAAATTCCAATAACAGTTCGAGGCGGAGGCACAAGCGTAACCGGAGGCTGTCTGCCGGTATTCGGAGGCGTTGTGTTATCGACAGCGCGATTAAATAAAATTATAGATTTGGATAAAAAAAATTTTTGCGCGGTAGTTCAGCCGGGAATAGTCTTGCGGGATTTTGATAACAGAGTTGAAAGCGAAGGATTGTTTTTTCCGCCGGACCCCAACAGCATTGATTCTTGTTCGCTTGGAGGCAACGCCGCAGTTTCGGCAGGCGGACCCCGGGCGCTTAAATATGGAATAACAAGAAATTATATATTGAATTTAAAAACGGTTTTTCCCGACGGAACAATTTCAAATTACGGTGGAAAATACGAGAAAGTATCGACCGGATATAATTTGAATCATTTGATTACCGGTTCGGAAGGCACGCTTGGGATTATTTTGGAAATGACTGTAAAACTTATTCCGAAACCTTTGATAGTTAACGATATGCTTGTTCCGTTCGGGAAATTTGAAGACGCTGCAGAAATAATTCCGGAACTTATGAATAAAAATTTAGGAATGGCAGTATGCGAGTTTATTGACTCCGAATCCATAAAATATTCTGAACGGTTTTTGAATAAGAAATTTCAATATTCGGACGAAGCCGAAGCGCAGCTTTTGGTTCAGTTCGACGGATTTGACGAAACCGAAGTAACTAAAAGCGTTGAAACCGCCGGAGAAATCTTTCTGAATAACGGAGCTTTGGATGTTTTTGTGGCGTCTGATGAAAAAACAAAAAATAAAATCTGGGAAATGCGAAGAACGATGCGCGACGCTTTGAAACATATAGGAAAAGAAAAAATAGGAGAAGACGTTGTGGTTCCGAGAAACAAAATTCCGGATTTGTTAAACGGAATAAAAAAAATCGGACGAGAAACCGGAATTAAAACCGCGGCTTACGGACATTCGGGCGACGGGAACGTTCACGTGAACGTTGTCAGGGACGATATGGAAAAAAATATTTGGGATATAAAAAAAAATGAAGCGATTGAAAAAATATTGAAACTATCGATAGAACTCGGAGGTTCCATAAGCGGAGAACACGGAATCGGTTTTATTAAGAAAAAATATTTAAACTGGAGATTGACGGAAAAAGAAATCGGCATAATGAAAAATATAAAAAAAAGTATAGACCCGAATAACATAATGAATCCGGGAAAAATATTTTAAAAAAAAGATTTACAAAATAAAATTTTTTTGTTATAATAAAATACGAACCGCATAATTTATGCCGGAGGAACTTATAGATGAAAGATTTTTTTAATAAATTTAAGGAACAAGGGCTTAATATCTGGAATAACTTATCTAAAAAACAAAGGATTTCCATAATTTCAGTTATAGCCGCAGCTTTAATAATTATTATCATAATATCAATAGCCTCTTCAGGCGAAAAATTAAGTCCGTTATTCGAACATAAAATATCTATTGAAGACGCGGGACAAATAAAAAAATCGCTTGACGACTGGAGATATAATTATAAATACGACGTCAATCTCGGATTGCTGTATGTTCCTTCGGATTTGAAAAATGATATTATCTTAAAATTAAGTTCTGAAAACAAGCTCCCTAAAAATAATATAACAGGTTTTGAAATATTTAAAGATTTGCCGAGAGGTTTGACTGAATACGAGAAAAAAATTCATTTTAAAGTCGCGACAGAAGGAACCTTGACCAGAATGATTCAAGGATTGGGCCCTATAAAATCCGCGGTAGTGGCGATATCGCTTCCTGATAAACCGTTATTTCAATCAATGGAAGAACCATCCAAAGCGTCAATAACTATTGAATTGAAACCATATGAAAAACTTGAAAAAAAACAGATTCAGGGAATCGTAAATCTCGCGTCTTACTACATACCAAATTGTAAAGCTGAAAATATAATGCTCGTCGATGGCGCAACGGGCGAAAGTCTTAACGATGCAATCGAAGATAAAGAGCTTGAAAGCGAAAATAAAATCGAGTTGCAGAATAAAATTAAGGAACGGGAAGAAAAAAAATTAAAGAATAAAATAATAAATGCAATCGGAAAAATATTAAGTCATAAAAGAATTACTGCGGAAGTAACCATAGAATACAATTTCGACAGAGAGGAATCTAAATCAAAGGAGTTTTCAAATCCCGGGTTTGACCCTATAAAACGCAGCGAAGAAGTTCTTGACGAAAAATTTGAAGGCATAGGTTTTAAGGAAGGAGGAAAACCGGGGGTAACGGATAATATTCCCGTTTATAAAAGCGCGGAAAACGGACCTATAAAATATGAAAGAAAGGAAAACAGGACGAATTTCGAGCCCAATGTGCTTGAAAAATCAATAGTAAAAAATCCAACCATAAAACGCGTATCGGCTTCATTGATGGTCGATGGAATCTGGGAGTTTTCAGAACCTAAAAGCCCGACTGAAAAAATTAAAAGAACATATAAACATTTAACGCCTGAATTGCTGAAGAGTTTGGAAGAAGGCGTAAAAAGCGCAATAGGATACAATCCGGACAGGAACGACAGCGTGAAAGTAGTCGAACTTCAGTTTGACCGTTCGGCGGAATTTGAATATGAAGATAAAATCATAAAAGCTAAACTTCAAAGAGACAGAGCGTTTAAAATCACCGTGTTGAGCGTCGTATGTCTTGTTATAATATTTATATTCTTATTTGAAATGCATAAAAGATGGAGACTCCGCAAAGAAGAACTTCTCAGGAAACGCGAGCTTGCGGCGCAGGATCAGGCGCTTGGTTCAAGACTGATAGCCGATTCGGAATTAACTCCGGAAGAACGCGAAAAACTTGAATTATTGAAACACGCGCAGGATATGGCTCAAAAGAAACCTGAAATGGTGGCTGCGTTATTGCGGACTTGGCTGTTTGAAAACAGATAGATTATTTAAGAAAAAAATAGGGGGCGGATATGGCGTCAAACCAGCAAGGCGATAAATTGACGGGAAAACAAAAAGCGGCGATTTTTTTAGTTACACTCGGCGCCGACATATCGTCAAATATATTCAAACATTTAACGGACAAAGAAATAGAGGAATTAACTTTAGAAATAGCTAAACTCGAAAAAGTCGAACCGTCCGATAAAGATTCGGTTGTTCAGGAATTTCACGAAATGCTGATGGCGAACGATTTTATAACTCAAGGCGGACTTGATTATGCGCGTCAGGTTTTGGAAAAAGCTCTCGGCACGCAGCGTTCAATGGATATAATAAACCGTCTTACGCAGAGCATTCAGGTCAAACCCTTTGATTTTGTGAGAAAAGCGGACCCGTCACACGTTCTCAATTTTATACAGGGAGAGCATCCGCAGACAATTTCATTGATATTGTCATATCTTGACCCGGACACGGCCGCCGCGATTTTACCGCAATTGAACGTTGAGATACAGGCGGACGTGGCGAAAAGAATCGCGACAATGGATAGAACGTCGCCGGAAATTCTGCGTCAGGTAGAACGCGTTCTTGAAAAGAAATTGTCTTCGTTAGTCAGCGAAGAATACACGATTGCGGGCGGAGTTCAGGCGATTGTCGACATATTGAACAAGGTTGATAGAGGAACTGAAAAGAGCATACTTGAAAATCTTGAAGAAGAAGAACCGGAACTCGCGGAAGAAATCAAGAAACTTATGTTTGTATTTGAAGACATAGTTTTACTTGACGACAGGTCGATACAGCAGGTATTGCGCGAAGTCGATACGAAAGAACTTGCGGTGGCGTTAAAAGCGGTTGACGATACCGTAAAACAGAAAATATTCGGAAATATGTCGAAACGAGCGTCGGCGATGCTTGAAGAAGATATGGAATTTATGGGACCAGTGCGTATGCGCGACGTTGAAGAAGCTCAGCAAAGAATAGTCAACGTTATAAGACGCCTTGAAGAATCTGGCGATATTATAATAGCGCGCGGGGGTGAAGAAGAATTAGTAGTATAATGGTTCCGCAGGACACTAACATATATAAATCGCTGAACATAACGATTAATCCGAGAAATTTTATAATAGGCGCGGATTTCTGCGGAGAAAACATATATCTTAAAGAATCCGAAGACGATAAACAGCAGGTTGACGAAGTAAAACTCGCGGAACAAAAACTTGCCGGCATTAATTCGCAAATAGAAAGAAAAAAAAGAGAGATTCTTGAGATTGAAAAAAAAGAACTTCTTGAACTCGAACAAAAAAAAATTAATATTTTGAAAGAGACTGAAGAATTAAAAATCGAGCTTATGGAATCTGCCAAAAGCCAGATAGAGATCCAAAAACAGACCGGTTATCAAATCGGATACGACGACGGATATAAGCAGGCGATGACTGAATTTAAAGCTGAAACTCAGGATAAACTTCTTCTTTTAAATTCAATAATAGAAACGATAAACAAAGAAAAAAAGGCGAAGGCGCTGGATTTGAGAGACGAAATTTATGAAATTATAAAGAGTTTTGTCAATCATATAATAGAAAAAGAAATTGAAACTTATAAAGACGATATACTAATAAAAAATCTGACCGAATTATTATCTGAAATAAACGGAGCGAAAGAACTTGTAATCAAAGTAAATCCGGCGAACGTTGAAAAAATAAAGAATCTGAAAAATATGATTTCAGGCGAGGTATCGTCTCTTGAGAAACTTAAAGTAACCTCGTCTCAAAATATTGACGAGGTAAGCTGCATACTTGAAACGGACAAAGGAAATTTTGACGCTACGCTTAAAGTCCGGTTGGAAAGTTTATTCGATAGTTTAAAACAAACTATTTCTGAAATGTAATCAAAACGCTGATTTCTTATTAAATATGTCAAACTCATTATCCGAAAAATTTAAAAAATCATTAACTCAAAAAACGGTCGTAAAAAAAAGCGGAAGAATAGCGAACGTTGTGGGCATAGTTATCGAATCCGCAGGACCGGCATGCAAAATCGGCGAATTGTGTTATATTTATCCCAAAGACGGAAAAGAACGCAAACTTGCCGAAGCCGTAGGATTCAAAGACAATAAAGTTCTGCTTATGCCTATTGGAGAAATGTCTGGAATAAGTCAAGGCGATGAAATAGTCGCGACTGGAAGCCCGCTTCAGATAGCGCTGTCGGACAGTCTGCGAGGCAGGATTTTGAATGGATTGGGCGAACCTGCAGACGGAAAAGGAAATATAATTCCGGAAGAAATAAGAACAATATATTCTGCGCCGCCGGATCCGCTGACGCGTAAAAGAATAACAGAGCCGTTGGCGTTGGGGATTTCGGCGATAGACGGAATTATGACGTTCGGCAAAGGTCAGAGAATGGGAGTGTTTTCAGGAAGCGGCGTGGGCAAAAGCACTATGATGGGAATGATAGCCCGTTATACGTCCGCGGACGTGAACGTTATTGCGCTAATCGGAGAACGCGGAAGAGAAGTCAGAGAATTTATCGAAAAAGAACTTGGAGAAGAAGGATAAAAACGGAGCGTCGTTGTAATCGCCACTTCGGATCAGCCGCCTTTAATGAGATTGCGCGGAGCTTTTGCGGCTCATACTATAGCTGAATTTTTTCGGGATAAAGGTTTGAACGTTATGCTTATGATGGATTCGGTAACAAGATTCGCGCACGCTCAAAGACAGATAGGTCTTGCGGTTGGCGAACCGCCGGCTACAAGGGGATATACCCCGTCAGTGTTTTCGCTGCTGCCGATAATGCTTGAACGTTCCGGAGCGAGCGATAAGGGAACCATAACGGGTTTATATACGATACTTGTTGACGCCGACGATATGAACGAACCTATTGCGGACGCAGTTCGCGGCATTCTTGACGGGCATATTGTTTTATCGAGGGAACTTGCTCATAAAAATCATTATCCATGCGTAGATGTTCTGCAGAGCATAAGCAGAGTTATGATAGATATTGTAGATAACGTTCATTTTGAAAGCGCTCAAAAATTGAAAGAAACCGTAGCGACTTACCGTTCCGCGGAAGATTTAATTAATATCGGAGCATACGTCAAAGGCACTAATCCTAAAATTGATTACGCGATTCAAATGATAGACAAAATAAATTTATTTCTTAAACAGGGAATTAAAGAAAAAAGAGAATACAGACAAACGCTTGCGATGATTACTGCGATGTTTAAAAAAATATAGATTAAATAAAATAAATTTTTTGGGGGTTAATAATAATGAAAGGAAATGCAGTTTACGCTCAATCGGGCGGAGTTACAAGCGTCATAAACGCATCCGCTTACGGATTAATAAAAGCGGCTCAGAGATGCGATTTCATCGAGAATATTTACGGAGGGTTTAACGGCATAAACGGGATTTTATACGAGCAATTGATAGATATTCAAATGGAATCCGCTGAAAATATCGAAGGATTGAGATACACGCCCGCAGGCGCGTTCGGTTCTTGCCGCAGAAAATTAAGTTCGATAGAAAAAAACAGAAAACAATTTGAAAGAATTATGGAAGTTTTTGAAGCGCATAACGTGAGATTCTTTTTTTACAACGGCGGCAACGATTCTATGGATACTACTTTAAAGATAAGCAAAGTAGCCGCGGAACTCGGATACGAATTGGTCGTAGTAGGGATTCCAAAAACCGTAGATAATGATTTGCCGATAACAGATAACTGTCCTGGATTCGGCTCAGTCGCAAAATATAACGCGGTTTCAATACTTGAAGGAGCGTTCGACGTGGCTTCGATGCACCGCGATTCAACTAAAGTTTTTGTTTTGGAAACAATGGGACGGCACGCGGGGTGGATTGCGGCGGCTACCGGTCTTGCGCACAGAGCTCCAAAAGACGGTCCACACGTGATTTTACTGCCGGAACGCCAGTTTAATAAAGACAAGTTTTTAGCGAAAGTTGAAAAAACAGTGGCTAAAATCGGTTATTGCGTAGTCGGAGTTTCCGAAGGAGTAAAAGACGAAACCGGAAAATTTTTAGCTGAAAGCGGATTAACCGACAGTTTTGGACACGCTCAACTTGGCGGAGCCGGAAACGTCGTAAGCGGAATTATCAAAGATAATTTAAATCTAAAAGTTCATACGGCTTTGCTGGATTACTGCCAGCGTTCAGGAAGGCATATCGCGTCGCAGGTTGACGTTGCGCAAG
>Ga0116156_10001873_pt1 | contig 19697 bp, 12 predicted proteins | sample AD_UKC045_MetaG_FD_89891 | JGI IMG/M metagenome (GOLD analysis project Ga0116156, IMG submission 89891) | Active sludge microbial communities of municipal wastewater-treating anaerobic digesters from USA - AD_UKC045_MetaG | ecosystem: Engineered > Bioreactor > Anaerobic > Digestate | place: USA... | reverse complement strand
CCGGCGATGATCAGGAAAACGGCGGGGATTTCGCCTTCGGCGGGCTTGTCCGCGCTTTCGGTTTCTCCCGGTTCCGCGGCGGGCTTCCCGGAGATGGTCTCCAGGAGGGCCGTCACGGCCGCCCGGACGGCGCCGTCAGGATCGCCCCGGCGGATGCCGGGAATCAGGATGTTCTGGATCACCCGGCCGGCGATCGCGTCGGTAACCACGCCTTCCAAGCCGTAGCCGACTTCGATCCGGACGGCGCGGTCGTCGGCAAAGAGGAAGAGGACCAGCCCGTCCTCCATGCCTTTCCGGCCGACTTTCCAGGCCCCGAACGCCCGGGCCGCGAAATCCTCCAGCGGGACATCCCCCGTCGTCCGGGAAATGTAGAGCAGGACTTGGCGGCCCGTTTCCCGCTCGAACGACTCGAGCCGGAAATCGATCTCGGCCCGGACGGCCGGGGAAATGAATCCGGCCTCATCGGTGGCCCAACGGGCGGGAGGCGGAGGGATCCGGGCGCCCTGGACGGCTTGGACGGCCGCCGGGAAAAAGCCGCAGGCCAGGCACAGCGCGGACGCGAGAAAAACGCCTCGCCCGGAACGCGGGCTGAACCGTCGCCTCATCGGACCGTTCCGATTCGGACGCTCCTCAGAATTTCACCGCCGGGGCGGTTTCCGCGCCCGGCTGGGCCTTGAAATAGGATTTCTCGGCGAACCGATTGCCGAAAAATCCGGCGACCAAGTTGGTCGGGAAGCTCATCCGCTTGGTGTTGAAAGCCTGGGCCGACTCGTTGAACACCCGCCGCTCCTGGGCGATTCGGTTTTCCGTTCCCTCGAGCTGAACCTGGAGGTCGCGGAAATTCTGGGTCGCCTTGAGCTCGGGGTAGGCCTCCACGGCCACAAGCAGGCGGGAGATGGCCGATCCCAGCTCGCCCTGGGCCTGTTCGAACTTGGCGAAGGCCTCGGGGTCGTTGACCACGTCCGCGTCGAGCCGGATCTGGCCGACCTTGGCCCGGGCCTCGGTGACGGCGGTATATGTTTCCTTCTCGAAATTGGCCGCCCCTTTGACCGTTTCCACCAGGTTCGGGATCAGGTCCGCCCGCCGCTGGTAGACGTTTTCAACTTGGCCCCATTTCGCCCGAACGTCCTGATCGAGCCGGTTGAGGCCGTTGTAAACGCCGGCGATCCAAAGCCCGATGATGACCGCCAGAACGACGATGACGCCCAGGACGCCGAGGGCGCCGAAGCGGCGCTTCGGACGCGGGGAAGCCGGGATTTGAGGTGTTTCGTTTGACATGATTCGTCTCTCCCTTCCTGAATATATACGAGAAAAGCTCCTCGCCGGTTATTGTATCGGTCCGCCGGAGAAGATTCAACATCGCCCGAAGGAATCCCGGCCCGCCGGGGACCGGGCCGCGCCGCTTAAGCGGGCGCGGCCCCGGGCCTCCGGCGGTCCGCGGAAAATAAGGGAAGAGGACGTCCCCCGAAAAAGGCCGCCGTCCGGGTTATTGATTCCCGGACGGGATTTTCTCCTTGTTCCACTCGGGCGGCTCGACGCCGAGCAGGTGCCTGACGAAGAAGTCGTAGCGCTTCCGATCGCCGTAGGTCCCCCCCGTCGTATGCCCCTGGCCGGGCAAGACGATCAGATCGAAGACCTTATTCGCCTTGATCAGGGCGTTGACGACCTGCATCGTCGAGGCCGGGTCGACGTTCGTATCCAGCTCCCCGACGGAAAGCAGAAGGTTCCCCTGGAGCCGCCAGGCGTTGTCGACATTCGAGGAGGCGGCGTACTCGGGGCCGATCGGCCAGCCCATCCATTGTTCATTCCAGGAAATCTTGTCCATCCGGTTATCGTGGCAGCCGCAGGAGGAGACGCCGGCCTTGTAGAAATCCGGGTGGAAAAGAAGCGCGGTGAGGGTGTTCTGGCCTCCCGCGGAATGCCCGTAGATTCCGACCCGCGAGATGTCGCAGGAGGGATCCTTGGCGGCCAGGGCCTTGATCCAGGGAATTCGGTCCGGGAAGCCGCCGTCGGCGATATCCTTCCAGCAGACATCATGAAAAGCCTTGGACCGGTTCGAGGTTCCCATCCCGTCGCATTGGACGACGATGAAGCCCAGCTCGGCCAACGCTTGCATGGAATGGAAGGGGCTGAACGATTTCGGAACGAACGAGTCGTGGGGCCCGGCGTAAATGTACTCGATCACCGGATATTTCCGCGAAGGATCGAATGACCTCGGCCGGAAGACGACTCCCCAAATGTCCGTTTGGCCGTCCCGTCCCTTGGCCGAAAAAACCTCGGGCATCCGATACCCCATTTTCAGAAGCTCCTGGATGTCCGCCCGCTCGACGTCCATCAGCAGCCGCCTGTCCGCCGTGCGGCGCAGCTCGACGACGGGGGGAAGATCGATCCGCGACCAGGTGTCGACGAAATATTTCAGGTCCGGCGAGAAGACGACCGTGTGATTTCCATCCGTCTCGGTCAACGGCGTCAGACCGGTGCCGTCGAAATTGATCCGGTAGGAATGCAGGAGATAGGGATCTTTTCCCGGAACCATCCCGCCCGCCCGGAAAAAGATCCGGCGGTTCTCTTCGTCGACGCGATCCACGCCGCGGACCACCCACTCCCCGCGGGTGATCTGGTTTTTCACTTGGCCGGTCGCGCCGTCGTAAAGATAGAGATGGTTCCAGCCGTCCCTCTCGGACATCCAGATGATTTCTCTTCCATCCTGGACATCGTAGCGGTACAGCTTGCCGTAGTACGAGAAGAACGTCCGGCATTCCTCGTCGACGAGGGCGCGCGCTTGACCGGACCGGCCGTCGACCTCGATCACCCGGTAAACCTGGTGGCCGCGCTGGTTATACTCGAAGGTGAACGCCCGGCTGTCCTTCCGCCAGGCCAGATACGCCTTGGAATACCGCATGTTGAAGTTCGTGTTCGGGAAATAGGGGTTGGGAAAAAGGCTCTTGTCGACGATGAATTGTTTTTTCGTGTCGACGTGAAAGAGGACCGGTTGAAATTCGTCCAGGGGATCCCCCGGCTTCAGGTATTCGATGGCGTGGTATTTGGGCTGGAGCTGGTCGGCCGGCGACGATTCCACGTACTGGATTTTCCGACGCGCGCCGGGACGGATCCGAAAAGCGGCCAGCTTGTTCGAATCGGGAGCCCAGACGAGGGATTCCCAGTTGTATTCATCGCCCGCGATCCCCTCAAGGCTCATTGGAAATTCGTCTTTCCGGTCCGCGGATCTCACGTAGACGTTATGATCCCGGATAAAGGCTTCCCACTTGCCGTCGGGAGAGGGAATCGGGTTCCTGGAGGGAGGCGGCGCCGGAGCGAAAGGGGACGGCCGCGCGCGGGACGACGGGCCGATTTTCACGCAAGCGTAGGCGGCCAGATCGCATTTCCATTTCCCGTCTCCGAATTCGAATTCAACGGCCCGTTCCTTGTCCACGAAAACGACGCGGTCGAACGGAAGATTCCGGGCGTCATGCTTTTCCCCGGTCGCCCGGGAGAGCGAGGCGGCGAGCTTTTCATGATCGAACGCCGGCCGCTTGACGATGTGATCCGCGTCCACCAAAATGAATTCAAATCCTCCCCGGACCGTTTTCCGATAACAGAACCGGTTCGTTCCTTCCGTCCAAACGACGGGACCCGTGATGTTCAAGGCGGCCGCCCGGCTTTTTTCCTGAAGCTGGAACGCCCGCTCATAGTCCGCCTGAGTCCCCTGCGCCGAAAGCACGCCGGAAAGAAGGGCCAAGACGCCCCCAAAAACCAAACACCTTGTGAATTCTCGCGATTTCATAGTTCCTCCTTGGAGAAATTGACGAAGACGAGCTTGGTTTCCGCGGATCCTCGGGGAGCGCGGGCCGTCCCGGAAAGGACGGCGCGGGAAAAATCCTCCCTCGACTCGACGCCATCAACGAACCGGCAAGCCCAAACGGGGCGCCGTGTTTCTCGTCGAGGGGAAAGCGTCATTCTCTCGATTCGCCCGATTTTTCGACGAGGGGGACATAGCCTTCTTGTTTTTGAAAAAGCTTTTTCAGGAATTTCTCTTGAATCTTGAACGACCAATGGACGTCCCGGATGAAGGCGGCCGCCTCCTCTTTCTTCCCCTCCTCGATGAGCCGGGTCAGCTCCACGTGCTCCCGGATGGAGGATTCCTCCCATTGTTTTAAATATCCTTCCCGGCGGGGAAAATGGTAGAGCCTTCTTTTGAGGTTATCGGTGATTTTCGCCAAGTTTTTGTTTTTGCAGAGGCCGAGAAAAATGTCATGATATTCGAGGTTTTTTTGAAAGTACAAAGTGAAGTTGTTCGCCCCGATCGCCTCGATCATCTCGGAGTTGAGATTCTTCATTTTCTGGACGATCGTCGCGTTGATTTTGTCATAACCGGAGAGAAACGCCGTGCTTTCCAAGGCCCCGATGATCTCGTAATACTCCTTGATGTCCTCGATCGTAAGCTGCCGGACAAGCACGCCTTTTCTCGGCAGAATCGTCACGAACCCCTCCATCTCGAGTTGGAGCAGGGCGTCTTTCAGCGGCGTCCGGCTGACCCCCAATTGCTTGCTCGTTTCTTCGATATTGATGTGGGATCCGGGACGCAATTCGCCGACTTTGATTTGATTCCGCAGATACTCATAAACCTGGTCTTTCAACGACGCGAGATTGATGATGCTCGGTTCTTTCACATCCCCCCTCCAGATTAAAAATATCTCATATTTAATTTATATGAGATTTTAAAACCAAATGTCAAGTCTTGAAAGAGACGAGTGAATGGTTAATCCCTGATCAGGGCTGAAAAAAGAATCATCGATTGATTTCCGCCGCGGCTTCCCCATCCCCCGGAAACCGCCTTACTTTTTCCCTTTCAAGACATTCACATTCTTTTGGATCTGGGGCTGATTTGCGTTGATTTCGAGCGATTTTTCCCAAGCCCTCAAGGCTTCCCGATGGTCGCCCATCTGGAAATAACATGTCCCCAAGACATTGAGAAGGTTGGGATTGACCCCGTAATGGGTTACCGCTTGATTGAAATAATCAACGGCCTGGTCCCATTTTCCCATGTTTTTACAGGCCGTCCCCAATAAAAACAAGACGTCATATTCGGGAGGAGTCCGGAGGCTCAGAAACGGCTTCAACACCTCTTCGATCTTCCGATCATCGGCCAGCCGCAGGCAGGCCTTGGCCAGATTGATCGCATATTCGTAGGAATCGGGTTTCTTTCGAAAGGCCTTCTCCAAGGCGTTCCGGGCGGCCTCGATCTTGCCGACATTGAAAAGCTGCGTGCCGATGAAATAGGAATAGACCGGATCGTCGGCGTCCGGCAGAATCCGGGAATGGATCCAGGACCGGGGGATCGTTTCCAAGTACGTCAGGATGAAATCCTCTCGTTGAGAGATGATCTCCCGGCCTTCCATCGCCAGTGAAAGGAGGAGCCGATAATGCCCCGGCGGGAATTTCCCGAGGGGGATCTCTTCAAAACAATCGGGAAGATCGGCGTAGTCCCCCGCCTTCCGCGACAAGCGGAGCATCTCGTCCTCGTCCCGCATGATCACGTAGCGGACCTCGCCTTTCTCCTTGAAGTCCCCGTGGATTTCGTGGACTTGGAACACGGCAATCAGCGTGTCGTTCCTCGTAAACGTCCGGTTCCCGGGGAATTGAACTTGAACGGATCCGAATTGAAACGGCCGAAGCTTGTCCGCCTCCGCCTCCTGTTTCTTCGCGGCGTAACCGAGCAAAAGAGAGGTCATCTGCAGGCGATCGTCCTCCCCGGGGATCACCAGGTCTTGTTCGAGGGAGGTGAACTCCTTGGAGGTTTCATTTTTCAGGAGGATGGAGAGCTTGAATTCCCCCGGGATGAGAGGAAACATATCTTGGATGCTGTAGGGCCGGCGGTTGATGTTTTCGATCTGATCCTGATCGAAGGCCAAGGAGATCTTCTTTTCAAACTGAAAGACGTTTTTCCCTTCCGGGGTCCGGACGGATCCGAAGATCTTGAGATTCGCCTGGAAGCCGCCCCTCCCCGCCTCGATCGACAGCCGCTCGGGCTCGATGGCGTAATGAACGAAATAAACCCCCGAGGCGTCCTTGATCACTTTCACCAGGGAATCGCTGCGGATATAATTCGCCGTATAATCCACTTCCACGATGTCTTTGTACTCGAAAAACTTGCGGGCGTACGTTTCATCGACGATTTTTTCGGGATACGCTTCGATATTCTGGACCAGCATATCGGAGACCAGGCTGGGACGCCCCATCCCCGAGGAATCCTCTCCTGGGACGAAGCTGATCGAGACGGAAGCCAAGGCCGGTTCGATTTCCCTCAGCTTTAAATACGCGCCGGAATAATCGAACGGGTTCCCTTGATCATAAGCCAAGAGGGCCTGGGGGCCGTCTTTCAAGGGGCTGTACAGCCGGTATTCGCCGACCCCCCCCTCCTGGAAAAACACGAGGGAGAATCCGTTCGGGAAGCCGAGATCGCCCTTTCCCTGGTAAAACCAGACTTCCGCGGGAAAAAGATCGGACTTGCTTTCATATCTCTGAATGTCGGTGGGCTCGCCCAAAATGATGTACATGCGCCCGCGGTCCGTCATCCAGCCGGGCTTGGTCGTCGTCCGCCCGAACATCCGATTGACGTGGCTCAAACGCCGGTAGTGCTCTTTTTTGAATTCGTTTTCATCCGTGCCGGGCGTCGGGTCCCGTTGTTTCCAGAACGCCTCGATAAAAAGGTCTCTTTCCCGGTCCGATTTCAGCTTTAAGAAAATCTCCTTTTCGATGGGAGCGATGAGGTAAACGACTTCTTCTTCAAGCCATCGGCCGTGTTTTTCGGCCGGACTTTCCGCCGCGGCCTGGTCCGCCCGGAGGAGGGACACGGAGAAAATGAGAACCGCCGCAAAAACAAACGCACGGGTTCTTGTCGCCGAATCAAACCTCATGATCTTCATCCGTCCATCCCGTTTTTGGCTTTGATGCCTCAAAAAACATGGAAAGCACGCCGAATTCTCCAAAGATTTATCTTATCCCAACATTTTGTGAATTTCAAATCCGGCTCTCTCGAGGAAAAGATTTTCCCATGTGCGCCGGTTGGGTTTCATTGACATTTTTTCTTTATTTTCAATTACATACGGGAACATACCGGAGAGGTTATTGGAAATTCTAACATTTATGTCTTATTCATGGAATCGGTCTTTCAAGGCTTGGGCGTGTTTTGAATCGACTTCCCCATATGCGTATATTTACATTAATTTCTTATATTTATATGCCATTTCAGAACACATTAAAAATCACGCCAATGCTTGACAAAAAGAAATTGTTTATTATATATATCAGATGTAATATCGTTAATGAAACACTTATTGTTTTGTATGTCGAGCGTGGAAACGGGGTCCGGGAGGGCTGTCCGGACGAAAGGAGGGGAAGAAAATGCGCGGACCGTCCTGTGTCCGCGTTTGTTTTTTCAGCCGCAGGCCTCGGATCGAATGAGGAAATCGGAACACCAAAGAAAGCGCCGAACGCTAAAACGCTCTTGGCCGCTTAAACAAGGAGGGTAAAGTGCATCGAAAATTGAAAGCCGCTTTCTGCCTTTTGTCGTTGGCGGTGGCCTTAGCCGGAATCGCCGCGGCCCAAACGCGCGGGACGTCGGCCATCGTCGGCAAGGTCGTCGATCAGGACGGGGCGCCGCTCCCCGGCGTCAGCATCGTCGTCACGTCCCCGAATTTGATGGGAAGCCGGGCGGCCGCCTCGGATGAGGAAGGCCAATACCGGTTGACGGTCCTGCCCATCGGAACATACTCTTTGGAGGCGACTCTCCAAGGCTTCAACACCGTCCAAAAAACCAACATCGTGCTGCACACGGGGATCACGGCGACCATCCCCATCGAAATGACTCCGGCAGCCCAGGATCATGAAATCGTGGTTCAAGGCGTCGCCCCCCTCATCGACTTGCAGGACACCGGTCTGAGCAAAACGGTGATCACCAAGGAACTCTTGACCAACGTCCCGACGTCGCGGAATCTGACGGAAATCTTCGCCTTCGCCTCGGGCTCCCAGGGAGATTATTCTTACGGCGGCAGCCGGGCGTCGAACTCCTATCAGCTGGACGGGGTGGAATTGGTGGACGCTTGGTACGGGTCCGGCGTCTACACGGCCCCCATTGATTACGAAGTCGTGGAAGAAGTGGAAATCCTCGGCTTGGGCGCTCCGGCTGAATACGGGAACTTCACCGGCTCGGTCGCCAACATCATCACCAAATCCGGCGGAAACACCCTGAGCGCGGATTTGCAATTCTATTACAAGAACTTTGATTGGCACAGCAAGGACGGCATCAACAAAAGCGATCCCTATTGGGCCCTGGTGCCGAACGCCCCCATTTCCTCGTTGACGGACCCGAGCTTTCATTTGGGCGGGCCCATCATCCAGGACAAGCTTTGGTTTTTCACGGGCGTCGAGTATTACCTGCGCAAGGAAAGAATCACGGCCCTGAACAAAACCCTGGTCAATCAGTTCCCCAAGTTTTTCGCTAAATTGACCTATCAGCTCGACGAAAAGAACAAATTCCAGACGTTCTTCGAGGTTCACAACAACAAGGCCCTCGACCGCCTGACGAGCGCCTTCTACGCCCCCGAGGTCAACGAGGATTTCCTCACGCCGACGTACATGGGGAATCTCAACTACCTTCACATGTTCTCGCCTTCGACCTTCCTCGAGTTCAAGGTCGCCGGCTACACGATGGATAACGTCTACAACCCCAGCCAGGGCAAGGATGTGTCCGGGCATTATGACGTCTACACGGGGATGTACACCCGCAACGTCTGGTGGAACTCCTTGTGGCAGGCGAGCCGCATCGGGACGTCGTTGTCCCTGACCAGCCATGTGGACGACTTCATCCTCGGCTCCCACGACATCAAGGTGGGATTCGAATTTGAAAGAAGCCACGGGGCCGGACAGCGCAACATCAACGGCGGGATCATGTTCGAGGATTATAACGGGGAGCCCTACCGGGCGCGGGCCGGCTATACCAAGCAGGACGCCTTCAACAACCGTTTTTCCTTCTACGCCCAGGACTCCTGGAAAATCTCCGACTCCCTCGTCCTCAATCCGGGACTGAGAGTCGACATCATTCGGGGCAGCATTCCCGGCGCGGATGACAGCTACAAAACCGTTTACAAGCCCACGGGCATCGAACCCCGCATCGGCTTCATTTGGGACATCTTCAAAAATCATAAAACCGCCCTCAAGGCCCATTACGGGAGATACCAGGAAGGGACGAAAACCTACAATTTCGCCCAAGCGTCGGCGGAAGCGGACGACATCTACTACAGCGTCGGGCCGAATTGGGTCGGTTTGACGGAGCTCTACCGGATCAAGCCGGACAATCTGTATTCCATCGATCCGAACATCAAGCATCCCTCGATGGATCAGTTCGCCGCCGGGATCGAGCACGTGCTCGGCTCGGACATCACCGTCAAGATGTCCTATGTGTACAAGAAATGGTTCAATTTCGTCGAGCCCGTCGAACTCGGATGCACGTTCGTCCCGGTTTCCTACACGGATCCCGAAACGCAACAGGCGATTACCGTTTATAATAACGTGAATCCGGCCGCTGCGAAATATTTCATCACCAATCCCCAAAAAGGAAAGGACATCGGGGCCGCCTACCCGGACATCGTCTCCATCACCCCTGAAAGAAAATACCACGCCTTCGAAGTCGGATTGACGAAACGATTCTCCAACCGGTGGCAGCTGGCCACCTCGTACGTGTACAGCCATGAGGAAGGAAGCTATTCCAGCTCCTCCCTTTTGGGGAGGAGCACCCAGTACCTGGATCCGAACAACCAGATCTTCGGTTACGGGGAATTCGCCTCCAGCATTCCCCATATTTTCAAGATCCAGGGAACCTACGTCCTCCCGCTGGACATCAATCTGAGCGGCTTTTTCGTCTTTCTGGCCGGCTCGCCTTGGGGCCGGACGATTCCCGTGAAGCTCTCGCAAGGAAGCGTCAATGTCCGAACGGAGCCCGTTGGAGACCGCCGGCTTCCCTCGCGCAGCAACATGGACCTGAGGCTGGAAAAATCATTCTCCCTCGGGGCTTTCCGGCTTTCCGTCCTGGCGGACGTCTTCAACCTGTTCAATGAAGTGATCCAAATCAACGTGTACAACCGCGCCGGGACGAATTTCGGAAAACCGACGAGCGTGACCGCTCCGAGAACCATTCGCCTTGGATTGAAAATCAGCTACTGATTTTCTTACTCCCCTTCCCGTTAAAGGCCTTTCCTCCCCGGATCAAATCCGGGGAGGAAAGGCCATGTTTTTTTCTCCCGCCTTTGCCGGCGCCGGCCGCCCCCCCGGGGATGAGGATCGGGAGCGCGCCTTTCTTGTGAGAGGATTTCCGTTCAAGTAGAATGGAGCCATGACCCCCCGCCCCCGTCTCCGTCTAATACTCCAAGCCGCCGGCGCCGCCGTTTTTCTCCTCGGCGCTTGGACCGCCGCCTTTCCGGCCGTTCAAGGCCGCGGTAAAACCGAAGCCGGAATCAACGTCTTGCTCGTCACGATGGATACGACGCGGGCCGACCGGCTGGGCTGTTACGGCTATGCCAAGGCCCTCACCCCCCGGCTGGACGCCCTGGCTTCGGCCGGGGTCCGTTTCGACCGGGCTTACGCCCAAGCCCCTCTCACCCTTCCGTCCCATTGTTCCCTCATGACGGGCACCGTTCCGGCCTATCATCGCGTCCACAACAACGGATTCTATTACCTGGATCCCCGCCGGACGACCCTCGCCGAAATCCTGAAGAAAGACGGGTACGCGACGGCGGCGTTCGTCTCCTCGTTCACCGTCGACTCCCGCTTCGGGCTCGACCAGGGATTCGATGTTTACGACGATGACTTCCAGGAAGGGGAAATCCTGAAAAGCTTCCGTTCCGAGAGAACCGCCGACAAGGTTTATGAATCCTTCGCCCGCTGGCTCGACGAAAACGCCGGCCGGAAATTCTTTTGCTGGCTGCATTTCTTCGATCCCCACCTCCCCTATCAGCCTCCCTCGGATTTTCGCCATCCCCGTTCCGACAGTCCGTATGACGCCGAAATCGCCTACATGGATGAATTCATCGGGAAGAGCATCGACGCCCTGAGGAGGAACGGCGTCCTCGGCCGAACCTTGATCGTTCTCTGCGGAGATCACGGGGAGGGGCTGGGGGAAAGAAAAGAGATCGATCACGGATTGTTTCTCTACGACAATACCGTCCGTGTCCCTTTGATCATGTATTGGGAGAACCGCCTTCCCCAAGGGCGGGTGGTCTCGTCCCGGGTTCGGCTGATTGATCTCGTTCCCACGATCTTGACCCTGGCCGGCCTCGCTCCGCCGAAAGAGAGCCAGGGGAAAAACCTGGTTCCGCTGATGAAAGGCAAAAAGGGAATTGATCTTCCGGTCTATCTGGAATCGTATTATCCCCGGGAAAATTACGGATGGTCGGAAATCACCGGCCTGGTGGACGGCGATTGGAAATATCTCCAATCCCCCAAACCCGAATTGTTCAACCTCGCCCTCGATCCCCGGGAAAAGCGGAACGTCCTTCTCCAGGAGCCCGGGATCGCCCGGGACATGAGGAAAAAGCTCCAAGAATCGGCCGAAAAGCTCTCTTCGGAAAAGGACGGGGGAAAAAGGCGGCTCTCCCCGGAAGAAGAGGAGCGCCTCCGGTCGCTCGGCTACCTGGGGCGTCCCTCGGACGGCCGTTCGGAAAAAGCGCTCCCCGATCCGAAGGATAAAATCGAGGATTATCTCCTGTATTTCCGGGGCAATCTTCATGAGACGCGCGGCGAATATTCGGAGGCCGAGAAATGTTATCGAGAATTCCTCCGTCTCAATCCCGATGTCCCCGGCAATTTCGTCAATCTCGGGTTCCTCTACATGAAAATGAACCGCGTCGAAGAGGCGGTTCACGTCCTCGAGGAGGGACTCCGGAGCCATCCCGATTCCGTCCTGATCCTCAGCCGTTTGATGAATTTTTATCTTAAAGCGGAGAGGGACGAGGACGCCCTGGCCGCCGGCCGAATCCTGTTGGCCGTGGATCCCCGTTATTTCGACGCGCTGTTCCTTTCGGGAAGCATCCAAGCCAAGAAGGGCGAATGGAAGGCCGCCCTGGGTTTTTACCGAAGAGCCCTGGATATCGAGCCTGAAAACAAGGCGCTCCGGATGAGAATCGGCTTGTCCCTGGCGGCCTTGGGCGAATACGAAAACGCCCTGGCCGTTTACGAAATCCTTTGGAATCAATATCCTGAAGACGAGGCCGTCTGTCTGGAGCTCAGCCGCGTCTATGAATCCCTGGGACGAATCGGTCCGGCGAGGGGAGCTTTGAAGCGGCTTCTCGACGTCCGTCCCTCGGCGGAATTAGGATATGCCTACGCCTTTCTCTCCGAAAAAGCGGGGGATCTGAAAGAAGCCGTCTTTTGGCTGAAAAACTATCTCGAAACGACGGCCGAGAAGCGGACGAAAAGAAAAAGCGAGGCCGAGGCTGTTCTCCGTCGATGGGAGGAGCGGCTGAAATCCGGTTCAGGGCCGAGGGAATTCCCTTCCCCCCGGCGGGGAAAACGCCCCCGAGCGGCGCAACGGCCCTCCGGCCCGGAGGACCGCGCCGAGCCTTAAAGGAACCGGCCCCTCGCGGCGTTTTACGAAACGGCCGGGCTCCTCTTCATCCCTTCGATGGCCGCGATCGTCTTGCTCACGGCCGGCACGGCCGGGTTTTCCGGATCCATTTTCATGAACGTCTCGAAACAGCCGAGGGATTTATCAAAATCCCCCTTGTTGAGATAGGCATATCCCAGCTTCATATAAGGCTTGGACCAAGCGGGGTTGATCCGGATGGATAGCTCGAGATACCGGATCGCCTCATCGACTTTTTGGTGGGAGAAAAAGATTTCCGCCACGTTGTAGGCCGCCACTTCGTCGTTCGGGGAAATGTCCAAGGCTTGGGAAAAATAGTTCCCGGCGGCCTCGAAATCGTCTTTTTTCATCGACGTTTCCCCCAGTCCCGTGAGCGCCTTGGAGATCGTCGACAGGCTTTTTTTATCGTTTCCGCCGTTTTCCCGCGCCTTGTCCAAGACGAGCCGGTATTCCGCTTCCGCCTTCGCCAGGTCTCCCTGTTCGAGGTAACACGTTCCGATATTGAGGCGGACGTGATAGACATCGGGACGCCGGGCTAAAAATTCATTGAACACGGCCAGGGCTTCGTCGTACTTTTCCTGTTCCATCAGGCGATTTCCGGTTTCCAGCGCTTCCGCGTCTTCCGACTCCCCCGAGCCGGCGGCCGCCGCCGGCTTCAGAATCAAGGCGAAGGGGGGATTGGCTTTCAACTGGCTGATTTCCACATCCAGGAAGGATCCCTCGTATCCCTCCTTGGTGATCGTGATCCTCCATCGGCCCGAACGCATCCCTCCCATGGCAAACCGCCCTTTTTTATCCGATAGGCTTTCAAGCGCTTTTTCAGATTCCAGGTGTCGGGCGACGATCAGCGCTTTTTCCAAGGGCCGGCCGCTTTCATCGGCGATCGTCCCGTTGATTCGTCCTTTGCCCATCTGCGCCCGGGCGCCGGGGACAAGAAGAACGGTCAGCGCCAGCAAGACCAGGAAGATCCTCCAGGGGGAATACCGGTTTTGGGGAATAACGCGCATGTCCGCCTCCTTCAGCGGAGACCGAGCCCAATAATCCGTCTCGTTTTCTTCAACGGAATTTTGATGATGCGTTCCGACGGGACGCATCCGTTCGTCTCCGCGGAGAATGTTCTTTATATCCTTCGTGATCGAAGGGACTCTATTTTATCATTTTTTGGCTCTTTTTCAAGAAAAAGCCTCCGTTTTCGGACCGTTCCCAGCTTTGATGTTCTCCCAAAGCCCGTCTCTCCCGCCGTCTGGCCGGGCTTCATTTCAGAGGGCGGAAAGGGATGATCCGGGATTTCCTTTATCGTCCCGGCGTTCCCCCGAAGGAGATCGGCGGCCCGCGGAGATAAGGGCGGCCGGGGGCCGTCCGGCTCGCCGGCCGTTCTCGACACGGCTTTAAAAAACCGGTTCGACACGGAAAGCGCGCCGCCTCAACGCCGCCGTCCCGGCGGATCCCCGTCAGACAATCGTGCCGGACGGCACGAAGGAATTCTTCGGAACGACGATGATGCCGTCGACGATGCAGACGTCGCCGCATTCGCGGTTCTGAATCCCGGCCGCGTTGATCATCTTGACGCCGTCGCCGATCCGGGCGTTCTTGTCGAGGATGGCGTTGCGGATCTCGCAATCCCGGCCGACGCCGACGGGAGGCAGCCCCCGGCCGGCCGCCTCTCGGAGCTCCGCCTCCGACTCATAATAATCCGCGCCCATCATGACCGTCCGCTCCAAGCGGGACCCTTCCCCGATCCGCGAGCGGATGCCGATGATCGACCGGCGGATGAACGCCCGGTTGATGATGCTTCCCTCGCACAGGAGGGATTCGTGGACATCGGCATCGAGGATCTTGGAGCCCGGCAGAAAACGGGGGATGCTGAACACCGGCTTGTCCTCGTCATAAAAATTGAACCGCGGAAGCGGATGAGTCAGGCCGATGTTGGCCTCGAAAAAGCTCTGGACCGTCCCGATATCCTCCCAGTAGCCGTCGAAGAAATGGGCGAAGACCCGGTGCTCGTGGATCGCCTGGGGAATGATCTGGCGCCCGAAATCCTCCGCGGTCGAGCCTTCCAGCAGGCTTTTCAGAACCTTCCAATTGAAGAGGTAGATGCCCATCGAGGCCACGTGGGTCCGGCCGCGGCCGTCGATGCCGTTGGCCGTGAAGACGTCCGGCGGGACGGCCAAGGCCGCGATCGTTTCGGCCTCCCGGGGCTTTTCCTTGAATTCGATGATCCGGTTATTCTGATCCACTTGGAGCACGCCCAGGTTTGGAACCTGCTCCCGGTCCACCGGAATCACCGAGATCGTGATATCGGCCCCGGTTTTAAGGTGGCCCTCGACGAACTTCCGGTAATCCATCCGGTAAAGATGATCCCCCGAAAGGATCAGGAAAAGATCGCCCGCGCCCTCGACGGAAGAGAGGTTCTGCCGGACGGCGTCGGCCGTCCCCTGGAACCACCCCCGGTTGTCCAGCGTCTGTTTGGCCGCCAGGATGGCGATGAAATCCTTGTGGAAGCTGTCGAACCGGTAGGTGGAAAAGATATGGCGGTGGAGGGATTCGCTGGCGAACTGCGTCAGGATGAAGATCTTCCGGTAATCGGAGTGAATGCAGTTGGAAATCGAGATGTCGATGATCCGGAACCGCCCGGCGATGGGGACGGCCGGCTTGCTCCGGACCTTGGTCAGCGGGTAAAGGCGGCTCCCTTGGCCGCCGGCCATGATGATCGTCGCGACACGAACGGCCATGGACGTCTCCCTTCCGCCCCCATTATATTCCTTTTTCAGGGGGAAAGTCAGGGCCGGAAAGCCGCCGCCCCGCCTCTCGTCGACTTTACATTTATTTCGGCTTGGGATATCTTATGCCTGCGAATCGGAAAAAACGTCAGGGAGGCGTCATGGAGGAAGACGTTTTGGAAAAACGCACCTGTTCCCGGTTCCGCATCCCCGGGGCGACGATCGCGTTCCGGAAGGAAAAGGGGCTCTTCAAGAAGAGCGCCTACGGCGCGGAGTTTCTCCCGATGCTGGACATCAGCCGGGGCGGCATCCGCTTTCTTTCCCAAGAAATGGTCGAACTGGACACTCCCATTCACCTCAGCATCCAGGTTCCCGGAGATCCCGCTCCCCTGAAAATGGACGGCATCGTCCGCTGGTTCGCCAGCAATCCCGGCCAGAGCTATAAATACCAGCTCGGCGTCCAGTTCCTGCCGTACGGCGATAAAAAGGACATGAACTATCCGGGGAACCTCGTCAAGATCATCTCGTACGAGCAGAAATTCATGGACGAGACGACCATCATCAAGGACGAGACCGGCGGCCGCCACGACGGCACGTTCGAAGTCTGATCGTCCCGCCCGGGCCGCAACGGCCGATCCTTACCTCCCCAAGACGATCAATCCCGCCTCCGCCAAAACCCGGAAGTACTCGACGACGTCCTCGATGTTCTGAGGCCCATAGGACGCCGAAACGGCCCGGGCGATGTCCGCGACGCTCCGTTTCCCGTCGACATGGTTCAAGGCTTCGTAGGCCGCGTTGCCGCTCAGGCGGATCCGGCCCATGACCTCCGGGCCGAGCTTTTCAACCAGGAAATCGGACTCCACGGGACAAACGAACTCCCGGGGACGAACCGGGATGATCCCGGCCGCGGCCTTTTCCCCGTCGGAGGCGGCCGGAAAAACGGCCTTGAGGCCGAAAAGCCGGCAGCGGTCGGCGTAAATCCTCTTGGCTTCTTCGCCCAGCGCCCGCTCCAGGGCGGACAAGGGCCCGGCCAAGCGGCGGATCTCGCCGGCCGAGGCCGACCCGGCGGGCGCGTAGCGAGAGGCGGAATCCGCCGCCGCCCGCTCCCGGGCCGCCGCCCGCTCAAGAACGTTCAAGGCCTGCTTGTAAGCGGCCGGCAAACCGGCCGCGTCCGCGGCGGCGAGAGCGCCGAGGGCGTCGCCCGTCTCGGCCGCCAGCCGCCCGAGCCCGTTGCGGACGACGAGCCGGGCCATGTCCAGGGCTTCGGGCTCCCCGGCCGAGGCCAGGTAATAGGCGATTCCAAGCGTCAAGGCCGAAACCCTCCGAAGCTCCGTGGGATCGACTTTATCGGGCGTGTCCAGGCTGGTGTGATGGAACGTGTCGCCGTGACCGAACATCACCGAGGGGACTTTCAGCGCGCCGTCGTTGTAGATCCAGTGATCGCTTCCCCCGCTGAAGGGCTCCACCCGCCAGGCGAAAGGATGGGTGCTGCCGTTCAGGCTGATCAGGCCGAGATCGTCCACCATCCGGGCGAAATGGACCGCCACGTCGGTCAAGACATCCGGGTTGGAATCCGGCGTCGCGGTGATGGTGAACATCCCCCCGGTCAGGTGAAGGTCCTCGCCGATCATGTCGCAGTTGAGGGCGGCCAGGGTCTTCCGCGTCTGTTCAAGATGGGCTTTGATATACGGCACGGTTCCGGCGAATTCCGGAATCCAAAGAAAACGGATGGTCCGGCGCGGGGCCGGAAGCGTTTCCGACTCGACCAGGGCCTTGAGGGCCCGGGCGATTTCCAGCATGCCGCCGCTGCCGCTGGCGTTGTCGTTGGCGCTGGGCTGGGGGTGGCATAAGTGGCCGAGAATGAGGATTTCCCCGGCCGCCGCGTCTGTCCCGGGAAGGGAGGCGCTCAGGGCTTCGACGGATGTCTCGAAAAATTCCGAACCGACGTGAGCCCTCAGGACGACCCGCTTCCCTTCCGCCAGGAGCCGCTGGAGCATGGCTCCCTGGTTCTTGCTGACATTGAAGCCGACCGGCATCTTGTCCCGCTCTTCCCAGAGAGGCCAGAAAGCCGTGTAGCGGATCATGTTCGGATATCCGGGCCGGACGTCGGGCGGATAATAGGAGACGACCCCCAGGGCGCCCCGCTTCCAGCAGGCCTCGCGCATGACCTCGGGACTCCGGCCGTACGCCAGAACGAACTTGCCCCGCACATCCTTCCCCTGGAACGAGGCCGCTTCCGTCCCCGCTCCGACGTCGACCAGCTCGGCTTCGAAATGCCCGGGACCGGAATGGGCGATCAGCGTCAGCGGGACTTCCTCGTAGTCACAGAGCCGTTCCCGCCGCGGCTCGACCATCCAGAGCCAGGCCGACTCGGCCTTCCAGCCGATGGGCGTTTTATACGTGAAGTAACGGGTCGACCCGTTGGACGGCCAGCCCTCGATGATCGCGTCGGCGTAACCCATCCGCAGAAGCTCGTTCCGGATCCAGGCGGCGGCGTCGTGCCAGCCGGCGTTGGCCTGGATGCGGTCGAACTGCGAGATCCGGACGGTGTAGCGGAAAGCGATCTCCCCGGAAACCGCTTCGGCCACGGCCCGGCGGAGTGGTTCCGGGGCGAGGGGGCGCTCTTCCGCGGGCAAAGCCGCGCTCAGGGAGAAGGGAAACGCCAAGCTCAGGACAAGAATAAAGACCGGCGCCAAAGCGGACTTGCGCATGGATGATCCTCCTGGAAGTAGAATCGCCGGAATGAGGCGGCGGATGGCATGAGGAGAAAGAATACCTCAATCAAAAAAGCGGAACAAGGGACGGCCGGATCACCTTATTTCGCCGGCTTTTCCCCCTCGACCACGACCTGGGAGTAATCGGCGATCTGGAGCAGCGTCTTGCGGATCGCCTGGAGAAGCGCCAGCCGGTTTCTCCGGAGCTTCATCTCCTCGGTCATGACCATCACTTTGTCGAAGAAGGCGTTGAGGGCCGGATGGAGGCGGAAGACGATTTTCTGGGCTTGGACGAAATCTCCCCCGGCGATCATCGGGGCGACATTGTCCCGGATGATCGTGAATGTCGCGTAAAGCTCCCGCTCCGCCTTTTCGACGAAGCGGTCCGGATCGACGGCCGGGGCCGTTTGGCCGGATAAAATGTTGTTGACCCGCTTGGCCATCAGGATCAGCGGCTCGAACTGGGGGCCGTTCTTCAGGGCGTCCAGGGCCCGCGCCCTCTGGGCCGCGCCGTACATGTCGTCCAGGCCGGCTCCCAGGGCGGCGTTGATCAAATCGTAGCGGAGGCCTTCCCGCTCCAGCAGGTACCGGAGCCGGCCGGCGAAGAATTCTTGAAGTTGGTCCACGATCTCGGATTTGGGGCGCTTGATCTTGTCCCCGTAGGCCGAGACGGCCTTCTCCACGAAGCGGCTGAAGGATAGGCTGATTTTCCGGTCGAGGATGATCTTGCAAACGCCCTGGGCGTTGCGCCGCAGGCCGAAAGGATCACTCGAGCCCGTTGTCTGGATGCCCAGACCGACGACCCCGACGATCGAATCGAGCTTGTCAGCCAGGGAGAGGACCGCCCCCTCCGGACTCTCCGGTGAGGAATCGTCGACCGTCACCGGCAGGTAATGCTCGGCCACGGCCCGGGCGACGGTCTCGGGCAGCCCCTCGGCCCGGGCGTAAAGACCGCCCATCGTCCCCTGGAGAGACGGGAACTCGCGGACCATGTCCGTCACCAGGTCGACCTTGCAGAGGGCCGCGGCAAGATTCATCTCCTTGGCCGCCGCGCACCCCCCGACTTTCCCGCGGAGGTAAGCGGCGATCTTCTGAAGCCGACCGGCCTTGTCGGCGTAGGAACCGAGCTTTTCCTGGAAAACGACCTCTTCCAACAGGGGGGCGCGCTTCTGGAAGCCGGCCTTGAGATCCTGCTCCCAGAAGAACCGGGCGTCGGCCAGCCGGGCTTTGAGGACGCGCTCGTTTCCTGCCCGGATGAAGCCTTTCGGATCGCCGGTGACGTCAGCCACGCCCAGGAACAGCGGAAGCTGTTTTCCCTCCCTGACGACCGAAAAGAGCTTCTGCCCTTCCCGCATGGCCGTGCTCAGAACCTCGAGAGGCAGCCGGAGAAACTCCTCGGGAAACGAGCCCATCACGACAAACGGCGATTCGACGTCGTTGACCAGCTCGTCCAGGAGCTCCGGATCTGGGTACAGCTCGGCCGCCCGCGGGCCGGTGAGCCCGGCGATCCGGTCGAGGATGGCGGCTTTCCTCTCGGCGGCGTCGATGACGACGAGCCGCTCCCGCAATTTCGCCCGGTAATCCTCGAAGGATCCGACCTCGATCCCGTCGGGGGCATGAAGCTTG
>Ga0116156_10001871_pt1 | contig 19729 bp, 14 predicted proteins | sample AD_UKC045_MetaG_FD_89891 | JGI IMG/M metagenome (GOLD analysis project Ga0116156, IMG submission 89891) | Active sludge microbial communities of municipal wastewater-treating anaerobic digesters from USA - AD_UKC045_MetaG | ecosystem: Engineered > Bioreactor > Anaerobic > Digestate | place: USA... | reverse complement strand
GTGAACAGCCACGACATCGACAGCGTGCGATGGTTCACGGGCAGCGAGTTCGAGGAAGTGTACGCCATCGGCGGCAATTATCGTTCCCCCGACGCACGCGAACAGTATCCTGACTTTTACGACAACGTGATCCTGACCGCGAGGATGCAAAACGGCATGCAAGGCTCGATCAGCGGGGCTCAGGGGGTCCAGTACGGCTACGACGCACGCTGCGAGATCCTCGGCGAACGGGGCCTGATCACGGTGGGCGGTCTGGCGGCCAACTCCGTGGTCAGTCACACCGCCGAGGGCTTGCGGGCCGCTGTCGTGCCAAGCTGGATGAATCTGTTCCTGGACGCCTACCGAGCTGAGGATGAGGATTTTGTCCGTTGCATCTTGGAAGACCGCCAACCCCGCGCCGGCGGCCAGGACGGCAAAGCCGCCGTGATGGTGGTGATCGCCGGCAACCGCTCCATCACCGAACAGCGGCCTGTGCGGCTGGCAACCACTGACCACTGACCACTGGCAACTGACCACTGACAAATGACAAATGACTAATGACTAATGACTAATGACTAATGACTAATGACAAATGACAAATCAACGATGTTAGCCGCAACCTATACTCAAGGCGGAATCCTGGCTGTCCAGGAGGTTCCGCTGCCGGAGATCGGCGACGACGGGATGTTGTTGCGCGTGACCGGCACCTCGATCTGCGGGACGGATGTGAAGATCGTCCGCAACGGTCACCGCAAGCTGCAGCCAGGCCAACGGATCGTGTTGGGCCACGAGTTCGTCGGAGTCATCGAGCGGACGGGCGCCCGCTTCACAGGCTATCGCGTCGGGCAGCGTGTGGGCGTCGCGCCCAACGCCGGTTGCGGGCAATGCGACGCGTGCGTGCGCGGGCAGTCGAACTACTGTCCCCAGTACACGGCCTTCGGCATCGACCGCGACGGATCGCACGCCTCGTACGTCGCGATTCCGGCGCAGTTCAGCACGCAAGGCAACGTCATCCCCTTGCCGGACGCCGTCTCGGATCGTGAGGCCTGCTTGCTGGAGCCTTTCTCCTGCGTGGTCAACGGCATTCGCGTGTCGCGGATCGAGTTGGGCGACACGGTCGTCATCTTTGGGGCCGGTCCGATCGGCTTGCTGCACGCCATGCTCAGCCGGATCGCCGGGGCCGGCAAGATCGTGATGGTCGATCCGCTGGAGGACCGATTGGCGACGGCCAAGACGGTGGGCTGTGACGTCGTTTTCAGCCCAGCGAAAGAAGACGTGCTGGATCGGGTACGGCGCGAGACGGACGGGCGCGGGGCGGACGTGGTCATTACGGCGTGTCCCGTGGCCGAGGTCCAATCGCTGGCGGTCCGGCTGCTGGCCCCGTTCGGCCGTTTGTGCCTGTTTGGCGGCCTGCCCAAGAGCGACGGTCCCGTGGCCCTAGACACGAATGCGATCCACTACGGGAACTTCCTGGTGACGGGATCGACGGGTGGGTCCGTGCAGGACTATCGGATCGCGCTGCGGTTGGTCGCCGGCAAACGAGTGGACTTGACGCGGATCATCTCCAACACGTTCTCCTTGGGTGACTTGCAGAAGGCCTACGCAACCGCGATGGACGGACCGGCCGGCAAGGTCGTCCTGACAGCGGACTGAACTGAGCGGGATTCGCGGCAGGGAAATGAATGGCGAATAGCGAATACTGAATAGTGAAGGCAGAATGCTCCGGTGGCCATTCATTCTGACTTCCGTATTGGCTATTCTGCATTCCGTATTCCTTCGTCTGAAGACAGTGCAACGATGGACAAGACCTATCTCTTCGGCATCGACGTTGGCACTCAAGGCACCAAGGCGGCGCTGTTCGATCACCGAGGGCGAACGCTGGCGACGGCGTTCCGCAAGTCCGACTTGCACCAGGGAGCGCCGGGCGTGGTGGAAGAAGACCCCGAACGCCAATTCAAGTCCGTCTGCCAGTGCATCCGCGCGTGCGCCGCGGAAGCGGGAATCGATCCGGCGCAGGTGGCTGGTGTGGGCATCGACGGACAGATGGCGGGAATCCTGGGCGTCGGCGCTGATGGGCGGCATGTGACGCCGTACGATTCGTGGCTGGACACGCGCTGCGCACCTTACATCGCCATGATGAAAAGCGAGGCGGGCGGCGAGGTGATCCGCAAGACGGGCGGTCCGCCCAGCTTTAACCACGGCCCCAAGATCCTCTGGTGGAAGCACGAACGGCCCGATGTCTTTGCCCAGATCGCCGCGTTCGTTCAACCCGGCGGTTATGCGGTGATGCGATTGTGCGGCCTGGATGCGTCGCAGGCGTTTATCGACAAGAGCTACCTGCACTTCAGCGGCTTTGCGGACAACCAGCGAGGCCAATGGGACACGGGGTTGTGCGGGACGTTCGGCGTCCCCGTGTCCAAGCTGCCGCGCATCGTGGATTGCCAGACCGTCGTCGGCCAGATCACACCGGACGCCGCGCGGCGCTGCGGACTGCGGGCTGGCACGCCGGTCGTGGCAGGACTGGGCGACACCGCCGCATCGTTCCTGGCCTGTGGCGCGACGCGCGAAGGCATCTGCGTGGACGTGGCCGGCACCGCCTCCGTGTTCGCCTCGACGACCAGGCAGTTCAAGGCCGACACGGCCCACGGCGTGCTGGGCTGGGGGCAGTCGGCCACCCCAGGGCTGTGGCATCCGTACGCCTACATCAACGGCGGCGGCATGAACCTGGAATGGTTCGTCCGCGAGTTGGCCAGTTTGGGAAAGAAGCCGACAGCGGGAACACTGGACCACCTGAACCGTTTGGCGGCGCGGATTGTCCCGGCGTTGGACGATCCCGTGTTTGTGCCCCACTTGGGCGGCCGAGTGACACCAAGCCGGCCTCTGCTACGAGGAAGTTGGGCGGGTTTGAACTGGTCGCACACGGCCGCGCACCTGTACCGGGCCGCGTTGGAGGGCGTGGCGCTGGAGTATTGCGTCTACCGCGACGTCCTCCGGGAACTGAACCCCGATCTGAAGATGCGCGAATTGCGGATCACGGGCGGCGGCGAGAAGAGCGCCGTGTGGAATCAGACCAAGGCCGACGCGCTGGGCATGACGGTGGTGCAGATCAACCGGCCCGAAGGCGCGCCGCTGGGCGCCGCTCTGCTGGCCGGCTGTGGCGTCGGGCTGTTCCGCAACCTGGACTCGGCCGCCGACCAGTGGATTCAAACGGGCCACGTCGTCCGGCCGGATCGCAAGCAAGCGGCACACTACGAAGCGCGCCTCGTCCGGTATCGACGGCTGCTGGAAATGCTGCAAGAATGGAGCGAACCGGAAACGTAAGTTTACGATGATCCGTAACAGTGGCGAATCTGGGTGGCTTGGAGCAGGGGAAAGGTGCGCAAGAGATTTGTGTGTACGAGTAAGTGTACGAGTACGGCAGGAAGTCAGGCGAGAACGGCCCCCCACGTACTCGTACACGCACACGTACACTCGTATCTCTTTTCGAGCCTGATTCGATGCCTGCGGCTGCCTCCGGAGTAGATTCCGGCGAAGCCAGCCAAGTTCACGGTGAGGAACTGCAAAGCAATCCCAAATGTGAAATTTCAGATTTCAGATCTCAGATCTCAAATCTGAAATCCCGCAACCCGCAACCCGCATCCCGCATCCCGTATCCCGTATCCCGTATCCCGCATCCCGCAACCCGCAACCCGCAACCCGTATCCCTCATCCCATGACCCGACCCGCCATCCGACCGGCTTTGACGACGCAAGACGACTATCCGGCGGCAGAAAAGCCGACCATGTACTTCATCGGCGTGACGACACACCAGTCGTCGATCATGAAGGTCTTTCCGCGCTGGGCCGAGTACCTCGGCTTGGGCGACGTGGTCCTCCAAGGCATGAATTTCCGCTGGCACGACGAGCCGGCGAACTACCGGCGAGCGGTGGCGTTCATCAAGGACGACCCGTTGTCGCTGGGCGCGCTGGTCACGACACACAAGATCGACCTACTGAACGCTTGCCGCGACCAGTTCGACCAGCTGGATCCGCTCGCCGAGCTGACGCACGAGATCAGCAGCATCTCGAAAGACGGCGGGCAGCTGATTGGGCACGCCAAGGATCCGATCACCAGCGGTTTGGCCCTGGATGCCTTCCTGCCCGAACGGCATTGGGAGCGGACCGGCGCGGAAGCGCTGGTGCTGGGCGCGGGCGGTTCGGCCGTCGCCGTGACGTGGCACATGCTGCAGGCTAGGCACGGGCGGAACCGGCCCCCGCGGATCGTGGTCACCAATCGCAGCCGGCCGCGGCTGAACGAAATCCAGGAATTCCACGCTCGCATCGGCGGCGACTTGCCGCTGGAGTACCATCATACGCCGGCACCAGAGATGACGGACGCGATTCTTGCGGGACTGAAACCCGGCTCGCTGGTCATCAACGCGACGGGGCTGGGCAAGGATGCTCCCGGATCGCCGCTCACAGACGCCGCGATATGGCCGGAACATGGGATCGCCTGGGATTTCAACTACCGCGGCAATTTGGTGTTTCTGGAACAGGCCCGCGCACAACAGAGCGCAAGGCACTTGCAGATCGAAGACGGCTGGATCTACTTTATCCACGGTTGGACACGGGTCATCGCGGAGGTATTTCACGTCGACATTCCGACCAGCGGTCCGCGCTTCGACGAGATCTCGCAGATTGCTGCCAGCGTGCGGTAGCGGCGGCGCAATCCAAACGTAGCACGGCTCTCCGAGCCGTGCGGGCGGGCGAGTAGCGCTGAAGACAGGCAGGCACGGCTCGGAGAGCCATGCTACGGACAAAAGCGCACGGCTCGGAGAGCCATGCTGCGGACGATGCTCCTTTTGGGACGACAACATGATGGAAATCAAACCCACTACGTCGCTGATCGAACCCTTCGGCGTCCAATTCGACCTGGCCGCCGGAATCATGCAGAGTCCGGCGGACCCCATCGTTCGCCGGGCGTCCGAGATGCGCGGCTACTATGCCGATGCCGCCGCGCTGGAGAGGCTGATTGCCGACGAGAACGATCCGGTACACTACGAGACGTTCGAGTCGCCGGTCCCCGAACAGTACGGTCACATCCGCTACGGCCTCAGCAAGCTGCATCCCGGCCTGGTCGGCGACGAGTGCTTCATGACCAAGGGCCACTACCACTCGATCGTGGAAACCGGCGAGGTCTACTTGTGTTTGCGGGGCCAAGGCCTGACGATGATGAAAACTGCCGGCGGCGAGTGTCGCTGGGAGCCGATGACGCCGGGGCGGATGGTCTACGTCCCGCCGTACTGGGCCCACCGTTCGGTCAACACGGGCGACGAGCCCTTGATTTCGTTGTACGTTTATCCGGCCGACGCGGGGCACAATTACGGCGACATCAAAACGGAAGGCTTTCCGAAACGCGTGTTCAAGCGAAACGGCCGGATTGTTGTATGAGAACCGCCAACAAATCCGTTCGGCGCGGGTCTCTGACCCCGTCGAAACCGCCGACCGAAGGTCTACGATTTCGGTTTTCTTAGCGGTTCTAAGGATGATGCCATGAAACCACGACTGGTTCCGCTCTTCTTTGACCCGGGCAGGGATAGCGATTTCGACAGGATGCTCTCCGACCTCCGCACGCTGCTGGCCGAGCATGCGGAGTTCCTTGAACCCGTGCCGCTTGGCGGCCGCTTGCCTGACGCCGACGCTGTGATCTTTCCGCAACTGCTCGGTGTGGCCTATCGCCAAGCTCCAGCTTTCCAAGCGATCGACCTGCCGATCCTGCTGGTCACGTCGGAATTCGGCACGCTGTCCATGTGGGACTGGGAGATCGCCGAGTACCTGCGATCGCAGGGCGTGGAGACGATCGGCCCCTACAGCCTGGAGCAAACGAAGAAGGTCTGCGCCGCGCTGGGGGTCAAACGGGAACTGCGGGGCACCAAGTTCCTGGTCTACCAGGACGATCCGGGGGAAGGCTTTCAGGCTCCCATCTTCAAACGCTTCTACTGGTGGGAGGACGAGTGTACGCGGCGGCTGGCGGACAAGTTCGGCATCACCGTCGTCAAGAAGAGCTTCCGCGAATTCGGTGCCACGGCCCAGGCGATTCCGGACGACTTGGCGGACGCGACGTGGGAGCGTTGGAAGTTGCCGACCGAAGGTCTGACGCAGCGCGCGGTGCGGAGCGCCGTGAAGGTCTATCTGGCCGTGTGCCGCGATCTGGACGCCGATGGTTCGATCCGCGCGGTCGGCATGAACTGCCTGAACGAATCGCATTTTTCGGACAGCACGCCCTGCCTGGCTTGGAACATGCTGTACCAGGAACGCGGACTGGTGTGGGGTTGCGAAGCCGACACGCTGTCCATGGCGACGAAGTACATCCTGCACAAATCGCTCCGCGCCCCGATCATGATGACGAACCTGTATCCGTTCGTCCTGGGCAACGCGGCCCTGAAGCACGAACGGATCCAGAGTTTCCCGGCGGTCGAGTCGGAGCCGGAGAACCATATTCTGGTTGCCCACTGCGGCTACATGGGCGTCATTCCGACCGGCTTTGCCACGGACTGGACGTTGCGCAAGAAGGTCCTGGCGATCGTCGACGAAAACGCATCGGCCATCGACGCTCGTCTGCCGGTCGGCGACGTGACGCTGGCCAAGCTGCATCCGGCGCTGGACAGAATGACCGTGGCCGAAGGTCAGCTGACGGGCTATGCCCAGTTCCCCGGCTCCGATTGCCTGAACGGCGGCGTGATCAAGGTCCGCGACGGCCACCGGCTGATGAGCGCGCTGGCCTCGCACCATTACCTGTTGCTGGTGGGCCATCACCGCGTCGATCTTCAGTTTCTCGGCAAGGTGTTCGGATTGGCCGTCCAGGAGGTCTGAAAATGAAAGTCGGCATCGACAGCTATTGCTACCATCGCTACTTCGGCGAAGTCTACCCCGATCAGGCAGATCCGGGAGTGCGCTGGACGTTCCAGGATTTCGTCCGGCGGGCGGCCGAATTGGAGGTTGACGGCGTTTCCCTGGAGTCGTGCTTTTTCGACAGCCTGGAGCCGGGCTACCTGGCGGAAATCAAGGCGGCCTTGGACGAGAAAGGCATGGAGCGGGTGCTCGCCTGGGGCCATCCCGACGGGTTGGAGGCCGGCCGGAGTGAAAGGGCCTGGCGGGAGATGAACTCGCTGATTCCCAAGGCCCAGTTCATGGGGGCGGACATCATGCGGATCGTGGCCTCGTCGCTGATGTTCCGCAACGAGCCGCACGGCCCGCAGATCGACGCCATCGTGCGGATGCTCCAGGAGAGCGTCCAAATCGCAGCAGACTGCGGCGTGGTCCTGGCCATCGAAAACCACATCGACTACACCTCGGCGGAGATCCTGCAGATTCTGGAGCGAGTGGATTCGCCGGCGCTGCAGGTGAATTTCGACACCGGCAACACGCTGCGGATGATGGAGGACCCGGTCGCGGCGGCTCGGCGGCTGGCTCCCTACACGGTCGCCACGCACACCAAGGACGTCGACGCCTGCCGCCACGTGCGGCCGGAGGAATGGTACTTCTTCTCCTCCGTGCCCGTCGGCACGGGACTGATCGACATCCCCGGCGTGGCCCGCGAGCTGAAACGGGCCGGCTACACCGGCGTGCTGGCCGTCGAGTCGGACCATCACAAGGACAACCAGGACGAAGACAGATTGGTCGCCGACAGCATCGCGTACCTCAAAAGGCTCGTGGCCGAAATCGACGCGTGAATAGGAATGCTGCCGGCTCGCCCGGTAGATCGTTACGTTCATCGCTACAAGCAGACGAGTTGGAGCTGCAAGCGTAACGATCCCCAGGGCGAGCCTGGAGCATTGACAACCTGGAGCTAATGCATGACTGTTCCCTATCAAGTCGTGATCACCGATCTGATCGATGACGATCTTGCCCCGGAGCGCGAGGTGCTGGACGGCCTGGCACAGGTGACGGCCCTGCACGCCCGCAGCGAAGCGGAATTGGTGGGCCGGATAGAGCAGGCCGACGCCGTGATCCTGTACCACGAACTGGCGTTGACGGCAGCGACGATCCGGCGTCTGGAGCGCTGCCGGTTGATCGTCCGCGGCGGTGTCGGCTTCGACAACGTCGATCGGCCGCTGGCGCGCGAGTTGGGCATCCCCGTCACTAACGTGCCGGACTACGGCACAGAGGAGGTGGCCGACACGGCGCTGGCGATGCTGCTGGCCTTGACGCGCGGCGTCCATCTGGCCAACTCCGTGCTGCGAGCTGGCCAGGGCGACTGGTCTTACGAGCGGGCCGTCCCCTTGGGCCGGCTCCGCGGCCGGGTGCTGGGCATCGTAGGGCTGGGGCGGATCGGCACGGCGATGGCGGTGCGCGGCAAGGCACTGGGCATGGACGTGGCGTTTCATGACCCGTACAAGCCCGACGGCTACGACAAGTCGCTGGGCATTCGCCGCGTGGAAACGCTGGACGAATTGCTCGCCCAGTCGCCTGCCGTCAGCTTGCACTGTCCGCTGAGCGAAGAGACGTTTCACTTGATCGATGCCCAGGCGATCGCCAAGATGCCGCGCGGCTCCTACTTGATCAACACGTCGCGAGGCGGCGTGGTCGATTGCCGTGCCTTGCCCGGCGCCCTGGCCTCCGGTCAGCTGGCCGGCGCCGGCATCGACGTGCTGGAAAGGGAGCCGCCGCTGTCCGACGACCCGCTGCTGGTGGCTTGGCGCGATCCGCAGCACCCGGCCCATCACCGCTTGATCCTGAACCCGCATCTGGCCTGGTACTGTGCCGAAGGCCAGCGAGAACTGCGCCGCAAGACCGCCGAGGCGTGCCGCCGCGCGCTGCTCGGCCTACCCTTGCGAAATGTCGTCAACTAACAAGAACAACAGGCCCTAATCTTTCACCTACTGTTTCACTTAGAACCGCTAACAAAAGCGTTCGGCGCGGGTCTCTGACCCCGCCGAAACCGCCGACCGAAGGTCTCCGATTTCGGTTTTGTTAGCGGTTCTTAATCTGTCCCTTGATCTTCCTGCGAAACACCATCAACTGAAAGGAAACCCGTCATGAAACCCGCTTGGCGAATCTCGTTCGTGGTCGTCGGCCTTCTTCTTCTGGCTCCGTTGTTCACCTGGGCGAACGCGGCTCGCGCAGCCGCGGCAGACGCGCCGCAGCCTCAGGTGCTGATCGTCGTCGGGCCGTCCACGCATCCGCCGGGAACGCACGAAGTCACCGCCAGCGCACGGGTGATGCAGTACATGCTGGAACACGCGGAAGGCATCCCGCCGGTCGCGGCCGAGGTCGTCGACCAATGGCCGCAGGACAAACGCCTTCTCGACCACGTGAAGACGGTCGTCTTTACCGGCGACATCTTTCCCGGCGAGACCCTGCCGAATCCGGAGGCGATCAAGGCCGACCTGACGGCGATGATGGCGCGCGGTTGCGGCATCGTCTGTGTCCACTACGCGACGGGCCTGCGGGCTCAACATGTCACGAAGGACGGCGATCATCCGTTGCTGCGCTGGATGGGCGGGTATTTCGCCACCGGTTGCGAGCACCATCGCAGCGTCGCCCGCGTCGTCACCGCGACCCTGACTCCGGCCGAGCTGGACCATCCCGTGCTGCGCGGCTGGAAGACATTCACCTTCGACGACGAACCGTACTGGAACAATTACTTTGGCAAAGACGGTCCGGCCGCCAACGTCACGCCGTTGGTCACGACGATGATGCCGCCGGAGGCCCCGAAGAAGGAAACGGTCGTCTGGGCCGTGCAGCGTCCCGACGGCGGCCGCGGCCTGGGCATCGTCGTGCCTCACTACTTCCGCAACTGGCGCATCGACGACCTGAGAACCCTGGTCCTGAACGGCATCTGCTGGACCGCCAAGGTCGAAATCCCCGCGCCCGGAGTCCGCTGCTCGCTGCCCGATCTGGCCAAGTTCGACCCCGCCTCGGTGGAGCCTTTGCCACCGCAGAAGCCGAAGCCCAAGACCGCGAGTTGACGATTCGCAAATCGGTGGTAAGCATCGTTCGGAAAATACTGTCCAGTGTTTCTTGCAGATCATCCCACGGAGTGTGATGGCTACTTTGACGAGGCGACAGTTATTTCTCGAACGATGCTAACCGACAAGGACTTCGGCGAACTTGCCTTCCTTTTCGGACGACCTGCGAAGCGCGGCTTCAATGCGTTTCCCGCGACGAAAGTCCGCTCCAGAATCCCAAGGCTACCACGCCATGTGGACTAAGTCCAGCAGTCCGACCGTCGACCTCGCTCCTCGTCTTTCAAGTGCGGCGAGGCACCGCTGCATTTCCAGGGCCTGGACTGCGAGTCAGGGAAGAGATAGAAAAGAAGACGCGATGCGGGAAACAGAATCAGGCAGCAAGCGATACTGCCGCCAAAACCAAGACAACGGAGACTTCATGAATACAACGGCCGCGCATCCTACCGCCGAGTCTATCGCTGCGCTGGAACGGGACCTGCAATCCAACCTGCGCGGCGACGTGCATTCTGACCGCATGAGCTGCGGGCTGCACGCCACGGACGCCAGCCACTATCAGATGATGCCAGTCTGCGTGGCGGTGCCGCGGGACGAGGCGGATTGTATTGCGGCGGTCACGGCGGCGGGGCGGCTTGGCGTGCCGATCACGCCGCGCGGAGGGGCCACGTCGCTGTCGGGGCAGACGTTTGGACACGGGTTGGTGTTGGACGTCTCGAAGTACATGGACCAGGTGCTGGAGGTGAATGCGGAGGAGCGTTGGGCGCGGGTCCAGCCGGGGGTGATTCGCGATCTGCTGAACGCGCAACTCGCCCCGTCGCGGCTGCACTTCGCTCCCGATCCGGCCACCGGCAATCGGGCCACGGTCGGCGGGATGATCGGCAATAACGCCTCCGGGACCCGGTCCATCGTTTACGGAAAGACCATTGACCACGTGATTTCCTGCAAAGTCGTGCTGGCCGACGGGACGGTCATGGAATTAGAGCCGGTGGCCGACGACGAGTGGCGGCGACGCAGCGAAGGCGGTAACCGCGCGGCGGAGATCTACCGCGGCGTTAGCGACGTCATCGGGCGGAATCGGGACGAGATTCTGGCCCGCTATCCGAAGGTCATGCGGCGGGTATCGGGTTATAACCTGGACGAGTTTGTCGACGGAGCGGGCTATACGGGGCCGATCGGCGGGCGGAATCTGGACGGGCATCGCACGTGGAATCTGTCCAACCTGGTCGTCGGCAGCGAGGGCACGTTGGCGAGCGTGCTGGAAGCCAAGCTGCGGCTGACGCCGCTGCCGGCTGCGACGGCGCTGGCGATCGTGCATTTCGACGAGGAACTGGCGGCGCTGCGGAACGTCCCGGAGATTCTCACGTATCAGCCCAGCACGGTCGAATTGCTGGATGAACTGGTGATCCGCGAATCGCTCACCAACGCGGCGACGCGGCAGCAGGCGACGTTCTTCGAGGGGCAGCCCAAGGCGGTGCTGATCGCCGAAATGTTCGGCGACGACGCGGCCGACGCCCGGCGGCGGATCGAAGACATGGTGGCCAGCTTGAAAAGCAAACAGATCGGCTACGCCTGGACCATCTGCGCCGACAAGCCGGGCCAGGCCAGCGTATGGGCCGTGCGCAAAGCCGGCCTGGGCTTGATCAGCAACGTGCCGGGGCCGGTCAAAGGCCAGGCGTTCGTCGAAGACGCGTGCGTGCCGGTCGAAATGCTGGCGGAATATGTCCAGCGTCTGCAGGCCGTCTGCCGCGAGTTCGACGTCCCGACGACGATGTACGCTCACGCCAGCGTCGGCGTGATCCACTTCCGGCCGCGGCTGGATCTGCACTTGCCGGAACATCGCCAGAAGATGGTGGCCATCGCCAACCGGGCCTTCGAGCTGGTCTGCCAGTACGGCGGCTCGTTCGCCGGCGAGCACGGCGACGGGCTGGTGCGCGGCGAGTTCGTCCCGCGGTACTTCGGGCCGCAGTTGACCGAGGCGTTCCGGCAGATCAAGGGCCTGTTCGATCCGGGCAACGTGATGAACCCCGGCAAGATCATCGACACGCCGTCGATGATCAGCCACCTGCGGTACGGCGATGCGTACCGGCCCGCCGCCGTGCCGACGCTGTTCCACTATCGCGAGCAGGGCGGATTTCAGCTGGCCGTCGAACAGTGCAACGGCGTGGGCGCGTGCCGCAAACTGGACGCCGGCTCGATGTGCCCTAGCTTCATGGCCACGAAGGACGAGGAAGCGTCCACGCGCGGCCGGGCGAACGCGCTGCGGCTGGCCATGTCGGGGCAATTGGGCGACGGCGCGCTGGCATCCGACCGGATGAAGGAAGTGCTCGATCTGTGCCTGGCCTGCAAAGCGTGCAAGAGCGAATGCCCCAACGCGGTCGACATGGCGCGGCTGAAGAGCGAAGTGCTGCAGATGCACCACGATCAACACGGCGTGCCGCTGGGGTATTGGATGATCGGCAGCATGCCGCGGATGGCCCGCTGGCTGGCCGGGCCGCTGGCCCACGTCGTCAATTTCGTGGCCCGTCTGCCGGGTTACGGCTGGCTGTTGGAAAAGATCGGCGGCATCGACCGGCGGCGGCCGATGCCGCCGTTTGCCACGCGGACGCTGAGCCAGTTGCTGCGGGCAAGAAAGGCGGGAGAGGTCTCCAGACCCGTCCGGGACGGATCTGGAGACCCATCCTGCTCCGTGCGGCCCAAGGTCGTGTTGTTCGACGACACGTACGTGAATTACATGGAACCGCACGTCGGCCTGTCGGCCGTCGAGTTGCTGGAGGGCTGCGGCTATGAGGTCATCCTCGCGCGAGCCGGCTGCTGCCAGCGGCCGCGTTTGTCCAAGGGGCTGGTCCGCCAGGCCAAGCGGGACGGCACGAAGACCATGCAGAAGCTGGACGTGTACGCCCGCCAAGGGCTGCCGATTGTGTGCCTGGAACCGTCCTGCGCTTCGGCGCTGGCCGACGACCTGCCGGACTTGATCGACGACGCCGAACTAGGGCGGCGGGTGGCCAGTTGCGTGACCATGATCGACGTATTCCTGGAACGCGAGGTGGCGGCGGGCCAGATTCCTCCGCTGGCGGCCAAGGCCAGTGCGTTCCTGCTGCACGGCCATTGCCACCAGAAGTCCGAATTTGGCACGGCGGCGATCCACTGTCACTTCGCGCGGATGCCGGGTGTGGCGTGCGAGGAAGTCGACTCCGGCTGCTGCGGCATGGCCGGCTCGTTCGGCTACGAACACTATGAGTTTTCGCTGCAGGTGGGCGAACGGCGGCTGTTCCCGGCCGTGCGTCAAGCCGTGGCCGAAAACAAGACGGTGATCGCTTGCGGCATCAGCTGCCGGCATCAGCTGCGCGACGCGCTGGGTGTCGAGGCGAAACACTGGGTCGAAGTGGTGCGGGCGGGCAAGCCTTAGCAGCACGGTCCGAAACCACTTTCAGCGGGTGCGCAGAAAAGTCGGAAGAGCTGACAGAAAGATGGGTGACAGAGAAATAGAGGAAGAGAAAGGGGGGCGGGAAAGAGATCTGCACTCTGCTCACCCGCTCCTTCCATGATGCCCATCTTTCTGTCACGCCATCTTTCTGTCAGCTTCTTCTGCGTTTTTCTGTGAATCTGACAACTCGGGCGGTCCGCAATGAATCAGCAAGGCAACGACGCAACGACATTCGATTCCGACGCCGCGCCGCAGTCCCGCTTGGGCCGGCAGTTCAGCGTGTTGTCGCTGTTGACGTTGACGACCGTCAGCGCGGGAGTGCTGGCTCTGGTACGGCCGCTGAACCTGCCGCCGGGCGTCAAGCTGGTATTTGCCGGCTACGCCATCCTGATGGCTGCGTATGTGCTGCTGCGCGGCGTGGCTCTCTTCCGCAAGTCATTGCGGCTACGCCGTCAGGTTGCCGGTCGGCGACGGGAATTGGAGGCATGGCTGGAAGAAAAACGCCAGCCGCCCTGAATCTCAACCGGCTGACCTGGCAACCGCGGCGTGCTACACTGGGTGCCTGACAACACGCTCGGACATCTGCCCCTTTGTCGCCGAAAGGAGACCACCGCATGTTCCGCCAGGCAAGTCAGCCCTCGCTACGGTCGGCCAGGTTCAATTTCGAGCTGCGGCTATTGGCCAGCCTTGTTCTGGCCGCGTCGCCGGCGCCGGCCGCCGACTATCAGGTGACGGAGAACGACCAGGAGATCAAGATCGTCACGCCGCAGTTGGAAGCGGCGATCCGCAAGCAAGGCTACGTCTCCGGCGTAACCGCCCGGTCCCTGTTGGACAAGAAGACCGGCTTTCGCGACGCGGGCTTCGGGCTGGACATCGTCGACTGGATCATGGAGCCGGGCAGCGACGAGGCCTATCGTGACAAGCTGGAACCAGAATTGGTCTACCAAGCCCACAATCTGTGGCACGGCAAGCGGCTGAAACGGTCGATCGAAGGTCCGCAGATCTGCACGCAAGCCAAAAAACTAGCGCCGGAAGTGATCCGCGGCGAGGATTTCGTCGCGGTGCGGCAGAGCTTCCACTATCGCACGGCGGCGCCCGGCAAGAAGACCGGCTCGCGGTGGACGCAGCTGATCGTGTTCCCCGTCAACCAGCGGTACTTCATCTCGATGGACCGCATCGACGCGGTCAACAGCAGTGATGCCATGTTCTTGCGCATCGACATGCCGGGACATCTCAAGCACAAGCAGGGCGACACGTTCGAGGAGATCTACCTCAGTTACCTGGGTGGCCCGGAGGGACAGCGGCTCCCGGCCAGCGAATTCTTCCAGGATTTCGCGCCGGACGAAAAGTTCCATTACGCGCGGGAATCCCATCCCGTTCCCCAGCGTTTCATTCGCGCGTACCGGCTGCGCGACCCGGCGACGGGCCGCACCGGGCCCTGGCTGGCCGGGATGACGCTGGATCCGGGCGTGGTGTACGAAGCCTGGTGCCACCAGCGCGGCTATGTGTGCATGATCCAAGAGTTCGGCGGGCGGCCGGTTCAGGCGGGCGGCTCGTTCAGCGCGGCCTTTGTCGTCGGCTACTTCGACACGATCGAAGCCATGCAGGCCGTCTACGATCGTTATCGCGGCGCGACCTCGCTCGAAGTTAATGCGGACGGGTGGCAACTCGCTCCGTCGCGCGCCGAGTAGCCGATCGCCGTCCGGCCGCAGGAAAGGGTGAGCGTGCCATTTTGCGCCCGCAGCCATCGACATGCGTCCGCAGACAGATACCATAGATGGCAGTTGCGGCAAACGTTCCAGCCGCGGAGTTGAAGTTAACGTCACTATCTCCTGGAGGTATTCCCATGAAAACCAGTGCTCCCAATCGTCGGCAGTTCTTGCGGCAAACCATGGCGGCGGGCGCCGCCGGGATCTCGTTGCCGATCATCTGCTCGGCGCGAGCTGCCGACTCGCCGGCCCCCAGTGACAAGATCACCATCGGCTGCATCGGCGTCGGCGGCATGGGCACGGGGAACATGAAAGTCTTCGTCGGCTTGCCCGGCTGTCGCGTGGTGGCCGTCTGCGACGCGTACGAGGATCGTCGCCAGCGGGCCAAGTCGATCGTGGACGACAATTATGAAAACCACGATTGCCAGATATACGGCGACTTCCGCGAACTCCTGGCCCGCCAGGACATCGACGCGGTGATGATCGCCCCTCAGGACCATTGGCACTCCCTCGTGGCCACGGCCGCGGTCAAGGCCGGAAAGGACATGTACTGCGAAAAGCCGTTGGGCGTGTGCGTCGACGACGGTCGCCAGATCCGGGACGCGGTCCGCGGTGCCAAGCGAGTGTTCCAGACCGGCACCTGGCAGCGGTCCCAGGGCAAATTCAAGCAAGCCTGCGAATTGGTGCGTCACGGTTATCTGGGCAAAATCCACACCGTCGAGGTCGCTTCGCCGTGCAGCAAGTACCGCCCCAAATACACGGGATCGCTGGAGCCGCAGCCGGTCCCGAAGGGTTTTGATTGGGAGATGTGGCGCGGGCCGGCGCCCACGAAGCCCTACAATCCGGGCCGCGTGGCCTGGCCGGATTGGTACCTGATCTCGGACTACTGCGCGGGCTTCATCACAAACTGGGGCGTCCACCACCTGGACATCGCCAACTGGGGCTGCCCGCAACTGGGAACCGAACCGTTTGAGGTGCAGTGCGATGTCGTGTACCGCAAAGAAGGGTTCACGGACAATTCGGACACGTGGAGCGGAGTGTTCAACTACGCCAGCGGGTTGAAGTTGATCTACAAGGACGACTCGCAAATGAAGACCGGCACGCGGTTCATCGGCGAGGAGGGCTGGGTCCACATCGACCGGGCGGGCATCTGGGCGGAGCCGGAGTCGCTGCTGAAGGTCAAGCTCAAGCCGGACCAGGCACCGATCACCGATTCCGATCACCACCAGGACAACTTCCTGGCCTGCGTCCGCAACCGCAAGGACCCGGTGTCGGACGTGGACGCCGCGTATGTTGCGACGACCCTGGGCCTGGTGGCCGACATCGCCGGCCGGCTGGCGAAGAAGCTGAAATGGGATCCCAAGCAAGAGCAATTCGTCGGCAACGACGAGGCCAACGCGATGCTGAAACGGCCCATGTACAACGGGTGGAAACTCTGACGTCACCCGGCAAACGGGCCGCGAGCGCCGAACGCGGCCCGGGGGCACGACGCAACGCGTACGAACCATCAGCCCAACCTGGAACATCGCGATGATCAGAACGCTTGCTTGTTTGCTGGTCGCCCTGCTCGGCTCTTCGGTCCTCGCTGCGGAATCGTCCAAGCCCAACATCGTCTTGATCATGTCCGACGACATGGGCTTCTCGGACTTGGGCTGCTACGGCGGCGAGATCCAGACGCCGGTGCTCGACAGCCTGGCGGCCGGTGGCCTGCAGTTCACGCAGTTCTACAACACCGCCCGCTGCTGCCCCACTCGCGCTTCGCTGTTGACAGGCCTGCACCCGCACCAGGCCGGCATGGGCCACATGACCGGCGGCAAGAGTGAACTGCCAAGCTACGCGGGCAACCTCAACCAGCACTGCGTGACCATCGCCGAAGCGCTCCGGCCGGCGGGCTATCGGACCTACATGTGCGGCAAATGGCACGTGACGCGTTTCGACGGTCCCGAAGGTCCAAAACACAGTTGGCCGCTGCAGCGCGGCTTCGACAAGTTCTACGGCACCATCAAGGGTGGCGGTTCCTTCTACGACCCCACGTCGCTGTGCCGCAGCAACACGTTCATCACGCCCGACAACGACCCGGAATACCAGCCGCAGAAGTTCTACTACACCGACGCCATCTCGGACAACGCGGTGAAGTTCCTCCAGCAACACGCGCAGGCCAATGCCGGCCAGCCGTTCTTCTTGTACGTTGCGTATACCGCCGCGCACTGGCCGATGCACGCCTTGCCGGAAGACATCGCCAAGTACCACGGCAAGTACGACCGCGGCTACGAACCGATCCGCGCGGCCCGTTTCCAGCGGCTGAAGCAGTTGGGCCTGATCGACCCGAACTCGCCGCTTTCGCCGCAAGCTGGCGACTGGGAGGCCGTGGCCAACAAGGCTTGGGAATCGCGCTGCATGGAGGTTTACGCGGCCATGGTGGACCGGATGGATCAGGGGATCGGCCGCATCATCGGCGAACTGACACGATCGGGCCAATTCGACAACACGCTGGTCCTCTTTCTGCAAGACAACGGCGGCTGCGCCGAGGAGATGGGCCGCCAGTCGAACGCCACGAAGATCCAAGGCGTGACCTACAAGCCGTTCGGTCCTGACGATCTGCAGCCTTCGATTTGGCCGCCCATGCAGACGCGGGACGGCCGACCCGTGCGCACCGGTCCGGACGTGATGCCCGGCCCCGAAGACACCTATATCGCCTACGGGCGGGGCTGGGCCAATGTGAGCAATACGCCGTTCCGCGAGTACAAGCATTGGGTCCACGAAGGCGGCATCGCCACGCCGCTGATCGCTCATTGGCCGCAGGGAATCACGGCGCGGGGCGAGTTGCGTGCGCAGCCCGGCCAACTGCCGGACATCATGGCCACCTGTCTGGACGTGGCCGGCGCAAAGTATCCGGCCGAGTTCCACGGCCAGCCGATCACGCCGCTGGAAGGCCGCAGCCTGGTCCCGGCGTTTGCCGACCAGCCCGTCGAGCGGGACGGCCTGTTCTGGGAGCACGAAGGCAATCGGGCCGTGCGCGTGGGCGACTGGAAGTTGGTGGCCAAAGGCCCGGCCGGTCCATGGGAACTGTACGACCTGCAGGCCGATCGCACGGAGATGAACGACCTGGCGGCGCAGCAAGCGGACAAGGTCAAGCAACTCGCCGCTCAATGGGAAGCGTGGGCCAAGCGAGCCCACGTCCTGCCGTGGATCTGGAGGCCCGCGTACGGGCAACCGGCGGGACCATCCGCTAAGGCCCAAAAAGAGCGGCGGGGCCGACCGGCCGCGCGTTGAATTCCAAAAATGTGCGGGGGCGGGAAGGCGCGGGGACACGCAGATTCGCGAAGGTGGGAAAAATGCGGGGAAACGGCTGCAGTTCTTAGAACCGCTAACAAAACCGTTCGGCGCGGGTCTCTGACCCCGCCGAAACCGCCGACCGAAGGTCTCCGATTTCGGTTTTGTTAGCGGTTCTTAGTACAATACGTCGAGTCGCCATGCATATCCGGCCGTAGATGGGACGCCCGAGGGGGATGGAGCGGAGTATGAAAGTTGACGTCGCTCGCACAATTGAAAACTTGCGGTCTCTGAGTGTCGACGATCGCGTAAGGGTGGTTCAGGCCGTTTGGGACAGCCTTCCGGAGCAGGCGTCCGTACCGACATCGGCCGGACGAGCCGACGAGTTGAATCGCCGGCTGGACGCATACGAAGCTGATCCGGACGACTTATTGACTTGGGATCAAGTGCTCGAACGGCTCCGGGGAAGGCTGTGAACTACCCACTCGGCTTCCGATCTGAGATTCCCGACGATATCGCCGAGGCGTGTCGGTGGTACGAGAGCCGCGGGACCGGGCTTAGCCGCAAGTTCCTTCGCGAACTCAAATTGGCGCTTCGCCGGATTGCGGAGTCGCCGGAGTCGTACGCAGCAGGCGAACGCGATGTGCGTTCGGCCCGCGTGCATCGCTTTCCGTACGTTGTGCATTTCCGATTCACGGGCCGGAAGGTCGTGGTCCTGGCGGTCATGTTCGGAGGACGAGATCCCTCAGTTTGGCAGGGCCGAACCTGACATCGACACCAGCCGAACAGCGATTTTGATTAGGAGATTCACCATGACGCGTTCAGCGGCGGTCCGCGTACTCAGCGTCACCTGTCTTTCAATCGGAGTTCTGTTCTTTCGTGTCCCGCTTCGGTACCATTCGGCGTCAGGGGCGGAAGGAGACATCCGGCAGAAGCCCAACATCATCTTCATCCTGTCCGACGACGTCGCGCAGGGCGACCTGGGCTGCTACGGGCAGAAGCTGATCCGGACGCCGAACTTGGACCGGATGGCGGCCGAGGGGACTCGCTACCTGCAAGCCTATTGCGGCACCACGGTCTGCGCGCCGTCCCGCACGTCGCTGATCACCGGGCTGCACATGGGCCACTGTCCGATCCGCGCCAATCGCGAGATCCAGCCCGAGGGCCAGATGCCGCTGCCCGCCGGCACAGGCACTGTCGGGTCTTTTTCAGCCCCGGCCGTTTCGTAAATGTGAAGCCCCCGTGCTTCGTACTCCGGATGTCCCTCCAGCGTGACACCGCCTGCCGCACCCGAAGGGTAGCCGCATTCATCGTAAAGCCAGAGCGAAAAATCGCGCGCCTTTGCCTCTTTCACTCCTTCGGTGAAAGCCGTCCATTTCCCTTCATCTGCAAGATAGG
>Ga0116156_10001870_pt1 | contig 19729 bp, 21 predicted proteins | sample AD_UKC045_MetaG_FD_89891 | JGI IMG/M metagenome (GOLD analysis project Ga0116156, IMG submission 89891) | Active sludge microbial communities of municipal wastewater-treating anaerobic digesters from USA - AD_UKC045_MetaG | ecosystem: Engineered > Bioreactor > Anaerobic > Digestate | place: USA... | reverse complement strand
CATGGCGCGTCAACCACTATGAGGACGGCAACCGCCTGGTCCTCTTTAACACCGATGACCGCACCAGCGTTTCCGTTGACATCGTTTTCCCCGTCGTGCACGGCACCTACTGCGAGGACGGGACCCTCCAGGGGCTCCTGGAGCTGGCCATGGTGCCGTTCGTCGGCGCCGATACGCTCGGCTCCGCCGTCGGCATGGACAAGGACGTGGCCAAGCGCCTGCTGAGGGACGCGGGCATACCAATCGTCCCATGGGTGACTGTGATGCGCGCGGAATGGGACCGGGAGCGCGGCCGCATTCTGCGGGAAGCCGGGCCCCTCGGCCTTCCGCTATTCATCAAGCCGGCGCGGACCGGGTCATCTGTCGGCGTGAAAAAGGTCAAGGACTTCGCGGAGCTCGCGGACGCCGTGGACTTTGCATTCCGGTATGACGACAAGATTTTGATTGAGACGGGAATCGACGCGCGGGAGATCGAGTGCGCGGTCCTGGGCAACGGCGATCCGCGGGCCTCGGTGCTCGGCGAGGTGATACCCCGCCATGAATTCTATTCCTATGAATCAAAGTATATAGACCCGAACGGAGCCGAGCTCTGCATGCCCGCGCCCGTAGATCCGGCGACGGCGGAAACGATACGCCGCGATGCGGTAAATGGATACAAGGCACTCTGCTGCAGCGGCATGGCCCGGGTCGATTTCTTCCTTGATAAGACCGGGGGCAAACACTATCTGAACGAGATCAACACGCTTCCCGGCTTTACCAGCATAAGCATGTACCCAAAGCTCTGGGAATGTTCCGGCGTTTCCTATAATGCACTTATAGATGCTCTTATAGAGCTTGCCATGGAGCGGCACCGTTCCCGGATGTCGATCCGGACCGATCGATGAGGCCGCGCGCACTACTTTTCGACATGGATGGCGTCGTCGTCGATTCAATGGCGCTCCACGCAGAGGCCTGGAAACAGGTCCTCGGTGACCACGGCCTTATCCTGGACGATATCGACATTTTCCGTCGCGAGGGCATGTCCGGCAGGCAATCTGTCGAAGATATATTTTCCGAGTACGGCATGCCCTTTCCCGGCAATGACGCCTACCTCCAGCTCGAGGAAAAAAAACATTCCCTGTTCGAGAGAAACCATGTGAACCTTTACCCCCTTGCCACGGATTTGATTGCCTGGGCCAAACAAGAACGTATCCTGACCGCGCTGGTGACCGGTTCGCCGCGGCGGTCAGTCGAGCACGTTGTGCCGGCAGAAGTCCTTTCCCTCTTTGATGCGGTTATTACCGCGGGGGACGTCTCGAAAGGAAAGCCTGACCCCGAGCCGTATCTCAAAGCGATGAGCGCTCTCGGCGTGGACGCGGGAGAGACACTGGTGGTGGAGAACTCGCCGATGGGTATCCTCTCTGCCAAAAGTGCGGGTGCAATCTGTTTCGCGCTGGAAACGACGCTCCCCGCACGGTTTCTAGCCGGGGCTGACAGGGTTTTCGGTGATCATGCCGCCCTGTTCGGCTACATGAAATCAGGCATGGCTTGAGGCCAGGGTACCGGCCGGTGTCGTTTTATTGTTGACAGTGCCCGTTCCGTATCGTGTATTGAGGAAGATAGCGATGCGGACGGTGGGAGTAAACAGTCTCAGGCGGCGTCTCTCATCATCATTATGTGCAGGTGTTACTATGGCGACAAAAGGTTCTGAAAAGCGTATGGTCAAGCGCGCCGAGCGTAAAATGGCACGGAGCGCAAAAAAAGCGGGAAGGGTACAGCGGACGGCGAAGACCCGTCGCGCAATCGGCGAATTTATAGTCCAGAAGAGGTCTATCGTCCCGAACATGATCACCATGTCAAACATGACGATGGGCTTTTTCGCCATCATCCTGGCAAGCCGGGGGGACAAGAGCTCTCTGGCGCTGGCCGGTATACTGGTCTGTGTCGGCACCCTGTTTGACGCGATCGACGGGGCGGTCGCACGCGCCATGCATGTGGAGAGTCCCGTGGGCGTACAGCTTGATTCTCTCGCCGACGGCATCGCGTACGGTATAGCTCCTGCAGTCATCGCGTATCAGGGATATCTCTCGCAGCTGCCGAAGAGCAGCATGTACATTGACGCCGGCATGCTGATTGCCCTGGTGTATCCGATCTGCGCGATATACCGGCTCGCACGTTTTAATATCGGTGCCTCTGAAGACGACCATACCGGTTTCTCGGGCCTCCCGTCGCCTGCAGCGGGTATCCTGATCGCGGTAATTCCAGCACTGGAAGTGCCGGACTTCATGCTTCTCCTGAATTTTACGGTGACGTTTCCCATCGAGGTCTTCATTCCCATATATGTCCTGGCGGGGTTGTTGATGGTGACCCATATCGAATATAGCAAGCCAGTGCCCTCCATTGCAAAGAAAGGGAGGTTTTTTCTCGTTCTCGCCGTTGTGGCCATGATCCTGCTTATGAGTATTTTCAGCATGTGGTTTATATTTGCGTTGATTGCAACGTATATAATTATCGGGCTCGTTCTCTACCTGGTTAAATTGATCAGGGGGAAGAAAAACCCGGCCGCGGGCTGATTGTGCATGAGGTGTTGCCAATGGAACCGGAAGGAATCATAATTATTGGTGCCTCGGCCGCGGGCGTGTCTGCGGCGCGTGAGATTCGCGCGGTCGACCAGGCAGTCCCGGTGAACATTCTCACCGAGGAGCGGCATCTGCCCTATTACCGTCCCTCCCTGACCGAATACATCGGCGACAGCAAGATCGAAGCCCGTTCTAATTTTTTTCTGAATCCTGAAGCCTGGTACCGGGACAAGAACGTCGGGCTCAAGCTCGGAACAAAGGTCGTCCAGATAGATCCTGCCGGGAAGACGGTCAAAACCGCTGCGGGCGAGCAGTTTTCGTTCGGGAAGCTCATCCTTGCCAACGGCAGCACCCCCTTCATTCCCTTTAAGGACGCCGCGGGTAAGAAGAACGTTTTTTCGATACGAACGCTGGACGATGCCCGTGCAGCTAACGAGCTTTCGGGAAAGATAAAAACCGCGGTCGTGATCGGCGGCGGCCTGCTGGGGCTTGAAGCGGCATATTCGCTTATCGGGAAGGGCGTTAAAGTGACGGTGATAGAGGGAAGCGACCGCATCCTTCCCCGTCAGCTTGATCCGGACAGCTCGCTGATCGTGCAGGACATCGTGACCGGGGCGGGCGTGTCCCTCGTGCTGGGCAGGCCAATCGAATCGATACAGGGAGCGGGAAGCGCAACGGGCGTTAAGCTCGCCGACGGCGAGATCATACCGGCCGAAATGGTCGTCATCTCGATCGGTGTCAGGCCCAATAGCGAGATCGCAAAAAGCTGCGGCATTACGGTCAACCGCGCCCTGGTCGTGAATGAACGGATGGAAACCTCGCTCCCTGGCATATACGCTTGCGGCGATGTGGCCGAGTTCAACGGCAAGTGCGTCTCGCTCTGGATGGCGGCGATGAAGCAGGGGAAGGTAGCCGGTTCAAACGCGGCCGGCAAGCCGGCGCAATTCCTGGATGAAGTGTATCCTGTGATCCTCAACTCGTTCGGTACGAGGATCTACTCCGCCGGCGATATCTGCCAGGACAAAAAGGAAGGGGAATGCAGAGTCCATGCCACGGGCGACATTGTAAAAAATCATCATAAAAGGCTTTTCTTTATTAATGACAGGCTGGCCGGATTCATACTTATCGGCGACATCTCGGATGCTCAGAAGCTCGCCATGGCAGTGAAGAACGGCTCCGCCTTCGGCGATATTGTAAAATAACGTGCAGGTGCGTGATGGCTGATTTTTCCCACTACTCGAAAGACGGGACGCCGGTCATGGTGGATATTTCGGACAAGAAAGTCACGGCCAGGACCGCGAAAGCAGCGGGATTCGTTCGGATGAATCGGTCCACCCTCGATCTAATCGAGAAGAGACTGCTGCCCAAGGGCGATCTCTTCCAGATCGCCAAGATAGCGGGGATCATGGCTGCCAAGAGAAATGCAGAGCTGATCCCGATGTGCCATCCTCTTGCCCTGTCCTTCATTGATGTTGTCCTCGAGCTGGATTATAGTGCCTGCGGCGTTCGGATCAGTTCTGAAGTCAGGCTGGAGGGGAAAACCGGCGCGGAAATGGAGGCATTGACCGCGGTATCCGTGGCTGCACTGACGGTCTACGATATGTGCAAGGCCGTAGACAAGGAAATGGTGATAAGTGACATAAGACTCATAGAAAAGAAAGGAGGAAAATCTGATTTTAAAAATCCGCCTTCATGATGTTTCCCGATGAATTATTTGATTATTTATGCATCATGCTGAAAAACCTTGATTTTTCATTTTAATTTAAAATATTTTTTAATAATTGACAAAAATCGTCGTTAATTGAATTTGATTATTCGTGGATATCTTTATATTAATTATTTGTTAGCACTCATTTTAATGAGTGCTAACAGTTTTAAAAGATATTGAATACTGGGTGCCAGCAAAATTTAGAGTTTAAGATAAAGCGAAGTAATAAATTCTAATTTTACCTTGAAGTGCCCCAACCGAACCTTTTGTGCGTAATAGCGGGAGGTTCTATATCTACAAAAGCTGAATTTTCTTCTGGATGTAAGAGGAAAAATATTACTCATCTATTTTTTAGGAGGACTTAAATGGCTTTAAAACCTATAGGCGATCGTGTCGTCATTGAATTGATGGAGCAGGAAGTAGAAAAAGTGGGATCCATTTTCGTACCGGATACTGCTAAAGAAAAGCCCCAGCAGGGTAAAATCATCGCAGTCGGCCCGGGCCGGCGTGACGGGAAAGACCTTATACCGATGACGGTCAAGGTTGGAGACGTGGTTCTTTTCAGCAAATACGGCGGAATGGAAGTAAAACAGGAAGGTAAGGACGTTCTCATCATCTCTGAGAGCGATATACTGGCGGTTGTTGAGAAATAATCCTGCAACCATGCAACTATGGAATAAGATAATAAATATTTTGTAAAGAGAGGAATATACAATGGCTAAGATATTACAGTACAGCGAGGAAGCGAGACGGTCCGTGCTTGAGGGTGTCAAGAAGCTCGCGGACGCCGTCCAGGTCACACTCGGCCCGAGAGGAAGAAACGTCGTCATTGACAAAAAATTCGGCGCGCCGACTGTTACGAAAGACGGTGTGACCGTTGCTAAAGAAATCGAGCTTGAGGACCCCTTTGAGAATATGGGTGCCCAGATGGTCAAAGAAGTGGCCACCAAGACAAACGACGTTGCCGGCGACGGCACAACCACTGCAACGATTCTTGCGGCAGCCATCTACAAAGAAAGCCTGAAGAACGTTACCGCCGGTGCGAACCCGATGAGCCTGAAGCGCGGTATTGACAAGGCCGTTGAGGCCGTAGTGAGCTACATCGCATCGGCGTCGCGCGAAATCGTGGACAAGAAGGAGATAGCGCAGGTGGCCTCCATATCGGCCAACAACGACGAAGAGATCGGCAACCTGATAGCCGACGCAATGGACAAGGTCGGTCGCGACGGCGTCATCACCGTCGAGGAAGCGAAATCGATAGAAACGCACCTTGAAGTGGTCGAGGGGATGCAGTTCGACCGCGGATATCTCTCTCCCTACATGGCGACCGATCCAGAAACGATGGAAGCCATGATCGAGAACGCTTTCATCCTCATCCATGACAAGAAAATCTCCACCATGAAGGACCTCCTTCCGGTGCTCGAGAAAGTCGCCCAGTCCGGCAAGCCGCTCCTGATCATCGCGGAAGAGGTCGAGGGAGAGGCGCTGGCGACCATCGTCGTCAACACACTCCGCAAGACCATCTCCTGCGTCGCCGTCAAGGCTCCCGGTTTCGGTGATCGCCGCAAGGCCATGCTGGAGGACATCGCGGTCCTTACCGGCGGCCAGGTGATTTCCGAGGACCTCGGCATGAAGCTTGAAAACACGACAATGGAGATGCTGGGCCGCGCGAAGAAGGTCATCGTGGACAAGGAAAACACGACGATCATTGAGGGCGCCGGCAGCCAGAAAGACGTTAAAGGACGGATCGCACAGATCCAGAAGCAAATAGAAGATTCCACTTCCGACTACGATATCGAAAAGCTCCAGGAGCGGAAGGCCAAGCTGGCGGGCGGCGTGGCCGTCATCAACGTGGGCGCCGCAACCGAGATTGAGCTGAAAGAGAAGAAGCACCGGGTCGAGGACGCCCTGTCGGCAACCCGCGCGGCAGTCGAGGAAGGGATCGTTTCCGGCGGCGGGAAAACGCTCATCAACGCGCAGAAAGCCGTAATGGCGGTTGCTGCCAAGCTTGAGGGTGACGAGCAGATCGGTGCACGGATCATCGTGAAGGCCATCGAGGACCCGATGAGAATGATCGCCTTCAACGCCGGCCTGGAAGGATCGGTCATCGTCGAGAAAGCGAAGACCGAAAAGGAGAACATCGGGTACGACGCAGCCAAGCTCGAATGGGTCGACATGATCAAGAACGGCATCATTGACCCGGCGAAGGTCGTGCGCTCGGCCCTTCAGAACGCGGCTTCGGTTGCCGGCATGCTCTGCACCACCGAAGTCCTGATCACCGAGAAGCAGGAAGAAAAAGCGCCGATGATGCCTCCCGGTGGCGGCATGGGCGGCATGGGCGGCATGTACTAGAAAAGCAATTCCCGGGAAAAACAGTGAATAACCAGACGGCCGGGGGCAGACGCCCCCGGCCGTTTTTTGTCTTCAGCCGTCGCAGACGCATACGGGCGGTTGTATTATGTCGCATACCTTCAAGTTTTACCGCCACCTCCCCGCTCCGGAAGGAAAGCAAGAGAAAGAAAGATGGAACATGACGCGTGCCGGCGTTATATTTAAATCACGTCGGCTGAAACGTATGCGCCGGCATTGCATTCGAAAAGAAATAATTCAGGCGCATGTAATATATTCCGATTATAGAAAAGGGAAACTACAGCCTGGAACGGGTCGCGGGACATGCAATTATGTCCCCCGGCGGTCTGGCTGCATATGCCGGGGCCGGCAGTGCACGGCACAATCGAAGAGGGGAAACCGCATTCACGGCAGGAGGCCGCTCCGCAGCTGCTGATGATGCGATCACACTGTGACGTATGACAGACAACAGAATATTGACGGTTCCGAACCGCTTCAAGGAGCCCTATGACTTCGAATATGTCATCGACCTGCAGGAACAGATCCTCGGCGGGGCGGATGAACTCGACCTGTCAAGGATATCCTTTATCGAGCCTTATTCCATGCTCTCACTTCTGCTTATTGGCAGGAATTATTTAAGGAAGAAAGGGACAAAGCTGAAGCTGACCGGAATTCCCATCAATATACACCAGTACCTTCACAGGATGGATTTTTTCAAGACCGGGGTTTTCGATATAACTGACCGGCTGGATGAAAAGATGCTATTGAAAAGAAGCTCGTTCAGCAACCGGGTTCTGGAGATCACCGAGATCCCGAACAAGGAGAGGGAGAGCGTTCGCGTGATCGGAGCTATCATCGGGGTATTCAGGAAGCGGGCGGAGCATATTCTCAAGTACTGGCTCTCCGACAGGATCATCGATTATTATGTTACGGTGATATCAGAGATCTGCCAGAATATCTACGAGCACAGCCTGGATTCCGGTTACCTTGCGATGCAGACCTACACGGTCGGGAAGGAGAACTTCGTCCGTCTCGCTATCGGCGACTCGGGCATCGGCATCCTGAAAAGCTTCGGGAACAACACGTTCGCTTATGATTCACCCGCGCAATTGATAGAGCTGGCGATGACGACACCCATCTCCAGCAAGCGGGAATTCGGCTACGGCCTCTGCCAGGTCAAGGCGATAGTCGAAAAGTTGAAGGGAACGATCTACCTGAGATCGGGAAACGCGTCGGTCTCGACGATGTACCAGCGAAGGACGCCAGGGTCTTCGTTCCTCTTTCTTAAAAATGATCTGAGCAATTTTGACGGCACGCAGATACTGATATCGCTTGCTGGATGAAGGGAGAGCTGCATGGTAATAAGCATACGGAAAAAGGCTGACGAGTTGAAGCAGAAAGGGCCCGATCTCCTCACCAGGCCTGTGGGGCGCCTGATGTACCAGTCTATACGGGCCATGCTTGAGCATATAAGGGAGGGAGAAACCCTGGTCCTTGATTTTCAAAACATCAAGGTCATCGATTCCTCGTTCATTGACGAGATGATCGTGCGCCTGGTGCTTGATTCGCGGAACGGCGAAATCCCGTTTTACGTCAAGTTGAAGAACATCTCGGAGATCGCCGAGATCAACATCGACATGGTGTTCAGATCGTACTCGAACTATAAAAATAAAAAAATTGTTGTATTAACCGAAAATATCTGCCAGAATAGTGCGTTCTTTATCGGGCCCCTGTCGGACCGTGAAAGGGAGATCGTGGAATTTCTGAGGATCAACAAATCCATTACTCAGGAAGATATCGTTAAATACACCGGCAGCCCCACCGGCGAGGTGGCCGGGATACTGGAAGGCCTTGACGCGTTGAGGGTCATTAAGAAGGAGAACACCGGGGTTTTTTTCGCGCTGTGACAGTTTGCCGGATGACCCGCAGGGCAGGCCTGAATATACGAACGTGCGGTTGAGCTTAAACCATGAAACATGCATCAAAACATATCGCCCGCGTAAAAGATGATACCCTCTTCGGGCTCCTGTCATCGTACAAGTCCAGCCACACCTACGTGCGCGTTCTCGAGTCTGTTGCGGACGATTCGATTATTTTACAGCTGACCGGCAATCCGGGGAATTATGGCAGGGGGCAGCAGGAAAAGCTCAAAGCCTACCGTATGCTGCGCCGCCTGGAGATCGGTATACCGAAAATGTCCCTGAAATACCTGACGCCGGAGTGTATTGTCTCTGTGCTTGGCCCCATGGTCGAGATCAACATACCCTATGAAAAAGCCGTAATAGTTGACGGTCTGCATAAGGACGGGATTTACACTATTGAGGCCTCACTGAAGTATAAAACAAAGATGCTGCAGGGCGTAAAGAAACTGCTCGGGCTGAGCCCGCAGAAGAAGTACGAGCTGCTGGAAAAATATCTATCCGGTTATCAGGAATGACAATGCCATGGAACAATATGATTCATTGAACGAAAAAACAAAGATGGTCGATATCGCCATGAAATACACCAGGGGCGATATCATCAAGGCCAAGGAAATGTCCGGGGGACAGTACCTGGACATTATCGTGGTCAAGTGCAAATTCCTGGTTGAAAAAAAGGGACTCTCCGGCATGTTCATGGCCTACTTCAACTATATCCATGAATACATCGCGTGCTGCTCCTCGATCATCTTTTCGAAGACGACTCCATTTGAAAAGCTGCGCATATTCGACGACTGGAAAGCCCTGAACAAGGACCTGCTGGCGTTTCGCCAGGGCGCCGATGTCATCGATTCTCAGAATTTCACCTACTACCTGACGGACTCGTTTGTCGGATATGACGTGTTTCCGGACGTTCAGGAAAAGAACCTCACCGATCTTACCAGGACCGTTACTGAAATCATTGCCAAGTCCTTCAACGTCGATTCGGTTAAATGCCAGATCGAGCTTGAATCGACAAGCTCTCTTGCAATGGACCTGGCGGGACTCAAGATAGACATGCCGGGAAGCGCCCCGAAGGAGATGACAGAGATAGTCCAGGAGGACGACCGCATCGTCAAGGTAGAAAGCGAGGCTAAATTCGTCATCGAGGGCAAGGGAATAGTCGCGCCCGTGAAGGGAAAGAACGTGACGGAGCTGATTCCCGGCGACAAGATCATGGTGCTCCTCAGCGGCCATGACATGGTATCCGAAAAGATTTTGAAGATGCTTAACGCCCATGACCAGGAGGGGGGACGTCTCCCGGTTCCCGGCAGGCTGAAGGCTAAAATACCCATTGAAAAGGGCGGTACCATGCTTTACGCAGTGGTGGCCAAGGGTGTCCTGGCGAAAATATTCGAGGAGGAGAATGTAAAATTGCTCCTCGGCCAGTCCACCGAAGAAATCCAGAGCGAATCCCCGGGCATCGAGAACAAGATCATATACATAATGGCCATTGCGGTCGGGCTGATAATTCTGTGCGGAATTATACTGTTCCAGCTGCTGTAGCCATGCCGTGTAGGGGAAAACGTCTCCTCCCTGTTCTGTTGGTGCTTGCGTCCATCGCGCTTACCGCGCAGATGCCGGACTGGAAGTTCTTCCGCGATCGTGAGGGAAACACGTATTTTATCGACCAGGGAGGGAAGATCCGCATAACCGATACTCCGGAGCGCCCCTATCGCGCTGTCTCGCCCCACGGCATTGACTATTACCTCAACTTCGGGATCACCCTGATAAACGACCACCGTGTCCATGAGGGCCTTACCGTGCTCAAGTCGATCCGCGCGCTTCCCGCTGACAACGGCAGGATCGTCCAGGCGCAGGTGAAGGCGACCGAGGTCCTCAATTCTCTCAAGAGGCGCAACGGCCCCCGGTTTGACGAGCAGAATGAAGCCGCGTCCCTCATGTTCATCGAGACTGAGGGCGGCGTCCGCGCCATCAATGACCGGATGTATTATTCCTTCACGGGACCTGCCGGGCTCTCGGTCATCAGGAAGAACAACCGCGGAAGGCTTGAGTACCGGTATGAAGGGGTCCTCTTCGGTGCGCGCGGTACCGCGGCGTCGAACGGCGAATCGAAAGCGTACGACTTCCTGATCGCTGTCGACAGCGAGAAATTCGCGGTTCGTTTCAAGGACCTCGATCAGGCCATCGAGTACTGGCAGGGCAGGGCAGGGTATGGCGGGCTCGAGCGGCGGGTACGGGAGAAGCGTGATGACCGGATCGTGTACTCGTACACAAACAGGAGCGCACCCCGGTATGCCGGGCTGGAAGCCGTGTTCGTCAACGGGAAAATCACGCATTGCGTGCGGTTGATCACATCCGAGGACGGATACCTGCAATACGGAGCGAAAATGGATGCGGTTATGTCGAGTTTCCGGATCGTATCCGGTCAGGATTGAGTTGTCCTGTTCGTGTCATAGAGCAGCGCTATTTCGCTGCAGGTCGCATAGTTCATGCAATACATGCAGTCCTTCCAGATTTTCTCCGGGAGCGTGTCCATGTTGATTTCAACAAACCCGTTTTTCTTGAAGAATTCGGGCGCATAGGTGAGGACGAAGAGCGTGGGACTGTTGGCCGACGTGAGATCGTCGATGAGCTTCCCGAGCAGCATGGAGCCGATCCCTCTCCTGAGGTATTTCTTTTTCACGGCGAGAGACCGGACCTCCTTCAGGTGGTCGCCGTAATCATGGAAGGTGATGACCCCCGCGATGTCGCCGTTTACGACCGCCACGTAGAAATTTCCGATGGTCGACGCAATATCATCCCGGCTCCGCGACAGGAGCGTACCGTCCCCGGCGTACGTGTTTATTATTTCATGAATTGATTCGATATCATCATCTGTTGCGATTCTGACGACAGCGGCTTTCAATTATCGTTTCCTTCGTACCATGCAGTAATTCCGCAAGCGACGGTGCCCACAATTGCCGTGAGTGAGCGCCCGGGACGATACATCATGGTGCCGCCGGGTGCCGGCCGCTCCCGGGAGGGGAACGGTCGTTACGGGCACGTCAAAACGATGATTTTTCGAGGGTCCCTTGCAGTGATGCTACCTTTTTATAATCCGGGTGTTTTCTGCAAGCGAATATTTATCGTAGGTTGAAATTTTTTGTAATGCGTCGCGGGCCGCGCCGGACGATTGATACGGGCCGATAAAAATTCGGATTTTACCCTCATTATTGGCGAGGATGACCGTATGCCCCCGCTGGCTCAAATAGGAGGCGATCTTCTGGGATTCCGCGTACTCGAAGTCTTTTGTCATCCGTATGACATAGGGATATGTGCTTTTTGGGAAAATATTCTTTTTCAAATCGGAGGAGACCCGGTTCTCCCCGCCCAGGAACGGGAGGTTCTTGCCGATGCTGGCGACGGCGTTGAATGTCTTTTTATCAACGATCTCCCGCTGGGTACCGCCTGAAAATTTAATACCTATGACGATTCCCGCAGTGAAGCAGAGGATGCAAAGTGCAGACACCAGAAAAAATGCCCTGCTGGCCTTTTTCCTGACCCGCTCCATCTCCCGGGGCGTATGTTGAGCGACCCTGGGGAGGTATTCTGGATCATAGGTATCTGTGAATTGCGGCGGCATGACCCGTATATTCTTTCTTTCATAGAAGTCGATATTTTGCATGACGTGGTCCCCGGTATTAAGAACTTATTAGCTCTCGGTCATGACGATACCCGTATCACCGGGCTATCAAGCATGCCGTTTCCCTATAAGAAATCGACATTGAGGGGCAAATGCATAAGAAATAAATTCACCGGGCGGCAGGGGCTGGTTATATGTCGTGCCAATTCTCAGCCCGACGTGCAATCGGCATTCAGAAAAAACCAAAGATCTGTTTTTTTCCTTGATTTGGCCGGGCATACTCAATATAATAATTCAATTTTATGTCTCCTGTAACGATATTTATTGTACAGTTTTGACGATATTAAGAATTGTAGTGAAGATTCTCATGGTGGCATGCGGCTGACATTCAGGCAGCTCCAGTCATGTCGAAAAAGCCGGCGTTTCAATTTTTGAAAGGTCATACAACAGGGCATGATAGAAAGCGTTAAATATGACAGGTATTCGGTCCTCTCGATGCAGTTTGAGGAGCTGGACTTTATCAAGACACCGAGGGTTTCAGCCGTAATCAAGGAAAAGCTCGAGGAGATCGGATATGGCAATATAATCCTTGATATCAATAACCTCGATTATATCGATTCGACGGGCATGAGTTCGCTGATCAACATCAGCAGGAGAATCAAGGATAAAAACAATGAAATGGTCGTGGTCTGCAACAGCGCGAAGATACTGCAGTTGTTTGATATAGCGAAGATGGGCAATTTTTTCAAGATTTTCGAAACCATTGATGCGGCGGAAGCCTACCTGAAAACACGGAAGTCGTCCGCCCCCATTTGAACGCGTTCAGGCCTTCAGGCCGGCCAGCTTTTTCAATTCCCGGACTTCTGATGATGTCAGGGTCCTGATGCTTCCCCTTCTCAACCGCTTCAATGACAGGTTCCCGTATGCCACGCGCTCGAGCTTTTTTACCGTGTAGCCGCAATTCATGAATGAATAGCGGATCTGTCTGTTCTTCCCTTCCACGATTACCATGCGCACGAACCGCGAGGATTCATCGACTACCTCAACCCTGCACGGCCGTGTCTTCAGTTCAAGCTGATGAAGGTAAATTCCGTGCGCGATTTTATCCCTGTCGTCGGGCGCGAGCGGCCGGTCAATCTCGACCCTGTATTCCTTTGGTACATGGAAGCTCGGCTTTGTGAGGCGGTAGGCGAGGTCCCCGTCGTTGGTCAGCAGGAGGAGGCCCTCAGTTTCCCGGTCAAGCCTGCCGACCGGGTAAACGCCCGCGCGCCTGAATTTTTCCGGGACCAGGTTCATCACGGTCGGGCGGTCCTTCTCGTCGTTCAGGGTGGTGATATATGCGCGCGGTTTATTGAGCATTAAATAGATGCGATCTTCGAGCAGTTCCAGGGGCTTTCCATCGAATTCGACGCGGTCACCGGGCTCGATCACGGTCCCCAGTCTCGCGGTCACGGCGCCGTTGACGGATACGCGCCCCGCGGCGATGAGCCCCTCGACTTTCCGGCGGGAGCCGAGCCCGCACAGTGCCAGGTATTTATTGAGCCTTGTTCCCATCGGCGGCACCGGGCTTACGCGGTTCCGGCTCCTTCACTTCCGGTTCGGGACTGGTTTCGATGGATATCTTGGTGAAATGGAGCTGGAAGTCCTTCCGGTCCTTTTTCAACGTGTAATCGCTGCCCCGGCGCGCCAGGTCGAGATTGCTCTTAAATGAAGTTCCCCGCGAGAAGATAATTTCATTTTTATTAAAATCAAGCTTGTAGGTCCCAATGATTGGGTTGTTCTCGTTACCCTTGAGGTACGACTTGTACGTGCCGCTTTCATACAGCTCGAGGCAGTGTTCCGTGAAATCGCCGAATTCATTCGTGCTCCACCATTTGCCCATCAGGTATTGTTTCACCCTCGCATTCTCTATCTGCATGAAATCGGAAACGACTGAATCCATCGATTTATCATTTTTCGATGAATGAATCGATATGTTCTGGCCGAAGACCCAGCCCGAGATCCCGTCCTTCGTACGAACTTTAAACCAGTAGTCATGGGTCTTCCCCACCCAGGTCTTTTCGCTCGACCTCTCCAGGACGCGGACGGTGGTACCCTTGCTGAGCTCGGTTATGATGCCCGCGAAGATCATGGGGTCAATTCGCATGGCTGAATATCCTTTGAGGATTATTCCGTAGGTATCCGGCGTGATTGCATCCTTCTTGTCGGAGCAGCCCGTTCCGGTGATCAGGATCGCGACTGATACCAGCACGACCAGTTTATTTAAACTTTTCATTTCGTTTATTCCGCCGGAGTTTGTCGGTCGGTGTTCATAAGATTTATTCCAGCGTAATTTTCAAGTCTTTTCTTCCGGGGTGGTTATTTTTTATGGTCGTGTACCCGAATACTCCGATGGCATTGCGCACCCGAGGGGTTAATTGGATTCCTTCCCGGAAATTATCTTGACGATTGGTCCCGGTCATGCGGATATATATTCAATGGAGCGGCTGTATGGCTGATTGAGCGATACTGCCGGTGTACTTGATAAACCAATCTGACCAGTGATCGGAAGGGACATGAAGGTACGGGAAATTTTTCAAGATAAGATCATTACTGTTTCAAATGTGCTGACGGTAATGAGAATAATCGCGGCCCCCTTCCTGGGGTATTTCATCTACAGGGAATACCAGACCGGAGACACGGGATATGTCTGGTACGAGATGGGCGTCGTTGTCTTCATAATCATGACCGATTTCCTTGATGGGAACCTGGCGCGGCTGATGAACCAGGTATCGAAGCTGGGCCAGTACCTGGACCCGATAGCTGATAAGTTTTCCGGCCTCTTCGCCATGCTGTTCCTGGTGCTGTACAAGGGATTTCCTCTCTGGGTGCTGGTAATTGCGCTTGCACGGGAAGTAGTTGCCGTGATTGCCGGCATTCTCCTCTACATGCGTAACGATATACAGGTCAGGCCAAACGTGTTCGGCAAGATGTGTGCCGTCAGCATGGCGCTGTGCGGGGCGCTATATATCATATCGCTCGATTACTCATTCATGGGCATATCGCTGAAGCATTTTTCCGTATTTCTCGTTCTGCTGTTCTATGGCCTCGGCGGCATTCTCTATATCAAAACCTACACAAGGCAATACCTTGATAAAAAGGCGTAGACTCGGTCCCTTCGCGGCGTTTCTGATCCTCCTTGCGTTTCCGGCTGCGTCGTCACCAGAACATATCTCTGTTATAACAGCCGGGAGGGGAGAGTACGTATGCCTCGACGAGATGGCGGCGCAGCTCGGGCTGGACCACTCGTTCGACATGATATCCCAGAAGGGGAGACTGTACCTGAAAAGCCACCAGGCTGTCTACGGTGTCGGCCTGTCGGTGATGCTGGTGGACGGCGCTCTCTTCAAGTCGGACACGATGGTGCGGAGGAAGGCCGGGAGGGTGCTCATCCCGCTTGATGCAGCGACATTCATCGCGCGTTCTTTTATCCCGGATGTCACGTTCGAACGGGAGAAGGGAAGGCTCGTCGTCCGGCGGGAGTCAGGGGAAACGGCGCCGGACAAAAAGGGAAAGCCGTACCGCGCGGGAACCAAGGACCGGATAAGCTTTATCGTAATCGATGCAGGTCATGGGGGGAGAGACCCCGGCGCCGTGGGGAAGGGAGGAGTCCGGGAAAAGGACATCACGCTCAAGGTAGCCAGGCTCGTCGAGAAAAAAATCAGGAGAAAGCTCCCGTCCCTCAGGATCGTCGTCACCAGGAGCGATGACCGGTTTGTCGAGCTTTCGGGAAGGACCGCAATAGCCAACCGCCAGCTTGCAAAAAAACAGAACGGCATTTTCCTGAGCATTCACGTGAACTCCTCGCTCTCGGGAAAAATATCCGGGACCGAAACCTTCTTCCTCTCACAAAACCCTACAAACGAGGACGCCCGTAACACTGCGGCGCTGGAAAACAACGTCATCATCCTCGAGGAGAAATCCATGCAGAAGAAAAATTTCGATGACGTCGATTACATCGAGGCCATGATGCTGACCACCCAGATACAGAAGGAGAGCGCGGCCCTTGCAGGAGCGATCCAGGACGGCCTGGCGAAAAACAGCCCGCAGTTCGTGTCCCGCGGGGTCAAGAAGGCCGATTTCTTCGTGCTGCGGGGAGCCCTGATGCCGGCTGCCCTGGTCGAAATCGGGTATATATCACACGCAAAAGAGGCCCGCTCTCTGCAGAAAGAGAGCCACCAGAGGGAAATCGCCGATGGCATTACCGCCGGAATTATGCATTTCATCAGCCGGTATAACAGCCTGATACAGGTGCAGTGACTCACGGGTGACCGGGCGGGTCCTGAAAAGCCTGCGCTTCCGCATTTGCCCGGGTCAAAAAAAAATCCTTGATTCTGCCGGCCCCTTTTCCTATTGTACCACTATCCTATCGGAAAGCAGAATGCAAATGAAATTTTCCAGTGCAAGCATAAAGGCGAAAGCCGCGGCCCTGAAACAAAAGGCCTTTTTCCTGTTCAACACCCAGGTAAAGGCCCGGGTCTTCCGCCTTGCGGACAAAGTCAGGACCGAGCTCATAGACTTCCCGGACGGGAAGGAACGTACCAGACGCCTGATCGTGCTGTTTGCCTCTCTCTTCATCCTTGATTACCTGATGTACTGTTTCCACACCGATAAGAATATTGCGGACATCTTCCCGGATATCCCCTCTCTTGACCATCAGAAGCAGGTTTCGGTTTATATCCCGGGCCTTGACGGCACGAGCATCTCGCATGAGCGCCGGTCCATTCCCGTGTATGACAACGACGAACAAACAGCCCGGATTCTCTTCGAGATGGTGACCCAGGGCTCGCGGTATGACAATACTTCGCTCGCGGTGCCGGTAGACCTGTTTGTAAGGAAGGTGTGGGTTTACGCGAAAAGCAGAAGCGCCGGGAAGGTCTGCGTATTCGATATAGAGCCTGCGGAGCTGAGGCCGGACATCGGGCCGATAAAAAATTCGGAGAGCCTGTTTAAAAGCGCTCTGGAGAAAACCATCAAAGAAAACATCCCGTCGATAAAAACCGTCATGGTCCTGGAAAAAGGCGTTCCCGGAGCGCCGCTCTGGGAATTCTGACGGAAGCCGGACACGGCTGTCCGGCCCCTTACTCCGGCCACTCCCCCCGGAACACCTCGACAGCCGGCCCTGTCAGGTAGATGTTGTTGTCATCTTCCCTCCATTCGGTTTTTAGATCGCCGCCCCTGAGGTGTATGAGGATCTTTCTGTCCGTAATCTTGTTCAGAATGCAGGCGGCCGTTACCGCGGAGGCCCCGGTGCCGCAGGAGAGTGTCTCCCCCGTACCGCGCTCCCATGTCCTCTGCGAGACCTCTTTCCGGCTGATTACCTTCACGAATTCCACGTTCGTCCGGTTGGGAAAGAGCGGGTGGTTTTCCAGCAGTGGTCCGTATTTCTCCACCGGGAATCTGTCGATATCCTCGACAAAGACAACCAGGTGGGGGTTTCCCATGGACAGCGACGTTATATCAAAGGTTGTACCGTCGTCCAGGCGGAGCGCCTCGTTGATGACCATGCCCGGCTTTCCTATCATAGGGATCCGCTCCCTCTGAAGAATGGGGGCTCCCATGTTCACGACCACGCTCCTGACTTTTTTGTTCGTGACGTTCAGGACAAGTTTCTTGATCCCGGCAGCGGTCTCGATGTCGACCTGTTTTTTATTGATGATCCGGTTATCGTAGAGGTATTTGGCGAAACTGCGTATTCCGTTGCCGCACATTTCGGCCTCGCTGCCGTCAGGGTTGAATATGCGCATCCGGTAGTCGGCCGTTTTGGAATTGAGCAGGATCAGTATGCCGTCCGAGCCGACGCCGTAGTGCCGGTTGGATATGCTGACGGCGAGCTTTTTCAAATTCGGGACGGAGCGCTTTCTGGAGTCGATTATGAGGTAGTCGTTCCCGGTCCCTTGCATCTTGGTGAATTTAATCATGGCGTTCATCCTGTTTTGCTTCGTGGTTAAAATGTATAGCATACCGGTAAAAAATGTAAAGTATAAATATTATGAAAAGTTCAAAGTCCGGAATCACGATTATGGGGGTGCCCCACCGGGCGGTGGAGGGTTATAATGGCATTATCCGACTTTTTTACTGATTATCCGTAACGGGGAATACGATAAGAAAATAGTACTATAGTATAATTGTCAATCATATGAAAAGTATCCATATCCTGACCGGTTCGCTGCTCGTCTCACTGCTGATCGCGATATTCCTGTTCATTGACGATTCTGACATGACGGCCATGGGCCGGATGTCGTGGGTCCATAAAAACAGGGAGACCGCGACCCGGCTTCTGGCGATCCCGGTCCTCCTGTACCACAATATAGACGGTAAGGGTCCCTTTTCCATCGACGCCGCTACCCTGCGCGAGCACTTTCAACTCATACGCGACCGCGGCATCCGGGTGATCCCGCTGAGAGAGCTGATCCATCGGCTCGAGAACCCTGTGCCGTACCGGGAGAAGGTGATCGTTATCACCTTCGATGACGGTTATGGATCAATGAGCAGCAAGCTGCTCCCGCTTGTGAAGGAATTCGGTTATCCGGTGACCCTGTTCGTGTATGTTGACATGATTTCGTTGAGATCATCAAAAAATCTAACATGGAAAAAACTCAGGGGGATGGACCGGCAGGGGATTGATATCCAGGCGCACTCCATGAGCCACAAGGATCTTGTGAAGCTGTCAAAGTCAAAAGACCCCGGTGACAGGAGAAGCCTGTACGAGGAGTTGTATCTTTCGAAGAGAGTACAGGAATTATATCTGAATAAAAATATCGATTACTACGCGTTCCCGTTCGGGAGATACGACCTCACTATTATCGACCTGGCGGCGAACTCGGGGTATCGAAGGGTTTTCTCAACCGACTACGGCTCCAATATTATTACAAGAGATAACTATTGTCTCAGGAGACAGCATATCAAAAGCTCGTATTCTCTGAATTACATTGACAATATTATCAGATAGGCCCTGTCATTCTCACCACCATGCCGTGGGTTTCTCCGCACTGATCGACAAATGAGCGACGTTCATTTATTGTTATACATATACTTGCATCGTGTTCAGAAGAAATGGATAATATGTCTGATAGCAAAGAATAATGAATTTTGAGCAGGAATCATCATTAATTTTTTTATTGACAAATAACAGTACTGTTGATTAATATTAAAAACTTTTTCAAAACTGCCTTCAGTTTACATATACAACCTGTTTACATATACAAAGATCATAGAGGAGTGGATTTGGGAATGAGAAGGATAATCGCATTAACCCTGTTTTTATTTATAAATTATACAGCCATCGCCCTGGCGGAAGAATCTGTCTCTGTTGATAATCTGAATATACAGGAATACAAAGGACGGTGCGGCGTCTGGATGACTGCAGAATCCCAGGCGAAACTTAATTTTTTTATAAACAAATTCAGCATTTCGATGAAAGACATCCAGGATGTCAACGGGACTACGATAACCTGGGGTGAGACTATCTTCGTGCCGTATTCTGAAAAATATCTCGGAGAACTTGAAGCGCGGGGAATCAAGCGCGAAT
>Ga0116156_10001867_pt1 | contig 19738 bp, 24 predicted proteins | sample AD_UKC045_MetaG_FD_89891 | JGI IMG/M metagenome (GOLD analysis project Ga0116156, IMG submission 89891) | Active sludge microbial communities of municipal wastewater-treating anaerobic digesters from USA - AD_UKC045_MetaG | ecosystem: Engineered > Bioreactor > Anaerobic > Digestate | place: USA... | reverse complement strand
GCAAAAAGCAAGAGGCAAATAATTAATATAAAATTTTAGGACATTTGTCAATGCAATTATTGTGTCAAAAATACGAAGAGTAGATTATTTATAAAAAATATTGATATTTATCATAGGAGTTAACTTAATGAAAAAAATAATAAAAAAATTACCGGCATTTAAAACAGTTGAAGAAGAAAGCGACTTTTTTGATAATCATTCGCTTGACGAATTTGAAACCGAAGATGTTACCAATGAATTTTATAAAGAACTTGAAAAAGAGAAAAAAAAGAAAATCACGTTATGGCTTGATACGGATACAATTAATACGCTCAAATCTAAAGCCGGACAATACGGAGTTGCATATCAGAAATTTACCAGAACTCTTTTAAAAACAAGTTTAGAAAGAATATAAAAATAAAAAAAGGGGACGGTTCTCATTTATAATAAAAAAAGGGGACGGTTCTCATTTATAAAAAAATGAAAAAAATAATATTCATATTTTCAATGTTTTTTATATTTTCGCAAATAAAAATCAACGCCATGCAAATTTTTGTTAAAACTCTTACGGGCAAAACTTTAACGCTTGACGTCGAACAGACTGATTCGGTTGAAAATATAAAAGCGAAAATTCAAGATAAGGAGGGCATACCGCCTGACCAGCAGCGGCTTATTTTTGCCGGACGGGAAATTAAAGACGGAAAAACGCTTTCGGATTATAATATTCAAAAAGAATCGACGCTACATCTTGTGTTAAGATTGCGGAGTGAAACTAAAAAGATTATAGGTTATTTTGCGTCGTGGTCGGTTTATGACAGAAATTATCATATAAAAAATATTCCTGCGGATTCAATCACTCATATTAATTACGCGTTTGCTGATGCTGTTTATAATGCCGCATTTGACAGCGCATACATCGCTTTGCTTGATTCGTATGCGGATGTTGAAAAATTTTACGACGCGGTTTTGTCAGTTGACGGGGTTTCAGATTCTTGGGATAGCGATGCGCCTAAAGGCTCGTTTGGTCAATTATTGAAATTAAAAAAAATTCGGCAATACAGTCATATAAAAACGCTGATATCAGTCGGCGGCTGGCGTAAAGGAAATGAAGAATTGCCGTTTCCTTTTTCAGATATTGCGGCGTCCGAAAAAGCGCGCGAAACTTTTGCGGAGTCCTGCGTGTCATTTATAAAAAAATACGGGTTTGACGGAATTGATATTGATTGGGAGTTTCCGGTTGAAGGCGGAACAAATGGAATGCGCAACCGCCCTGAGGATAAAATAAATTTTGTCTTGCTTTTAAAAAAAATCAGAGAAAAATTAGATTTGGATAACACGGATTATCTTTTAACAATAGCAATTTCAGGCGCGGCAATAACTAATGACGGCGAAAATTTGTTGACTAAAAGATATTTGCTTCCTTTAGAAAATCCCGAAGAAAATATCGCGAAATATGTAGATTGGATAAATATTATGTCATACGACCAAACAGGATGCTGGGATGAAAAAACGGGTCATAATTCGCCGTTATATAAAAATAATTCAGACCCTAATCATCCTGAATATTGTTTGGATAAAATTATTGAATTGCTAATTGAAAATTGCGTTTCTGAGGATAAAATAGTTGCGGGTTTGCCGTTTTACGGATATGGATTTAAAAATGTAAACAACGAAAATAACGGACTTTTTAGTTTTCATTCGGGCGCTTGTCAGGCAGGGAGCTGGTCGCCAGGCTCGTTTGATTTTAATGATTTGAAATATGGAAGTCGCGGTCATCAATACCTTAATAATGCGGGATTTACTCGCTATTGGGATGATATATCGAAAGTTCCGTATCTTTATAATCCCGAATCCGAAATATTTATTTCTTATGACGATGAAGTATCCATTGCTGAAAAATGCGATTACATCAAATCAAAAAAACTTGCGGGCGCAATGATTTGGGAATTATCGCAAGATACCGAAGATGATATTTTGGTTAATATTATTTTTAAAAAGTTTAAGGATTAGAGTTTATTTTTCTAATAACTTTAGTAAATATATTTTGGCGTAAAAATTTGTTTCGCCTGCTATCAGCTCGGCTCGGAATAACCGGCTTGGAAATTATGCTGTGGTCAATCCTTCAAATGGCGACTTTATAAATATATTTGAACTGCCGTCAATTGAATTGAAAAAACAGGACGCTATATTGGTTATGGGCGAATATGTTTTAAAAATTAATTCTGATACGTTTGTTTTCACTTCAGGATTATATCCCAGACTTGCTCGTAATCGCTGCGCGGCTGTAAGAATCGAATCTGACATAAACTCCGAAACGCTGTGATTTATAGGCGCGCCGTTTAGAAAACAGTAAGAAGAGTTTAACTCAAAAGCTAATATAGGCGCAGTCCAAAGAAGCGGAAATTCTAAAAAAATAATTTAACAATTTATTAAGCAATGGAAGCAAAGACGCCGGACAAAAAAATGTTTTACTGTAATTATGAATTTTAAATTAAAAATATCAAATAACCGCATCCGTTAAATCAGTTTAATCTATTTACATCTGTGTTAAGATGGTTTTTAACACTGATTGATTACAGATTTAACAGATTTAAACAGATTTTTTATTTTTTAATAATTTTGTTAATTGTTGTTTGAGTGTGGGTTTTTCCATTTTTGTGAACTCGACCCAGCTAATAGTGTACACTTCTAAAAAGTTCAACTTTTTTACTGATCGTTCAGGCGAAACGGTCAGTAAATATATAGTTTCAAGTAGTTTGAGAAAAATTTTTTCATTATAGTTTAAAATTTATTAAACTTACCTGTCGCATTCTTTTCAATATTATTAAAAAAAATAACTATTTAAATTAGCATTAAATATAATTTAAACGGTAAAAAATACAAGTTTAAATTTCAATTTTCCTTATTTTCCAATTCCTTTTTTCATTTGCTTCAGCTAATGTCGAACGGCTAATTCTACTTTTTAGTCCACTGTGATATAGTTTATCACTAACAGCATTTAAACAAACGGCGATATCTCTAAAACTTTCACGACCGCTTAATTGAGCGAAACTCATCACCAAAAACTGTTCCCAGCAAGTAAAGTTTTTTATATAATAATTTCCATTGTATTTTTCAACGCATTTATCAAATTCATATCTATTTATGTATGAAAAAATCTGAGAAAATGCTGTGTTTAATTGCCGACCAAGAAAAAAAAGATAAAAAAATAAGCGAAAACGCATAATGCGGCGCTGAAAAATGTATTTTTAAAAATATAGCGGGAGTGGTCTATCCAATTCATGTAAAAAAACTTCAACGAAATAATTTTTAGTATTTAATTTTGCATTTTAGTATAAAAACATCCAAAAACCGGAAAAAAATCAGAGTAAACATTATTATGAAATTTTTAAAAGTTGTATTTTCAGACGGACACTAATTAAAAAAATTACAGCGGCAGAAGTCAGATATTCATTAATTTTTTTTTTATTGAATTTAATACTTTATTTTTATCGTTCACCCAGTCCGGCGCCGAAATTCTATCTTTATCAGTTTCGCCGGTTAATCTATGAATCACGACTGATTCAGGAACGTATTTAAGAATTTCTACAACTATATCCGCATATTCGTCTAAAGTAAGAAGTTTGTAATTATTGATTTTATAAAGTCTGTCAAGTTCTGTATTTTTAATAATATATAACGAATGAATCTTGATTCCGTCGATTCCTGAATCAATTGCGAATTTTCCGGTTTCAATCATTTGTTTATGAGTTTCGCAGGGAAGTCCGATAATAATATGAGCCGTAGTTTTTATATCGAAATTCTTGCATAATTTCATAGCTGAAACATAATCTTCAACCGTATGACCGCGCCGCATCCATTTCAGAGTTTCGTTGTTCGACGATTGAAGTCCGAGTTCAAGCCAGACGTCGTATCCGAATTTTTTTCCGTATGATTCAATCAATTCGAGATTATCCCGATTTACGCAATCCGGTCTTGTTCCGATAATAATTCCTTTGATTCTTTCGTCGATTAACGCGGAATCATACAATTTTTTCAAATCGCTCACATTTCCGTAAGTGTTTGTAAAACTCTGAAAATAAACGTAAAACAACTCGGCTTTTCGTTTTTCGGAAAACAGTTTTAACCCGTATTTAACTTGTTCCGGAACCGAATTAATCTCTTTTGGATAAAATCCGGCTCCGCTTCCGAATTCGTCGCAGAAAATACAACCGGAATTGCCATTAATTTTGTTCGGACAGGTTAAACCTGTATTTAAAGGTATTCTGTAGACTTTGCATCCAAACCTGTTTTTCAAATAATCGTTAAACGAATAATAAGTATCTTTCAATTTTTACTCCATTAAATCATTTTCCATCCCGAACGCAATTTTTCAATTATCAAACTTACTATTTTCCGAATAAAAAAATTCATCTTGTGGCGGCTCCGACGCTTTTTTTTATCTGAGCGAATGCTTTTAGCGGCGCGCTCAACAAGCTCGAATTTTTTCTCCACTTTTTTACTGAACTTTCAGGCGGAACAGTCAGTAAAAATAGAAAGCTAATTTTTTAGTTTTTTAAAGAAAATACTATTTATTTTTAATAATCTTCAACCGCGAACGCGGTTGAATTTCAAGTAACAGCAGGTAACCTGCGCGGAGCGCAGGAAAACCTGCGCGGGGCGCAGGAAAATCTGCGCGGGGCGCAGGCTACCTGCGGTATAAAAGCTTTTTAATATCCAACCCTGAAAGGGTTGAATTTAATGCCGTCTTGAAATTCGATCCTTATCATGGTCGTTTTCATATTTTTTTTTAACCGTTGATTTCATCAACGGCTATGTGAAATTCGACGCTCTTTGCAACTTATTACAATTTTCAGCGTCGTAAGTTAAGTTCAAAATTTACTTTTCACATAAATAACTGAAATGATATACGAAAAGTTTATTAAATTTATTGGAACAATTTTCTGACTACGCTCCGCTGAAACAATTTTATTTAATTCAGTTTGACAAATCAAGATAATTATAATATTATTTAATAAATTATTTTATTCGTAAAAAAAAATGAAACTTATAAAATTTCTCGCAAGATGCGAATTGGACGCTCGCAGAAAATGCGAACAGATTATTAAAGACGGCTGTATTACGGTTAATAACGTTTGTTGCTTGAATCCTTTTCAGGAAATAGACACGGATACGGACTCTGTAAAATACAACGGTAAAATATTGAGTTTATCCAAATTCAAAAAAAAACTTTACGTTTTATTTTTCAAACCAAAACGCTGTATCACGTCCGTTTCAGACGACAAGGGGCGAACTACCGTAATGGATTATATGAAAAAAATCAGGGGTTGGGCGAATCTTTATCCGATAGGCAGACTGGATTACGACACGGAAGGATTATTGCTTCTTACAAACGACGGAGATTACGCGCAGACAATACAACATCCTTCGAACCGGATACTTAAAATATATCAAGCGAAGGTTGAAGGGATTCCGGACAAAGACGACCTTGAAAAACTAAAAAAAAACATTAAAATCGACGGAAAAACCGTTCGCTGCGTTTCGGTTAAAATATTGAAAAAATTAAAATCCAATTCGTGGATTGAAATCGGGATTTATTCCGGTCAAAACCGTATTATCAGAAAATTATGCGATATCATCAACCATTCAGTCATCAAACTGACCCGGATTGCGATCGGCGGTTTTTCTTTGTTTGATATGAAATTAGCGCCAGGACAATATTTGATTTTAAACGAACGAGAAAAGGATATTGTATTCAATGAAAAAAAAAAACAATAATTCCGCAATATCGAATTACAGAGAAAAAATTAATGCAATAGATTATAAAATAGTGTCATTGCTGAATCAACGGCTTTCGCTCGCAAAAAAAATCGGCGATATAAAAAAAAAGTTTGATTTGCCAGTTTTCGATCCGGTAAGAGAAAACGAAATAATCAGCCGTATAAAAAAAATCAATTCGGGGTTTCCAGATAATTATCTTGAAAATATTTATTCGGATATTATGGCGGCTTCGCGATTATTCGAAAGAAAATTAAAAATAATATATTTGGGTCCGGAAGGCTCGTTCACGCATATCGCCGCTAAAAATAAATTTCCCGAATCAGATTTGATATACGCCAATTCAATTTCCTCGGTTTTTACCGAAGTGGAAAAAAACAACGGAGATTACGGAATCGCTCCAATCGAGAATTCAAATAACGGGATAGTAACTTATACGCTTGACAAACTATTGACCACGTCTTTAAACATAACCGGCGAAATTATGCTAAAGGTATCCCACTATTTAATTTCAAAAGAAACAAAAATAAACCGGATAACAACGGTTTATTCGCATCCGCAGTCTTTCGGGCAATGCGAAAACTGGATGCTTAATCATTTGCAAAAAGACATAAAACTTATACCTGTCGACAGCAATTCGCTTGCCGCAGAAATCGCGGCTCAAAAAAAAGGATGCGCCGCAATAAGCAGCGAGTTGTCTGCAAAAATATATAATCTTAATATTCTCGCTGAAAAAATTGAAGATTACAAAAACAATATGACCAGATTTTACGTAATCGGCAAACAAAAAAATCCGGCTACGGGCAATGATAAAACCTCGATAGCTTTTGCGGCTAAAGACAGAACCGGGATTTTATACAAATGTCTCGAACCGTTTGCAAAAAATAATATCAGTTTATCCAAAATCGAATCAAGACCTTTTAAAAACGTCGCATGGAATTACGTCTTTTTTGCGGATTTTTCTGGACATATCGACGACCCTATTATTCAAGGCGTTTTAAAAAAACTCGATAATTATTGTTCTTTCATTAAGCATCTCGGTTCGTATCCCGTATTCATCGAATAATGATTTGAGCCGTATTCGTTTTAAGGAAAATTCAAACAATGAAACCGAACATTCGTTTTTATTAAGATATATTTCAGGAGGTCTAATTAAAATGGACATAATCGTAAATAAAGAGAAAATCAATTTTGAGATTCAGGGCGACGAGGATTTTCAAAGCATTCTCGAAGAATTAAAAAACTGGCTATTCAAAAAAAAACATATCATAATGAAAATTTTCGTCAACGAACAGCCCTATTCGGAAAGTCTTCATAACAAATTGCAGATCTACGCCTTAACAAAAATAGAGATTGAATCCGAACACTTGGAAATCTTGACTTTGAATTCAATCGGAGAATTAAAAAACTATTCGGACAGAATTGAAGAATATTCTATAAAAATAAATGAAAACCCGAATCAATTTCCGGACGCAAAACTCATTGAAATATTCACCCAATTAAAAGACGGTTTCGGCTGGTGCGTGAAAGCGATTGATAATATATCAAAAGTTCTTGAGATTAATACTGAACCTGAAATGTGTTCCGACTTCAGATTTTCCATAAACGAACTTGAAGGAATATTTGACGCTCAAAAAATCAGGCAATTATTCAAAGACGGTTCGATTTCAAAACTGAACTCAAAATTAGTGGCGGTTATCGCGATGCTGTTCACCGAACTCAAGGCGAAAAAAACGCTGTTGTCGTTCGACGAAATTCTCGGAAAAATCGAAGAATGCCAAACAAAACTTTCCGTTATGAAAAATGAATTGACTTCAATATCTGAAAAATTACAGATTGGAGAATCAGCCGGAGCTATGAACGAATTAAAAGACAAATTCTTGTTTTTTGAAAACATCATACATTTTTATTTTCAAATTCAATGTTCGTTAAGCGTCGATTACGCCTCAATAACGATTAAAGAAAAACCGTTTCAGGAATATCTCGACAACTATTTGAAATTGATGAAAGAACTTTTAGACGCTTTCGAATCAAAAGACAACGTTATGCTTGCGGATTTAATAGAATACGAGGTTTCGGAATATATTGAAATATTCAGCGAAAGTTTTGCTCAAATAAAAACAATAACAGAAAAACTTCTGGAAGCTTCCGATTTGAAAAACGATGGAAAATAAATTTAATTTATCTTGAAACGGCGGATTATATATGTTTTCAGTTTTTGTTTTGACAAGCGGAAGTTCCGGAAACTCGATATTAATTTCAAATAAAAAATCAAGCATACTGATAGATTGCGGATTAAGCGGGAAAGAACTCGAAAGACGGCTCGCTAAAATCAACGAACCGGCTGAAAAAATAAAAGGGATAATCGTTACTCACGAACATTCCGACCACATTAACGGCGTCGGAATAGCCGCAAGAAGATTTAAAATTCCCGTATTTTTAAAGCTCAAAACTTTAGAGGCTATCGAGGAAAAATTGAATAACGTAACCGTAAATATAATTGAAAAAAAATTTTGCGTCGGAGATTTTCAAATCGAATGTTTTCCGGTGTCGCACGATGCCGCGGACCCGATTGGACTTTCGGTTTTATATGAAGGTTTTAAAATCGGAATAGCGACTGATTTGGGATTTATTTCCAATATGGTAATAAACAAATTATCCGGCTGCGACGGAATAATAATCGAATCCAATTACGATGATAAAATGTTGATTCACGGCGACAGACCTTTATTTTTGAAACAGCGAATAAAAAGCAGATTCGGACATCTGTCAAATTCCGACGCTGTCAAACTCGTAGAAAACATCGATAAATCCAATCTTAAATTCATTATGCTGTATCATATATCGGAAGAACACAATTCTTACGAACTCGCGTTAAAAAACATGAAAAATTATCTTGATAAAACCGGTCTTGATAATATAAAATTATTCGCGTGTTGTCAGACCAACATTGATATTTTCAATTTTAAAAAAATATAATTATGAAGACTATAACCGAACTTTTTTATTTCATATTATTTTCAAAAAACAAAAACCTTTATTTCATCAGATATTATGCGGACATTAAAAACGTATTGGCAATCTTTATTTTTTCCGCGATAAGTTTTTCAGCGGGCAAAATGCGTTTATTGAACTCCGATTATGGAATTTCAGAAATTATGATTTCGATTGCGGCAGGCGCCGCGATTTTATTTTTTATCGCGGTAATTGAAAGCCTTTTTATACATATTTCCGCAAAGATATTCAATAATTCGGGCGAATACCGATGTTATTTAAAATCGGTTATATTATCGTTTGCGCCATTGATTTTGTATGGACCTTTTTCAATATTATCTTTTTATTTTTCAAAAACAATCCTCGTTTTTTTGATATTATGGATTATCATACTGAAAATTCAAATGATAAAAATCAACTATAACCTCGGATTTTTTAAGACTCTGATTATTTTGATTTTTCCCATATGTCTAATTATTTCAATAATCTCATTGTCCGCAGTTTTAATTGGAATTTTAGGATTATTTTCCGGAATTTAACGATGATGAAAAAGGTTTTAACTTTATTTATTATTATTTCGTTAATTATGTCCGCGTATTTGACGCGGAGCTCGTTTTCAGACGACGATTCCGATCAGGATGAAACGGAATCTTTGAATTCCGCATTAGACAACAATCCGGTAGAAGCCGCAAAAATTCTTGAAAATATATCAGACGATACGGACGACAAAATTAATTTAAAACCGCTTCCGCCGGAAACCGCTCAAAACAGGGCTTTTAAACATGGAGAGGAAATTGTTTTCAGCGTAAAATACGGATTTATAACCGTAGGAGGCGCAGTATTCAGAGTGAACAAAGCGCAATCCATAGCCGATAGACCGGCTCTAATGATTACTTCAGACGCTTGGACCGCAAAATTTTTCGATTCGGTTTATAGAGTAAGAGACAGAATAATTTCTTTTATTGACGCGGACTATCTTTTTTCTCATAAATATATCAAAGTTCAGAGAGAAGGAAGCAAAAAAATCAACGAATTAATAAAATACAATTATTCTTCAAAAACAGCGACAAGATTTAAATCCAAATTTAAAAAAGCGAAAATTGAGCACTCGAAAAATTCGTTTAATCTTGATAATTATATTTTTGATCCTTTTGCGGCTTTATATTATTTGAGAATTTGCAATTTGAAAGTTGGAAGCGTTATAAAAATTCCGGTCAGCTCAAGCAAGGATATTTACGAATTAAACATAAAAGTAGAAAAGATTGAAACGATAAATACAAAGATAGGCAAAAAAAAATGTTTTAAAGTAAAACCGCTTTTGTTGAAAGAAGGAATTTTCATAAGCAAAGGCGAAATGGAAGTGTGGTTGACCGCGGACGATAAAAAAATTCCCGTTAAAATGAAATCTGAAATCGCAGTGGGTTCAATATCGGCGTCGATTGAAAGTTATAAAGAAAAATAAGTATCTATAAAATTCGGATTAGAGAGTTAAACGAATGATATTTTCAAATTTAAAAAACGTAACTTTTATTAAAAAAAACGAACCGGTTTTTAAAAACGAAATCGGCGAATATCTCGATAAATTAAATCATCTCGATAAAAAATCAAAGCTCGTTAAGATAGTTTTAGATTATATCGACAATCCGTATAAATCAAATCCGCTGATACGCGAATCCGATAATTTTCCTTCATTGAGTTTATTTTATCAGGATTGTTCAGTATTTGTCGCGAATTCTTTAGCTCTTTCCGAATCGGAAAATTATTCTGAATTCATAAAAAATTATTCTGAATTTTTTTATTACTCAGGCGGGGAAATAGCGTTTGACCGCAGAATACATTTCACGGAAGATAGAATCCTTACGAGTTTAAAATACCCTTTGTATTTGCCGGTTGAATTTAAATCCATTGAAGAAAACTTAACCTGCGTTTTGAATAAAAAAAAAAACGGCGAAAAATTATTGAATATTGATTTTGAAAAAAAAATCGTTTTGAAATTAATTCCAGCGGCGCATATTGCGGCGATAACAGATTTCATAAAACTAAACAATCAAATACTTGGAGCCGCGTTTGTCAGAAAAAAAAATGATGATAATGGTCATCTGATTTCTCACGAAGGATTTTTAGTTGAAACCGAATTATTCCACGCAAGCAAAGATTCGGGTAAAGTTTGCAGAATATCAGATTTTGCGGCTTATTTTAAAAATTGTAAATTTGACGGAGCGGTTTTTTTTAAAACCGTTATATGAATAATTTTTCGCTTGAAAATCCCGTTGTTACCGCTCCGCTTGCGGGAATATCCGACAAACCTTTCAGAATTATGATTTCATCTTTAAAACCGGCTCTCATTTTCACTGAAATGGTTTCAGTCGAGGGAATAATTAGAAACCAATCAAAAACGCTTAAAATGCTTGATTTTTCAAATGAAAACTATAATATCGCAGTTCAGATTTTCGGTAATAATCCTGAAAAAATTTGTTCGGCTATAGATTATATTCAAACCAATGTTTCCGGACAAATTCATTCGATAAATATTAATATGGGTTGCCCAGTAAAAAAAGTGGTTAAATCAGGATACGGAGCCGCATTGCTTAATTCGCCGGAATTAATTGAAAAAATCATAACAAAAACCGCTAAAGTTTCAAAAAGTTTTCTTACAATAAAAATCAGGTCCGGATGGAATTCAAACTCTTTAAATTATATTGAGATAGGTAAAATAGCGGAAAACAACGGAGCCGCGGCAGTTATACTGCATCCGAGAACCGCGGTTCAAATGTATGGAGGCAAATCCGATTGGTCGCATATCGGTATTCTAAAAAAAAACATCTCTATTCCTGTGATTGGAAACGGAGATATATTGACTTACGGTGATTACGTTTCAAAAAAAAATTACTGCGATTATATCATGATTGGCAGAGGATTGCTTTACAATCCTTTTTTAATAACTCAAATTTCAGACGGCGGTTCTATAAATTATTCTAAAGAGGTTTATAAAACTTATATTTTAAATCATCTGAATTTATTAAAAAATCAATATGGAAATTCCAGAGCCGCAAAAATATTCAGAAAACATTTTTCATGGTATCTCAAAAATATTAAAAACGCGAAATCATATAGAGAAAAAGGATTTGAGATTACAAATTCGGACGATTTTAAAAATTTGATAAATGAATGTTTTTAACCGGAAAACCGCATAAGAATTTTGAAAACCTATATAAATTACAGTGTCTTGGCGTTTTTTTAAAAATTTTCAACTTTTAACAAGTTGAGGAAATCGTGAAACGATTTTCGAATATTATATTGAGCCGTATTTCCGGAAAAGGATTATGAGCAAATTATACGGTTATCCTTTTCCGATGAAATTCGGTTGAGGGTTAAAATGCAAATTAAAAATTAACTTTCTGAAAAAGATATATTGCCCAGCCTAATGTTTCTCTTCCCCATTTTAAATAACTGTCCCTATCTTTTATTATGCGATTATATAATTCTATATTGTCTTTATCATCAGGATTAGCGTTGATATATTTAATGCCGGAATACCAATTCAATCCCGAGTAATTATCCCAATCGTCTTTGCCGCTGACAACCGAGTAAATTAATTCTAATCCTAAATCTTTTCCAATAAGCATATTTTCGTAATGCGTTCCGTAACTGTTCTTTGAAAATCCAAGCGCTTGCAAATATTCTTCAGGCGGTTCATTTTGCCAGAACGGACATCCGGCAATTACTAATCCATCGCGTTTGACATTTTGAATCAAATATTGCAAAGTATTCTTGAATCCGTTAAATATCCATTCGGCTCCAATACACATTGCAAGATCAAAAAAATTTTCTTCGGGATGTTTATATACGGCGCCATTCAGTTCAATAAACTTTATTTTCGAATCCGGACGCCGTTTTTTTAATTTTTCTTTGGCTTCGATTATACAATACGGCGAAATATCTATTCCTACTCCCTGTATATTATAAGCTTCTGCAAGTCTAATCAGAAATTCTGCTTTACCGCAGGCGATTTCTAAAACGTTTGAGTTTTCATTCAACCGGGTTAATTCTACTAATTTATTTAGTTTTTCATTATTCATAGGATTACATACTATGTGTTCCCTATGAATAATATCAAAATATTTCCACATATCCATTAATTCACCTCTTAAATATTATTGCGAAATTTCAAAAAAACATTTTATAAATCTGATGTTCAGATAACTTGCGTTATACCAAAATACGAAAAAAGCAAAGGACTTAAAAATATAAAAATAGTTAAAAAAGAAACAATAATCAAAATATTCGTAATTAAAGATATTTGTTTATTAGAAAAAAATTTTTTTTCATAATACGCATATATACTTAAAAAAATACTGATGCCAAAAAATCCATACGGCGTCAGCATTTTGATTAAGGTTGAAGGTAACGGTAATTCCACTCTCATTTCATTAAATAATTTAAAAATCGGCGGTAATACAATAAATCCCAACATATTAAATACTATTAAATTAAAACTAATTATTAATAATGTTATTTTTTTTCCGTATACTAATTGCATATTTCACTCTTTTAACAGTTTTATTATATCGGCTGAGTAGCAATAAATTTTTAATAATTTTTCATTTTCTTTGACGAACTATTTTTTTTAGGTTTAGGCGCGGGCAGTTCTCTTTCAGTTATCCTTATTAATTGACTTATCCATTCTTTATCTTCAATTTTATCATCTATAAGAAAACTATTTTTTGCTCCCGGATAAGGAGGCGCTTCATTCACAGTTCCAATAAAAATTCTGCCTTTTTCCGTCGGTTTAATAAAAAGTTGATTATCGCAAATTAAAGCGACTACCTTTCCGTTGGAATAAACGGCGTATTCTCCAAACATTTTTTTATAAGTAATTATACCCGCGTTTTCTATTTGAGCGACTACAAATTCAACAAATTCTTTATCTGACGACATAACCAACTCTCCCGATAAATTTTATTTGTATATCAAGTTTATTTTTAGTAATTATTCAGCTACTTTTTTTAACCGTTAAAAAGGTTTAAGTTTTTGTATTATTTTTATAAACCCCGTTTATGAAAGCAATTAATTGCGGGGTTTATGAAAGTTAAATCGTTATTTACTAACCGTTTTAACGGTTTTTTTATAAATTGACATTAATAGAAATTATTTTTTTTAATTTAAGAGATATTACCGCTAATGTTCATTTTTCCGTATGCGTCGGCAATTTTTATTGAATTGAAAACAGACTCGGGAGTTACAGGCGACGGTTCATTGATAATCAATTCGCATTTCGCGCAGGATTTTTCGGCAATTTTCATTAAATCGCAGTCAGCCGCGTTTTCAAGTCCAATATCTTTTAGACAAACCGGCAAGCCAATTTTGCGGCAAAAATAATAAAGTTCGTCGATAACAGATTTTGGTTTGTCGGTTAAAAACAAAGAAACGAGCAATCCAAAAGCGACTTTTTCGCCATGAAAATATTTTCGAGTTTGAGGAAGCGCGGTCAAACCGTTATGAATAGAATGTGCCGCGGCTATTCCGCAGCTTTCAAATCCAATTCCGCTCAATAAAGTGTTGGCTTCAATGATATGGTCGAGCGCAGGCGTAACAACGTTATTTTTACAAGCTATTTTAGACAATTCGCCGTATTCGAGCAAAGTTTGATAACACAATTTCGCAATCGCGTAAGCGGTTAAGAGCCCTTGATAACCGGCAAAATTATTAGCGCATTTTTGTCTGCAAGATTCGGCTTCAAAATATGTCGCAAGAGCGTCGCCCATTCCCGAAACCAAAAAACGTTCCGGCGCCTCGGCTATAATCTTACTGTCAATCAGAACTATATCGGGATTTTTATCAAGCGTCAAAACCTTATCAAAAACGCCTTCTTTTGTATAAACAACTGATATCGCGCTCGTTGGAGCGTCAGTCGAAGCTATTGTCGGTACTATAGCAACGGGTAATTTTAAATTATTAGCAACCGCTTTGGCTGTATCTAATGTTTTGCCTCCGCCTATGCCTGCGATTATATTGCATTGAGATTTTTTTGCGGATTCTGTCAAAGATGAAATTTCTTCATCTGTGGTTTCTCGATTAAATTGTTTAACTTGGAACTTCAAATATTTTTCAATGAATTCAGAATACTTCGGTATGATGGTTTTTACCGATGAAGGACTGCAAATCAACATAGCGTTATCGCCAAGTCTCCGAATTTCTTTACCAAGAAGTTTTAAAGAATCCTGCCCCTGAATATATCTTCCTGGAAATATCGCCGCTGAAATCATTTGAATTACCCCCTAAAAAAAATCGAACTATAATAATTATCAAATAACCGCATTCACGAAAATTCATTTTACCACAAATGATTAAAATACGCAAAGAAAAATTTTTCAGAAGACTTTGTGGAGCGCGGTCAGAAATTGTTCCAATATATTTACGCGCTTAGAGGGACCACTTCGAGGGACGAGCCTTCGAGGGACGGTCTTCCCGAATCAAGATAATTTACAGTAAATTCAATTAAAACATCTGCCTTAAATTTATTTTCTTTTATCAAATTTTTTTCTTCAAGAATATATCTGCTTAACGCTGTTTTATTTATTTTTAATATTTTTATTTCAAATAATCGGGATTCGGGAAGACAGGACATCAACATTTTGCCGTCACTCAACATTTTGAACCCCTTCCCTCTACGCCTCAACGCTACTTTATATCTAAGTTTGTTTTTAAATCATAAATATTTTCAAGTTTATTTTTCTCTATTTGTTCCATATCTTCATTTTCAATATACATCATAAAATCATATAATAAAATTTCATTTTTGGGATTTAAATATTTACTTAATTTGTCCTGATTATTTTTTATTTTTTCCATAAAGAAAATGACGCCATGAATTTTAAATCAGGATAATAATGCGGTTTCAATATTTACATTAAATTCAGTTTTATCATTTATGAAATATTCGCGTTGAATATTTTTTTCGCGCTGTAAATTAGTGTCTTATCGACATATTTCTTGCATTTACGGCAAGAATATTTTTTCGAGCGTACTAAAACATAATAAAAATACAGTGTTTTGGAGACTTTTTAAAAAAGTCTAACTTTTTAAAAAGTTAAAAAAAACGCAAAGCGTTTTTTGTTTATTAAGCCGAATTTCCTGAAAAGGATTATGAGCAAATTATACGGTTATCCTTTTCCGATGAAATTCGGCTTAGGTTTTAAATGAAAACATATTCATCTTTCTGTCAAGTTCCGTATAAATATCAGCAAATAAAGCGGCTGAATAAAATATCGAAAACAGTAAAACTAATGAAAATTTTTTTATAAAAAACCTCATATATGTTTGGCTCCATTAAAAACAATTCCAATAATTACGCCCCAATTACGCCAGCCTTGCCATTTTTGCCGTTTTTTAAGATTAAATCGTCTATCTTTAAAAAAAATTAATCGAGGGTTTGTCTAAAAAATAAATTCGATAATTCGTTAAATTCGCGGTTAAAATCCGTTTTTTTTTGATTGCCTGCCTGCGCGTGTCTGCGCGCAGGCAGGCGGTTTGGCCGCCATAAGTTTATTCTTCGCAAAATTCGTCGTCATCGTCCATCCATCTTCCGCCGCGGCGGGAACGATTGTCTTTACGCTCGCGGAATCCGTCTTTCTTGTTTTTATTCCGTAAAAACTTTTTGTTTTTTTCTTTTGGCGGTTCAAAAGAAATCACTTTTTCCAATAATTCATCGACGTTTTTATCTTTATTCGATTTAAATTCTTGAAGTCTTGTCTGCATTTTAGAAATATTATATTCCATAAGCTGAATCCGCAAATCGTAAGTAGCCGCTATTTTTTCTTTCATTTGAATTTTAATAGCGGATTTATCTTGTTCTGAAGCTGCGTCGTATTTTATTTTCAAATCGCGTCCTTCTTTACGCAAATCTTGAATTTTATTTTGAATTTCTATAACCTTCGGATCCAACCTTTTCTCTTTCATTTTTTCGCCCATTTCCATTCCTCTTGGACCTTTTTTGAAATCTTTGTCTTTAGATTTTCCTCTGGGCGCTGCAAACGAAGCTATTGAAAAAATCAATAATAAGACCAAACTCGATAAAATTATTTTGTTAAATTTCTTCATTGTAATTTACCTCCGTAAAAATATTTGTAATAAAATTATCCATATCGGATTTTAAATCTGTTATCGCCGATTCCATATCTGAAAAGGCAGTATAACTTATGTTTGTCTTTTCACCTCCCTTATTTTTTTTCGCAGTCAAATCAAGCTGAGTTCCTTTTAAAATCGATTTTTTTAATGTCCTTTCATTTTTATCCTGAAAGAACATAACCGGTATCAATAATAAAAGAAATACCGCCGCCGCGTATTTAAAATATTTAAAATTATAATAATTTAAACTGCTATTCCCTTGAATTTTATTTTTAACAGCGACAAAATCAGAATCCTTAAAATTAAACTGTAGTTTTTCATTTAAATCTTTTTCAAACTGTCTGCATTCCAAACAATTTTCCAAATGAGAAGAAACAGTCGCATCGAAATTTTCATTGTAAAATTTTAACATAATTTGTTCCTGATAATACGAACAATTTTTGTTATTCATTTTAAAGACTCCTTAAGTTTCAGCGCGGCGTCGAATAAATAACGTTTAACCGCGCCTTCGCCGATATTTAATTTTTCCGAAATTTCGGAAATCTTAAAATTAAAAAAATATTTTAATTCAAAAGTTTCTTTTTCTCTGGGCGTCAATTGTTTCATAGCTTCTTGAATATCCATTTTCAACAATGAAAAATCATTGTATCCGTTATTAACGCATTCGAGATTTTCATCAAGTTCAGAAACCGGCTTTTTTTTCCTGAAAAAATCGATAATTTTATTGTAAGTCAACGTAAAAATATACGATTTAATATTTCTATCTTCCTGTAATTCTCCAATTTTTTCAAATACTTTTGAAAAAACGTCCTGAAAAATATCCCAAGAGTCGTCTTTATTTTTAGTCCGCGATAGTATAAAAGCGAAAACGCCTTCTTTATGCGACTCGTATATTCCGTCAAATTTTAATTTATCTTTGTTCATAACAGCGCCGTTAAATTTTATGTTTTCAATAAGTAATACGCAATCCCAATCTAAAAGGTTGGGATAAAATAAAAAAAATTTTATAATTTGAAAATTGATAAATCAATTATAAAATCATTTTTTATGAAAATAGTATTAATTCAACCTGCGATAGAAGATTTTTACATTACCAAACAACGGACGTTTCCGGCGGGATTGGTTTATATCGCGTCATATCTTGAAAAACACGGATTAACCGCGAAAATTTTTGATTGCATTACAGGGGTTAAACCATTGAAAATTCCTATTGATTCGGAATTAGAATACTTGTCCGAATATTATCAGAAAGATTTTTCTCCGGCGAAATTATTTCATGAATTTTACAGATTCGGTTATTCCAATAAGGAATTTGAGCAAATTCTTATTGCGGATTATTCAGACGCGGACGTTTTTTGCATTGCCTCAAATTTTACGCCTTATTATAAAACAGTTCTGGAATATTGCGGAATATTAAAAAAAAATTTTCCGGAAAAACCCGTTATTGCCGGCGGCAATAATATTCCGGTAATGTATGATTTGCTGCTTAAATCAGGATACATTGATTTTACAATATTCGGAGAAGGAGAAAACACTTTAAAAAGTTTATTGTTTAACTTAAACGCTCCGGAAATTGTTTCTAATATCGCATTTATTAAAAACGGCAAAATTAAAATTACAAATAAATCTAACGAATTTAATATTAATGATAATTTTTATAAATTGGATTTTATAAATCCTGATAAATATAAAATCGGCAAATATAGAAGTATGTCTATTGTGACTTCCCGGGGCTGCAGATACAATTGCAGTTTTTGCTGTTCAAATAAAAATTCAAGCGGATATTGTAGAAAATCAATTGGATTAGTAAAAGAAGAACTAAAATATAATATAGAGAAATTCAATATTTCAGCCATAGATATTGAAGACGAGAATTTCACTGCGGACAGAAATTACGCGATGGAATTATGCTCATATTTATCTGAAAAATTTTCGGGCATCAGGTTATATTTTATGAACGGTCTTCATTATTTGAATCTTGATTATGAATTATTAAAACATCTTCGTTCCGCAGGAATAAAGAATCTGAACCTTTCGCTTGTTGATTGCGGAGCCGAAAAATATTTGAGAAAAACAAATTTACCGCATTTAACTGAAATAATTACGCAAGCCGAAAAACTTGAAATGAACATTACGGCTTATTTGATAATCGGGCTTCCCGGACAGAAGCCGGAAGACGTTTTTAAAACCGTGAATTATTTAACAAACCAAAAAAATGTCGTTATCGGAGCGTCGATTTTTTATCCTCTACCCAATCTTGAGATTATCAACTCAAATATTAATATATTAAAAAATATATCTTATTCGGCAATGAGGATGACTGCGGCTTCGCTTGAAACGCCGGATTTTTCAAGAATCGACATTATGACTTTATTCCGGTTGATTAGAACTTTAAATATCTATAATCAATTTAAATATCAAAATTGCGATTATGATTATTCAGAAGAAAATCAAAATATTATTTCAAAAAAAAAATTGGAACAACGCGAACTTTTTAATGTTTTAATCCAAAAAATCAAATTCGGAAAAAAAATATCCGGCGTTGAGGGGATTTCAAACAAACGCGGAATGTATCATTATAAGTTATTTGAATATAAGCAGAATTTGAATTTGTCAAAAATATTCATTGAAAAATTTTTCAAGTAAATTATAATATAATTTGAATGAAACCGTATGGAGTATAAATATGCTTTCATTGTTAAAATTTTTAAATTGGAAATTGTTTGGCGGATTATTCCTCGGATGGGGAGTGGGAGCCAATGATTCGGCAAATATTTTCGGAACGGCTGTAGCCACAAATTCAATAAGATTTAAGACGGCAGTAACATTGATTGCGATTTTTGTAATTCTTGGTTCTTGT
>Ga0116156_10001864_pt1 | contig 19745 bp, 29 predicted proteins | sample AD_UKC045_MetaG_FD_89891 | JGI IMG/M metagenome (GOLD analysis project Ga0116156, IMG submission 89891) | Active sludge microbial communities of municipal wastewater-treating anaerobic digesters from USA - AD_UKC045_MetaG | ecosystem: Engineered > Bioreactor > Anaerobic > Digestate | place: USA... | reverse complement strand
CTTGGGGGTCGTGTCAATGACGGCATGAGTGGAGGGGGTGATATCGGGAACGGTAACAATCTTTTCCGGTAGTTTCCACTGCCAGAAAAAGTAGTTGTTGCAGCTTGTCGATACACCTAGTTGGTATACCGATCCCCCGAATTCAACCTGTGGATACAAAACCACCGACAGATTGAAATTTCCCAGCCAAACAGCATTGACTTCGACGCGAATTTCGCCTCTCAGGACATAGACCATTGCGTTGGTTAGTGTCCGCGGCGACAACAGAGTGCGCGAGCCATCTTTTTTGACCTGATTTACGAAAATGTTTTTTACGGATTCGGGCAGGTCAAGAGCCCTAATCTGTTCCTCTGGCTGCTTGTACAGCGCAGAGTCGGCTCGGTGGAGATACCACCCGAACCACGAGCCTTTAATACCAAGGTCGTGACTGGGGATTGGCCAGCCATGGGGAATATACTTCTCCCCAGGTTTCCACCACTGGTTCCCTTCTTTTACGATGCGAGGAAGGTTTCTGGGCAGCCAGGCCACCCGTTCGCCTACCTCATGCATTTTCATATCGTTTTTTGAAACAAAAAAATCCTGTTCCGAAAAAACGACCGGCTGGAACTCCTGCCCGAAAGCAAGGGAGCTCAACAGCATAAAAGCGATAAAAATCAAGAAATTTTTTTTCATTTAAAAAATCCTCCAGTGTTTGGCGCATGTTAGCGCCTAAATTGTGAAACATCAATGTTTATTTTTTTACCACTCTCTGCTGGGATTTATAATGATTTATGAATCCTGAATCACCTGCTCGCAACGCTTTAGCTTGCGAGGCGGGCGGGAGTTCAGGATGACAAAATAATCAGAATGACACTAGCCAGAGAGGACGTAAAAAAACAAAGGTATTTAATTGGTAATTAACATTATAGCATATTTAATATAATTTGTCAATATTAAATATGTGGATAAATAGTAGCATTTTTTATCTAAGATAAGATAAAAAACACTGTTATTTAACTGTTTTAAGAATCTAGTAGTTTTTAAGCTTTTTATTTGCTCACTACTCTCTGCTGAGATTCTCGCTTGCGCGAGAATGACATTAGCCAGAGAGGGTGTGAAAAAACAAATTTTTGTTTTTTATTTGTAGTAAGTTACGCCGGTCGGGTAAGTGTTTAATTCATCATTGGATATATTAATTACATCGCTCCAATTATTATTATAATTATTAAAAACTGTTTCATTAGCAATAGCGCGTTTCTCGCCGTTCCAAACCCAGTAGATCGTATTATCAGCGCCTTTTAACAGCGAAGCATCAGGATATTTGGACCAGCTATAGAAAGTGCCAGCATTAGCGTATTGATTTAATTCTTCAGTAGTGGCAATAACGATCCGGCCTAAATGGCCTAAGCGTTTTAGCGCATCTTCATTAGCCACATAAATTTTGGTCATATCGCGGCCAACCAAATAAACTTTAGCATCGGTAGCGGTCTTAATTAATTTGCCCATTTTAATATTTCTGACTTGCACGCCAGCCACTTGGCCTTTATTTTTATTTAAGAAAGCATAACGGTTGCTTTCATTGCGCATCGAAGTGGAGTCGCTGGCCCATTTGAAGAGTTTAAAATCATCAATTTGGCCATTAGAAAAGTTTTGAGTGTGAGCATAATTATTACCGACCATGAAAGTAGAGACGCCGCTGCCATTAGTGAATCGAGCTTCGTCTTTTACTTCGCCATCAACATAGATTTTAACGGTACCGCCCAGATTGCCTTCCCAAGTCATGCCAACTTGATGCCACTCGCCGGCTTTCCAGACATTTTTTGTATCTAGATAATAATAGGCTTCTTGTTTTTCAGTTCTTTTACTATCATAACCAGCGCGAGCGACTAAGCGATTATAACTGGCAGTGTGTTCAAAATAAAGCCCATAACGAGAGTCATTGGTTTGCCAAACAGTCATGTTCTTATTAAAGTTATCAAAACGGAGCATGACAAGCATTGTGCCGCTGCTGCCTTCCAGGGCATGTTCAGCAGAATAAATAAGATGACTATCGGGGTTGATAACCTTAAGAGAATTGCCGCCGACCGCAGGAGTGCCGAGAGATAAGTAATTAGGATTTAATATTTCACTCGGATATTTGCCGCTCGGACTGTAAAGATTTTTATCAAAGTTAAGATTAAAGAATTGCCAAAAAAGTTGACTGGTTGGTTTGGCGCCGCTTGTTTCAAGAGTGCCTTCATAGCGGGCCAATTCATTACCTTTATTGTCTTTGGCAATTAAACGATAATTATAGGCGGTGCCGGGGATAAGACCAGTTAACTCATAGGAGTGCCAATCAGTGGCAACACTTTTAGTAATTTTGTGGTTATAGTCGTATTGACCATAATTAATTTCACCAAGATAAGGAGCGTCGGTGTACCAATTAAGAGAGGCAGTGGTGTCATAAGTATAAATACTGACATTATAGATTTTGTCAGTTGCTTTGACATTACTAGCATTGAAAGAAAAATTAGCAATGATTAGTCCAAAGGCGACGAGGAGGCCGAGAACTAATTTAAGAGTTGTTACTTTTTTCATATTTTTTTTAAGATTAATTATTTAATTTATTGATCAAATTTATTTAATTTAGCTTCAAGCCCAAAAGTAAAGGGCGTGTTTTCTAAATTCTGATAGACAGGTGGGGGCTGGTTAGGATTGTTGGCATTAACGGAAATTTGATATTTTTTTTTATTTTCTTGATAAAAAATATAGCTCAGAGATAAAATTAGCCCAACAATTAAACCAGTTAAACCATTGATTAAAATATTAGGGCGCACGGGATGATTAGAAGCCAAGGGTTCATTAACCACTTTAATAAACACGTCGCCGTTGCCGCCATAAAATTCTTGAGAATTATTTACTAAGACATAGGCAATGGCATTAGCAATTTTATTAGCTTCGGTGCGTTTTTGGTCATAGACATCAATCTTGAGCAAACTGGTTTCTGGGGAAACGCTGGCAGTGATGTTTTTTGACCAATATTTACGTAAATCTTTTTCCTCATAAGGAAAGTGCGAACGGGTAATGTTGAAATCACTATTAATTACTTTTTCAAAAAAGGCTTTAGTTTTTATGACGGTGGCTAAACCAGTAGCTAATTTTTCAGAAGCTCGGGCGGAGGCATAGGCATCCATAGTCAAGCTTTGTTTTTGAATAACTAAAAGTTCAACCCGGCTGCGGTATTCCAAGGGCCTTATTAAGGATAATCCTAAAGATAATACGATTAAAAGTAAAGTGGTGATAGCCACTTTATGCCAGTTGTTTTTGAATATTTGCCAGTAGTTTGTTTGTTCCATATAATTTATTTTGGCTTATTTTAGGTAAAATATTACCTAATTAACCAATATTGTGGATAATTTATTTCGTAATAAACTATTATAGCATAAAATAAAAATATTGTCAATAAAATTAGTCCCCCTGTGGAAGATCTGTCCTTTGGCAGAAAATTAAGAAATTAGAAACTGGAAATTAAGGAAAATACTGAAGCAACAAAATGGCTCCAGTTAGAAACTGGAGCCAACGGAGAATTGAAAATTAATAAACAAAAAGGACAGTTTTAAAACCTGTCCCTACAAATTCCATAATACATTATTCATTATTCATATTTTAGTTAATATTTCACTCCCCTTTTCAGTAACCAAAACAGTGTGTTCAAAATGGGCACAAGGAGAATCGTCGGCCGTTTTAAATGTTTGTTTATTTTGGTCTAAAGCGACAAAATAATCACCAATGGTAACCATGGGTTCAATGGCCAGAGTCATGCCTGGTTTTAAGATTGGCCCAGTACCAGGATTACCATAATTAGGAATTTGTGGCTCTTCATGAAGTTTTTCTCCCACACCGTGGCCGACAAGATCCCGAATTACATTAAAACCATTTTTTTCTACAAAATTTTGAATCGTAAAACTAATATCACCAAGATGAATATTGGGTTTGATTTTTTTGATGGCTAAATCCAAAGCTTCCTTAGTAACTTTGATTAATTTTTTTTCTGTCGGGGATATTTTTCCGATGGCAATGGTAGCGGCCATATCAGTAACTAGACCATTTTTAGCCGGATAACGCATACCCAGATCAATGGTTAATAAATCCCCTTCTTTTAAAATACGATTAGGTGTGGCTGGGGCGTGAACAATTTCGGTGGTTAAACAAGTGCAAATAGAAGATGGAAAACCTTGGTAACCCTTAAAGGCAGGCCAGCCGCCAGCAGCACGAATTTCTTTTTCAACAAGCGAATCCAATTCTTTAGTACCGACTCCGGCCTTGGCATAATTCAGAGCCATATTTAAAATACGGGCAAGAATTTGTCCGCCTTGACGCATGATATTTATTTGGGAGGGAGTTTTGAGGGGAATCATGATGGAAGTCAAAAGTTAAAAGGCAAAAGTCAAAATTGCAATTAAAAAGTAAAAATTTATTTATTTTTTAATTTTATAACTCCGGCGGCTAACATATTGGCTAATTCTGTTACTTCTTGAATTAATGGATCTGTATAAAAATTTTCCGCTAATTTGGCATCCTTTATTATGTTTAGCCAATACTTAGCTTCGTTGGCACTTTTTAAGGCTATTTCATAAAATTTTTTAAATTCTAAGCGAGAACTAGCGGCTTTTCCTTCGGTGATGTTTGCACCAATAGATGAGGCCGAACGAATTAATTGATCAGAAATAATCCAAGCGGTTCTTTTGTTGGGCGGCATTTTGTCTATTAAAGATAAAATATTTAAACTAAATTGGTAGCACCTTTGCAATAGATCGCTTTTAAATTTTGAATTGAAATTTTGCATTTTGATTTTTGACTTTTAAATTAATTAAGGTTTAGTTTCTCAAATATTTCTTTTTTAACATCTTCAATTGGTTGTTCACCGTTAATGCGGATAACAATGCCTTGTTTATCATAAAATTCAATCACCTCTTCTGTTTCTTCGTGATAAATTTTTAACCTAGCGCGGATAGCTTCAGGCGTATCATCAGAGCGAATAATTAATTTTTCATTATCCTCGTCACAGATTCCTTCTGTTTTTGGTGGCGAAAATTTTAGATGATAAACCTTGCCACATTTAGGGCAAGTTCTCCGGCCGCTTAATCTGTTCAAAGCTTCAGCATCAGAAATTTCTACTACAATGACGTGAGTTAGGTTTGTAATGGTGGCTAAAACTCTGGCTTGGATGCGAATGCGCGGAAAACCATCAAATATAAAACCGCTTTGAGCATCAGGTTGCATTAATCTTTTTTTTACTAATTTATCGACTATGGCGTTAGACACAAGCCCACCAGAATCCATTTGCTCTTTGATCATTGATGATAATTCTCCTTTATTTTCTACTTCATCACGCAAAAGTTGGCCAACAGAGATATTGGGGACATTTAATTTTTCAGCTAAAAATTCAGCTTGGGTGCCTTTACCAGAAGCTTGCGGACCAAGAATAATAATTTTGTACATAAGTTTGTATTAAGTATAAAGTATTATGTATTATGGGTTTAGTATAACATTTTTAATGGGTTTGTAAAAAGGTGTTAACAATTTTAAAATACAAATTTTAAATTTTAAAATCTAAAATAATAGCACGTTAATAAACGCAGATTAAACAGAATATTTTTAAATTTAAAATTAGATATTTAAAATTAAAAAGCCCGATGGTTAGTCGGACTTAAGATAGAGATAAACTGGCAAAAATAATTATAGTCCTTCGTAATCTCTCATTACCAGTTGTGAATCAATTTGTCGGACAGTTTCTAAAACCACCGAAACCACGATTAAAAGTGAGGCGCCAGAAACAGCCATGGTGGTCATACCGGTAAGCGGTTGAATAATGAGCGGCAAAACAGCAATTAAACCAAGAGATAGAGCGCCGGCCAGCATAATACGCACAGAAACTTGACTTAAATAGTCAGCAGTTTGTTTGCCCGGACGAATACCAGGCACAAAGCCGCCCTGTTTTTGTAAATTGTCAGCAATTTGGGTGGGGTGAAAAACTACGGCAGTGTAAAAATAGGTAAAAGCAAAAACTAAAATAAAATAAATAATGCCGTAAAAAATTTGGTTTTGGAAAAGATTGATAGTGAATTCCGCTATTCGTTTTAGAAAATTAGAATCGGCCCTGGTAAAAAATTGAGCGATTAAAGTTGGAAACAGGACAATGGAAATGGCAAAGATAATGGGAATCATGCCAGCTTGGTTGACTTTGAGCGGCAGATGAGTGTCATAGCCGCCATACATGCGGTTGCCGCGAATGCGTTTAGCATAGGAGACAGGAATATTTCTTTGACCTTCAGTGATGATGACAACACCAGCGACAGTAATAATGATTAAAATTAAAAAAGAAGCGACCGGTATTATTTGATCAAGAGAGAAAGTGGCCAAAGTTCTTTGAATGGCGGTCGGAATGCCAGAGACAATGCCAGCAAAGATAATTAAAGAAGTGCCGTTACCAACTTTTTTTTCAGAAATTAATTCACCCAGCCACATTAAAAAAATAGTGCCAGCGGTGAGGGTGAGGATGGTTAAGATATATTGTTTTAGATCTAAAATCCCGATGATACCTCTTTGTGATTGTTGCAGCAGTTTGATCATGGCATAACTTTGCATTAGAGCTAGAGGCACGGTTAAAAGGCGTGTGTATTGATTGAGTTTACGTTGGCCGCTCTCCCCTTCTTTGGACATTTCTTCTAAAGCCGGAACAATCATGGTTAAAAGTTGAATAATAATGGAGGCAGTAATGTATGGACTGACGCCCAAAGCAACTAAAGAAAAATTTGACATGCCACCGCCGGAAAAGATATTAAGCAAGCCCAAAATGGCGTTAGAATTAAAAAGTTGGCGTAGAGCCTCGGTATTAACGCCGGGCACTGGAATGTGGGCAGCAATTCGGAAAACCAGAAGCAGGCCGACCACAAAAAGAATTTTTCGGCGCAGATCATGATCATGCCAAATTTGTTTTAATTTAGCAATAAATTTCATAGTGAGTGGGGTTAGATATTTAACTAGTAATAATTAAACGGGTTTTGATAATAAAAATTATTTAATATTACCACCGGCTTTTTCAATTTTTGTTTTAACACTTTGTGAGACAGTGCAGTTAATAATTTCTAAAGGTACTTTAACTTCAGATTGATCGTTTAATATTTTTATACCGCGGTTAATTTTTTTGACGATTTTTTTTGTTAATAAGATTTCTGGAGAAACTTGACCGCCAGCGGGAAAAAGTTTAATAATTTTAGCCAAGCTTAAAACAGCTGGCTTTAAATTTTTTGATTTGAAGCCACGCAATTTGGGTGTTTGTTCCATTAAGCGGCGCAGGCCTTTTCTTTTTAAGCCGCCGGTACCGCCAGAGCGCGCACGCTGGCCTTTTAAGCCGCGACCAGAATAAGTGCCGCGCTTGCCACCGCGGCCAATGTCTTTTTTCTTTTTCTTGGCGCCGGGGGCGCTTTTAATGTTTGATAAATTAAACGCCATATTATTTAAGAATTATTTTGTTTAGAATCGGTTAATAAACGACCGGGTTTAAGTTTTTTTAAGGCTAGGTAGACGCATTTAATATTATTGATTTTGTTTTTAGAGCCCATCATTTTACCAACAATATTTTCCACGCCAGCCAAATCTAAGACCACTCGAACTGGGCCGCCGGCTTTAACACCGGTGCCAGCTGGCGCTGGTTTAAGCATAACGATAGCGGCTTTAAATTTGGTTACAATTTTATGAGGAATAGTGCCTTGTTGGAGAGGAATTTTTATCAGCACTTTTTTTGCTTGATCTACGGCTTTAGAAACAGCCAAGGTAACATCTTTGCCTTTAGCTACTCCATAACCAATTTTTCCTTTTTTATCGCCAATCACAACTAAGGCGCGGAAACTTAATTGTTTGCCGCCTTTGGTGACGCGGGTGACACGAGCGAGGTCAACCATTTTTTGGTCAAATTCTGGTTTTTCCTTTTTTTGAATTTCTCTTTTCATAGGGTTTTAAAATTTTAAACCGGCCGCTCGGGCACCATCGGCCAAAGCTTTAATGCGGCCATGGTATTTATAGCTACCTTTATCAAAAACACAAGTAGTTATTTTTTGGGCTAGGGCTTTTTTTGCCAGTAATTCGCCCAAGGTGCGGGCATGATCGGTTTTGGTGATATTATTTTGGGAAGCGCCGGCAGTATGGGAAACACTTACTAAGGTATGGCCTTTTTGATCATCAATTAATTGGGCCGAAGTGTGACGGAGAGATTTAAAAACTGAGAGACGGGGTTTAAGCGCGGTGCCAAAAATTTTAGCGCGAGTGCGCGCGTGGCGGAGTTGTTTTTTTTGTTGTTTAATTTTTTGTTGATTCATATTATTTAGCGCTTTTTACTTGTTTGCCGGCTTTACGACGAATCACTTCATCAACATATTTAATTCCCTTGCCTTTGTAGGGTTCTGGTTTTTTAATTTTTCTAATTTGAGCTGCTGTTTCTCCAACCAATTGTTTGTCAATACCAGAAATGATTAAAGTATTCTTATCAAATTTAGCTTCAATGCCGGAAGGCAAGGAAAAAGTAACTGGATGAGATAAGCCTACATTAAGATTTAAATCGCGGCCTTTAGCTTCCCACTTATAGCCAACGCCGCTGATTTCCAGCTGTTTTTCAAAACCATTGACCACTCCCTCAATCATGTTAGCAATTATTTGGCGGGCAGTACCCCAAAGAGAGGCCTGTTTTTTTTCTTGAGGATTTTTAACGGCGACGGTTAGGGTGTTAGCCGATATTTCAATGATTATGGTGGAGGGAAATTGATATTTTAATTCTCCTTTTGGTCCTTTTATAATAACCAAATTAGCGCTCGAGGTGATCGAGACGGCAGAAGGGATGTTAATTATTTTTTTACCAATACGTGACATAAGATTGTTAATAAAATTTTTTTAATTAATAAATTTCGCAGATAATTTCACCGCCCGTATTTTCTTTTTTTGCTTGATGATTAGTTAAGAGGCCTTTGGGTGTAGAAAGAATGGCCAGGCCATAATTATTTAAAATAGTAGGAATGTTTTCTTTGGTAACATAAACACGCCGGCCAGGCTTAGAGATTCTTTTAAGATGGGTAATTTTGGGTTGGCCATTTTCATAAAGTAGATTTATTTTTAGCAGATCAAAACCGTGGCCGCGAGTTTTACTTTCGGCAGTGATTTTTTCTATCGCACCAAGGTAATGGGCTTTTTGTAAAATTTCAGCAATTCTAAATTTGAGCGATGAAAATGGCAAAAGCACCTCAGCTTTTCTGACTTTTTGGGCGTTTCTTATTCTTGTTAACATGTCAGCAATAGGATCGGTATACATATTATAAATTTTTTATGATATTTTTTATTATTGAGAGTTTAAATTAAATTTTACACTTAAAACTATTTACCAAGAAGATTTTTTAATGCCAGGTATTTCACCCTTATTGGCTAATTCTCTAAAACAAATGCGACACAAATCAAAGTCGCGCATAAAGGCCCGTTTACGGCCACACAATCGACAGCGATTAACTTGTCTGGTGGAAAATTTTGGTTTTTTTCTGGATTTGGCTTTTTGTGCTTCAGTGGCCATATAATTAATTTACAGATAATTAATTTAATAAAAATAGTTAAGAAATGTTTTCCTTTTTAAAAGGAAAGCCGAATTTTTCTAGGAGCAATTGACCTTGGGTTTTGTTTTTAGCCGTGGTATTGACGGTTAATTGTAATCCGTGAAGCATTTCAACTTCAGAAGAATCTATTTCCGCAAAAGCGATGTGCTCTTTAAAACCAAGATTAAGATTACCCTGCTGATCAATGGAGCGGTAGGAAAGGCCGCGAAAATCTCTGACCCGGGGCAAAGTGATATTAATTAGCTTATCGACAAAGTCATACATTTTATTGCCGCGCAAAGTAACCGTGGCTCCAACCACATTGCCTTCACGAATTTTAAAGGCAGAGATGGCTTGGCGCGCTAAGGTAAAAACTGGTTTTTGGCCAGAGATGCGCTGCAGAGTTTTAGCTACTAATTCCAGATATTTATCTTCCCGTTTATTGGCAGAAATGCCCACATTAATGGTAACCTTGCTTAAAGCTGGTAGAGCCAAGGAGTTGGTTAAACCAAGCTCTTTTTTAAGCTCGGGTACGATAATTGTTTGATATTTGTTTTTTAGGCGATTCATAAGATTAGATAACAGATTGACATTTTTTACAAAGGCGCTGTTTTTTTTCTTTTGCTAATTCGCCATCAGTAATGAGGCGATAGGCAATACGCGTATTTTTGCCACAACGCGGGCAGACAAGTTGCACCTTAGAGATATCGAGCGGGGCAGGAAACATAATGCGTTGACCTTTTTCTCCACCACGTTTAGGACGCAGGTGTTTGAAGCGCAAATTTAAACCCTCGACTATTACTTTGGCGCTAGTGGTGGAATGATTAATAATTTGCAAAATTTTACCGCTTTTACCGCGGTCTTTGCCAGCTAATATCTTAACTTGGTCGCCTTTTTTTATTTTCATATATTTTTATAAAACTTCGCTTGCTAAGGAAATAATTTTCATAAAACCTTTGGCGCGTAGTTCTCTAGCAACTGGTCCAAAAATTCTGGTGCCTTTAGGTTCTTTGTTTTTAGGATCGATAATAACAGCAGCATTGTCATCAAATCGAAGATAGAGACCAGAGGGCCGGCGAATTTCTTTTTTGGTTCGGACGATTACCGCTTTAACCACATCGCTTTTTTTGACTGCTGAATGTGGCGCGGCTTCTTTAATAGCGCAAGTGATTATATCGCCAACGCGAGCATATCTTTGACGATAACCACCGACAATTTGAATCAGCTGAAGTTTTTTTGCTCCAGTATTATCGGCAGAGTTAATCATTGATCTTAATTGTAACATAGATGCTTAGTTAAAAAATAATTTTTATTAGACTTGGTGATAAACAACACGCCATTTTTTCTTTAAAGACAACGGCCGGCACTCTTGAAAAGTGACTTGATCACCAACGTGAAATTGATTTTTTTCATCGTGGACATGATATTTTTCAGAAACGGTATATCTTTTTTGGTAACGGGGGTGGATTTTGGTACGATTTACTTTAACAACGATAGTCTTGTTTGATTGATTAGAGACAACTAAACCACTAAATTGGCGTTTAGCTGGTTTTTGGTTGTTTGGGGATAAAGACTTGGCGTTCATATTTAATTATTTTGATTAGTTAATTTTAAGGCTGTTTTAAGGCGCGCAATATTTTTTTTGATTTGACGAATTTGACGAATATTTTTTAATTGTTTTTGAGATATTTTAAAACGCATGGTTTGATAATCACGACCGGCATTATTAAGAGCAGTTTTTAATTCAGCGTCTGATTTTAATTTTAATTCAGAAAAATTTTTTTTCATAAATTACTTTTTAATTACGCGACAAATAACTGGTAATTTAAAACTGGCCATATGTAGGGCTTGGCGGGCCACGCTTTCTTCTAAACCATCTATTTCTAGCAAAACCGCGCCTGGTTTGACATCAATCACATAATGATCAACGCTGCCCTTGCCTTTACCCATGGGTGTTTCTGCACCTTTGATAGTTACAGGCTTATCAGGGAAAATACGGATCCAAATTTTTCCGCCTTTTCTAATATAGCGCACTAATACGCGACGAGCAGCTTCAATTTGTCGCGAGGTTACCCAAGAGCCAGTAATGGCTTTTAGACCAAAAGAGCCAAAACTAACAGATTTGGTTCTGGTGGCTATTTGGCCAGAGGTGCCGGCGCTTTTGTGCCATTTGCGATGTTTTACTTTTTTCGGGCTAAACATAGGAATTAATTGCTAGTGTTTTTTTTATTTTTTTTAAAATCACTGTCATTATTAAGTATGAGTTCTTTTTTCTTATGAAACAGTTCACCTTTATAAATCCAAACCTTAACACCAACAGTACCAGCGGTAGAAGTATAAGCTATTGCAAGACCGTAGTCAATATTGGCGCGAATAGTTTGTAGGGGAATTTCGCCTTGGACAAGTGTTTCTTGGCGGGCGATATCAATGCCGTCAAGCCGGCCAGAACAAATTACTTTTACACCTAAAGCCCCAGCTTTTAAAACTGACTCCGTGTGTCGTTTCATGGCGCGTCGATAAGGAATTCTTTTTTCTAATTCATTGGCAATGTTTTGGGCGACAATAGGAGCAGAAAGTTGAGGACGGCTAACTTCTTTAATATTTAATTGTAATTTTGTTTTACGTGATTTTTTATTTTGTCCTTTAAATATTATTTTTTCAACTTGTTTTTTAATTTCTTCGATGCCGGCACCACCACGACCAATTATCACACCGGGTTTAGAAGAATAAACAGTCACAATTAAACTATCCGGAGATCGTTCGGTGACGATTTTTTCCAGGCCGGCTTCTTTTAGTTTTTTATTAAGGTATTTTCTAATTAGGACGTCTTGATAGAGTTGTTCGCGATAATTTTTTCCTAATTTAAACCAGCGCGAATCCCATTCTTCGCTAATACCGATCCGGAATACTTTTGGATTAACTTTGTGACCCATATTTTTATATTAGAATTTATCGTTTAATCGTTAAGTAATAATTTAACCAATAGTTTTACGCCGAAATATTTTTTTTAATGATTTGGACGAGCTGCCTTTAGTATTATCTTTGCCCTCATTTTTTAGACTTAAATCTTTAATGTCCTTTTTGGTTGGTTGATGATCATCAGCCTTATCTGAAAAATCGGAGGCCATATTTATTTCTTTTGAGGGCAAGGATTTTTTAATTTCTTTAAGGTCATTAACAATTATAGCATCGGTTTCTTTTTCTGTTTTAATTTTTGTTTTGTTTTTTTCTTTTTTTAAAGACCCGGCCGTAGGATTGTTTTTATCAACCAAAATTAAAGTTAGATGAGAGCTTTGTTTGCGCACAGGGGTGGCTTGACCGAAAGCTTTAGGCATCCACCGCTTAAGAGCCGGCCCTTCATTGACTTTTAATTCTTTAATATAAAGATTATCTTCTTTTAATTTAAAGTTGTTTTTAGCATTAGCGATGGCGCTGCGTAATAATTTTAATAATGGGCGGGCAGATTTTTTATTAAGGTAAGCAAGTTGCTGTTCGGCTTCTTTAGCAGTTAAACCACGCAACAAAGCAGCCGCCAAGCGGACTTTACGAGGTGAAATTTTTAAATAGTTTAGTCGAGCAGAAATCATAAATTAAAATTATTTAGCAGCTGGACTGGCGGAAGCCGGTTTTTCAGCTGAACTTTTTTCAATTTCTTTTTGCATCCGTCCACCGTGTCTAATGAATTTTCTGGTGGGGGCAAATTCACCAAGCTTGTGGCCAACCATATTTTCGACGATCGAAATCGGCAAATGTGTTTTACCGTTATGAACACCAATAACAAAACCAACCATTTGTGGGGTGATGGTAGAATCACGTGACCAAGTTTTGATAATAGTTTTATCCCCTACTTTTAAACGGCTGATTTTTTTTAGCAGACGCTCATCAACGTAAGGGCCTTTTTTTAAACTGCGTGACATATATTTTTTAATTCAAAATTTAAAATTAAGGAATTAATTATTTTTTTCGTTTTTTTAAAATTAATTGATCGGTCCATCTTTTTTTTCTGGTCGGCACCCCGAGAGCGTGTTTGCCCCAAAGTGTTTTAGGATAAGGCATGCCGACTGGATGACGGCCTTCACCGCCGCCATGAGGATGGTCTACCGGATTCATGGCTTTGCCTCTAACAGTTGGTTTAATGCCACGATGACGGGTGCGACCGGCTTTGCCCCAGCGAATTAGCTTATAATCAGGATTAGAAACTTGGCCAATGGTAGCGGCACAATCTTCTTTAACGAGACGAATTTCACCAGAGGGCATTTTTAATTGAGCGAAACCGTGATCAATATTTTGTAAGATAACCATATTGCCAGCGCTTCTAGCAATTTTAGCACCCTGACCAGGCTCTAATTCAACGTTATAGATCATTTGTCCTTGAGGGATGTGTTTTAATGGTAAACGATAGCCGTTTTTTATTTCTATTTTATTTTGTGAGGAAATAATAGTGTCCCCTACTTTTAGGCCGTCGCCAGCAATAATGTAACTTTTTTCATGATTAGCATAGGCAATTAAAGCAATACTGCAATTGCGATTAGGATCATATTCTAAAGCAATAATTTGGGCGGGTTGATCGAATTTTTGTTGTTTAAAATCAATTAGACGATAAATTTTTTTGGCACCACCACCACGATGACGCACAGTTATTTTGCCTTGATGATTACGACCGGAGAGTTTATTTAAAGCAATAGAAAGGCGTTTCTCTCTTTTTTTGTTTTTAGTTAAATCATAATTAATCAAAACGGAAGTGTGCCGTCTGGGATTAGTGGTTGGTTTGTAGAGTTTAATGGCCATAATTATGAGTGTTCGTAAAGATCAATTTTTTCACCGGGTTTAAGAGTAATTATTGCTTTTTTCCAATTTTTGGTTCGACCGGTAGTTTTACCATAGCGAACTTTTTTGCCTAATTGTTTAATAATATTTACTTTAACAACTTTAACTTGATAAGCATTTTCGATCGCTTTTTTAATATTAATTTTATTAGCTTGATTGGTAACAGCAAAGACATATTGATTGTTGGCACCAAGATAGGCGGTTTTTTCGGTGACAATTGGTTTAATTAATAAAGACAAAAGCTGATAAGAATGATTTTTTTGTTTAAGCGGTGCTTCAAATGGAGCCACTTTTTTATCAGTAGTTTTATTTGTTTCTGTTTCTGGTGTATTGGCAGGTGATTTTTTACTAAATAAGCCCATATGCTTTTATTTAACCTTTAAGAAATTTTTTTCAATAACGGGAAGAGAATTTTCAATTAAGATTAAATTTTTATATTTTAAGATATCTAAAGTGTTTAGGGAGTTGGCAGTAGTAATTTTAAGGCCATTAATATTTTTACTGGCGCGGAAAATATTTTTATCACTACTTGGTAAAACAATTAATAAAGAGAGACGGTATTTCTTTAAGTCAAACTTTTGATTTTCATTTTTTTCGTCATTTGTTTTTGGCGAAGCATGGCGAGTAGATATTTTTTTAAGAGCCAATATTTCTTTTAAATTATTAATAACAGTCACGATTTCTTTAGTTTTGCCTTGAGTTAAAGATAATTGATCTAAAAGAGTAAGACATTGTGATTGATATTTATCAGTCAAACTCATTAAAAGTGCTTTGGTTTTCATTTTTTGATTGACTTTTTGTTTAAAATTGACCGTATTTCTGGGTCCAAAAACCACACCTCCGCCAACCCATAGCGGTGATCGGGTAGAGCCGTGTCTGGCGCGGCCAGTGCCTTTCTGACGCCAAGGTTTTTTGCCACCGCCCCTAACTTCGCTTTTTAATTTGGTATGTGCAATTCTTTTTCTCGAGTTAGCCATTTGTGCTATCACCACCTGATGAAGGACGGACTCTTTTGTTTTTATTCCAAAGATAGCTGGATTTAATTCCAGTTGTTTAATTTTTTCGCCGGTTTGGCTGTAAACTTGAGTTTTTAAGCTATCAGTGGCCATAAAATTTTGACATTGTTTATTGGTGTTCACTTTCCACGCTTGGTTGATTGTCTTCTTTCTTTATTTCTTCATTTGTTTTTTCTGTTGTTTTGGCGTTGTTAAGGGAATTTTCTGTTGGTTCTTTTTCAACCTCCGGAGAGTGTTGAGTTTTTATTTCTCCGGCCCCAGTTATTTCTACCAAACTGCCGCGAGTACCAGGCACCGCACCCTTAATAGATAGAATATTGTTTTCTAAATCTACTTGCACAATCTCTAAATTTTTGACAGTGATTCTTTCAAAACCCATATGTCCGGCCATGCGTAAACCCTTAATAACTCTCTGTAAGCCACCAGCGCCAATAGAACCGGGCATTCTTTCCTGATCTTTGTGGCCGTGAGTTGATGGGTGGCCATGGAAAGAATGGCGTCTGACCACACCTTGGAAACCTTTGCCTTTGGACGTACCAGACACTTTAACCAAATCACCAACTTTAAAATTTTCTAAAGTGATAATGTCTCCTCTTTTTAAATCTGGATTGTCTTTAAGGCGAAATTCTTTTTGCCATCTTTTTTGATCTAAATCTTTAAGGTGACCACGCAGGGCGGCTGACATTTTTTTCTTTTCACCATAGCCAATCTGAATAGCTTGATAGCCGTCTTGAGCTGACGTTTTAACTTGAGTAACAACACAAGGGCCAGCTTTAATTAAAGTGACTGGTACAACAGTACCGTCTTCTTTAAAAATTTGCGTCATATTTTGTTTTACACCCAAGATAAATTTCATATAATAACAGATTAGCACGGATAATAATTGGTGGATTTTTGCGAATTTAAAATAAAAACTGGTTTGGAATTAAACCAGCTTAAAAAAATATCCATCAGCGCCATTGATTATAATGACAACAATATCTATGGAGATAAATTTTGAGAGCTATTTTTTTAAACTGGTTTTTGAATTCATTAATTAAGTAATTGCCAACAGTAATCTTTAAGGAGAACTTCATTGGCTTTTCTTAATAATGCATTTATTTTTATGGAAAGATTGAGATCCTTATAAATTTTGTGTCACATTTTAATTTCGACGTCGACCCCACTGGGCAGGTTTAAGTTTGATAATTGGTCAATAGTTTTAGCGGTGGGGTTAAAAATATCAATTAAGCGCTTATGAATACGCATTTCAAATTGTTCGCGCGCGTTTTTATGCACAAAAGTGGAACGATTAACTGTGTATTTTTTTATTTCCGTGGGTAAAGGGATGGGCCCGCGTACTTCTACACCAGTTTTTTTAACATTATCAATAATTGTTCTAACTGATTGATCAATCACCTTGTGATCATAAGCACGAACTTTGATGCGCACTCGCTGGCGTACTTCATCATTGCTTTTGTTAATTTTAGAATCAGACATGTAGTTAATTGATAAATTACCACTAATTTTACTTCTGAATATTTCAGAAGCAAAATTAGAAGCCCGACCATATTAGTCAGGCTTCGTAAATAATTACTTAATAATTTTACTGACCACGCCAGCGCCAACAGTGTGACCACCTTCACGAATAGCAAATCTTTGTTTTTCTTCCAAGGCCACCGGAGTGATTAATTTAATTTTTAAATTGTTTATAGTATCACCCGGCATAACCATTTCAGTGCCTTCGGGTAATTCAATTTCACCAGTAACATCAGTGGTGCGAATATAAAATTGTGGCTTGTAGCCTTTCATAAAAGGGGTATGGCGGCCACCTTCTTCTTTGGATAAGACATAAATTTCAGCTTCAAATTCTGAGTGTGGAGTGACACTGCCGGGTTTTGCAAGAACTTGACCACGGGCAATATCTTCTTTTTTGGTGCCGCGCAAAAGAATTCCAGCATTATCACCAGCCATGCCCTTATCTAAAGATTTATTAAACATTTCAATGCCAGTAACGACGGTTTTTTGGGTATCACCTAAACCAACCAGTTCTACTTCGTCATTTAAACTGACTTGACCGCGTTCAATTCTGCCAGTGGCCACTGTACCGCGACCCTCAATAGAGAAAATGTCTTCGACCGGCATTAAGAATGGTTTATCGATTTCTCTTTTTGGTTCAGGAATATATTCATCTAATTTGTTTAATAATTCCAAGACAGCTTTATAATTGGGATCTTCTTTGTTACCGGCTTGGGAGGCTTCCAGGGCTTTTAGAGCTGAACCACGAATAATTGGCACTTCATCGCCAGGAAAATTATATTTTTTAAGTAAATCTCTGACTTCTTCTTCTACTAAATCAATTAAATCTGGATCATCAACTTGATCTACTTTATTCAAAAATACAACAATGGCTGGCACACCAACCTGATAAGCCAAAAGAATGTGTTCACGAGTTTGGGGCATTGGGCCGTCAGCGGCGGAAACGACTAAGACTGCGCCATCCATTTGAGCGGCGCCGGTAATCATGTTTTTAATGTAGTCAGCATGACCGGGACAGTCAATGTGCGCATAATGACGTTTATCGGTTTCGTATTCGACGTGGGCAGTGGCAATGGTAATACCACGGGCTTTTGATTCAGGAGCTTTGTCCAAATCATCAACACCCTTTTTTTGGGCGATTTTACCTTCCACGTTTAACACGTTTAAAATGGCCGCCGTAAGAGTGGTTTTACCATGATCTACGTGGCCAATAGTACCCACATTAACATGTGGCTTGGAGCGTTCAAATTTGTCTGCCATAATTATTTTTAGTTACTAACAACCCCGCCGTTTCTTCAAAAAACCAGTAAGTATGATTTTTTAAGGAAAATAGCAGGTTTTGACCAGCTGTTAGGCTTAAATTATATTTATATTAATTAATGTTTATTTTACAATATTTTGTAAAACTAAGCAAGTAATAGTTTAGCAGAATCAATATTGGCTGTCAAATGACCTTAATAAACCGGTTCTTCGTCAAATTCATTGTTTTCTAATGTTGGTTCGTTTTCAAGACTTAAATCGATGATTTTTTCTGGGTTTAGTTTTATGTCTTCCCGCGGCATAATAATATCTGGTGGCGGCGGAATGTGTTCATAATTAATGACATTGTTTTCTGGTGAAATTGGAGTAGCGGCTAATTCCTCATCTTCCTCGCTTGATTCTAAATCAGATACGGGTGACATGTTTTCAGACCAAGGTTCTTTTAATTCTTCTGAATCACTTATTTTTTCTTCTGCCATGTCTTTTGATTGATTAAAATCTTCCGGAGAAAACAAATCTTCATTAGACACGGATTCATTAATGGCATCTAAATTTTGAGTCCAAGGCGAGTTAAAATCCAATTCATCTTCCCATTCTTTTTCTAATTGATTTTCCTTCCACAAATTAATATCGCGGTTAATGCGGCTTAATAGTTCTTTTTCATCCATGTCTTTCAGGGCTTTGTGGGGTTCAATTAATTTTTCATATTCGCTTAAAGGCATTATAATTAGATCATTATCATCAAATTCAGAAAAAAGGACGATTTTGTCGCCAGTTTTTTTAATTAGTTCTTGGAGACGCGATAATTTATCCATGTGGATATTTTATAGATTTTTATCAAAGAAGTCAAATTTATAAATTTGGGTAATAATTATTTTTTAATGATCAAGGTTAAATTAAAAGACCCCCATTGGGGGGGTCTTTTAATGATTTTATTTAGTATTTTTTTCTTTACCTAATTTTTCTAGAATTTTATCGGTTACCATTTGGGGAGCTTCTTGGTAGTGAGAAAATTCCATGCTAAATGAAGCGCGGCCTTGAGTTAGAGAGCGTAAAGAAGTGGCATAGCCAAACATGGAAGCCAGAGGGACTTCACCATCAATTGCTTTAATATTGGCACGATCTTTAAGTTCTTTAATCATGGCTCTTTTAGAATTTAAGTCGCCAATTACTTCTCCCATATATTCTTCGGGGGTAGTAACTTCTATTTTCATAATTGGTTCCAAAAGCACGGGCTTAGCTTTTTTAGCTGCTTCTTTGAAAGCATAAATGCCAGCCATTTTAAAAGCGGCTTCGGAAGAGTCAACTTCGTGGAATGAACCATCATAAACGGCAGCAGTTAAATCGACCATAGGATAACCGGCGATAATACCATTAGCCATGGCTTCTTTAATGCCTTTTTCAATAGCTGGAATATATTCTCTAGGAATAACACCACCTTTGATTTCATCAAAAAATTCATAACCCTTGCCTCTTTCGGCCGGATTAAGCCGCAGCCAGCAGTGGCCATATTGTCCCCGACCACCAGACTGTT
>Ga0116156_10001862_pt1 | contig 19748 bp, 8 predicted proteins | sample AD_UKC045_MetaG_FD_89891 | JGI IMG/M metagenome (GOLD analysis project Ga0116156, IMG submission 89891) | Active sludge microbial communities of municipal wastewater-treating anaerobic digesters from USA - AD_UKC045_MetaG | ecosystem: Engineered > Bioreactor > Anaerobic > Digestate | place: USA... | reverse complement strand
TGCCGACCGCAGCTGTTCGACCAACAGCGGGACTCCGGCCGACCCGCGGGCCAGGATCGCGCCGCGGGTCGCTTCCAACATCCGTTGTTTGGGCACCTCGGCTTGGCGAACCTGGTCATACAGATCCGCCGCTTCCTTGGTCTTGCCTTCGGCCAGCCGTCTTTCCGCGCACAGGATGCAGCCCTCGGCGACGGCCGACCGGATCGTGGCAGCAGCACCGGTCAAGGCTTGCTCCAACGTCCTGGTCGCCGCCGCATCGCCGATCCGCCCCAGGGCCGCGGCGGCCGCTGACGCCACTTCGGCGTCGGCATCCTTCAGCCGCTGCGTCAATCCGTCCACGGCCTTGGCGTCGCGGCGGACGCCGATCGAGTTGATCGCGCCGATCAGCAAGCGGCCCTGCAGTTTGCCCAGCGCCTCGCGCAATGCGGCGTCAGCGGCCGGATCGGGAATCGCTTCCAAGGCAATGCGGGCCCAGGACGCCAGCTCCTCGTCCGCCAGCAGCGGCGCCAGCGCCGGGACGGCATCGCCGGTGCCGTAGATCGCCAAGCGCTTACAGGTGATCGCCTTTTCTGCCTTCGGCGCGTCGGATTGAAGCACGTCGATCAAGGGGCGTTGCGGGTCCTCGGCCGCTTTCTTCTCATCCGCTGCGCGAGCGGAACGGCCGGCCGTAGCGACAACCGCAACGGCCAGAGCAAGGCAAATCGTCGAGTATCGAATTTTCCTCATGGTGTCTTGTCCTTATCTTCAAGTAGGTCTTCAGGGAACGTTACGAGTCCAGCTGCCGAATCGCTTGACCGCGACCCAGCGGGGAGAGGGCTACAGCCGCCACGGTTCGCGGAGCGCCTCGGAACGCAGGCGGTTGGCTTGTTCGTCGCCGACAAACTCGTGTTTCGCCACGTCGTACTGCAGCTTGCGACCCAGGAAGAGGGTGATGTTGGCCGCATGGCAGGCGATGTGCGCCCAGCGGGCGATGTCAGCGCTGCAGCGCGGTTCCCCCCGCGACTTGACGCAATCGAGGAAATCCCGCACGTGGAACGTGGCCGGATAGCCGCCGATTTCGGCGACCTTTCGTCCGGCCAACAACGCCGGCGAACTGAGCACCATCTTGCCGCTGTCGCCCGCCTCGACCCAGCCCTCGTCGCCCTCGAACCGCACCGGACAGGAACCCAGGGGCAGCCAGCCGTCGTTGCGGAGCACGAGCTTGACGCCGTCGGCATAGCGGGCGACCAGTTGCCCGTTCTCCGGCGGGTTGTACTCGACCGGCGCCGTGCCGTCGGCGCCCGCGGCCCACTGGCAGAGGTCGACGCAGTGCGAACCCCATTCCAGGACTCCGCCGCCGACCATACCGCCGCCTTTTTCAAAGTTGAACCCGTCCAGCAACCGGCGATTGAACGGCCGCCAGGCCGCCGGGCCGAGGTACAAGTCCCAGTCCACTTCCTCTTTGGGCGGCTCGGGCTCGGCCGCAGCCCAGCTGCTCATATTCGCGCTCATGCCGGCCGGATGAGCGTAGACCGTGTGCAGTTTGCCGAGTCTGCCGGTCCGCGCCAACTCGCAGGCGAACGCAAAATGCGGCAAGTTCCGCCGCTGTGTGCCCGCCTGGAACACCCGGCCCGTCCGGCGAAACGTCTCGGCCAGCAGCAGGCTTTGCGAGATGTTCTTCGTGCAGGGCTTTTCGCAATACACGTCTTTGCCGGCTTTGGCGGCGTAGATCGAGGCCGTCGCGTGCCAGTTCGGCCCCGTGGCGATCAGCACCGCATCGATATCGCTGCGGTCCAGCAGTTCGTGCATTTCTCGATAGGTAGCGCAATCCTGATTCCCGTACTTGCCGTCGACGATTCGCTTGACGGCCTCGCGGCGGGCGCCCTTGACGTCGCACACTGCCACGAATTGCACGTCCGGTTGCGGCAGAAAGCAGCCGAGGTCGTAGGTGCCCCGGTTGCCGATCCCGATCCCGCCCATCACGATCCGCTCGCTGGGCGCGACGGCGCCGTCCTTCCCCAAAACGGCGCCCGGGATCACCTGGGGCATCATGAATACGGTGCCGGCCTGAATCGCGGTCTTCAGAAACCGCCGCCGGTGAAGCGACACGGATTGCTTCGACATCTCTCGTCTCCTGGTGTTGATGGATAAGTTCAACGTAGCACTTGCGTCTCAAGTGTAAGCCGTCGGTCGACAGATTGCCAGCACGGGTAGCGACATGCGTCAGCGCTCCACATACTCAGGCTCTTCCTCATCTTTCCGTCACCCGGTCTTTCTGTCAGCCCTGTTCGTTCTTCTGTTCGCGGGGCGTCTCGCGCGGCATGAATCCGATCGAGGTTTCCAGCCAACTGCCGCAACTGCAACCGCCGCCCCCCTCGGGCGAGAGCAGCATGCCGGCAGCGGGAATGGTGCTGAGCCAACAGTCGGGCCGCAGCCGAGGCCAGCCACTGACGGTCCCCGTGGCCCGGTTCCACAGCGTCACCGTGCCGGAGCGAAACACCAGGGTGTTCGCCGTGCAAGCATACGTGCCACAGCCGCCGAGAGGAACTGTGTGTGGCAGCGGCTTGCCGTCGGACAGGGCAAACGCGCCCGGCCGTACGTAGACCCCCCCGCCGACGATCGCCGGCCGGGACATCGCTTTGCCGTGATCGCCTTTGCCCTCAGGCCAGTCCACTTGCTGCTCCCAGACCTGCTCGCCGCGCTCCGTCGACAACCCGTACACGTGGTAGCGGCCGTTGGTCGAAGCGACGATCACCAAGCGGTCCTGGCTGTGCGCCATGTAAAACACCACGTCTCCGTTCTCCGTATCGATCGGCTGCTGCCAGACGGCCGAGCCGGTTTCGGCGTCCAGGGCCACCAGGAACTGCTGCTGCCACAACTCCGGCCTGCCGACGCGCCGCTCCGGCCCGTCTTTCAGGTCCGGGTGCCGGCTCTCGACGAAATAGATCCGGCCGCCGGCCACGGTGATTGTCGAATTCAGGATCACGCCGCCGGCATAGCTCCAGGCGGGCCGCCCCGTCGCCTTGTCGAGCGCGAACAGGTTGTCGCTGCAGACCGGAAACGTAACGGCGCCGCTGCGGGCGTCGTACCAGCCGGCGTCGGCGCCGCCCCAAAAATCGGTCCACGAGGTGCCTTGCTTCACGGCGCTGCCGATCAGTCGCGGGCCGTCACTGGCCAAGTAACCCCAATCGTACTGCCAGTCGGCGTTGCTCGCCGGCATGACTTCCCGCTGATCGACCACGCGCCCGCTCGTGCCGTCGATCCGCCAGCACTTGTCGCGCACAGCGGCATAGACAAACTCGCGATCGGCGCACCAGTTGCCGCAATCGCGAGGCATGTTGAACCGCTCGAAGTCCGGGATCTCCAGGGACCACAGCGGCGAGCCGTTGTAGGCGTCCAAGGCGAGGATGCGGTGCAAGCCCTGCAGGTACAAACGCCCGGCGGCGGACAGCGGCGACGGCTTGCGGCCGTTGCGGTCGGCCTGGTAGCTGGGCCCCGGCCGACCCAGCCATTGGACCGCCAGGTCCCGCGTGCTGTCCGCCCCGCCCAGTTGCTCTCCGCCGTAGGCGGAATTGTCGGCGCTGCCGTACAAGTGCGTCCACTGGCCGATACCAGCCAACGCCGGCCGTCTGTACAGGGCCCACACTCCGCCAGGATCCGCCGACAGGTGGGCGGAAATCGAGCCGGCGGCCAGCCAGGCCCGCAGCGTCTCGGCGTCCAGCGCCCCTCCGGCCTCGCCCCCTTGGCCCAGACAGACCACGCCGCCATCCGGACGCAACACGCGCAGCACCTCGGACGCCCGGCCGCCACAGACGCCGTCTACCAGCATGCGCTCGGACACGACCAGATTGGCAAACCGGCCGATCATGGGCAACTCGTCCAGAGTTCGCACGTGGTACACGCTCACGCGCGATCCATACACCCCGGCCGCCAGCAGCGCGGCGCGCGAGGCCTCGACCCGTGCCAAGTCATCCTCTACGCCGATCACCCGCAGGCTGCTGCGGCGGGCCAGTTGATACGCCAGGCGGCCGTCGCCGCAACCGTACACCAGGCAGATTCCGCTGCGTGTTTGGGTCCGCTTCAGGATTTCGTCCGCCGCCCGCGAAAACGTACCGGACGCGTCGTCAAAGCGTGGATCGGCGTCGCCGGCGATCGGCGGCAGCGTGTAATTGTGGAACGTGTCGCACTCGAATCGTTTCGTCACTGTCGGCGGATCGTCTGCCTCGTTGCGGATCGCGTACCAGTACCTGCGGTTCGGACGCAGGCCGGTCAACCGCAGCTGGTGCTCGGTTTTCGGCACAAGATCCACGACTTGCTGCGTTGCATCGTCCAATCCGTACTCCAACACGCTGGCCGTGGCCGCATGCGATTTCCAGCGGACCACGGCCACACCGGGCTCGACGAACTGCAGCCAAGGACCGGCGGCCAGCCGCAGCAGAGGGCGCTGCGGCGTCGGCTCGGGAGCGGGAAACCGATCGGCCGCCGCAGCGTAATGAGCGGCCACCTCTTCGGCCGACAGCACGCTGCGGTACACGCGCACTTCGTGAATCCGCCCCGACAGCCGGAAATACTCGTCCTTGTCATGGTATGCGCCGATCTCGTAGAAGGCCTGCGGCGGGTAGCGGATGTCGCCCCGCTGCGCGGACGACGAGCCGGCCGGCGCCCCGTCGACGTACACCCTCATCGTCGTGCCGTCGTACGTGCCCGCCACGTGATACCAGCGCCCCGGAACCAAATCCGCATCCGCGGTCAGGTAGGTCAGCCGCCCATTCCCCTGAGCGCCGGCCAGGGCAAAACTGAACCGCGCGTTGCAGTACCCCAGCAGCCAGCCGTGTTCGTCGTTGCCGTTGTCTTGGATGGCGCCGACGATGCCGCCCCAGGCCACGGGCTGGTCGACGCGCACCCAGGCCTCGGCGGTCATCGTGCCGCTGGGCATTGGTACGCGACGGTAATCGTCGGCAATGCGGACGCTTTGCGTGCGGCCATCGGCCACGAGCGTCTGATAGCGGCCGCACCGTTCGAGCCGGACGCCGGCCAGCGCCTGCGCATCCGCGCGGCCTGCCAGGTCGCGAATCGTGTTGCCCTGCACGTGCGGCGTCTGGAAAACCCAGCGGCCGAGCAAGTCCGGGGCGTCCAGCGGTTCGATGTCCGCGAGCGGTTGTTCCGGAGGCGGAGCCGGCGCCGAATTCGGGCTTGCGAAAACGCCGGGGGCGGTGTCCGAGGGACGCGCCGGCGGTCCAGCCGAAGCCTCAAAACAATGCATCACCCCTTCGTCCGTACTGACGAACAAACGGCCTCCGGCAGCCGCCAGGCCGTAGGCATGGCCCTGCACCGGATGGCGCCAGACGAGCCGGCCGTCCCGCGCGTCCAGCGCGGCGACCTCGTCGCCGCCGCCGGCGAACAGGATCTGGCCCGTCGCGATCAAGGCGTACGGGAATTCGCAGGGAACGATCCACAACTGCCGGCGGCTGGCCAGATCCGACGCGACCAGCGAATCGTCCGTCAGCATGTAACAGATCGGGCCGGCGCACACGATCGCTTTGCCGCGGCCGTGTCCGACGATCATCTCCAGCGTGCGCGGGTCGCTGCGGCGGAGTTCGCCTTGCCGCGGCTCGGCCGCAGGTCCGTGGAAGACGCTCGAGTCCAGGGCCACGACGACCAGCGAGCCGCCGCCGCTCTTCTTCAGTTGGCCTTGATTCGCCCCGTCGTCGCGGCGGAACAACTGCGGCGCGACGCGGCCTTGGGGAAACACCAGCGTGTCGGACGTCGCGGCCGGCGAGGCCTCCAGCGTCAGGCCCTGCAGTTTCCGGACGTAACGGCCGGCTCCCGCGGGCTGACCAGTCGCCGCGTCGAGCGCGCACAAGTAGGTGTCTTCCCAGGGCAACAGCCCGAACCCGCAGTTCGCCGTCCCACCGTCCACCAGCACGCCGGTGCGGCAAGGATGCAGCGGGATCAGGCGGCCGTCGTTCAGAACCTTGTGCGCGTCCTCCAGGCCCGGCGGTTGGAACTTCCACACCAGCTGTCCTGTGTCCGCTCGAAGACAATAGGCGTGGCCGTCGTCTGAGCCAAAATACACGCGGCCATCCGACCAAGTGGGAGCAAGACGTAGGGGGCCGCCGGTCGTGAAGGACCAAACGACCCGGCCCGTGGCGGCATCCAAGCACCGCACGGTGTCGTCGGCCGACGACCCGTAGTAGACCGCGTTGCCAACCGCAATCGCGTGAAATGCCAAGTCATAATTGCGCATCGACGGCAGATCGCGGTGACCCGCGTAGGCATCCCACCGCGCCGGACCGGCCCAGGCCGGCTGCGGGGGCTGGGGAGAACGCCAAGTCCAGGCGGGACGCAAGCGGGTCGCATCCAACGGCTGTTCCGAATACCCGCTGCGCCGCACGTCGTGCTGGTAGGTCGGCCAGTCGGAGCCGAACGCCGGGGCCGCGGCGAGCAACGCGAATAAGATGAGCCCCCAGCGCAGACGCCCGCGTGTAGGTGCTGGCATCCGAGAAGCCCGCCTCTTCCGAAAAGGCCGAGCGTCTGAAGGCCAGCACGTCGCGTCACGGAATTCGCTCAAGGTTTTTCTCCTAGCGGCCTCGCCGCGTTCCAAGCATCGGAGCATTTTGGAGTGCGGCGCCTTGTCGCCGCTTTGGATCGATCGCGACGCAACGACCGCCGCTCTGTGTTCCGATGCCTTGCGGTGTCTCCTGAACCCAAACCGCCACAACACTCCAATCCGCTGTCCAAAGCGGTGACAAGGTACCGCACTCCAAGACTCAGTTGCGTATCATGACCGCGGCTGGCGCCCCGGCCGCGAAGCGGAAGATCGATAACAGCGTCTCGTTGGTTCCCAGCACGTCCGGCATGCGCATCCACACGTACAGGTTGCGCCCGCCCTTGGGCTCCGAATCGCGGTGCTCGACGTACGCGATTCCGTCGCCGTATACACGACCCTGGGCATCGCTCAAGCGAGCCAGCGGCAGATACACGTCCCCCGGCGCGACCAGGGCTTCCGTGGCAGGACGCCAACGCTGGTCGCCGCTGGCGGGAAATGCCGCCGTAGCCGGCAAACCGGGCAGCCGCTGCCCGTCGACGTGAAACGTCAACTCGACGCCTGGCGGCGGTGATTCCCAGGCCCGCACGGAGGTCCGCTCCAGAGGTTCGCTCCGGCGTGCTCGACCGCTGCCGAGGACCGGAAACCCCAGCCGGCCCGCCGCGATGTTCGATTGGCCCGTCTCGTCGTAGAAGAACGGATACGGTTCGTGCGAGAACGCCATCAGCAGGCCCCCGCCTTCCAGGTACCGCCGCAGCCCCGCTTCGACGTCGCCATCTTGACGCACGGTCCGCACGTAATGCTCGTCGCCGGCGTACAGCAACATCGGCAAGCGTTTCGCGTCCAGCACTTGCGGATCGAGCACGTCTTGCCAGCTCAGTTCCCGCAGCGGGATGCCGATGTCGGCCAGCCAGAACACGACGGGATGGGCGTAGTTCGGCAGCACGCCGATCATCCGGCCGCGGTACAGTTCGCGCAACGACTGAGCCTGCTCCGGCGTCAGGCCGGCCGCCGAATCCGGCACCGGCACTCGGCTGTACGGGCTTGCCCGAAACCGTTCCGCAGAGGGCTTCGTCAGCTGCAGGTACTTGTCGCCGTCCTCCCAGCTGGGTTCGATCTCCGAGCCTTCGTGCCATTCGTTCCACGACGTGATCAGCACCCAGTCGGGATCGGCCCGAATGGCTTCCTCCCACAGCACCTGGTAGGTTTTCCCGTCTTGGCGTTCGGCCTTCAGGCCCGGCTTGCGGATCTTGGTGTCGTCGTATCCGGGGATGATCGTAATGCAGCTGATCTTGCCGTGCGATTTGGCCAGCTGTACCGCGTCGGAAAATGAGGCCGCACTCGACCGCCGCAGATCCTCGGGGCTCTGATCGCGGACCCAGCCGCAGATGTTGTAGGTGTGGACGCCGTCGAACAGCCGGGCGTACGATTCGTTGTAGCCGTCGGCGATCAGCAGAAAATCGCGGCCGTACCGCTGGCGGACGCCGTGGATGATGGCGGGCCACGAGGTCAGGGGCACCTCGCCCATGACGCGTCCGTAGACGAACAGCACGGGTTTGCCGTCCAGTTTCAGGAAGGCGTCCGCCGAGCCGTATCGCTGCAGCACGTACAGCAGATCGTCGATCGCCCGCTGGATTTGCGCCGCCCCCTTGCCGGGAGCCGTCTCCCAGTACACCGTCGCTTTGAAATCTTTGCCGGCGGCACGCTCCAGCAGTGTGGCGAAGGCCCGATCGTCGAAGGTGCCCTGCCCCCACCACGTAGCGATGAAGCCCGTCAGCCCGTGTTGTTTCGCCTGGTCGATGTGAGAGTCGATGATCTCCGGGTCGTGCGAATCGTACGCGCCTTTGGCCGGGTAGTGCGTCGATTGCGAGATGTCATGGGCGGCGGGGTCCACCTGGCCCCAATGCACCCAACGCCCGTGCCGCTCCGGACGCCCGTACCACGTGTAGTAGAATGCCAGCACTTCGCGCGGGACACGCTGGTAACGGACGGTCTTGCGTGCCTTCAAGAATTCCAGGACGCTCGGCTTCTGTGCATCAGCGGCAGACGCGACCCAGATTCCGGCCGCCAGGATCGCGAACACGAAAACAAAACTCAATTTCACGGTGCGCATCATTTCTCGATTCTCCTTTGCGTCCTATTCAACTACTACCGTGCTTCCCCGGTCAAGTGGCCTGACCGGGACGATCGGCACCTTCATTTTTCTGTCACCTCATCTTTCTGTCAGCTGTCTTCTTCTGCTTCCGGTCACGATAATTCGAACACGGGAAAGTCCAGGCACGGTTCCAACTAGAACGGAAGCACGCAGTGACACTCAAGCAAAAACTTCGAGCGTCGGAAGTAGACGTCGCCTGCTTGAAGGAGATCCAAGGTTGGCGGAAATCACTGGCCCGCCATATTGCCCTGCGCAACGCGGACCTTTCCTCGGCCGACCTGAATGCGGCCGTGCAACTGACCATCGCCCGCCTGCTGTTCCTGCGCATGGCGGAAGACCGAGGCCTGGAGCCCGGCGAGCAGTTGCTCCAGCTGTGCGAGCGGCCCGGCATTTACGCCCGCTTCATGCGCCACGTGTGCCGCCGCGCCGGCCGGAGGTACAAGTCCAGCCTGTTCCACTTCGGGAACGAGCCCAGCGTGTTGCAGACACCGGATCGGATCACGCTCACGTTGTCGATCGATGACGAAGTCTTCAAGCCGATCATCCAGGGCCTGTACTTCGCCCACGGCTCGCCTCTCGAGTTCCGCGTGCTGCCCGTCGAGATCCTGGGGACCGTCTACGAGCGGTTCCTGGGCAAGGTCATCCGTCTGGCGCCGGACCGTCAAGTCAAGATCGAAGAGAACCCGGAGGTGCGCAAGGCCGGCGGCGTCTACTACACGCCGGCCCCCATGGTCGATTACATCGTCCAGCAGACGGTCGGACGCAAGACCCAAAGAAGAAGCCCCGCCCAACTGGCCGGCGCCGATGGCGAGCCGCCCTTGCGCGTCCTGGACATGGCGTGCGGCAGCGGCTTGTTCCTGTTGGACGCCTACCAGCGCCTGCTTGACCACTGCCTGAAGTGGTACATCGAGCACGATCCGAATAGCTGGCGGCGTGAGGTCTATCGGGCGTCCCGTCACGGCCCATGGCGGCTCACCATCGCGGAACGCAAACGGATCCTGACCACTCACATCTTCGGCGTGGACATCGATCCGCGAGCGGTGGAAGTGACCAGGTTGTCCTTGTTGCTGAAAGCCTTGGAGGGAGAACACGACGCCGCGCCTTCCCCGCAACGGAAGCTGGTTCACGACCGTGCTCTGCCCAATCTGCCCGACAACATCAAGTCCGGAAACTCCCTGGTCGGCCCGGATTGCTTCGCCGGCAAGCCGCTCCCGGAGGCAGACATAATCCGGCGGATCAATCCCTTCGACTGGAACACCGCCTTTCCGGAGGCGATGAAGGCTGGCGGTTTCGACTGTATCCTGGGGAACCCGCCGTACGTCCGCGTTCAGACCATGAAGAAATGGGCGCCGCTGGAAGCGGAGGTCTATCAGGAGCGGTTCCGCGCCGGCCGAGCGGGCAACTTCGACATCTACGCGGTCTTCATCGAACAAGGTCTGAAGCTGCTGAATCCGAAGGGACTGCTCGGTTTCATCTGCCCGCACAAGTTCTTCAACGCCCAATACGGAGCACCGCTCCGCGACCTGCTGTCCCAGGGCCGGCATCTTGCGCACATCGTGTACTTTGGAGCGCAGCAGGTCTTTCCTGGTGCGACCACCTACACCTGCCTGTTGTTTCTGGCCAAAGCCGGGCGCCGCAAGTGCCGGTTCGTCAGTGTCCCCGATCTGGCGGCCTGGATGAGCAGCGGCGCCGGGGTGCGAGGAGACTTGGCGGCGGAGAAGATCGACGGCGGAGTTTGGAACTTCACGGTGGGGCAAGGCGCGGAACTCGTCCAGCGGCTCAAGGACACGCCCGTCAAGCTTGGCGACGTGGCGGATATCTTCGTCGGACTTCAAACCAGCGCCGACGACGTGTTCATCCTGGACGCGGTCCCGCCCCCGCGGGAGGGAAAACCACGTAGGCTGGGTCTCCGACCCGTCCGGGACGGGTCGGAGACCCAGCCTACTGAGTTCGTAGTGCCGGCTTCAGCCGGTCGAGCCGGGCCAGGGGACGGGTCGGAGACCCATCCTACTTTCGAACCGCGGACTTCCCGGATTCTGCGATTGCGATCGAAATCGCTCGACGCCGAAGTCACGCTCGAGAAGGATCTTCTGTTTCCGCTGGTCAGCGGTACCGATGTCCAGGGCTACGCGCCGCTGCCGGAGCGGCAGTTCGTTCTGTTTCCCTACCAGGTGAGCGACGCCGGGGTGCGTCTGCTTCCCCTGGAGGAGATCGAGGCCCGCTTTCCCCAAACGGCCGAATACCTGCGACAAAACCAAACACGGCTCGAAGACCGGGAAAGGGGCCGGATGAAACGCGGCCCCTGGCATGGATACGTGTACCTCAAGAACATGAAACGCCAGGGGCAGATCAAGATCTGCGTGCCCCGCCTCGTGGACCGCCTGTGCGCCGGATGGGATGGCCAAGGCACGCATTTCCTGGATAACGTCGATGTCGGCGGAGTCACGCTCAAGCCGGCCCACGCCAGCTGCGATCTGCGGTATCTCCTGGCCTTGCTGAACTCCCGGCTGCTAGCCTGGTTCTTTCCGCACGTCAGTGCCCCGTTCCGCGGGAATTGGATGTCGGCCAACCGTCAATTCCTTTCGCAGTTGCCGATTCGCAAGATCGACTTTTCCGACCCCCTCGACCGTTCCCGCCACGACCGTTTGCTGGATTTGGTGGACCAGGTGCTGGCGCTGCACCGACAGGCGGCCGGCATGAACACCGCCCACCCCTCGGCCTCGCTGTCCCGCCAGATCGCCGCCACCGGCGTCCAGATCGACGATCTTGTCTACGGCCTGTACGGCCTCTCCGAAGACGAAGTCCGCATCGTTGACGGGGCCGCGACGGAGGTCACGAAGTAGTGGTGCCGATCGTCCGGGAGAAACGCAAGCCGGAGCTGGAAACGGCGGGGGGCCTTTCCCCTCAGTCTTCTTCCTCGCCCGGGTTCATCCCCAGTTGCCGCATCTTGCGATACAAATTGGATCGGTGCAGCCCCAAGCGTTCGGCGGCAGTGGTCATGTTGCCGCCGGTCGCGGCGATGTGGCGGTTGATGTACTCGGCCTGGAACCGCCGGGTGGCGGCGTTCAAGGGTTGGTCCAGGGCGAGGATCGCGGACGAGGCCGGATCGGGGGCCAGGATGAAGGAAAGGTCCTCCGCCTGGACCTTGTCGCCCTGCGTCAGGTACGCCAGACGTTCCATCAGGTTCCGCAATTCGCGTATGTTGCCCGGCCAGGTGTGGCTGAGCAGCCGCTTGCGGGCCGCCGCCGTCAACTTCGGCCGGCGGCGGCGAGCTTTGACGCTGAATTCCTCCAGGAAGTGCTCGGCTAGCAGCAGCACGTCTTGGCCGCGTTCCCGAAGCGGCGGCAGATCCAGCGTCACGACGTTCAGACGGAAAAAGAGGTCTTCGCGAAATCCCCGTTCGCGCACCATCTTGGCCAGGTTCTGGTTCGTCGAGGCGATCACGCGGGCGTCGGTGTGAATCGGCCGCGAGCCGCCGACGCGGACGACCACCTTTTCCTCCAACACCCGCAGCAGCTTCGCCTGGCCGCCGGGGCTCATATCACCGATCTCGTCCAGGAACAACGTGCCGCCGCTGGCCGATTCGAACTTGCCCGGCCGCGCTTCGTGCGCGTCGGTAAAGGCGCCTTTCTCGTGGCCGAACAGTTCGCTTTCCAGCAGCGTTTCGGTCAGCGCCGCGCAGTTCACGGCCACCAGCGGCTGGTCCCGCCGATGGCTAAGGTAGTGAATCAGTTGCGCGACGACTTCTTTGCCGGTGCCGTTCTCGCCCAAGATCAGAATTGCCAGATCCGTATCGGCGATGCGGCTGACCGTGGCCCGCAAGGACTCGATCGCGGGACACTCGCCGATCATCCGCACCCGCTGTGCCGCCTGGTCGGTCAAGTGCCGTTGTACCTTCAGCAGCTTTTCGTATTGCTGGGTGTTCTCCAAGGCGACGGCCGCGTGAATCGCCAACTCGGTCAGCGCCGTTTGGTCGTCGTCCGTGAAATCGCCGCCGACTTTGTTGAGCATTTCGAAGGCGCCGAACAATTCACCCTGCGGCGAGCGCAGCGGAACGCAAAGCAAATTGCGGGTTCGGAAGCCCAGTTGGCGATCCACGCTGCGATCGACTTCCCGCTGCGCCTCGTCCCGATCCACGCGCCTCGATTCGCCGGTCTGAATCACCTGCCCCACTACGCCCGCGTTGTCGGGCAGTCTCAGTTCGTCGTCTTCGACACCCAACGCCGGACGGCCCACGAGCGTGCGGTTGGCCTTGTCCCACAGGAAAATGCTGGCGCGTTCGGCAGCCAACAACTGCGTCGAGGCTTTCGCGATCTGCTGCAACAGATCGTCCGTCCTTTGGTTTTGGTTCCAGTGCCGGCTGATCTCGACGATCTTCTCCAATCGCTCGATCCGGCGACGGCTGCGATCCTGCTGCCGAACCGCCGCCAGACCCGCCGCGAGCAGACTCGCCAGGTCTTGAATCCGTGCTTCGCGCTTGCCCGAAGCCCCGCTCAGGCTGTGCGCCGCGAGCACTTCCCCGCTGCCGGAGCGCGGCCCCAGCGGCGCGGCTGACCAAGCCCCCTCCGACACCGGTGACTCGCGGTCCAGCACGTCGGCCAGCAAGGCGAGGGGCGGCTTGTGCCTCAACCCCGCCGAGGCCAGCGATCGCCATTTGCCCCGTTCAGCGCGGTGCAACGTCACGAAGTCCGCACCGCTGGCCGCTAGCAACAACGGCAACGCTTCCTCCAAAAACGCAGGCACCTTGTCGTGTTCCGCCGCCAGCAACAAGATTTGCTTTGCCAGCTGGCCCGATGATTCCGGGCGAACGCCTTGAGTTGTCACGTCTTCCCTCTGTATTCAGTTTGACTGGCCCCTGCAATCAATAAGATAACAAATTGAGCCAGCTTTGCGCAACCGGATAGTCCAAAACGGTGATTGCCGCTATCTTGTTAGGTAGTCGGTGACCGGTGATCGGTGACCTGAAGCAACGACGGGAGACAATTGCATGGGACTGTTTGACGGCAAGAAGGGGTTGATTGTCGGCGTGGCGAACGACCGTTCCATCGCCTGGGCAATTGCCCAGACGATCATGGAGGAGGGAGGCGAATGCGGTTTTACGTACTTGCCCGACTCGCCCTACGAAGAAAAGAGGAAGAACGAGCGCCGGGTGGCCCAATGTCTGGCCAAGTACCCGCAGGCCAAGTTCCTCCTGCCGCTGGACGCGCAGAGCGACCGGCAGATCGCCGAAGTCATGCGGGCGACTCACAAGGCATTCGACAAGATCGACTTCCTGCTGCACTCGATCGCTTTCGCCGACCGCAAGGATCTGGGGCGGGAAACCGTCAAAACCAGCCGCGAGGGTTTCAAACTGGCGATGGACGTCAGCGTGTACAGTCTCCTGGCCATTGCTCATGGGGCTCTGCCGTACCTCAGTCCGCGGTCGTCGATTCTGACGATGTCCTACTTCGGCGGCGAGAAGTGCGTCCCCGGCTACAACGTGATGGGCATCTGCAAAGCGGCCCTGGAGTCCGCCGTGCGCTACTTGGCCTTCGACCTGGGACCGCGCGGCACCCGCGTCAACGCGCTCAGCGCCGGCCCGTTGAAGACGCTGGCGGGTTCAGCGGCCGGGGCCACGGAGATGCTGTCCATGTACGAGCACATGGCCCCGCTGGGACGCAACATCACCCATGAAGAAGTCGGCCGCAGCGGGGCGTTCCTGCTGTCCGACTACTCGGACGGGATCACCGGCGAAATCTTGCACATCGACGGCGGCTACAACACCATGGGTTCGCCCGGCCGCTTGTTGGACCTGATGAAAGCGGCGCGGCACAAGGCATGAGCAACATCGACTGTCAACATATCCGCAATTTCTGTATCATCGCCCACATCGACCACGGCAAAAGCACGCTGGCCGATCGACTGCTGGAGTACACCGGCACCGTGAGCGAGCGCGAGATGCGCGACCAGCTGCTGGACGACATGGACCTGGAGCGGTCGCGCGGGATCACGATCAAGGCCAGTGCCGTGCGCCTGCAATACGACTGGCACGGCGAGACCTACGAGCTGAACCTGATCGACACGCCCGGCCACGTAGATTTCGCCTATGAAGTCTCCCGGTCGCTGATCTGTTGCGAAGGCGCCTTGTTGCTGGTGGACGCGTTTCAGGGCGTCGAGGCGCAAACGGTGGCCAACACCTACGCCGCCTTGGAAAACAATCTGACCATCGTGGCGGCGCTGAACAAGATCGACCTCAAGCACGCCCGCTTGGATGAGGTGCTGCTGGAGATCGAACACTCGCTGGCCATCCACGCCGACGAGGTGCTGCGGGTCAGCGGCAAGGCCGGGGTCGGGATTGCCGAGTTGCTCGAAGCGATCATCACCCGCATCCCGCCGCCCCAGGGCGACCCGGGCGCGGCGCTGCAGGCCATGGTCTTCGATTCGCATTACGACGAGTTCCGTGGCGCCATCACTTACGTCCGCGTGATGAACGGACGCGTCCGTAAGGGCCAGAAGATCAAGTTCCTGCAGGCCGGCCTGACGTACGAAGTGCTGGAACTCGGCCAGTTCGCCCCTCGCCGGCGACCGTGCGACGAACTGCAGGCGGGCCAGGTCGGCTACCTGATCTGCAACATCAAGTCCCTGGAGCACGTCCACATCGGCGACACGGTCAGCACGCCGGATCGTTCCGCCGAGCCGCTGGCGGGCTACCATCCGCCGCAACGGATGGTGTACTGCGGACTGTATCCGTCCGACGGGCAGGATTTTTCCGAGTTGCGGGACGCGCTGGAAAAGCTGTCGATCAACGATCCCAGCTTCGAGTTCCAGCCGGAGACCAGCGAAGCGCTCGGCTTCGGCTTCCGCTGCGGCTTCCTCGGTTTGTTGCACATGGAGATCATCCAGCAGCGACTGGAGCAGGAGTCCAACATCGACCTGGTGCAGACCGCTCCGAACGTGACGTACCAGATTGCCACCCGAGGCGGCGAGGTGCTGGAGATCCATCGGCCTCAGGAGGTCCCCGACGCGGGCGAGATCGAAGAGTTCCGCCAGCCCGTCGTGCGGGTGAACCTGATCGTGCCCAGCCAGTACATCGGCGCCGTGATGAAGCTGTGCATGGACCGTCGCGGCGTGCCGCAGGGGACGGAATACCTTTCGCCCACGCGGGCCATGCTCCGCTACGACCTGCCGCTGGCCGAGGTGATCTACGATCTGCACGACAAGCTGAAGAGCGCCACCCGCGGCTACGGCACGATGAATTACGAGCTGCTGGGCTACTTTCCGGCCGATCTCGTCCGCCTGGACATCCTGGTCAACGGCAACCGCGTCGACGCCTTGAGCGTGATCTGCGACCGCGCGGACGCCGACCGCCGCGGCCGGGCCGTGGTCAAGAAGCTCAAGAGCGAGATCGACCGCCACATGTTCGAGGTCGCCGTTCAGGCGGCGATCGGCGCCCGCGTCATCGCCCGCGAAACGGTGCCGGCCATGCGGAAAAACGTCACCGCCAAATGCTACGGCGGCGACATCACGCGGAAAAGAAAGCTGTGGGCCAAGCAACGCGAAGGCAAGAAGCGGATGAAGTCCATTGGGCAAGTGGATATCCCGCAGAAGGCCTTCATGGCCGTGCTCGAAACGGGAAGCGAGAGTTAGAGCCGCTAACAAAACCGTTCGGCGCGGGTCTCTGACCCCGCCGAAACCGCCGACCGAAGGTCTCCGATTTCGGTTTTGTTAGCGGTTCTTAGACTTTTCCGTGCTTGGCCCTAGTTCGCTCGCATGTCGTAGCAGTAGACCGCGGCCTTGTCCCGCACGTACAGCCTGCCGTCGGCCAGCGCCGGATAGACCCAGGTTCGGCCACACAGCTTGACGCGGTCGAGAATCGTGCAGGACTTTCGCTCGGCCGCCAGCAACAGGACCTGGCCATCTTCGCACAGGACCAAGGCACGGTCCTCCGACACGATCGCGTGACACAATCCGCGCAGGTGGTCTTCGCTGTCCTCGATCCACAAGGTCTTGAGGGCGTTGCCCGCGCCGGATGAGGCGGGGTCCAACAGGAGCAGTCCCGATGAGGCGCCGAGGATCAGGCCTCCCCAGACAGTTGGCGTGGCTATTTCCGGGGCGAGATCCATGCTCTCCGCCGCCGGCTTGTCGAGGATTCTGCCCGCCGCCGTGAAGCCCATCAAGCGAGCGTCCTCTTGATCGCTCGTCAGCAGCAGCTTCCCGCCGACCGCGACGGGTGAAGGCGCGATGTAGCCATAGGAGCAGTCTACATCGAGTGTCCACAGACGCCGGCCGGACTTGGCGTCCCAGCCGCCGGCCGTCTTTCGGTCGTAACCGATCAACTGCTCGACGCCCCCGAACGAACCCAGGAGAAAGGAAGCGTAGTTGACGCCGTCGCCTTGGCCGGTCCAAACCACGTTGCCGGTTTGCGGATCGAGAGCCGCCACCGGACCGCCCGTGCCGCCGGGATTGACGATCAGCTTGCCGTTGGCCACCAGCGGCGAGCAGCAGTAGCCCCAGGTCGGCGTCTTCTGCTGGAACTCGCGGGCCAGGTGCTTCTTCCAAACCGGCTTTCCGGTGGCCAAATCCAGGCAAAACAACTCGCCCCAAGCATTCAGGCAGTAGGCCTTGCCGCCGTAGATCCGCGGGGCGGCCCGCGGGGCGGCGCCGAATTCCATTTTCTCGGCGTTTGGATACTCGTAGGTCCAGACCGGAGTGCCGTCGGCCGCGTTGAAACACCGCCAGTAGTCACGGCGGCCGTCGGAGTCGGCCGCCACGAGGTATCCTCCGCCGACGGAGAGCGGGGAATGGCATTCGCCGGCCATGGCGTGGGTCCAGAGCAGCTTCTTGGGCGGCATGCGCCGCGGCACTTCGGGCGAAAAGCCATCGCCGCGCGGCCCGCGCCATCCGGGCCATTCGTAACGGCTGCCGGACGCCTGCCCGGAGTTCAAGTCGTCCTGCCCGCGTCCGGCCGCGACCTGCTCGCGGGAACCTTGATCCGGCACGTTTGTCGGCTGGCTGCCGTCCGGCGAGTGCAGGGCGTAGAGGACGCCCCGGAGGACGACGTACAGAACGCCGTTGGCTGCAATCGGCGAGCACTCGCCGCCCAACCGCACCGTGGCCAGCACCTGCTTTTGCTTCTCGGCTGCAAAAACGAAGAGCGACTTCCGCGTCACCAGGTAGACCTTGCCGTCGGCCACGAGGGTCGATCCCCAGATCGCGCCATTGTATTGGTAACTCTCGGTGTCGTGCGTCCAGTAGCACTGGCCCGTGTCGGCGTCCAGGCAGTGGACCCATCCCGCCACGTCGGCCGCGTACACCAGACCGTCCGCGACGGAGGCGGTGGAGATGCTGCGTTGGATGCCCTGATAGGTCCAGATGTTGCCCGTCTTGGTGATGTCGCCTGTCTTGCTGGGATCGATGCAGTGCAGGGCCCCGCGGCCGCGGCCATGGGCGGGGTCGCGACCGATGGCCACGTAGACGCGGCCCTGGTGGACAACCGGCGTGGCAATGACCTCGCTGGCACCGACGTAGTCCGCCCGGTCGGCCTTGTTCCCGTACTTGCCCGCGGCAAACGGCGAGTGCCGATTTCCGGCCCGGTACTCGATCGGCTGGCCATGATCGTCCTGCACCCGGTATTCCGGCGGCACGCAGTCATACCACCAGACCTTCTTCAGCGTCACGGGAATCGTAGCAGGCACACTCCGTGTGCCGCCCGCCACGGCACCCGGAGCGTGCCTGCTACTTTGAAGAGCCACGGCACTTGTTGATTCGCTGGCCCCAAGGGGCTCGAAGGCATACAGCACGGCGTCGCCTCCTGCGTACAGAACGAGCGTCTTGTCCTCCGCGCGAACCAAGCTGGGCGAAGAAAACTGTCCGTGCAGCAGGCGAGTGCCGATCTGTTCGTCGTCCTGGGCCACCAGATGCCCGGTGTGCTTGTCCAGCACGATCAGGCTGGGGGCCTGCGGGTTCGGCGGAGCGACCGGACCGCCCCACGGCCAGTGCAACTCCACTCCGTTGCCCGTGGAGATGTACACGAAATCGCCGTGGACCAGCGCCGAGTTGCTGAACACATCGGCCGGGCGGGAGGGGATCTCGGTCCACAGGTCGAAGCACCAGAGGATGTCGGCGTCGGTGGCCGTGAGTTGGGCCGGTTGGTCTTGGCCGTCCGCTTTGTATTGCGCCTCGCTGGTAAACGGCCCCTGGTTGCCGTTGGCTAGGCCGCGCACATCCAGGCAGAGCACTTCGCCGCGGCTGGTCACAACGTACACGCGATCGGCGTCGACCGTGGGCGAGGAGCAGATCCCCAGGTCCTTTCCCCCGGCCGGCAGATAGTAATCCCAACTGCTGCCCTTTTCCCACTTCGCAGGGCGTTCGGGCGTGGGAAAGTCGCGGTGCGGGGCGACCAACTCCCAGACGAGTTGGCCCGTCGCCTCGTCCAGGCAGACCACGCGGCCGCAGTCCGGCCCGGCCGTGCCCACGAAGATGCGGCCGTTGGCGACGGTCGGGTTCCCGTAAGTGCTGGCGACCAGTTTGTGCTTCCACTTGACGTACGGGCTGGCAGGGTCGTTAAGGTTCGCAGCCTCCTGGCCATCCCGCGGCCGCAGGTCCGGCAGCCCCTTCTCGCCGCTGACCATGTTCCGCTCGGAGCGCCCACCCCACTGCGGCCAATCGCCGGCCGGCGCAGCGGCCGACCATAACGCCATCCCGAAGAAACCAAGGCAAACCTTCACACTTCGCGACAGCGCTTTCATGCAACTGCTCCGCTCTGTTTTCGTCCTCGCTAAGGATCGGCGAATCAATAACTGTCCAGTTCTTGTTGGCGATCATCACGCGGAGCGTGATGGCTACTTTGAAATCGCGACAGTTATTGATTCGCCGATCCTAACAAGACTCTCTCACCTGCCTGGCCAACAGGCAGGGGTCGAAAAAAGGGGTAGCCGATACTCCCGCGTTGTCCACGCACTTCGCAGACGCGCCGGAGACGGGTCAGAGGCTGTGAAAAAATGGGACTGGCTCCGAGCTGGCACCGCGTTAGTTCATGGAAAAACAGGGGGCTGCGAGGTGCCTGTCCCAATTTTTTCACAGCCTCTC
>Ga0116156_10001853_pt1 | contig 19834 bp, 29 predicted proteins | sample AD_UKC045_MetaG_FD_89891 | JGI IMG/M metagenome (GOLD analysis project Ga0116156, IMG submission 89891) | Active sludge microbial communities of municipal wastewater-treating anaerobic digesters from USA - AD_UKC045_MetaG | ecosystem: Engineered > Bioreactor > Anaerobic > Digestate | place: USA... | reverse complement strand
TGAGAAATGGCAGTCGAAATAAGAAGGGTGGAATTGGGTGGAATTGGGAGGAAAGTGGCGAAAATTGGGGGTTTTTTAGGATTTTTCGCCGGGAACGCGGGGATTGGGCAGTTTAGGACGAAATGGGCGGAAAAGTGGCTTATTGAATGGGGTTAATGTCCGTTTAACGGGGTTAACGCGCCAGGTTGTTGGTGGTTTTGAATTGGGTTGATATGGCGCGGCGGCGGGAGCGGGCGGCGAGGGTCATGCGGAGCTGGTGAAGCTGGGGGAGGGGGAGGTTTTCCCAGTCGGAGCGGGCGAATTTGTCGCGAGCAATGGCGAGGATATACGGCTCATCCTGAAGCTGGCGAATGGCATGGATCAAGCGGATGCGCGGCATGTTGACCTGGCGCAGTTGTGCATTGAGGTTATCGGGATGGAGGATGGCGTTTAATTCAGCCAGGACGCGGTCGAAGCCGGTTAGCGGGTCCACGGCGGTGAGGGATTGGAAGCCGGCGCGTTCGATGAGGGCGCGGCGCTCGGATTCGGCTTCCTGGGCATCCCAGCGCGCGCGGCGGGCGATGGCGGACCAGAGGCGCCAGAAGGTTTTGCATTGACTGGGGGTGAGTTTCATGGGGATGGATTACGAGGGAGAGGGATTGGCGGGTTCATCGAGCGGGATCAGGGTGGAGCCGTCCCAGATATTTTCGAGCCAGAAGGATTGGCTGCGGTCGGGGGATGGCTCGTAGATCGCGCACCCGGTTTCGATGCGGCCGTCTGGGAGTGGGCGGTAGATGGACATTTTTTGGCGGACGGTGCCGAGGTCCTGGATTTGGCGGCCGTGATAGGGGCCGTTGATGAGGGTCATGGTCATAGTTCGGCGTAGATATTTTTTTGGAGCCAGGGCAGCTCGCGGTTTTCCGGGACGACAAACTCCATGCCCGTGTAGCCGTAGAGATCGGCTTCGGCTCCGGCGGGGAGGATGAGACCGGCGGCGGCGGCGGCTTCGGCGGCGCCCTGGGAGAGGGGATTGATTTGGCGCTCGCGGAGCGCGGACATGGAGGATATGCCTTCGTAGGGGAACCAGTGAAGGCCGCGCGCGGCGCAGCGGGAGGCGAGCCAGATATTGTGCTCTTTGGAGCCGGTGCGGCAGAGGAGCCGGCTGGCGAAGTTTGGCTCATCGGCGAACCAGAGATCGAGCTGGCAGCTGCGGAGTTGGAGCAGGAGTTGTTTTCCGGCGCGTTCGCCGCCGCTGATGATGCGGGGCGTTTGTTCCCCGGGGCCGGGACACGGGCCGGCGGCCCGGGCGACGTAGGCGCGGGCCCATTCGAGGACGCGGTTGTCGGCGGACGCGGGCGCGCCGAACAGGTCTTTGCTTTCCTCGCGGATCGGGATGCAGACGATGTCAATATCGTGGCATTGCGGGCGGCGGCGGCGGACGCTGCCGGCCACTTCGAGGCGGGCGCAGAGCGGCGTCAATTCGCGGACGATGGCGTCGGCCCAGCGCTGGGCGGTGGCGAGGGGTATTGGCGGATTTTTCGCAGGCGGATTGCCAGGAACGGAGGTGGGAGACATAGGTTTCAGCGGCGGGGTGGAGGAGGGATCTGGCGGGCTGCGAGCAAGGCGGCGGCAAAGTCGCGGGCGCGGCGCGGATTGGTGTACACGTCATTGCGCACGGATCGGACGGCGTGGAAGGCGGCGTGCGGGTGGCGGCGGAACAGGGCGCCAAGGCGTTTGAATCCGAGCCCGGACAGGTGATGGCAGAAGTAGATGGCCAGGAAGCGGGGCCAGACCAGGCGCTGGTGGCGGCGGCGGGAGAGGAGGCTGCGAATGGAGACGCCGTAACGGTCGGCGACGAAGCGCAGCAGGGACTGGGCGTGGCGCTGTTGGAGGCGGGCGACCTGGGGTTTGAATCGCATCAGCAATTTTCCGGGAAGTCCGGCAGGCAGGGTTGTTCCGCGGCGGGCGGCGGCTGGATGTGATTGGCGCGCAGCCAGGCGCGGGCGAGCTCGCGGCTGCGAAGCTGGAGGAGATCAAGCTTGCGGCCTTTGGCGGAGGGGTGGGGGGATTTGACGCGGCCGCAGACCTGGAGCAGGCCCTGGGCGATGAGGGCGCCGGTGGCGGCGCCGGAGATGTGTTTGTTGACGACGACCTCGGCGGGCAAATCCGCGGCGGTAAATTCCGGGTGTTGGAGGCCGATGAGGAGGAGGGCGGCCTGGGCGCGGATCATGGCCTTTGGCTTGAAGCTGACCAGGAGGCAGACGGCGCGGAGGAATGAGGGATCTAGGGTGGTGGTCATGTGGAGTTCGACTTGGTGGATGCCGGCGCCGAGGCCCTTGGGCGGCTGGGCCAGCGGAAGGTTGCGGTGACTTTGACGACGCGGGCCTGTCGAAAGCCGCTGGCGATGAAATCGCGTTTGATCCTTACCGCTTCCTTGCGGGTGTAGGCCAGCAGCGGGCCGGAATGGAGACTGGAGGCCAGCCTGGCGCGGCGCGGGTCCATGAAACAGGGCAATTGGATGGCGTAGAAGGATTCGTTTTGGGTGGGCATAAATAAGGAGCTTAGCGGACGCGAGGGATTACCCAGCCGAGGGCCAGGCCGATGGCCAGGCCGATGCCGGACCAGATCGCGGCGGCCAGCAGGAAGCGGCAGGCGCGGGCGGCGGCGGCGCGGCGGCGGCGGCGGGCGGCGCGCAGATTGATTTCGTCGGCGTAGTCGGCGCCGCATCCGGTTTGGCGCGGCGCGAGGCGGTGGCGAATGGGAGTGAGTGTTAGCATGGCGTTCATTCGGGGTTAAAAGATTTCGCCGTCGTCATCGTCGTCATTGGCCTCAACAGCGGATTGGAAGCCAAAATCTGCTTGAGGCGGGTCCACCTTCTTGTCGGCGATCAATTTTTGGAGATCGTAGCATTGGAATGGCCGGGCGGCGCATTTTACGGCGAGGCCGATGGCGATTTGCCGGTCGGTGGGGCTGATGCAGTAGATGGCGTCCGGCGCGTAGATCCGGGAGAACTGGATCACCCCGTTGGCGTCGGGCACGTCCACGCGGAGGAATCCGCGTCCCGCAATGTTGACTTCGCAGACCAGCCCAGCGATGCGCTGGTGGCCCATGAGTTCGACGAGCGCCCAATGCTCGAAATGTTGGTTGCTGGATTCTTGTGATTGAGAAGGAGTCATAGATTTATTTTTGGTTGTGAGGTTGATGGTTAGTTGTCGGCGGCGGCGTCGGCGAGGAGGGCGGTGACGATTTTATCCACGTCGGAGTCCACGGCGCGGATGACGATTTGGTCGCCGGGGTCTTCGAGGCTGAGGCCGAGGCGTTTGAGGTCTTTGGGGCCGAGCTCGGCGAGGGCTTTTTTGTTGGGGGACAGCTTCGTGACAATCAGGGTTTCGGCCAGGTCGGGGAAGTGTTTGCGGATGAGGTCGCAGGCCTGGTCGGGGTCGGGGCAGACGAGTTTCAGCTTGCCTTTTTCGTAGCCGCATTTGAGGCCGTGAAAGATGACGGTGCGGGGCTGGACGAAGAGATCGGGGGCGGCGGCGATGTCGGCGCGGAGCTGGTGTTCGGATTCGGCGGCGCGGGCGACGGCGCGTTTGATGTCGGGCAGGGCGACGCGCTTGATGGCGGCGATCTGGTCGTTGAGGGCCTGGACGATTTGTTTGAGGGCGTCGCGGTTGTCGGCGTGTTTTTTGGCGGCGGCTTCGATGGTGGCGAGGGATATTTTTTTGCTGGTATTCATTTTAATATGAGGGTTTAATGAGGGGTTAACGGTTTTGGTTTTGGGGGACAGGGAATCCGAGGAACCGGGCGATGAGGGCGCGGTCCCGTGGTTGGGGTTCGAGGCGGAGCGAGTCGGAGCCGATTTGTGGGATGACGACATCCGGGGGGCTGACCAGGAGGAACCCAGCGCTGAGCGGCGTGCTGCCGGCGGGCAGCGCGTCGCGGTGCATGATGGTGGCGGGGAAGAGGATGGGTGCCGGTTCGCCATCCTGGCCGGCGATAATGATGTATTTGGCGATGCAGGTTGACGACTCGCCGGCGGCGCGGGCGAGGCGGGCGTGGGTGGGGAGGAGGGATTCAACGGCGGTCATGGGAGAGTGGGGATTGAGGTGTGAGACTTGAGACCGGAGACTTGAGACCGGAGACTTGAGACCTGAGACTTGAGACCTGATGTTTTCATGCGGACAGTTTTCTGGCGATGGCGTGGAGGCGGAGCTGGCGGCGGAGTTCGGCGCGGCGGCGGCGGAGTTTGAGGTGGAGGGCTTCGAGGGTGGCCTCGGTGGTTTCGATGGCGGCGTCGGTGCGCTGGATGGCGCGCTGGAGGAGTTCGAGCTCCAGCTCGCGGGAGGAGAGCTGGCGCAGCAGTGGAACGGATTTTTTTTGGGCCTTTGTTTTCATAAGATGCGGACGCGGTTATGGAGTTATCGGCCTTCGAGGTGGGCGATGCCGTCGCGGGCGATTTGGACGTGCGACCAGTTGAGCTTCTGTTTTTTCTGGGCGGCCATTTTGGAGGCGATGCGGAGCAGGGTGAGCCATTTGCCGAGGGCCTGTTTTTGGATGACCTCGGTTTGAACTTCGAGGGCGGGGCCGGCGGCCGGGGGCAGGCCGTAGGCGGCGGCGAAGGCGGCGAGGTCCTGGCTGGTGGGGAGGTGGGGGACATTATAGGTGTACATGCCGCGGCGGACGGTCTGCTGGAAGAACTTTTCCATCGGGCCGTGCAGGGCTTTTTGGAACGAGCTGTTGGCGATGAGCACCACGCCGCATTTGCGGAGGTCGAAGACCTCGCGGATAAACTCGATGGTTTCGAGGCGCTGGTAGCCGCGGGATTCTTTGAGGCAATGGTGGACCTCGTCAATGATCCAGAGCATCCGGGAGTCGAAGGCGGCGATGATGCGTTCGGCGACGGCGGCGGTTTTGGCGCCGGAGGGGATGCGAAGCTGCTGGGCGGCGCGGATGATGAAGTGGGAGCGGAGGCCGTCGGAGGGCATGCGGGTGTAAACCGTGCGGCCGGGATTTTTGGCGGCGTATTGTTCGCACGCCTCGGTTTTTCCGACCTGGCCATCGCCGACGATGAAGGCCATGCGTTGGAACTCGAAGGCGCCGTCGCAGATTTTCCAAATGCGCTCGGAGAGGCGGGTGGGGATGAAGGGGAGTTTGCGGCCCTGGGCGCGGCGGTCTTCGAGCTCGAAGTAGGCTTCGATTTCGGAGACGGTATCATCGAGCTTGGCTTCGTATTTTCCGCGGAAGATGAGGCCGATGGTGGCGGGGCTGCGGCTGATGAGCGCGCCAACTTCCTGGAGCGAGAGGTTATTTTCCGCGTAGTGGGCATGCAGGCGGCGGATGGCGTTGCGCTGGTGATCGGGGAGGTCGGCGGTGGCTTTATAGACCAGGTCGCCGGGGATGCGGTTTCTGGATTCGGCGGACAGATCGAGGGCGGGTTCCGTTTCGAGTTTGAGGGAGGCGGATGGAGGCGTGGTCATAGGTATTATCCGGGTATGATGGTTTATTGTTGTGGTTCAGGCTCGAACGCCGACATGGCGGCGAGCAAATCTTCGGCGGCTTCGGCGGCGCGGGCGGAATGTTGTTGCTGTTCGGCGGTGGCGGTTTGGCGGCGCTCGGCGCGGAGGGCGCAGAGGGTGGCGGCGACGGCGGAGCGGCTGGCGCTGGGGCCGGCGGCGTCCGGGAGGGCGGGGACGGAGGCGGCGGCGGTGTCGTGGTAGGCGCGGCCGGTGGCGGCGAGCTCGGAGTTATGGGCGCGGAGGGTTTCGAGGCCGGCGGTTTCGGGTTCGAGGAGGCGGGCGGCGGTTTGGCGCGCGGATTGGAGGGCGGCGGCGGTGTAGCGCATGGCCTGGGCTAGGAGCTCGGGCTCGCGGGCTTTGACGCGGGCGCGGCGCGCCCAGGTGCCGAGCCAGCGGCCGTGTCCGTCGGTGACGTGGAGGAAGGCGGGGTCGTCGGGGTTGAGGTAGCCGAGCAGCGGAGCGCGGAGGCTGGCGAGTAGGCGGCGTCCGTGTTCCGGGGCGGGCGGGGCGAAGACGAGTTTTTGGCCGTCGCGCGGAAACGCGATTTCGCCGGCGTCATTGACCTGGGATTTGGAGATGGATCGGGCGGTATGGGTCAGGAAGGCAATGATGGCGTCCGGCGGGCAATGCGTCCATTGGCCGTGGCAGGCGGCCATGAGCTGGATGGCGCGTTCGACGGGGCTTTCCTTGCGGCGGCGGAACGAGACGCCGCTGGCGGCGGCGCGGAACGTGGACTGCGGCTGCCACTGGCGGGTTGCGGGGTCGTACCATTCGAGGATTTCGGCGAAGCCTTCGAGGTCGTGGTCGTGGCGGAAATTCTGCTCCAGGCAGAAGCGGGTGAGGTATTCGCGGGCCTGGGCGGGAGTGAGGAGCGGGTATTGTTCCCGGCCGCGGAGGTGTTCGGGGAGCGAGTTTCGAAGCTGCCACACCTGTACGGCTTCATCGCAACGCGCTTCGAGGTCGGCGGGCCGGATGTCCCAGCGGTTTCCGGTTTGGCCGGGGATATAAGAGGATTGGGTATGGAAAAGCCGGTTGTGGGATTCGTGGCTGGCTTTGCCGCGGGAATTGCCTTTTTTCTTTTCGGCGTAGCCGGCGGGCGAGTGGGATCCGATCATGGAAGTGAAGTGGAACTGGATCCGGCCGGGGAGCATTTCGGCGAGGGCGGCAGCGTCGCCGGGGTTGAGGGAGGCGGTGCCGCGTTCGAGGGTCCAATGAGACGTGTACGGGGGGAGCGGGTAGCGTTCGAGAATCCAGGCGGCGAGCTGTTTCATGTCTCGAATGCCGATGCTGGATTTGGAGCCGTCGGCGCGGACAGTGCGCGGGTGCATCACGTAGCCAAGGACGAGGCTGGTGGCGTGGTCGCGGGCGACGAGGAGCCAGAGCTCGCAGGGCTGGCCGGAGGCGGGGTCAAAGATGAGCCAGTCCACGCGCACGTCGTCAATGGTGATGTGTTCCAGAAAGTGCAGGCCGTTGCGGGTGGTGAGCTGGTGGGGGAGGCGTTCGAGGGCGGCGGCGGAGCCTTGCTGGATGAGGGCGGCGGCGGCGGCGGTGAGCCGGGCGCGTTTTTTGATCTGGCGGAGGAGATTCGAGTAGGAGAGGCCGCGAGGGATGAAGGCGGTGTTGCGGGCGGGCCAGAGGGATTCGTAGCCGGGGATGGGCTCGGGTTTTCCGTGGTGGTTGAGGCCGGTGCGCCATTGGCGGTGGAGGGAGAGGATGGCCTGGCGTTTGGCGTCACCGCGTTTGAAGGCGGCGACGCGCTGCTCGATATATTCGAGGGTAGGTTCGGCGAGGCCGTTGGCGCGGGATTTCCAGGCGGCGCCGGCGCGGGCGCGGTTGACCAGGGAGATCCAGTCGTGGGTTTTTTGGTAGAGATCGTAGCGGGCGCGGAACTGTTTGGGGCCGCAGGTGAGGGCGTGGGCGAAGTGGCGCCAGGTTTTGGCGCAGGATTGAGTGACGCTTAACCCGCGGTTAACGGCGGCTTGAACGGCGCTGAAAGCGCCCTGGCCGGGCGCGCGGCCGAGGAGGCAGCGGAGCTCGGCTTTGAGGGCGGCGGGGAGGGTGCCGAAGAGCTGCGGCTCGGCATCGAAATGCGGGGCGGGCGCGCGGGAATCGAGGCAAGCTGGGATGTCCAGGACGGGCAAGATGGCGTGGGGGGCCGGGGTTTGGCCGGGGCAGGCCAGGGTGGTTGAGGTGGCAAGGGCCAGCGGGGGAGAGAGAGTGCCGCGTCCGTGGTTTTCGGCTGCCGCTGCGGCGACGGCACAAATACGACTCCTGTTAGAATGGCCGGTGGGAGGGGCGCACTCACGGCTTGCGCCAACGGCCGGTTCGACGCCGGGCCGGGATATGATGGAAGCCGCGCTGCTGAGACGCGGGGTGTCGAAATTGGATGCCAGGGATGGGAGGCCGGGATGGGAGGGATGAGAGGGATGGGAAGAATGGTCTGGCATAAGGTTATTTGAGGTTGCGGAGATAGCCGCTGGCGTAGGCAATGGCCTGGCTGAGCTCCTTTCGGATTTCCGAGTTGAAGTTTGGATGGCCCAGGCGGTCGTCGCTGGCGGCGTGGAGCAGCCAATCGGCGACCTGGTGGGCGAAGATTTCGTCGGCTTCGAGCTGGGCGGCTTCGTCGCGCTGGGCTGCGAGGAGGCGCATTTCGCGGGTGCAGCCCTTGCCGGAACGGTTGCCGGGGGTGGAGACGTAGCAGTCGTCTTCGACTTTGGCCTGCTTAAACTGTAGAAATAACTGCTGTTGCGTCTTTCCTTCGATGATGGGTTCGATCTCTTTTGGGAGACGGCCTGGCTGGCAAAAGGGCAAAATTTGCCCTTTTGAGGGCTGGAGATTGGCCGCTTCCAAGGCTCCTTTCCCGATGGTCAGGTAGAAACTGGTGGTTCGATATGGCAGATCAGGAATATTTGTCTCAACCCACCGGCGGAACTGTCCGTGTGGGATGGAGCCGTCGGCTTTTCCGCGGGCTTTTACCTGCTGGAGGAGCAGCCCGAGCCAGACGGCGCGGCGTGTGGCGTCGAAGAGCGCCTGGGTGATGGAGGCGAAGTTGTCACGGATTAGCTGGGCGGCTTCGGCGTGCCAGGCTGGGGCGCGGCGGGAGATGGTTTTGGCGGCGGGCGGGTTGGTCTGAATGACGGCGGGCAGCATAATCCTATACCAGGAGACGGGTTTCTAAAAAGGTTTGGACGGCGCGCAGGGTGAAGAGCGGGGATCCGCCCGGGCCGGGGCGGCGATGGGTGCGCGGGGCTTCGGGCAGCGCGCCGGAGTCTATGAGCCGGCGCAGGGAGGTGCGGCGGATCCCGAAGACGCGGCTGAGCTGGGGGCCGGAGACATGCGGGCGCGGATCGAGGTGGTTGAGGATCGCGGCGACGGCTTCCCGGGGCGTGGGCGGGTTGGGGGCGGGGATGTGATAGGGGTCGGCGAGGAGGCGGGATAGCGCTGGGTAATCGAGGGCGGCGACGCTGCGGGAGAGCAGGCGCAGGAAGGGTTTGCGGCCGCGGCGGCGGGAGGCGGAGAAATCCCAGGCCCAGATGGCGCCGCGTTCGATGAGCTGGCGGATTTGGGCTTCGGTGATGGATGGAACGGCGCGGCTGAGGACGCCAACGGCAGTCCCGAGCTCCATGATTGGGCGGATGTATAGTATATCAGGCGCGGAGGCGGTCATGGGAGGCGGTTGGTTTGCTGGAGGTTGCGGTAACGGCGGGTGAGGGAGGCGGAGATGCGGTGTCCGTGGAGGACTCGGCTGAGGTGCTCCCGGGTGACGCCGAGGACGGCAGCATCGCGGGAGATGTTGCGGAGCGCGGCGGCGCGCGTGGCCTGGATTTTTGGCTTTAAAGTCCGTTGCTGGCGGCGTATTTGTTTATCTAAGTGACGAGTCACGATGCGGAATCTATTCACAAATTAATAGAAGGTCAACAAGAATTTTATTCTTTTTTCACCTCTTTTCTCCTCCGTATAAGTACGGACAAAAAAAGTGTTGCGTCAGATAATCGTATATGTGATATTTGAGGCGTAAAAGAGAGCGGCCCCAGTAAGGCGGCTCGAAAACGAAAGAGAAAAACATGAATACGACGAAAGAAAATGGAATGGCGAACGAGACGGTGACGGTGCCGGTGTTCCGAGAGGATGGCGGCGAGGGCAGTTATCCGGTGGAGCTGACGCCGGAGCAGGCGGCGGCGGCGCTGGCGCGGGCGGTGGCGGAGCTGCGGGCGGAGCGCGTGGGGAATGATGAGTGGCGTTACCGTGACGACAACAAATTCGCGTGCGCGGTGACGCGGCTGGACCTGATTACCCTGGGGGCCGGGCTGCTGGATGAGCGGGGGGTGGATTATGGGGTCTGGTGTAATTATCACGGGCATGTGATTGAGGAAAAAAGTGAAAAGTGAGAATTGAAACGACACAATAAAATGAAAACCAGAACTGAAATCGAGAGGGAGCTGAGGAGAAAATATAACGGATACCACCCAGAATTATGGACAGACAGCGAACGCTGTGAGTTGGAGGCGGTAAAAGCCGCGAATCGTGCGCTCACCGGCGGCCGCGTCTCCATTAATCTGCCGGCACCATCCAAAGTCCTGTCACCGGAGGTGGATCCGGCCTTGGGGGTGGCGGCGGAGATATTGGCCCTATTCCCACAGCGGACAAAGGCCGGCCGGCCAAAGCGCGCTAGCCGCTACGGTTTTTTCGTGCTTGGAGATGGCGGCGATCTTTTTTATTATGAACCACACCACGGGGTTCAGGAGTTTCATGGGAATATCATCGAAGATAAATTTGATGAAAAGGAGCTGCTCGATTTCTTTGCTGATTTCGAGGATTAAACGACCTGGCGGCGGAGATTCTGGGCTGGGTATTGAAAAAAGAAAATGAGAATGGAGGATGAGATGCGGCGGACAGATGAGACGGATGGGACGGATCAGGTTAAGATGAGACGGGAGGTGAGCGCGGCGGCGCGGATGCTGGGGCGGCTTGGGCGTGGGGTGCCGAAGCGGTTTACGGCGGCGGAGCGGGAGCGGCGGCGGCGGCGGCTGGCGGCGGCGCGGGAGAAGCGGTGGAAGTTAGAAGTTGGAAGTGAGAAAAGCCGTTGATCGGGGGGCCGATCAACGGCTGAATTTTTTTAGCCTGGGGGATTTTGGGCGGGGAGTCAATGGGAAATTTTGCGGGCGGCGGGCTGGGTGGGGCGTGAGCTGCCGGTGTGGCGGGATTGCCCCGGTGACGTTTTGGGGGGTGATAGATTGGAGGCGTGATAATTTTGCCGCCTCCGATTCCCATGCGGGCGCCCGGCGCCCGGGCGCGCGCCGCGCGCAGAGGGGGGCATTTTGTCCGGTTTTCCGCGGTTGTACGGGCTGGAGGCGCTCGTTCTGGGGCGGGAGGCCGGACGTTTTTTTTATGCTGCGAATGATTTATCCCGAGGCGGTGCTGGCGGGCGGTTTTCTGCTGGCGTGCATTGCGCTCGGGCTGTCGGCGGGAGTTTACAAGTCCCTTCCGGCGGCGGGAGCAACCACGGACTTGGGAGGATTAGTCATGGCGAAGTTGAATGAATTGGCGGAGCAGTTGAATCAGATCACGACGCAGTTGGAGAAGGCGCGGGTGGAGGTGGTAGAGCGGGTGAACGCGCTGGTGGCGGCGCTGGAGGATGTGGGGCTGCCGGCGGAAGCCGAAGCCGCGCTGGAGGCGTTGAAGGCAAAGGCGCAGGAGCTGGATGATTTGAACCCGGACGCGACGGAGGAATGAGAGGAGCGAGCTATGCGATTGACGCTGTTGGTGTTGGCGGTGGCGGCGGCGGGGGCGGGGTGCGTGGGGGTGCCGCAGACGACGATTTCCGGGACGCTGGGCGGGACGCCGTTTTCATTGTCGTCGCCGAAGGATTCGACGCTGGTGGGGCTGCGGCTGGAGTCCAATACGAACGGGGTGATGCAGTTGCGGATTGAGCGGCTGGAGGTGCGCATGAATCCCGATGTGGTGAGCATGACGGGCCGGGCGCAGGTGGACCTGGTGAACGCGGTGGCGGCGGGGGTGGCGGAGGCGGCGGGCCGGACGGCGGGCCAGGCGGCGGCGGCGGCGGTGAAGCCTTGAGGATGGCGAAGGCGTTTCAACCGTATCCGCCGCTGCCTGAGCTGGAGATCGGCGACGTGCTGCTGTATGCGCCGGCGTGGCATAACGCGGTGGGGCTGATTATCGCCGTGAAAACCTGGACGGCGCTGTCGCACGCGGAATCGTACGCTGGGCGCGGGCTGAGCTATGGGGCGCGGATCGAGGGGGTGGATGTGTGGCCGGTGCGGATAGACAGATACCTGCGCTACATTCGGCGGCCGGTGCTGCCGCCGGGTCGGGTGTTTGACGAGGACGCGGCCTGGCGGGCGATCGCGCCGATGCTGGGGCGGCCCTACCAGGTGAGCGGGTTTGGCGCGTTTTTCGCGCCCTGGAGCCGGGCGCGGCGCGCGAGCCGGATTTGCAGCGTGCTGTCGGCGTACCATTTGCGCGGCGGCGGGTGCGAGGTTTTCAATCCAGATCTGGAAGAGGCGGATGTTGCGCCGGCGCAGTTGTATCAGACGCCGGGGTTGCGGACGATTTGGGAGCGGCAGAAGCGGCAGCCGGGGGCTGGAGACCGGAAACCGGAGACCGGAGACGGGAGGCCGGAACGCTGAAATGGTGAACGGGCTGGACATGCGGGTGGCGCGGTGGTGCGCGGGGCTGAGCGCGCGGGCGTATGAGCGGGCGACGATCGAGACGATGCGCTGTCATGTGCTGGTGGAGGAATTTGAGGGGCTGCTGGGGCTGGCGTTTCGGGGATCGGCGGCGACGCGGGACTGGCTGACGAACGCGCGGGCGCGGCGGGCGATGATCGCCGGGGGGGTGAGCGTGCACCAGGGATTTTGGGAGAGTGTGGACGGGATCATTGCGCAGGCGCGGCGGCTGGATCAGCGGCAGCAGCCGCCGCCGGTGCTGGTGACGGGCCACTCGAAGGGGGCGGCGGAGGCGTTGATTTACGCGTGGCGGCTGGCGCGCGAGGGGCGGCCGGTGGCTGGGGTGTACACGTTTGGGGGGCCGCGGGTGGGGGACGCGGGGTGGCGGCGGAGCTACGACGAGCTGCTGGGAGGGGTGACGTGGCGGTTTGTGCACCAGGCGGACGGGGTGGCGCGGATTCCGGGCTGGCTGCTGGGGTGGCGTCATGCGGGGACGGAGGTGCTGCTGCCGGCGACGGGCGGGGTGGTGGCGCGGCCGCGGTGGTGGTTCAAGGCGGCGCAGAGCCTGGCGGGGATCTGGCGGGAGTGGACGCAGGGGCGGCTGGCGGTGGCGGCGGATCACCCGGTGGAGCGGTATGTGGAGCGGCTGGGGAAAAGCTGAGGGGACAAGGAAAATGATATGGGAACCCTGATGCAATACGCGATTTTGATCCTGGTGGCGGTTTCAGCGGTGATGGCGATCGCGTCGTATTTCGCGACCCGGAGGGAAGTAGATGACGTGAAAGTGCGGCTGGTCAAGTTGGAGGACCATGCTTCCGAGATGTCGGGGTACGTGCGGCGGGAGGAGTGCTCGGGGTTGCACGCGGCGAACACGCACGAGCATGAGAACCTGTGCCGAAAATTGAGCAGCGTGGAGCGGGCGGCGGCGACGGCGCTGTCGTCGGAAATCAAAAATCTGCGGGATGAGTGGCGGGCGGATGTGAAGGCGATGCAGGCGACTTTGGGGGCGTTCCAGGAGGCGATCGGGAAACTGAAAGCCTCGTCGGCGCTGCAGACGGCGCAGTTGGATCGGGTGGACAAGAAGCTGGACAGCATACAGATGCAGCGTGGGTGAGGGATGAGACTGGAGACCTGAAACCTGAGACCTGAGACCTGAAACCTGAGACCGGAGATGAACGAGGTGAATGTGATTAAACGGTTTATTTTGCGGGCGCTGATGGCGGCGTACCCGACGCCGCTGCCGGGGGAGGCGCTGGACGCGGCGGTACGGACGGGGGTGAACCCGCGGCCGCTGATGTCGGATGTGGAGCTGGCAAAGCGGGACCTGGAGGCGCGGGGGATGATCGTGGGGACGCGCGATCCGGTGGACGATAGTGTGAGCTGGGCGCTGACGCCGGCGGGGGTGATCCAGGCCAAGCCGTTGTGAATGAGAATGGCGAAAGCAAAGAGCAGCAAGCTGGATCCGCACGCGGAGCGGCTGACCGAGTGGTTTTTGGCGGGGAAAACCCTGGCCGAAGCGCGCGAGCTGCTGCGGCAGGCCGGGTGCGCCGTTTCGTTGTCACGGTTATCGGTGTGGTGGGAATCGCGGCAGGCGGCGCGGGCGGAGGAGGCGCTGCTGCGGCGGATTACATCGGGGGCGGAGCAGGTGCGGACGGTGGAGCGGGCGTTTGGGGAGAATCCGGCGCCGGAGCTGGCGACCATTATCAAGCTGCACCGGGTGCTGGCGATGCAGTTCGCGACGGCGGGATCGAGCTCGCCGGCGCTGCTGGAAGTGAGCGAGCGCGCGACGCGGATGGCGCTGGAGTTTGCCAAGCTGGAGGAGAAGCGGGCGGCGCGGGAGCTGGCGGAGCAGAAGTATCGGGATCTGGTGGCGGAACGGAAGCGGGCGATCGAGGCGGAGCTGGGCAAGGCGCGGACGGGCGGGGGGATCACGCCGGAGACGCTGGAACGGATCGAGCGGGAGCTGAAACTGTTGTGAGCGCGGCGCGAAAAAGCGGGAAAGCCGGGAGCGCGGGGCGGGAGGAGAGCTATTTTCTGCCCTACCAGGCGGCGTGGATCCGGGACGAGTCGCGGCTGAAGATCGTGGAGAAGTCGCGGCAGATCGGGTTTTCGTACTGCGACGCGTATGATTCGGTGCGGAAGGTGGCGCCGCGGGGGGCGCGGCTGGACGTGTGGGTGTCGTCGCGGGACGAGCTGCAGGCGAAGCAGTATCTGCACTATTGCAAACGGTGGGCGAAGGTGTTGCACCACGCGGCGGAGGATTTGGGGGAGGTGCTGATAGACGCGGAACGGAATTTGACGGCGTACATGCTGCGATTTGCGAACGGGCGGACGATTGGATGCGTGTCGTCGAACCCGGACGCGATCGCGGGGAAGAGCGCGCATGTGAAGATTGACGAGTTTGCGCTGCGGAAGCCGGAGCATCAGCGGGAGGCGTACGCGGTGGGGAAACCCGCGACGCAGTGGGGCGGGCAGTTGGTCTTGATTTCGACGCACCGGGGCGTGGGGAGCCTGTTTAATTCGATTATCCGGGACATTCGGGAGCGGGGGAACCCGATGGGGTGGTCGCTGCACTCGGTGCCGATCCAGGCGGCGGTGGAGCAGGGGCTGGTGGAGAAGATCAACGCGGCGACGGGGGGCCGGGAGACGCGGGAGGAGTTCCTGGCGCGGCTGCGGCGGGAGTGCATAGACGAGGAGCAATGGCTGCAGGAGTATTGCTGCCAGCCGGCGGATGAGGCGACGGCGTTCATCAGCTATGAAATGATCACGCAGGCGGAGGATGACTCGGCGCGGAAGGATTTCGGCTACCTGGAGCGGTGCCGGAACCCGTTGTATATCGGGTTTGACGTGGCGCGGAAGCAGCATTTGTCCGTGATAGACGTGGAGGAAAAGGTGGGGGACGTGTATTGGGAGCGGCTGCGGATCGAGCTGCGAAACCAGACCTTTTCGGCGCAGGAAGCGGAGCTGGATCGAATGCTGGCGCTGCCGGCGGCGCGGCGGTGCTGCATTGACGCGACGGGGCTGGGGGCGCAACTGGCGGAGCGGGCGCGGCAGCGGTGGGGCTACCGGGTGGAGGGGCTGACTTTTACGGCGGCGACGAAGGAGGCCCTGGCGTTTCCGCTGCGGGGCGCGCTGGAGGATCGGCGGCTGCGGTTTGCGCGGGACGAGAAGCTGCGTTCGGATTTGCGGGGGATCAAGAAGGAAACCACGGCGGCGGGGAACATCCGGTTTGCGGGGGAGAGCCAGGACAGCCATTGCGACCGTTTTTGGGCGAAGGCGCTGGCGCTGCACGCGGGGTCGGATCCGGGGGTTTGCTGGCGGTTTATGCCGGCGGAGGGGCGCCGGGCGGCGGCGCTGGCGTGGCGGCGGGAAGGGAGTTTGGAGGGATGAGGGCAATGGGTGGACAATGGAACGCGCTGGAAACGGCCTGTACGGGCCTGGGGCGGCTTGGGGGGTATTGGGGTATAGGCGGGCGGTTAGGACGCGCCATAAGCGACGTTAAGGGGGGATTAACCGTATTTCCGCGCGCGATGTGATTATGGCCAGGAGCGTTCAGAGCAATTCAACGGGCGGCCGGCGGATTACGCGGCAGGGGACGGCGGCGGGCGGCGCGGGCCGGGCGGTGAGCGCGGCGAACCGGTGGCGGGAGAATTACAACGCGGCGCGGGGTCTGACGATGCGGCGGGTGGTGGAGCTGCTGGAGGCGGGCCAGCGCGGGGATACCGCGCTTTTGCAATGGACGTATGCGACGGCGGAGCGGAGGTACTCGACACTGAACGGGTTGATGAGCCGCTGCGAGGCGCCGCTGACGAATTTCGACTGGACGGTGCGGATCAAGGAAGAGCTGCCCGAGATGGCGGGTGCGGGGGGCGCGGACGGGGACGGGAAAGCGGACAGCGCGGTGCTGGAGATGGCGGAGCGGCAGCGGGTGACGCTGCGGGACGCCTATGAGCGGGTGGATAATTTGCGCGAGGCCATCCGGCATCTTCATCTGGCAGAATTTCGGGGGTATGCGCACTTGCAGAAGCACCGGGATGCGAACGGGGACGTGACGCACCTGGAGCCATTGAATCAATGGTGCGTGTGCCGGGACGGGCTGGAGGGGGATTGGTTTTGGAACCCGGAGGCGCGGATGGGGGCGACGTCGCTGGGGGAGGAGAACCGGATAGGGGGGCCGGCGCTGCCGCTGGAGGATTTCATCATCCAGGAATGCGCGCGGCCGATAGACGAGGTGGGGCTGCGGAATTACGTGCGCTCCGCGTTGTGCGACAAGAACTGGGATGGTTTTGTGGAAATCTACGGGATTCCGGGCGGGGTGGTGGTGATGCCGCCGAACGTGCCGCAGGGGCGGGAATCGGAATACGAGGCGGCGGCGAAACAGGTGGCGGAGGGGGGGAGCGGGGCGATCCCGAGCGGGGCGGATTACAAGGCCAATGACGGGCCGCGGGGGGTGGATCCGTTTACGCCGCGGCTGACGCGGCTGGACGCGGAGCTGGTGCTGGTGGGGACGGGCGGGAAGCTTACCATGCTGGCGGAAAGCGGGAGCGGAACGCTGGCGGGCGGGGCGCACCAGGACACGTTTACCGAGATCGCGGCGGCGCGGGCGAAGACGATCAGCGAACGGTTTCAGCGAGACTTCGACGCGGAAGTGCTGGCGCGGAAGCATCCGGGCGAGCCGGCGCTGGTTTATTTCGTGTTCGGGGTGCCCGACCGGGATGACGAGGCGACGGTGGCATTCAAGCGGGCGACGCTGCAGGCGTGGTCGCAGCATGCGACGGTGAGCGCGGTGCTGGCGAATTTGACGGACATCAAGGAGACCGTCAGGGATACGGGCCTGGCGGTGAACGAGGAGTATGTGGATCCGTATATCCCGGTGCGGGACCAGAGCGGGCGGCTGGTGACGGGGGATGTGGTGCGGGACAGCGAGGGGGATATTGTGGGCGGCGTGGCGGAGGGCGGCGCGGCGGCGGCGCCGGGGCCGGCGGGTGTTCCGTTTGGAGGCGTGCGGAACCGCGAGGGGATGGTAGAACAGGGAGAGAACGGCGAGCTGGAGGCGGCGGGGCGGCGGCTGGTGGTGGAGGCGCTGGCGTCGGAATTTGCGGGGATCAACGAGCGGCTGGCGGCGATCGCGGAGATAACGGATCCGGAGCTGCAGAAGCGAAAGCTGGCGGAGGCGCTGGCGGAGCTGGATCGGTTTGAGCTGGATCTGGCGAAAGATCCGGCGGTGGCGGGGGCGATCTACAAGATTTTGGCGGCGGGATTGGGGAACGGGCTGGCGGAGAAGGCCGGCGAGTCAACGGAGGGCAAAGCAGAATGAACGCGAGCATATTGAATCGGGATTTCGAGCATCCGGCGGATGGGTGGTATCAGATTGAGGCGAAGGGGCGGCATCCGAACCGGGCGGCGGGGGTGGTGCAGGTGATTGACGACGAGGCGGCGGCGGCGATTGTGAACCGGTTTAACGCGGACGCGGCGGCGGGGTCGTTGCGGCACGGGCATGAGATGCTGGTGGATCACGAGCATTACAGCGACCAGGCGGACAAGGAGACGCGGGCGTATGGGTGGCTGACGCGGCTGGCGAACCGGGCGGACGGGATTTACGGGCAAATCCGGTGGACGGGGACGGGGCGGGCGGCGGTGGACGGTGGGGATTACCGATTTTTCTCCACGGAATACGAGCCGGGGGATTGCCGGGTGGTGAATCGGAAGGAGGGGGCGGCGGGGAGCCAGGGGCTGCGGGAAGTGCGGCCGCTGCGGCTGGCGGGGCTGACGCTGACAAACATGCACAACAATCGGGGGCAGAAACCGATCACGAACCGGGGGGAGGGGGAGGAAGGATTTCGCCACGGCCTCGGGGCCGCGGCGAGCAGTAACAGTGAACCAAGAACGAAAGAGATAAAAACGATGACGAGTGTAGCAATGAAGCTTGGGCTCGCCGCGGACGCATCCGAAGAAGCTGTGTTGGCGGAGTTGGCCAAGGTAATGAACCGGGAGGCCGAGGCGCAGGCCAGGGCGCTCCCATTGACGCAGCGCGTGAGCGCGCTGGAGGCGGAGAACCGGCAGTTGCTGGAGGAGCAGATCGGGGCAGACTTCGCGGCGGCGGGGGTGACGGACGAGAAGATCGTGAACCGTTACCGGGGGCTGCTGGCGGACGCGGCCCACTTCGCGAACCGCGAGGCGCGGCTGGCGTTCATCCGGGATCTGGCGCCGCGGGGGGGCGAGGCGCAGAAGAAGCTGATGAACCGGGAGACGAAGGCGCCCGGGACGGCGGCGGCGGATCCGGACGGCGAGCGGGCGCGGCTGGTGGAGAATTACCGGATTCAAAACCGGTGCAGTTTTGAGGCGGCCTGGACGGCGGTGCAGCGGGCGCGGCCGGAGTTGTTCCAGGCGGAGCATTGAGCAAGCGAATCAAAGAAAGGAAAGCAGAGATTATGAGTAAAAAATATCGAGACGATGGGATCATCGCGCTGACGCCGGCGGCGGACTACACGGCGAAGAAAGGCTACCTGGTGACGATGGCGGGGGACGTGGCGACGCTGAGCGCGAGCGCGACGACGCCCGCGGTGGGGGTGATTGTGGAGACCCATGAAACGGCGGCGGGATACGCGAGCGAGAAGGTGAGCGTGGCGATCCTGGGCGCGGTGAAGGGGACGGTGCCGATGCGGTGCGGCGGGACGATCACGAAGGGCGAGCTGGTGAAGCAGAACACGGACGGGACGGTGATCGCGGACGGCGCGGGGGCGCGGCAGGTGGTGGGGGTGGCGCTGGAGTCCGGGGAGGCGGGCGAGAACATCGAGGTGGCGGCGCGGACGCCGTTGTATTACGCATCATAACATTGAACAACCAACGAGAAAGGAACGACGAATATGAGTAGCAGAGCAGCAGCGAGCGCGAATCCGATACTGACGAATTACGCGCAAGGCCTGATGCAGGATCGCACCTCGGCGCTGGCCGAGTTTCTGGCGCCGACGGTGCTGGTGCCGGCGACGATCGGGCATTACAAAAAGTACGACGAAAAGAACCTCTACCAGGCGCTGGACACGGCGCGGGCGGTGGGCGGGACGGCGAAACGGATCGAGTTTGACGCCAGCGATCCGACATACAACTGCAAGCCGCAGGCGCTGGAGGTGACGATTGACGACTCGGAGCGGGACGCGGAGGGATCGCCGATCCTGCTGGAGCAGGCGAAGGCCACGGTGCTGGTCAATACCGCGGTGCTGAGTCACGAGGACAAGGTGCTGACGGCGGTGAAGGCCGGGGTGGCGGCGGTGGCCGACGCGGATCGGGGCAAGTGGTCCAGCGCGGACATTGACCCGATAGACCAGATAGACGAGCAGATCAACGCGATCGCATCCGCGACGGGGATGCTGCCGAACCGCATTTGCATGGGGTTGGGCGCGTGGTATCTGCTGCGGCGCAATCCGAAGGTGAAGGCGCGGGTGGCGGGGGTGAAGGTGGCGGGCTTCAGCTACCAGGACTTCGCGGCGTGCCTGTTGAACCCGGCGATTGAGATGCGGGTGGGGGTGCTGGTGAAAGACGCGAAGAAGTTCCCGGCGGCGAAGAGCGCGAGCCCGATCGCGGGCGACGAGTGCTTCATATTCTACGCCTCGGCGCAGCCGAGCACGTATGACCCGAGCTTTGCCAAGACCTTCA
>Ga0116156_10001846_pt1 | contig 19865 bp, 12 predicted proteins | sample AD_UKC045_MetaG_FD_89891 | JGI IMG/M metagenome (GOLD analysis project Ga0116156, IMG submission 89891) | Active sludge microbial communities of municipal wastewater-treating anaerobic digesters from USA - AD_UKC045_MetaG | ecosystem: Engineered > Bioreactor > Anaerobic > Digestate | place: USA... | reverse complement strand
TACATGCCAAAAGCGGCCTCAAGCGTCCCGTCGCCTGGCACCTCGCGGCAGATGAATGCCGCACCGTCTTCACCAACCACAACGCCGGAGCCAAAAACAACCGAGTCCCTGTGGAACCCGCTCTGGGCAAGATAAAGTGCAGGCTGGGTGGCCACCGTCGCATAGTTATGCCTCTCCATCCACACCTTGAAATCGGGGATGCTGGCCTCTGTCTTTATCAGCTCGTGGTCCCTTGAGATGTCATAGCAGTTGTAGAGCCAGGTACTGGGATTGAGGAATTCGGTGTGCCTCCACGTGCCGAGATCGACTGCCGAATCTGTGGAGGAGGAGGCATTGTGGCCCATGGAGAGGAGCCAGTCCTTGAGGTCTTCTGTCGCAAGGAGCTGGTATGTGGCAAGGCCCCTCGACCTGGCGGTTGCCCTTATGTCATTGAAGACAAAACCCTTCATCCAGAGTTTTCGCGTCTGCACTTCCATTATTTTTTTTGGCATCCTGGAGAGTGCGACCTGAAAAGGGTTTTGTGGCACATGGGACGGACCAGCCCCGCATGAGGTCGCCAAAAAGGATGCTAGAACAGCAAAAGCAACAAGAAAGGTATGTTTTCTCATTTTTTCCAGAACACTCCGTAATCACCTATCCTGAAGGCAACATCAAGCTCCTGCGGGAACCGGTATCCGCTCCGGCCCTCCCTGTCAAGCGGGAATGTGGCCTCAATCATTTTTCCGTCGCGTGTGACTATCGCCCTGCCAAGGCCCATTTTTGCCGCCCACGGCGTGCCATCAATCACACTCCTGGCATTAAGGCAGGCATTTTTGAGGTCTTCGAGGTCGCCTTCGGCGGCCTCTTCGTCCTTGTACAGGAACACCATCTTGATGGTTTCTGTCAGGCCCTCAACCTTTGAGCCGACACCCATCATCTTTATCTTGTCCGGCCTTCCCCAGGACTTGTAGCTGCCTGCCATTTCAGACAGTTCATCCGGCCTCAGTCCTGAAATGATAAGCCTTGTGTCCTGCTTTCCAGAGAACGACTCAAAGGGGAAAATCAGAACAATTGCCGGAAAATCCTCAAGGCTGGCGACAACTTCCTGTACTGCGCTGTAACCCGTGACAGGATCGTCTTCGCCGTCAAGGAGGTATTTTGCATAGTCTGCGACTGATTTGTTTTCAGTTGTTACCTGGATTGCGCCATTGCCTGAAACAAGCTGGTACGGGGGCAATTCCACTGTCTCGCCAGGCATGTATTTTCTTGAATAGGTCTTCAGCTTACCATCTTCTTCAGAAATATAGCCGTTTTTGGAGAGGAAATCTGCCAGACCTTCGGTATTTGTCATTGCCTGAAAGTCGTACTGCGGGCAAATGGCAAACCCCTCCATCTTCATCGGGTCAAGCGACGGCGGGTAGTCCTTCCCGGAAGGCGCTTTTGACAGGACAAGGCCGATCTGCTCTGCAACAACCTTTGGCTGTCTGGAAGTCACCTTTACTGTTTCCCTCATGGTCTTTACGTCAAACGAAAAAATTACCATGTTGTTCTGGGTTTCCTCGGATTTTTGCACAAGGTGTGACGGCACAAGGGAAAAGTTTTTGGCGTGTTGCCCCTGTGCACCGCAGGAGAGAATAAAAACGGCTGACCCAAAAAGTGCTAAAATAATTTTGAACCTGTTTGCCATGTATGATAGTTTTATGTGTAGAGACCCAAAGGTCAATGATGTGCAAACTTTTGCCGGAGGTTTTTATGAAAGCCCTCAGCTTTATTGTGTGCCTTGCTCTTGTGCTCCAGGTGCTTGCCTTGCCGCAAGCCCTTTGCGCCGATATTCCATCACAAGTGACCATCTCTGCGCTTGGCGAGGCGAGAAAAGCAAGGGTGGAGTTTGGCTTTGAATCAGATTCAAACGCCTCCGTATATTTTGATCGCGAAACAAAAGACTACGAAACAATTTTCACCTCAGATGCCGACAGCGCCAAACCGGTTGATGTGAAGAGCCTGGAGATGAAACATGACAGCCTGTACGTCTGGGCAAGAATAACGCTTCATAAACCAGTTGATGGCGATGTTTTCATCTCCATTGCAATGGATGTTGATGACAACCCAAAAACTGGCATGCCAAAAGCAAACGACAGATCATACAACCATGGTGGGGAGGATTTTTTTGCCAGGTATTCGAGGGAGTATGGCGCTGACAAATTCGTTCTGGACAGATGGGTCGGGCCCGATACCATCGAGGCAGGCGGATTGGGGTTCGGGACAGTAAAGGGTGGCACCATCTCTTTTGCCATCCCGAGAAGGGCAATTGGCGAACCATCAAGCCTCGACTTCAAACTTGTTGCGAGAACATTCCAGGACACCAACCCGGACCTTTCGCCTGACCACCTCAAATACACGATGGTCGGTGCAAAAGCCCCCATTGAAGCAAAAACAGAAAAGGCCAAGGGCAAAACCTTTGCATATTTTGATTTTCCGGCGCAGGTTTCGGTGGGCATCCACAGGGTGCATGTCGGGCTCTCCGGAAAGTTTGCCTGCGTGGCAAACTACGTCGAGGCCGAGCAGAAGGTCACACCACCCTGGCAACTACTCGCAAGAAACCCACCAGTCCTCTTCAAGAGAATGTGCATCAAAAACATCTTCCTGATGCAGGACCAGGAGAGGGTGCATTTCAGGATAGATTTCTGGGACGGGCTTTCCGGAATGGGCAACTATGACAAAAAAATCCTTATTTTGGCTGACACCGATCCCAAAACCGGCGGATTTTCAAATGAGAGGTTTTGCAAGGGCAACGAGGACTACATTTTTGAAGTTGCAACAGAATCTGGCAGGCTTGTTTCAAATGTGTGGAATTACAGGGAAGGCTTCGGGGGGTTCAGGAATTCACCACTGACCGATCTTGTCTGCAATACAGAAAGCGGAATGGTCCAGTTTTCTGTGGGATTAAAGAGGATTGGGACACCAAAAAACATATCGTTCCGCGTTGCATGTGGCGGGTGGAAGGCGCCTGAAGGGGACTGGGACATTGCAGGACCCGTTTCCTCAAACCTTGTCCAGTCGGACACTCCGGTTTTTGCAACCATTTTTGAAGACAATGAAGACCCGAGCTTTCCGGTCGACATGAAAACGGTGGAGTGCGCAAACAACCCCTCAAAGGGGAATGTCATCTTCAAGGTCGGATTCTACAAGGACCCGACCACCTCCGGAAACGATGTGCAGGTCTCAATATTCATTAACTCTGACCAGGACGCATCAACCGGGATGCTTCCGGAAAATGGCAGCCCGGGCGGAGAGGATTTCATAGTCAACGTTTACATGAAAGGCGGAAACATCATCTGCAGGCTCCTCTCTGCACAAAACGGCCCGATCTCTGAAGTGGCAGAACTTGAAGGGGCAATATTCGCGGACGGGAAGCTCCTTGTGCCTGTTCCGCTAGAGATAATAGGAAACCCGAAATCACTATCTTTTTATGTTGTCTGCATGTCGTCAGTCAATCCGATGGCACAGGACAAAAGCCCGTTTGACCTGGCGTTTACGATAACGGGTGAAATGGTCGAAAAAACCTGCTCCACAACCGTCAAGGTATCGGTCAAATCGGGTGATTCGGCGGCCACAGTCATGTGGAGCGAGCCATCTGCCCAGGCCAATGGTTTCCTTGTATACAGGGTTGAGGGCAACAACGCACCGAAGCTCCTGACACCAATCCCCCTTCCCGCAAATGCCAGGCAGTTTGAAGACACCGGCCTGACAAATGGCATGTCGTATTCTTACTATGTCAGGGTCACATGCCCTGATGGCTCGCTTGGGCCATCATCAACGCTGGTGACAACGGTCCCCAGAAAACAGGAACAGCCCTATCCAAGAGTTGAAATAGCACCATCATCAATCGATCTTGGTTCCATGCAAAACACAAAAGGCGCATACGCCACATTCAAAGTAAGGAATTCCGGCCCTGGAGATTTCTCTTGTGAAATAAAACCCGAACCTGACTACCTTGTCGTTTCGCCAGACAAGCTGGCGCTCCAGCAGGGAGGATCTGTAGACATCAGGATCGAAGTGACAAAAGACCTGGCAATAGGCCAACATTTCGGCAGGGTCATGGTCAAATCGGCAATCGGGATCTTCTACGTCGAAATCTCGCTGAATGTTCCAGAGGTAGGACCACAATTCAAATTTGTAACCAACCTGATTGCAGAGCCAATGCCTTTTGCAATCAAACTTTCATGGTTACCTCCAACATACAGGGGGGAGGAACTGAAGGGCTACAGGATTGATAGAACCGAGTACTACAGGGGGAAACTCCTGCCGGAGAAAAAAACTTTTGAGTCCCCACCAGGAAAAAACGAATTTCTGGATGCCGATCTTGACCCACAGTCTGTCTATAACTACAAAGTGGTCCCGGTCTGGCCGTCTGGTGATGGAATCCCCAGAATGGCTGAATCTTCGCCTTCTGTCCCGCAAGTAATCATCATGATGAAAGTTGGAGTAAAAACGGCTGTTGTGAATGATGGCGCAGTAGAACTGGATGCAGCACCCTACATCACAAAGGGAAAGACAATGGTGCCTTTCAGGTTTATCGGAGAAAACCTCTTTGCAAAAGTCGACTATGACGACTACACGAAAACAGTCACGTTCAAAAGGGGCAGGACAATAGTCAGGATAAAGATCGGGGAGTCAAAGGCCGAGGTGAATGGAACACTCATGACAATGGACCCGCCGGCAACCATAAAAGATGGCCGAACATTTGTTCCGGTGAGATTTGTTTCCGATGCACTCGGCGCAAAGACGCTCTGGGAGGCCTCTGCCAGACAGGTTGTGATAACGTACCCGTAGGAAAAACAATCAAAATATAGATATTTTATTTATATTTTTGAAAAATGTTTTCCATAAAATGGTGACTGGGAACACCTGCCCAAAAGGAGGAAAATATGTTGGCATGGGGTGAAAAGTTTAAAGTATCATCTTTACTTGTTTTGATAGTCGTCACTGCCTGTTTTCTCTGCTCTGGCGCAAGAGCTTCTTCTATGAATATTCCTCTTGGTGATGAATTTGCAATAGCGCGGAGCCCGTCAGATGAGTATTCGCCATTTATCAATTCAGACTTTACCATTTTCAGTGAAAAAAGTGGCGGAATCACCAGTGCAAAATCATTCAATCTCTCCGATGGATCACTCTCGGCAATATTTGATGATAAGAATGGCGCACCTTCTTTTCCATCCGACGAGCTGTGCTACATCAGCCAGGATTATTGCGTAACTTTGAAAAATTCAAGTTGCTCCTCCGGCTCCAGCTGGATTTCCGCATATAATTTCAAGAGCAAGACCACAACTACCATCTCGGACACCCCAGCAACCAGAGACTGTGTTTCAATTTGGGATAAATATGCCGTATGGACTGAAACAGATGTTTCAAATCCTGGGGTCTATATCGCCGATATTACAAACCCATCAGGCAAAACACGCATATACGATTTTATTAGCAACGATCAGTGGTGCTGGCCCGTGGTTTATGATGGCAAGGTGGCATATGAATCTTTTGATGGCGCAGATTCAGACATAAAGTTGTATGACATAGAAACAAAAACAACCTACAGTATTGGAGATCCTGCGTTTTTTGAGAAAAATCCTGTGATACAAGGTGACTATGTATACTATACCTCCTATCCACTAAGTCTGGACTCTTTTGGAGAAATAAAAGGCCACAGGATTTCGACTGGTGAAACTTTCGATATTTGGAACAATCCTGACAATTGCTTCCTGACTCTTATGTTTAGCCCGGAATCTGAGATTCTTGTCATAAAAGTCTTTAATTTTGACAACAGCAGAGAAAAGTTAATGGGCTTTGAACCGGTAAAATCAACACTTTTTGACATCACCCCATGGTTTCAGGAAGATTGCATCAACATTGTAAGCGAGTGTGGTTTTGGAAGAAAAATTGTCTGGATTGAGAATCGTCGCTCGGAAAGTGAACAATGGTACAAAACGCCTGGTGTAAGACTGGCAATCATTGACAGCGATGACAACCTGAAAACTTTTGACATTACGGGCCAAAATGACAGGGAACCGATCAAAAGATGCTGGGCCAGGATCTACAAAAACAATATCGTCTGGGCAGAAGACAACGGCCTGGACTGGGACATCTATGGGTTCCATATAAAAACCCAAGATTGAGGAGAAAATCTAATTGTTTAATGCAATCAAGCTATTTGACAATTATTTTTCGCTGAACAACCCTGGAGCGCCCGTAAGCATCCGAAACTGAAATCTTCACGGCATATTCGCCTGGTTCGCTGTAGGAGTGTGCAATCTCAACCACTCTTTCGCCATCAAGCGAAAACGATTTTTTTGTCCTGTCGCCAAAATCAATAGATATGTCATAAGGGGCACTGCCACCCGTGACCTGCATTGTCATCCCGATCTCTTCCACAATAGCGATGTTCCCCTTTGAATCTGGTCCTTTCCAGCCAATATCAATATTCAGCTCTCCTCCGCCCTGCTCCTTCTTTGGACAGAAAATACTGGCGCTTGAAAAAACAGCGTGCAATTCATTTGAAGATGCGGAAGCGGTGTTTGTGATGGTTTGCCCTTCGCCTGCCAAGGCGAGTCTGGAAAGTTTGAAGTTGATCACAAAGATCCGTGATTCACCGGGGCCAATATCCCCGACCTCAAATTTCACTGATTTGTTGGAGACTGCACCGGAAGGCCTTGAAGACACAAAAACCAGCTCTCGCGGGAAACTGTCTGTGACCTCGACCCCTGTGAGCTTGCGGGCGCTTGGGTTTGTGACGGTCACCTGGAAAATTGCCAGTCCACCCTCTATGACATTGAATGACTTGGAGGTTTTTCTGATCCTTATTCCGGGCAGTGCAAAAGTCACCTGGTCTTCTATGTTAAAAATATCGGGCGAGGAAATGGAAACGCTGTTTGAGAGAATGGCTCCTTCTTCAGGTTGTTTGTATCCTTCTGACAGCTTGAAGAAGATTTTTGCTGTGAACTTTGAATTTGCCGGCAAAGACAGGTTTTCAATTATGACCTTGTTGCCTTTGAGTGTCCCTTGCGGCGAAGATGACACAAAAACCAGCTCCTTCAGAAAGGAATCGGTGAGTGTTATGCTGCCAACACCGAGCGGGCCGTTGTTTGAAAGCTCTATGTCAAATTCGTATATCTTCTGGCTGTTCTTTGGCAGGATGACCTTTTTCTCTACTGTTACAGGTTTTGCAATCTGGCCACAGAAGCTCTGGATGTCCTTGTAGTCGATTTTTCCGTCAAGGTACAGGTCTGCAAGTGGGTTCCATGATTCAACTGTCGGTCCGGCATTTGGGCCAAAACCTGACTCGCCAAGGTGAGTCCAGAGCTCATCCGCGTCCCTCTGGTCAACCTTTCCATCCATGTTCAGGTCACACATCAATCCTGGTTCTATAAATCTTGCCAGGTGGGAAATTACGAGACGATTTTGCACAGTCCAGTTTGGCGATACAGGGTCGCGGCCGTTGTATGATCCAAAACCGTGGCTGCCGTTGACTATCCTGATAAAAGAACCGTTGTTGCTGTTTGTTTTCAGGGCCCTGGCGAATGATTCGGCCTGTGTGTACGAGACGACATTGTCGTGGTCGCCATGCATGATCATGATTGGCGGGTCATCCGGACTTGCCTGATAAACAGGGGAAGCCTCCTGCGCCTTGTCTGTGCAAACGTTGTATGCACACCCGAGGAAAATTCCGATAACAGTCCTTGAGGTATTGCCCCACGGATTTGTGAGGTCTTCGATGCCGCACTGGTCGACAACAGCATTTGGCCTGCTAGAATAGTTCTCAAGCCCCGGACCCTCCAGCCCGTCGTTATCTCCTGCTGTTCCCATCAGCGAAACCAGGTGTCCGCCAGCCGAACCACCCCAGATGCCAATCCTGTTTGGATCAATGCCCAGTGTGTCCGCATTTGCCCTTAGATACCTGATTGCCAGCTTGCAGTCGTTTATCAGGTTTGGGTGGTGGTTTGTGGACGAGGCAAGCCTGTATTCGATAGAGACAACGGCAAAACCAAGCTGGTATGCGAGCCTGGCCGGCATGGAATAAATTGCGCCAGTCTTGCTCCCGCCAAGCCACCATCCACCATGGACATAAGCAATGACCGGAACTTTTTGGGACGCGCACATGACAGGCTTTGCAAAATCCAGCGTCTGCCATCTGTTTCCCGAGCCGGCATAGTTTAGATTCAGTCTGACATTCAGTGGTGGCAAAGAGGTGTAAAACGAAGGAGGGAGAGGGCCGGGTACTGGCCTGCCACCGATATAATAGGACGCAGCGTCTGTTTTTCTGGGTGCTGGCCCAAACGGCACCAGCACGAGGATTGTTGCCAGAATGATTATCAATATCCTGTTCGATTTCACACCGGGGATTTTATGCAGTTTAATCAAAAAAGCCAAACCCGGAAGAATAATTTCCGGAACACCCTTTGAAATTTTCATACAGCAATAAATCGGTTTAATTTATCAAATACACGGCATCTTTTTATTTTTGTTCGAAATACTCTGGTGCTGTAAGAACATAATGATATTCAAGCTGTTCCTCTTGTGGCTGGGTTGGTTCATCCATCTGCGTGAGAGTAAAACCATTTTTCTCAAACACACGTTGGCTGCGTTTGTTGTAGTCCCCACATATACAGTGCAAAACATCAACATGCTCGTTAGTAAAAGCAAATTCAACCAGCATGTGCACAAACTGTGATCCAATGCCCTGGTTCCAATAATCTTTTTCACCAATAGACATATCGATCCTTCGAACATCAAATGTTTTTGGATACATGGCCAGAATCTCAGGCAAATTCATTTTTTGCAGCCAGCCCTCCCCAATGGGAACACCGTTTGCCTCTATCAAAAAGCAGTACGCGTTCTGCGAAACTCCACCATAGATAGCATGAACCGTCTCTTTGTCATAAGAAAGATTGGTATCTTCACCACCCTCAGTCCAATATAAGACCTCTGGATCTGCACACCATTTGTATAAAAGCGGAAGATGCCCGTCATTTAAAGGTTTTAGGACTATATCATATTTGTCAGTTTTTCCGAAAAGAGTTATGTGATGTGTTTTTATAATATCCAAATTCGCTCACCCCCAAACATTTCAAAGCTAGATTATACCAGTTTTGAAGCACCCTTTCTTTATCATTGAATGAAAATCGTTCCTCTCATATAAATTGTCATTATATGCTAAATGTTTAAGTTTTCTTCTATCCCCCTATATGTGGGGGGATATTCTGAAAGTTGCATTGTTATTTTTTATGTTGTGGCAAACTTTAATACTGCTTCATCCAGCAAAATTCTGCCAGGGCATCTTCAAAAGTGCAGCGATAGAAGCTGATTGGAAGTTAATCATTTTGGACCGAAGCACATTATTTTGGTGTCAGAAATAACGCACACACCCCGCCAGTCAAGCCAGGCAACATGGGCATTCTCTCCAAGGTCTTTCTTGTCTATCCACCATAGAGTTTCCAGTGTGTCGGGGTCAACACCACGAAGCTGGGTGGGAGAATCCTGATATATTAGAGAGCCGTTGATTATGCTAACTTTTGGGATGTGGTTGGGTGTTTCTGGAGCAGGCTTGCCAAGAACTGTTTGGTGGCCACTGAGAGTGTCAAATAAGATATACTCTACTTCTGATGGCGAGTCTTTTGAAAATTCAGAATATAGTGATAACAACAATTTATTCCCAATACGCTCGAGCGAATATGACCAATTATCAAGCTTGTTAGCTAAATTATGATTGATTTTTATGTCCTTTGTCTCCTTCATGGTTGTCAAATCAACACACAAAAGATGGGCATCTACTGTTTGGATCCAGAGGTTGTTGCCGATGCAGGTCATACTTATAACGTTCCTATGTGATAATTTCATATTTCTATTTTGCCCGGTTATTGGGTCTACCAAGTAGATGTACGTTTCAATAAGCTCTTTTTTCAACGAACCTTCCACCCTATAAAAATCAACTGAAACGGCAAGATAATTTTCGGTAGGGCACCATGTCACACTTCCACTAAAATCAGCACTTAATTGCCAGAGTGTTTCACCAGTCTCAGGGTCTAATCTGTAGATGAAAGCTGGCCCTGGCTGACTGGCATGCAATAAAGCGCCTTTAATAGTAAATATATTATGATCCCCAGCAAGAGCCCAGGGGCCATCCCATAAATGCCTATAGTTATCAAGCTCCCAGCAATCCAAAGGCAAAAGGCTCCTATTGTAATCAATTCCATACACTCGCTTGTCATCAGTTACCCCAGAAGGACCATGTTCGCCTTTAATGTTATTAATATTTCCTGTTTTGGGATCTACAATTGCATACCCATTAATATGCCATAATTGTGGATACGCTCTCACATAATATGTTTTTGTATTGTCATTGTTGATTGCCCATTTTACAACAAGTTCGCCCTTACCTTCAAAACCTGGAGCACTGTAAAGTGAAGTTTTCTTCTCATTAGGTTTGGGTTCATATTTTATCTCGAATTCCCAGTATTTGTCTTTAGGTTTGATCTCCTCTGATTTTTTAGGCTCAATTTTTTCTCCATAAGAAGATATGAATGGAATCTTTTCGTATGGGAGTTCTTGAGTGTTGGTTCCTTTCCCATGTTCCTTTTCAGGTTGTGTCTCTCGTGTGGTTTCAGGTTTGGATGCTTCCTTCTGTGGCTGACATCCGCATGAAACCAGCAAGGTTGAGATTACAAGTAATGAGATTATAGATAATGTTCTTCTCATGATTCCTCCTTATGGTAAAAAAGCGAGGGCAAATAATTGAGGATTAAGTTATCATTTTGGCCCAAAGCACATTATTTTGGTGTCAGAAATGATGCACACTCCACGCCAGTCAAGAATATTGATCCTTGGATTTGGTCCGATGTCTTTTTCATCAATCCACCAGATGCTTTCCAATGTGTCTGGATCCACCTCTTTGATTTGGCCATTGGACTGATTAATTAGCGCTCCATTCAAAACCATCCAAGTTGGGCATGGTGGCCAGCAAACTGGCTCGTTTTCAATCTGGTCAAGCATTTTTATTTTTGGAGGATTTGTTTCATATATTAGATAATATTCTGTCTTATAGGTTTTGTAGGATTTGATAGAGAGGAGGAAATGGTTATCAAATGAATCCAGGTCAACTTCGAGTGATTCTGGCTCTCCGAATTCTCGCCCTATCCTTACCTCACTTTTTGTAGAGAAGCTATCAGCATGATATGATATCAAATAACCGTCGGAGTAGAATATCCATATACAATTGTTGCTAGACGCTATCCTCAAAGGTTGCGATTCGTGGGGCAAAACAATTTTTTTGTGATGGCCATCTTCCAGATTGATTTCATATAACTCTCCATTTTCGATGACAGCCCAAAGTTTGTTGTCCTGAATTGTCCAACTTGATATGTTTAATCCTTCTTTTCCTTCAAGCATCCACAATATTTCTCCAGTTTCAGGATTACCACTCATCACCCTGTTTGTCATCAAATCATCATCATTTATGGCTATTAATTTATCGCTGACTATCATCAATGGATTATCTAAATAACCCATCATGCCTTTCCAGTAAATCTCCTGATTGTTTAGATCCCAACAAACTGCTTTACCCACTACTGTTTGGCTATAGCCAAAAACATATTTGCCATCAGTTTGCCCACCGTACAATGTTTCATCTAAGCTGTTTATTCTCCCATTTTCTGGATTTATTATTGCATGCAATTTCTGACCATCAGCTTTTGCCTGGTAGTTTACCAACCAACCTGTTGGCAAATTTATCGTGGGAGAATATCTGGGATTTGATCCTTCCGTTGTTATTTGATGAGACCATCGCATTTCAAGTTTGTTTTTACCAGAAAAGTTTTTTGGCACCCACTGTGCTGAAATTTTCTCATTGATGGTTTTGTTGTTTATAGGAGCCCATTCCGACAATTTTTCTGTGGAAATAAAATTAAAGTACGATTCAGGATTGTACTCTTGGAGAGAGGTTGTTTTTACTTTTTCAGAATTATTATTGATCGATGGTATACTTTCAATCTTATTCAAATTATTGCCACCACAAGCAGACTGGACAATGATTATTGCTAAAACTGTAGCTTTCAAAATGCCATAATAACACAACCTCATTTTCAGCATGGCTTGCACCTCCTTCACGGCAAATCAATATTTGCATCATTCATCAATTCATTCTTCTATTTCGCTGTTAAATCCTGTCTCTTATATATTTCTTCATATATCACGGGGTTGTACATATTGATGCCAGTCCCTCTTTTTGTATTCCAAACTTGACCTGTGTTTCTTACCCATCTACTACCTTCCTGATGGAAATGCGGATCCCTTCCCTTTTCTACAAGATCAAAAATTACATCCTACGCCTATTATAGCAATACTATTTTGGACCGAAGCACATTATTTTATTATCTGTTTTGATAAGTACACCTCGCCAGTCTGTCCACATAGTATAGAATCCACCACTTGATTCTATGTTTTCTTGACCTATCCACCACAATTGCTCGAATGTTATAGGATCTATACCAGTTATTTGTTTCAACCCGGACAGAACAAGTGTGTTATTAGACATGCTCATGTATTCTGATTTCCAGTTTTCTAGTTCTTCAATTTTTTTATTTTTGGCATCCAATACATAATGTTCTAAATTTCCATGAGGCCCATATTCTATAAAAAGTCGATCATTGACTATGGCGAAGTTGATTTGCATGTTTTTATTGGCGAATTTTTTAAACTCACTACTGGTTTGGATAATTGTGAGCTTATCATCTGATTCGTTAATTACTGCGATATCCTTTTCTTGAGTCAGAACAAATAACTCATTGTTGTCAGAGCCAAGCAAGGAATAAATTTGAATCTTATTTATATCATTCATTGGCCAAACTTCCCCACTTTGGGGATCGATTTTATGAAGAGCTTCTATTCTGTAGTCTTTTTCAGGATCCGTGTAAGATGATATGAACACCCATAAATAATTCTTTGTGGGTGTACAATCATCTATCCCGATTTCTTTTCCATTCTCTTTATGTAGCTCCAGTGACCATATAACATTGCCTGTTTCCGGATCTACGCGTTTTATTGAGTTAGGCTTTGAAGTGTAATTGTCGGAATATAAAAGCGAGCCATTGATGATATAATTATCATTCTGACCGCCGGCTACAGGATAGCCATCTCTTACCCATAACTTTTCCAGGCTATCGACAGATACGCAAGTTGATACTGTAAATCCAGAATTGTCATCTTGATATATTCTCTGCCCATCTGTTTTGCCAATTATTCCAAAGACTGGCTTATAGTTGCCATTGTTAGGATCTATGATTCCATGAATGATGCCTTCATCTTTGTCAAATCTATCACGCATCATGATACCCCAGCCATTTGGCAGGCCAATTGCTTTCTCTCTCTTTTCTCCATGGCCTTCATATTTTATAAAATCTTTTGACCATTTTAGAACCAATTGGCCGGTGTCTTCCATTCTTTTGGGTACCCACTGTTCAATCGGCTTCACAGGGCTAGGTTCCATATACTGTTTAAAAACCCACACGCTCCTATTCTCTACAACTGTTGGTGCAATCTCATTAATCAATTCTTCTGGTTTGTTTTTACTACCACAACCAAAAGATGTGGCAAATATGGCTATTACAACAAATATTATATTTGTTGCTATGATGCCTCTCGTTTTAAATAGCTTATCTTGTCTTGTCATTTCGGACCGAAGCACATTATTTTGGTGTCAGAGATAACACACACTCCCCGCCAGTCAAGCCAGGCAACATGGGCATTCTCTCCAAGGTCTTTTTTGTCTATCCACCATAGGGTTTCCAGTGTGTCGGGGTCGACACCACGAAGCTGGGTTTGATCTTCAATTATGAGGGATGAATTAATTACAATTGCATTTATTGAAGACAAATCTTTTTCCATGCTGGTATCAGGATTGAACAAATAAAAACGGTTTTCCCGATTATTTTTAAGTAATATTTTACCTGCAATAGAAGACAATTCCGTAGTTTCTGGTACTTGGTATTTATGGATCTCGTTCATTTTTTCATAGTTCAACTCGATTAAACTGTTACCATTTTCAAGAATAAAGATCCTCTTGCCAAGATTTATTATATCTGTAATTGAGTTATAAGATAATGTTTTTATGGTTTTAGTTTCAATGTTTATCGAGCATAAAGTATTTTTGTTGTCCAAGTTTTTTGCGCTTAGGGCAACAAAAAGTATCGAATTATCCAATATTGATTGAGTCGCTTGATATTCTGTGCTAGACTCTAATCCCCATAATACCTCACCATTCGCTTGATCCAACATATAGATATAGCACTTATCTGTTGAATACACACTGATTAATTGATTACCTTTTAGATAAGACCAATTGTACAGACCAGATGGACGACTTAAATTGCTCCAAACAATTTCCCTGCTCTTCAAATCCCAGCATTGTATTGGGTTTGTACCCTGAAAATATTGACTACCAAACACCAATACCCCATCTGTGGGGCCAATTGGTAGATCAGCATATTTCATAAGTTTGCCATCGGATGGCAAAATCATCCCTTTTAACAATGATCCAGACAAAACATAATTTGAATCTATCAGCCAACCTTCGGGCAATGACTTGATCGAAAAATTAGTGTAAGAACCCTCCCGGCCGATAATATATTCCCAATATTTTGTTAGTTCTTCTTTTTTTGATTTGAACGGACTGGAGATCCATTCAGAACCTGCTGTATCATTGATCTTCTTGTATACCATTGGTTTTGGTATGTTTGATAAAATTACTTCAGTGAGCATGTTATTTTTGGTTTTGTCTTCATAGTTGTTGCATGCCATTTGAGGTAAAATTACAAACAAGATTAAAATAATTGTAATTACTTTCTTCATGGCAACCTCACAAGTGTTTTAGTACCTTCAACCTTACTCCACCAATACGGATTTATACCTTCTCGCAATAGAGACCAAACCGCATTTGTATGCGGTCTCCAACCACCGCCTTTCAAGCCAGCAATATCCTTATTATTTATATCAAAACCAACAGCACCATAACCATCAATTGTTGATTTAACCCTTATTTCATCCCATAATGCAGGTTTATATGTGCCATTTGGCAATGCCCTTTCGGAAAGCCATGTATCCAATCTCTTATATTCAAAACTCCCTTTAGGTACTCTATTACACACAGCATTAGGATCATTTGGATCATAATGCTGCTTACCACTAAGGCCCATAACCCATACCGCAATTCCAGCAAAGAACCCGGCATTCTCCGAAGTATCTCCTGTACCGATTCTATTACCATATTTACTGCTAAAACCTCTAGGTAAATAGCCCAACTCCTCTGCAACACTTAATGTTCCTTGCGTTACTTGCAAAATTCCTTGAGTAGAATGATCATCAAGTCCTACATGAGTTTCCAAATAAGCCTGAGCCTTAATTAAATTTGCAAAATCCACAAGATTGTCCCAGTTCAACCCTAATTTTGCTTTATCATTCCAGTAACAAGTCCAAAAGGCGATCTTAAAATCGAATTTATTATAATCATAGCCATTAGGACCTTCTTTGTATTGCTGTAATTCCTTTATCAAACTATTAGCTTGATTCCACAAGTTAACAAATTGTTTTTTCGAAGCAAATTCTATCCCATTCTCTTCACACCAGTCCCAGAGCTCCTGCTGTTCTTTTGTCAGTTGGGGTTCTGGTGGTGTTCCATCAGGCCCTGGGTTTGGATCATCACCTGGTCCAAAGTTGTCAGTATCATTGCTCCCTCTCAAGTTACTGCGTCCACCACAGGAGGGTGAGAAGCCAGAGGGGTCCTTGTAGCCTATGGGGTTGTTGTAGCAGTGGATGTAGAGGTTCTGGGACATGGTGTTTGTGAGTGAGCCATGGTTGAAGTCTCTTGATATGAACCTCATGGTCTTTGGGTTGTAGTGTCTTGCTCCCATTCCATACATTGCAAACTCACTGTCATGGAATGTTGCATATGCTCCCTGGTAGAGGAAGGGATTGGGGAGGTTGTTTGGGTTTGTGATGGTGGGGTTGCCCCATATGTCATACTTGTAGCTTGCTGCTTCATTGCCATACCTGTCCAGTAGTGCCACTACATCACCCCTTATGTTGGTGATGTAGTAGTATGTGTTGTTCTGGTATGTCATGGTGAGGATGTCACCCTGTGCCCTGAATGTAAAGTATGCGGGGTCTCCTCCCTCTTTCTCTATCTTGACTGGTATGTCACCATCCCAGTGGTATTTCCAGGTGGTGGTGTCTTCACCCACCTTGAGCACCTTCTTTGCCCTCTGGCCTGTTGCATAGTATGTAAATTCTATGGTGTCACCGTTTGGCTTTGTTACCTTTGTCACCTGGCCTTCATCGTTGTATGTGAGGTATGTCCATACCTTCTGTATTCATTATTTTCTTATTATTCACTCATTATTTTGGACCAAATAAAGTCAGTTTGTCTTTAGACAACACCAAAATCCCATTTTTATCTATGTAAATTGGAAATGGGTAAGCCAAATTTTTGCAATCAACATAATATTTGATTTTTAAGCTTTCCGGATCTACCAGTTTTATAGATTCATCGGTAACGTAAAATAAACGTTCATTGACAATCCTGTATTTGGAAGCATCGAGCTCAGCATAATCAAAGTTTCCTGGATCAAACAGATAGAAGGAATTGAGTTTGTCATCCCAAGACCATATCCGAACTGCAATCTTTTTGTCTACCTTTTCAAGGGTCTTCGATAATTTATCATTTGAAACCAATTCTGGAGCAATTTGTTTTGAATTTATCTCTAGAAGATTATTTTCATCTATCGATATGATCTTGTTGTTATTGGTTAAGCAATAGATTCTACCAGCAATAATAGCAATATCAGCTATATTACTACTGGCAGAAACAACTTCTTTCGTTTGACCATCTTTTGGATCAATCCTATACAACCTCCAGGTACCGTCAACAAGTTTTACTTGTATAAATACATATCTGTCTGATGAACCACTCAAATGCCACAATCCCATTGATAGGAAATCAGAATTTGGCTCCAGTGTCCAGAGAGAATTCCCCGTTGAAGCATCAAGTCTGCTGATATCGCCTCTCGCACCACAGTGCAGAAGCGCACCATTACATATAACAAAGGCTTTACCCGTATAATTACAGCATTTATCCCACATTTCTTTCCGATCTTTTAGGCGCCAGCAAATTGATACCACTGGATTGTGTCCATACGAATCACCAAAAACATATTCCCCATCGGTCGGACCGGTATGTAAACCTTCGGTATCTTCGATAATCCCCCCAGTTTTTGGATCCAACAACCCTTCGAAGGGTTTGTTGGTGTTTTGAATATAACAACTGCTGGAAACAACAATATTATTCGGTGCTGTCGAAAATGTCCAAGAACCAGAATCTTCTCCAGATCTGGAAAATTCTTTTGACCATTTCTCAACTAAAACTCCTTCGCTTTTCAATCCGCCATCAGACCATTGGACCACATTTTTCTGGATTTCACTGTTTTTATTATAATTGATCAGCTTCCATGGGGATTCGTTTAGATTGATAGATCGTTTCACATTCTCTGTTTTACCCTGGATTTCAGTTTCGTTTTTTGTGCTTGTGCATGACGATAGACTAAAACAGCACAATATAAGGACAAAGCCCATTAGAAATGGGATTATTATTTTTCTCATTCTTGGTCCTCCTTGCTCCAGCTAATGACGAATCATTTTGGCCCGAAGCACATTATTTTGGTGTCAGAAATGACACACACTCCTCGCCAGTCAAGCCAGGCAACATGGGCATTCTCTCCAAGGTCTTTCTTGTCTATCCACCATAGGGTTTGCAGTGTTTCAGGGTCAACACCACGAAGTTGGGTTTGATCTTCAATGATGAGGGATGAGTTGATTGCACTCACCAATGTTTCAGAAGGAAGATTAAAAACTTGAGTTTTTTTAAATGTTTGTTTTATCTGATCGAATGATACAATCTCATATTGGCTTGATTTATCGCTTCTGCTCATAGCAAAAAGATATTTATTAAATAGAACGTTTGATGATTCATCTACGTTAAAATCTGGGATTGTTAGCTCAGATTGCTCCATTTTTATAGTATCCAGGAGAATTAAGCTTCCACTTCTCGTCAATAGAAATATTTTGTGTCCTATAGTTCCCAAAAGTTTATCAACAATACTAATCAGATTTATGCTTGTTTTTGAACCATCTTTCGAATTAACTCGCAAAAGTTCTGTGCCATTCAACGGTAATACCCAAATACTCTCATTGAGTGAAAGCCAGTCAATTTTTTCATTTGTTAACTTAGTGCTCCATAATATATCTCCCGTCGCAGGAACAAGCCCTGAGAAAATTTTTAATTCATCACTAGGGTTTTCGTGAATGTAGATAAGGCTATCCCCAACAATCGTAAACTTGTTTGCAAACCCATCAACAACATAATTGCTCCAAATAATTTTATTGCTTGAAAGATCCCAACAAGATCCAGTGCCACCCAACATAAACGAGTTACTAGCATAGACATGGATACTATCTGTAGTTCCTAAACAAGCAAGATCCATATGAAACTCTTTATCGCCAGGGGTAAATATATTTGGGAGTGGTTTTATTTCGCCGTTTTCCGGAGTTATACTTATTCTTCTTCCTATGATTGGTTTTTGTTGGATGCTTTCAGTCGCAATAATATCTTCTATTAACCAGCTATTGGGTGTTGCCATTATTTTTGAATACTCATAATTTTTGGGAGTGTCGATTTCCCATCTCTGTGTAAGTTCTCCCTCTGATGAAAATGGTTCTGAGCACCACTCAGCGAATAGTTTTGTTTCTATTTTTGTAGTTGTTTGACAACTTGCCATACTAAAAAACATTAGCAGCAACATTAAATTGACAAATAGTTTATTCATTCTCCCTCCTTAAGGTAACAATGAATGTCTTTCATGATCAACACCAATATAACTTCCCTTTGTGGCCAATTCGTGCACTGCATTCCCATAAGGGTTTCTACTCGTCCAATACTTATTCCACTTTTGTTCCCATGTGTCTTTTTCTCCAGGTAATTGTTTGAAATCCCTTTTTATTTTCTCAATATCAGTGACCCATTGTCCATTTTCTATTTTTGCATAACCTAGCGATCTTGACGTAAAAAGATTACATTGTCCATAGCTCATTGCAATTCTAGCATAATTGCTTGGTTGAAATATTGCAGTCCTCTGCCCTTGCGTTAGCTTCATAAAACCATCAAAAGTATTTTGACCTGCTATGTTCCCACCTGCAGTGGTAAGATAATAGGCTATCCCCTCATACAATCCTGCTTCAATTTTCTCAAGAAATTTGTTCATGTTCACAATGGCACCCTTATTATTACTAAAATTACCTCTATCTGAGAGGAATTTGAAATCCTTTGATACCCAGCCATTCGCTCTAGCTAAATCGGTTGATACTCCCATTGGTCCTTCGTTTTCAATATCTGTATTTGTGCCACATGTTGACTCAAAATATGTGATTGCTTTTATTTCATTGGCAAAACCAATAAAATCATTGCCAGAAAGTCCAAGTTTTGCTTTATCATTCCAATATTGTGCCCAGAAAGCTATTGATGTATCGTACTCATCCAGACCATCGCCATATTTGCGCATCTTTGATGCATTATCAACAGCATTGCTCCATAGCTTACAAAATTCATCCCAGTTTGCTGCTGTATCAGTTTTTTTCTCAGCCTCTAACCAGATTTGATATGCTGCACTTCTTTGTGCAGGATATTCATTTGTAAATGCTCCATCCGGAACTGGGTTTGGATCATCACCTGGTCCAAAGTTGTCAGTATCATTGCTCCCTCTCAAGTTACTGCGTCCACCACAGGAGGGTGAGAAGCC
>Ga0116156_10001841_pt1 | contig 19886 bp, 10 predicted proteins | sample AD_UKC045_MetaG_FD_89891 | JGI IMG/M metagenome (GOLD analysis project Ga0116156, IMG submission 89891) | Active sludge microbial communities of municipal wastewater-treating anaerobic digesters from USA - AD_UKC045_MetaG | ecosystem: Engineered > Bioreactor > Anaerobic > Digestate | place: USA... | reverse complement strand
TAGCGGGGTGCTCGCCAGCAAGAACCGCCTCCGTTTCACCCGGTACGGCCAATGTATCAGAAAAACAGTAAACGATGTCCTGGCACTAAATTCAGTAAACGATGTCTTGGCATTTAAGACCTAGGTCCTTTAATTCAAGCCATGGGTGGAGGGACGATTCTGGATATTGGGAGCGGAAGCGGGTTTCCGGCAATACCGTTGGCGATACTGTTCTCTGAGGGGAAGGGTGGAAATGAGATTGCTTCGCCGCACCCAGGGAGTGCTCCCCACAATAATACTACTGGGGAGGGCGAGGCTCCTGCCGAGCCGTCAAACAAGATATCCAAAGATCTTGATCTTGCGGCTCGGCAGGAGCCTCGCCCTCCCGCACCCACTACAAATGAAATTCCGAAATCCCCGGTACGGTTTATTTTGGTGGAGCGGTCAGAGAAAAAGGCGGGTTTTTTGCGGCAGGTAGTGGGTGATTTTGGGTTGGCGGCGGTGAATGTAGTGTTGGGGGAGTTTCCGCACGTGGTGAAGGACCAAAAGGTGGATTTCATTACGGCGCGGGCCGTGGAGCGCCCGGAAAAGGTCTTAAAGGGGGTTATGCCTTTTGTAACCACAGGGGCAGTGTACATATGTCAATCAGGCGACCCCAGCCGGTGGTTGCGTGGAATGTTCCACGTGGAACCTATAGTGGATGGCTGGAGCGAGGCTGGATTCCGGCGGGGAAGTCTGTATTGCGTACGTCAAAAAACGGGGGAATGAGCACGTTCCACGTGGAACACAAGGGCTATGGCACACCTTAAAATTACCGCAATAGCTTGTTTTTAAACGCTTCTTTAATTTTATAGGACGTATAAGACCTTTGCCTATAGAACCGCATTACCTGGATTTTGCAACCTGGTTTGACGGGCACTATCCTTTGAGCCCGGTAAGGGTGATGCCTTGGATGAATTGGCGCTGGGCGGCGAAGAAGAGAACGATGACGGGGACGGTCATAAGGACGGACGCCGCCATCATGAGTTCATGGCGTGCCATAAGGATAAACATGGCATGTAGGGAGAATAAGCCCAGACTAAGGGGGTAAAGTTCCTGTTTGGTAATGAATACAAGGGGTCCCATGAAGTCATTCCAGACATTCATGAAGGTGAAGATGGCAATGGTGGCCAGGGCGGGCTTGATGAGTGGGAGAATGATACGGTAGTAAATCCCCCAATAACTGCACCCGTCTATCTTGGCGCTGTCTTCGAGGTCGGTTGGAATGCTCCGCATGAACTGGCGCAGCAGGAAGATGAAAAACGCGCTGCCGAAAAAGGCGGGCACCCACAGCGGTTTCAACGTGTTATACCAGCCGAGTTGCTTGAAAATAAGAAAGACCGGCACCAAGGTAACTTGCGGCGGGATCATCAATGTTGCAAGGAGGATCACAAAGCAAAATTCACGTCCAGGCCAGCGCAGGCGCGCAAATGCGAAGGCCACCATGCTCGCGCCGAGGATTTGTCCAAGAATATTCAGTCCCACCAGCCAAAAACTATTTTTAATGTACCGCCATACCGGCACCATCCGCATGACTTCGCGATAGTTGAACCACGCCTTTCCAAGCGTGGTTTTCCAATAGGGCGTTCGCCGGCACTCAATCGTAATGCGCACCTTTCCGGGCTCGTTAAAATCAGACGCACCCGCCTCTTTCAGAATGAGCCATGTCTTCATCATTACGCCCCGATCATCCTCGCTGGCGAATTGCCAAGTGGATTCCTGCCATCGATTATTGCTGAGATAGGCAGGTTCGATGGCTTGAAACCGTTTCCCCCCGGCCTCGATGGCCGCCCAAAGCGTGTACCAGGAGCGGTCCGCATGATTGCTGAGCCGGAACCGCTTAAGATTGCTGAACGGCATGGTGAGGGGCAGCACCGTCTGAACTGCAAATCGATCCTTGGTGAAAAAGTTATAGTGGAGTTCCTGTCCCGCCCGTTTGAATCCCTTGTCCCGAGGGACTATCGTTACTTGCCCGGAAATTACTTTCCATTCGATATTGATTGGCGGCGGGGACTGCTCCATTGACATATCCGTGCCAAAGAAACTGATATCGCCCATAGCCAGCCGCCTATATGCCTGATCAAACACCTCCTTTACAAGATCATTCGTGATATTCTCGGCAAACCACTCCGCACATTCCGTTTCAGGTTTCGAGAACAGGCCATCCGGGGCACGGCGTAGCAACCGCACAAATATCCCTTCGGCCAGATCCGGGTGCCCAAGGTGAATAATATAGAAAGCCGGAAATTGCATCTGTATCGACCGCAATTGGGCGGTGATCGCCTTCTTGATTACCGGCGCCAGCCGTTCCCAATCTTCCGGGGCCACTTTATACGGGCGCTCCGCACGTTCATTTTCACGCAACGCGATATAGGGCGATTGCAGCACCTTGTCCGGTCCGGGCACTTTCCATCTGGGCGGGAAAAGTTCGTCCGCAGTTTTAGCGCTGGTACCGATGAGCCACAAAAATGGCGCCGCAAACAGGAGAGAGCCTGCCACCAGGGCAATATGCAAGACCACCCCGCGCAACTTCCTCTTTATGCGGCCTTTTTTCGTCATGTTTTATCCAAAAAACTCCACATTACCTTTGTTTTGCCGTTTTTGCTTCAAAATGCTGCAACCGTTTATTTCTCCGATTCGTAATAGACCCAGCGCTTCGCCAGCCAAAGCTGGATCAGCGTGAGGGCCAGGATAATAAAAAATAACACCCATGCCAGCGCGGAGGCATAGCCCATGCGCATATAGCGGAAGGCGTAGGTGAACAGATTAAACGCATAGAACCATGTGGACTCGCGTGGGCCGCCCCGGGTCATAATGTACGCTTGAGTAAAAATCTGAAACGTCCCAATCAGGCCCATCACCATATTAAAAAGAATATAGGGACTGAGCATCGGCAACGTGATATTGAAAAACATCCGGAAGCGTCCGGCGCCGTCAATTTTCGCGGCTTCATAGAGATGTTGCGGGATGCCTTTAAGGCCTGCCAGCCAAATAATCATACCCGCCCCTGAACTCCATAATCCCATGAGAATCAAGGCCGGCTTCGACCACCATTCATCCTGAAGCCAAGCCGGGCCTGCAATGCCGAATTGCGCCAAAATCGCATTCAATATGCCTTCTTGCGGATTAAACATCCAAATCCATAGCAACGACGCGGCCACCGCCGGCATGATGGCCGGGAGATAGAAAAACGTGCGGTACACCGCCATCCCGCGCACCTCGTAATTCAGCAAGAGGGCGATGCCCAGGCTGAGCGCCATGCCCAGTGGGATGCCTATGGCCATATACACCGTATTCCACAACGACTTCCAAAACAGTTGGTCTTTCGTGAACATCTCGACATAATTGGATGCACCCAAAAAATGCGCGGGGGACATCGCGTCGTACTCACAAAAGCTCATGAAAAGCGAGAACACCAAGGGGCCGCCCCCGAACACCAGAAATCCGATAAACCATGGGGAAGCAAAGAAATAACCTGCATAAAACTCCCGCCGGAAATACCCTTTCGCCGTCACGGATCGGTTAAAATACCAGTACAAAATTATTACGGTAATAATAATTATTCCGATATAGGTCAGTACGATGGGTGTCCAGGAAATCTCTGGATAAATAGTGGGCCGGTAGAGCCGGTCCAAGGCCGCCTGAACCACCAGCGTACTTTGGTCCAAGGCCGCTTGAGAGTTTTTCGTTAAATCATTGGGATAAAAAGACTTATAATATCCCCCTTCCATAGCGCGGACCTGTTCGTTCCATAAAACTTGGCCTACCGGGGTTACAGGCCGGTATTTGGAGACCGGCAGAATGTCCACGAAAGAGCGCATGGCGTTTTTGTAGGTATCTTCCGCCGATGTGTCGCTATAGAGGTAATGTTCCATGGACCACTCGGTGATATCTTTCCGGCTGCTCATTCGGGGGATAAACACACCGCCGGTGGCGCGCCAGGTTTGTGCCAGCATATCATTGCCAATCTTATACGCGCGCTGGGAAAGCAGATATTTTATAAACATCCAGGCTTCTTCGGGATGGCGCGCGCCACTTGGGATGACATAGGCAAAGCCGCCGCACCATCCGAATCTGGGTTTTCCTTCCGGTGCGGGTGCGGCCACCACCCCAAAGCGCAATTCCCGGCGTGTTTGCGAGATGGAGGGCAGAAACCAGTCGCCGTCGATGCGCATGGCGATTTTTCCGGAAATAAAGGGGTCCAGGTCGCCTGTTTGTAAGGCGCTCTGAAACGCGAGCACATTTCGCGCCCCGCCCATCATGTCGTACAACTCGGTCATATACGCGAGCGCTTCAACGTTTTCCCTGCAATTCATCGTGCACGTACGCCCATCCGGACTGATGAACGTGCCCCCGTTCAGCCATCCGAAAATATAAAACCACGAATTGCCGAAATTGGGGATAAATCCCACCTGTTTCAGTTTGCCGTTCGCATCATATTCCGTCATGATTTCCGCCGCTTTTTTAAGCTGCTCCCACGTCTGCGGCGGTCCCGCCTTTTTTGGGTTTTTCGGATCGACACATCCTGCTGCGATCAATTTATCCGAATATCGTTCCAAAATATCGAGATTGTAATAGAGTGCCCGGTTATCCGTATCCGAAGGCATTCCATAAAGCTTGCCCTCATAGACGGATTCCTGCCAGCACGGCTCAAAAAACATTTCGGGCCGGAGGGTGTAGGGATCATCGGGCCTCTCGCGGATATCACGGTCTAAAAATTCCTGAAGCGAACGAAACGCGCCCCGCGCCGCCCATTCACTCACCGCAAAGCGATCAAACCACACGACATCCGGCGGATCCCCGCCGGCCACCGCGCATAACAGCCTCTGCACGTCCTGCGTGCGATCAATACACGCGCTTTGCCCTAGAATCACCTTGATCGGTGGGTTGCCATCGGACCCATTATGCAGATTTTCAAAATCCTTGATTTGATCGGCCGCCAGCAGGTCATTCTCATTCCCCCAATAATACAGTGTAACCGGCTCCGCGGCGGAACATACCACGCCCGCCGCGATCATCATCAGCCACAGTATTCGCCCAGCCGTACGCGCCACAAGGCCTCTCCTGAAATGAGGAATCATTATGAAATGAAAGCATAGGCGCAAGGAAGGTGTCAAACAAACATCGGCCTCATTATACCCTTTAAGCAATCAGCCATGCATTATCTTGATTTAGGAGCTTCTGACTGTCTTCGGCCACTGGGTGGTTTAGGCGTACCAGCATATAATACATTTTTATGTTTGTATTCTTTTTATTGTTTTGTATTTAAATTTTTTCATCCCGGGACCGAATATTCGGTATCTTAACAAAGAATTTCGAAATCGTCGAATTGCGATCCTACACAGACACAGAATCCAAGAAACTTCTTGTAACCTATCGCGTCTTTACACTCTGCACGTCACCCCAACGGTCCACTTACGGACCACAATATGTTTTCTTCGGTGATACGAACACTGAGTTTCAGACAGGTGAAGTGATATCATCTCGATGAAAGAGTGAATGGACCCAAGAGGCTAAAACATATGCCGACAGGAAAAGAAAACGATCCGTCGCGGCAACTTCAGTATGCAACGGAAAAAAACCGCCTGTTACGTGAGGAAAATGATCGCCTCAAAGCGCTGGTCATCTCCTTTTCTCTCCATCCGGCATCCGCAATGACAAAACCCAAAAAGGGAAATACCGTCCAAGCAAACATCTGTCCAAGGGCTTGCAAGAAGCACTAGCGGGCAGGCACCGAACGGCCCGCGCGGAAGCCTTTATCAACGTGCCGGTACGAGGGATTCTCACTGTGCCGGGACGCAGAACGGCACTGCCACGGGCCACTGAACCATGCCCCGCCGCGTACCACGCGCGAGGAGTCGGAGTCCGGACCCATGGGATCGATAACTGCGTGCGCCGGGTAGTCGCCGTACCAATCCTGACACCACTCGTAAACGTTTCCGACCATATCGTAGAGTCCGAAGCGATTCGGCTTGAAACTACCCACTGACGCGACAAACAGGTATCCATCATCCCAGTTAAACCCTTTCCAAAGGGAATACGTCCGCCTCAATGTCTGATCCAACGCATTGCAGCATCCTACGCCCTGATCCGGATCGTCACCCCATGGATATGCCGAACTCGATCCACCCCGGCACGCGTACTCCCATTCCGCTTCCGTCGGCAGATGGAAACCGCTTCCCGCTTTCTCGTTTAGCCATTCGATGAACGTCTGGGCATCGTTCCAACTGACCAGCACCACCGGCTGATTCCCCTCGATAGCCCAGCCCGGGTTCCGCCAACTCACGCCACGCTGTGTTTCCCAATTCCCCGAGGAGTCCACCGCAAAACCCGTGCCCTCGCGTTCGGCGTCCGTCTGATAGCCCGTCGAATCCGCAAAGACACCGAACTGTGCGTTCGTGACTTCGTATTTCCCCAGCCAAAAGCCCTGCGTCAGTGTCACGTTATGCTTTACCTCGTCATCATAACGGCCCGGATCGCTTGAGGGACTCCCCATCGTGAATGTGCCCGGCTCGATCCATACCATATCAAGTGTCACACCGTCGCCTAAATCCACGGTGCAGTCCTTCCCCGCCTGCGCCGTGCCGCCTCCCGCCGCATCCTTTGGCCCCTCTTGCTTCATGGAATCAGGAATCTCGAATCTCACCCCGTTGACGAAACACACGATGCGCTTCTCCCCCGCCTGCGCCGTGCTGCTTCCCACCACATCCTTTGGTGCCTCCTGCTTCACGGAATCAACCATAGTCTGAAACGCCCTGCTGAGTTTGTACCCCCGCCGCCATTCCGTTGACCCCAGCCACAGAGGAAAGAACCGCCTTCGAGAACCTGCGCTAATTACCGTCGTCGTTTCATCCTTCATCTGCAATCGGACCCCCGAGACTATTGTTGGGTCAACAAGACCACAGTAAAGGATTCCGACTAAGCATCCACGAAACCGAACTTCTTCAATATCCGCCCATCGGTACGCTGCTACGCGTCCATGGGACACTGTGCGAACAGTGACTACTGTAACGGCTGCTCCAGATTCAATTCCTCCTAGGGACGTTTTAGTATCTGTAGTCTTGATAACCGTCAATCCGTTCTCATCCGCTCCGAGCCGCGACTTGTCGCCGAACCATCCAGAGGCGGCGTAATGTCTTTTGATCGCAGAATCGATCATCTTGTAGCCCCGCTCGCCTTGAAAGCTGGGATCGGCTGTCACCCGATATGAGACACAACCAGAACCTATGATCATCACGCAAAAGATCCCCCCTATCTGTACCGGAAATAGTATTCTCTTCACCTTTCTCCTCCTTCCTTGACCTTGCCGGGTTCGTTCCGCAGAACCACGAAGCAAGATATGACCACGCGCGCCCGGTCGTCATCACATTATTTATGCTGGTCTCAACAAATGAACCTTGAATTGCTTCAATACTTTGTTGACCACCACTGTGAACGTATGCCCTACCAAGGGTGATGAAAGACTACCCCACTACATAGAATCCTGAAGCTTTCCGCTTCGCCGCTACCGACATGTGTTATGTTACTTTAAGATCTTGTTATTGTCAAGGTCATGGAAGTTCATCCGTAAAGAGTACGTGTGTACGGAGTTCAAGCTTTAGCCTGTCTCGGTCTCTTGAAGACAAGTTAAAGTTTGAACTTCACCTGTGCTGCGGCTTGAGCCTGTGTGTTAAATCAAATTGATCAAGGAAGTCTTTTCCCTCAAAATCAACCTACTCCCTATTCCGAAATGCACTCGGCGGTGGCAATCTATGCGATGCAAGTAATTTGTAGTTAATCATGTCATAGAGGAGGAGTTCTCCGAGTCCGATGACGGTGTTTTCGAGGACGACTGAGGCATCGCGGCACACGTTCTCGCCAAGTGGGAAAGAGGGCGGACATTTAGCGACATCCGTTCGATTGATTCGTTGTCCGGCTATGCCCGTGCAGGCTTGTGTCAGCCACTACGGTCCTCTGACGGTCCAACGCCTGGATGTGACGCGGAGCGGGTTCGCGATGTTGGGAGGTGAAAGGGGCAGACTGTTCCGCCCTGCTGGGTCGGTGGCCGTGAGTGCCGGTGTGGCCTGCTACTCGATGGAAGAGATCGAATTGCGCAGGGATGCTTGACGGGGGGCATTGGTGAAAAGTGCAGAGTAATGGCGGAGCGGCAGGGATTCGAACCCTGGGTACCGCAAGCGGTAAAACGGCTTTCCCTGCCGTTGGCTACAGGGAGAGCAAGGCAGAGGATAAGAGATGGTTCCGTCCTATAAGGACTACCCACGGTTTGTGAGAACCAAGGTTCAGGATATAATACTGTAGAAGTGCAGTATAGTCGATATCTTTACAGGCCCAAACTGGACGTGGATTCGGATACTGATATCTTTGTCTAACCAGTGCCATTAATTTGGTTTAAGAATTGATCACGCCATTTTTTGCCGCTATGCTGTAGGCGGATAAGGAGGATTGCGCCATGGCGTTTGTGGTATGCGAACCGTGTATCAAGTGCAAGTATACGGATTGCGTGGATGTGTGTCCGGTGGCGTGTTTTCATGAAGGGGAAACCATGCTGGCGATTGATCCGGACGAATGCATCGACTGCGGGGTGTGCGTGGATGAATGCCCGGTCTCCGCGATCTATCCGGGGGATGAGGTGCCGGAGAAATGGCAGGCATACATTGCATTGAATGCGCAATATGCCAAGGAATGGCCAGTAGTGGAAGAAGGCCATGATCCGCTGCCGACGGCGGAGGAATTTAAGAACATCGCGGAGAAGCGCGCGCATTTCAGTCCGAATCCGCCGGCTAACGGCTAAAAGATGCAACGGGCGGGGATTTCTTCGTACTATTAAGCCAATAACAACTGGATAGTGAGGATTGTTGAAATGATGATGCGACTCTTTTTGGCAGTGGGCATGGCGTGTTTGGTGTCCTGCGCCGCAATAGCCCAGGGCGATTTACTCTTTCCAAACAGCGATTTTGAGATGGGCGACTTGACGAATTGGCGCGCGGAAGGCGAGGGTTTCAATTCGCAGCCCACCCTCGGTGACAATGTGGCGGTGCGGCGCAAGGGCTGGTGTGCGCTGCCGCAGGGAAAATATTGGATCGGCACCTTCGAGAATTATTCCGGCAAGCCCGGCCAGAAGCCAGGCGCCATTCAAGGCGACAAAATGGACGGCGCCATCATTTCCACGGCTTTCATCATTTCAAAACCCTACATCACTTTTTTAATCGGCGGGTGGAACGTCAAGGACTGCAACGTGCAACTCATCGTGGAGGGAACCATTGTGTTGACCGAGCAGGGCGTATCCGGCGAGATCATGCGGCGTGTGTATTGGGACGTATCCAAGTACCTGAATCAAAAAGCCATGATTTACATCGTGGACCATGTAAAGGAAGGCTATGGCCATATCAACGTTGATGACTTCCGCTTTGCGGAGGCGGTTCCTGATATGCTTCTCTTCCCAAACAGCGATTTTGAAATGGGCGATTTGAGCAATTGGACCGCCGAAGGCGATGCCATGGCCGGTCAACCCATTAAAGGGGACAATGTGATCGTGCGCACCAAAACGAAAATTACCGCAAACGTCCAGGGAGAGTATTGGATTGGCACCTGCGAAAAGTATCAGGGAAAACCGGGTGAAACCCCCGGTACACGGCTCGGCGAAGAAGCTAAAGGCACGTTGCGCTCCATCTTATTCACCATCCACGGCAAAGTGCTCCAATTTCAGTTGGGCGGCGGGAAAACAGATGGCGTGGGGGTGAAATTATTGATCAATGGCGACGTTGAACGCATCACCCACAGCCGGGATAAAGAAACCATGAAAACCATCCTGTGGGACACTTCGGAATTCCTCGGAAAGGTGGCTGAACTGGAGATTTATGACCAGAGTGATAAAGTCTGGGGGCATATTAACGCCGATGACTTCCGATGGGCCCGAATTGAGTAATCCGCAAAAACAAATCCCTCAAGATACAACGGATAGGCCTCTTTAGACTTGCAGTACATCTCAAAATCACCCTCCCTATTCCCTCGTATTTGTCATATCGCTGCCGCAACCATTACCGTTAATGGATCAATTCGATGGTGTAATTGAAAGGTCATTTGTCTCAACTCTTAAGAATAATTCAACCCGTATTTCGTCAAATTTTAATCCAAATCCATACAATCCCTGGACTATATATCCATTTGTCAATTCATTGAATGAAAACGTCTCAAAAATAGGTTGAAATTGGATGGCCCTTTCTGCTATTTATAGTAACAAATGCTCCTAACGTATCCTAATTGGACAAACTAACGAATTTTACCTGGGAAAGGGCCAAATATGGGTGACTTGCCACTCTATTTACGGATCAAACAGGATCTTAAGACAGCCATAGATCGCGGCGAATTCCCAGAAGGCTCCCGCGTCCCGTCAGAATTTGAATTGGCCAAGCAATACAATGTGAGCCGGAATCCCACGCGTCAGGCCTTGCGGGAATTGGAACTGGAAGGGTATTTGTCCCGGTCACGGCGCCGGGGTTCCTTCGTTACCCCGGCATCCTACCGGACCCGGCGCCTGAGCGTGGTGCAGGGGCGGGTCGTAGCGATAATCTGTCCTCATGGCAAGAGCGCCCACGTGCGTGGAATCGTAGAATCATTTGTACATCGTATGGGCGAACGCGGTTCGCATGTGATGGTGTATTTCATGGAATGCACGGATCGCACCCAAAGTGAAATGCTCGAGGAAATCCGGCAGAGTGGCATCGCCGGGGTTGCCCTGTGGCTCTCGGACGATTGCACCCACGTATTGGAAGTATTAAGCACTTTTTATGCGGCAAACTATCCTTTTGTCCTCGTTGATCGCTTTGTCAAGGACAAACCATGGGACTATGTTGTAACGGACAACGAGCAGTTGGGCTATGTCCTCACCAAAATCCTCATTGCACGTGGACACACCCTCATCGGTTTCATGAGCAACGTTTTTAAAAATACCGCCAATGAAGGCCGATTTGCGGGGTATTGCCGTGCACTTGAAGAAGCCGGCCTCTCCTATAATGAAGGGATGATCGCTCAACTCCCCGAGGACCGAAGCGCCGCACCCACCGAAATCCATAAAGTCATTGCACAAAAAACCCGCCCCACCGCCTTCTTGTGCGCTCAGGACTGGATCGCGCTAAAAGCCGCTGAAGTCTTCCATTTCCTTGGATATTCCGTCCCTAATGATATTGAATTGGCCGCGGTGGACGATGACAATATGATGACAACCGCAGAGTCCAAGGTGTACTCCGCGCGGCAAATGTCCGAAGAAATCGGTGCAAATACCGCGGAAGTGCTCATGAACCGGATTGAACTGCCTCAATCCGGCCCCACACAATGCCTGCTCAACCCTGTATTTAATTTTGAGCTTCCCTTTTAAATAGCGCCTACGCTTTTTATTTGAGAAGGGCGAAATTTCTTTTCAAAAAGAGAACGCGTCCGGATCTCCTTTTTCCTCTCTCCGCAAGACCATTGTATACCATTGATTCCTCTTGACAATTGCCTCGGAGCCGTGTAAAATCCCAAATAGGGAAATATAGTGTGTTCTGAAATGCCATTTTAATTCTATTGTAATTCATTACGCCATACGATTGTGGTCCAAAGCCAACGAGCCATCAACCCCAACTCCTCTGGCCCAGTGCTGGAGGGCCGGGGCATTCGGTGCGGGCTGTTCACATGGAGGCGCATACAAATGAGTATTCGGCGGAAGTATGTTCAGGGAGGACGCGGCTTTTCGGAGGTTATAGGGGCCCCGCTTCTATTCCTTTTATTTATTTCATGGAGCCTATCAAGCGGCGCCGTACCTGAATGCCCGGCCCTTGATGTGATTGATGCGGAAGGGCGCGCATTGTATACAGGAGTATGGTTGTCATGGGATTTTAGCGACTTTGATGGAAATGGGATGGCGGATAGCTGGGAAGTGGGCCTGCTCGGTGAAGTGCTTTGCCGCCCGAGTCATCCGGTATATGGAGAAATCCGGGCAGCCTTTGACTATACCATCAGTATTCTTCACATGGATCCCGCTTACCATGTACTGGGTCTCGCACCCTATGAAAACGTAATTGCCGCCCTCATTTTATTAAGCAGAAGCATGAAAGATGAAATTACCGACGGACTCTATTTGGCGGGCGATTTTTATTCGCCGTATATCCATTTTCTCTCCGGCACGGTGCCTTTTTCGGCGGATGGCGACCTGGATGCCGACGGGGTGAAAAACAAGGAAGAATATGAGGTTGTAACCCACCTCTATGGTTCCCGAAGCGACTATATCCACGCCGCTCTCACGCCCAAAGGATTGGACAGTGAATTCGCTCCTTCGCTGAAATATCTATACGAACTAGACATCCCGATTGTGGGCTGCCTGCTCTGCGCCAATCCCCTCACAAAAGATCTCGATGAAAACGGCATTGTGGATTATGCCCAGGCGTTCATGGAGGATTGTTTTCTTGCAGCCTCAGATCGCCCCCATTACGGCGAAGTCGCCGCGTGCTGGCTTTATAACTACAACGTGGTGGGCTACTATGTCGGCAAACTGCCTGATTTGTATTGGTATGTTGTGGACAAAACCAAAGTCAAAAAAGCCCTTACGGGTTTGGTGACTTTGGGTGATGCGAATGACCTCGCGGCATTTCAGGCCATCTTCCAAAATGACACGCTCACGGGGGGAAGCCCCATCGCGGTGGATCTGAGCGCCTTTAACACGTCTGCCGCGCAGTATATTGGTGTTCGGGGCGATGCAGACGGCGACCAGGTATGCAATCTGTCGGAATACAACGCGGTAAGCCATGATTTGGTCGGCTTCATGTCCTTTGCTTCAAACGCCCTGAATCCCGCCGTCACCTTGGATGGCGGCGGCTGCGAGGGCATTGAGCAAAATAACGGCGAATTGCCCGAGACCTGTCCCATTCTCGAAACCATCGACGCGGAAGGCGTCTCGCTTTATGCCATTCTGGGGAGTGATTGGGCGACCGGTGACCTTGATGAAAACGGATTGATCGACAGTTGGGAAACCGCACTTCTGGCGGACGTTCTGTGTGATCCTGACTTCCCGCCGTTTTATGAAAGCGCCCGCAAGAAATTCACCGGCAACTTACAACGCCTTCAACGGGATGCACAATACAGTCTCGTAGCCGTTTACGGCAATGTACTGGCCGCCTTGATGACCGTCAGCGGGAATTTCTGTGATAAATTCACGGACGACCTGAATCTCTCAGGCTATTACTACCCGTATAAAGAGCCGCCCCTCACCGGCCCACAGGAATTGTCGGCGGGAGGCGATCCGGATCTGGACGCACTCAGCAATAAGGTGGAATACGGCATGGTGATGAGCCGTAGCGGCACACGCGACGAGTATGTGTACGCGGCCAAACATCCTTACGGCGGGGGAGAAATAGACCGCTGCGTTGGGCTCTGCGAACCCGGCGGCGGACCGTGCGCGGCGCAAAACTTTGACGCCCACATGGCGGCGGTAGACATTGCCCTTGAAATGTTTCGCGATCAACTGGGTGGATATAGTTTTGATCCGTGCGTGGCGGATTTGAACGGCGGCATGGATGCAGGCAATCATCCGCATCCGAACGGATTGCTGGACAGTGATGAATTCGCCTTGATCAATTTCATGTTGATCCGCGCCATTGATTTGAGTGGTACGGGCGGCCCCACTTCGGCCCAGATTTGCGACGCGTTGAACCGCAACGTGAATCAGATGGTGGCGGATCTCGGCGGCGGGGGCGGTTTGGTGAATCTCATGGCTCCCACGCTGCGCTATGTCCTGGCGGCTTACATTCTCATCGGCGACGCCGGCTCCATCGCCATTCCGGTCACGGCCATGACCGCTGCGGCCGGGTACACCCAAATTCCTCTCGGCGTATCGATCCCCAATATGGCGAATTACACTCTCATGCCCGAGGTGTTCAGTCCGGATGCCGACCCGGATGCCGACGGTTACACCAATCAAGAGGAATATGAGTGCTTCCGCGCGAGAAGCCGCTGCTGCTATCTTCTCGCTGCCCTTGACCCCGCCCTGTTCCCCTCCCCAGGTCAGTGCGTGGAATTTACCGAAGGGGAAAATGAAGGGGAGCCGGTAGAAGGAGAGGTTAGTGAAGGAGAAGGCCTCGTGGAAGGCGAAGAGGAAGGGATTCTCGAGGGCGTCGAAGAGGGAATGATCGAGGGAGAGCCGGAAGGCGGCCCTGAAGGAGAAGGCGAAGAGGAGTGGCAATACACGTTCGACGGATGCACCGTTGTGAGCTGTCCATTGGACTGCGTGTTCGAGGAAGGGGTTAGCGCGGGATTTCAGAGCGCCCTAAGCGCCATCTACACCAACCAGTTGATCAATGAGAATCCCGCTACCGCGGATCTCGACCACAACGGGATTGTGGATTCCGCCCATGCGCATTTGGTGGATGCGGTCTTGGCCGATCCTCAAGATCCGAATTACTGCTGCATCCGTTTGACCTATGAACATAATCTGCTCAAAGCCAATGAATACGCTGACCAAGTGCAGGCCATGCAGCCGGTCCTTTTCCTCTTGATTCCCCGCAGCGACATTGTAAGCGCTATTGCCGGCCTGATGACGCTGGGCGAGGCTTCTTCCATCGCAATTATCACCAACACCCTGAATAATGCACCGCTGGAACTTCCGCTCTTGGATCCCGGCATTTTCAACCAGTCCGCCGAACAATACTTTTCATCCATAGGCGATGCCGATCAGGACGGTGTGTGCAACCTTGGAGAATACCATGCCACCGTGGCCAGCCCGGAGGACTTCCTGGCCTTTGTCTTGGCTGCGCGCGATCCCTATGCCCAAGCCGATGGCGGCGGCTGCCCCTCGTGCGAGGGTGAAGTTGAAGGCGGGGAAGAAGGCGAGGGAGCGGAAGAAGGCGAGGGCATGATAGAAGGGGAGGGCGCCATCGAAGGCGAAGGCGCCGAAGAAGGTGAACTGGGGTGTCTCCTGTTTGAAAGTACGGATGGCCCCTTCGATATCCTGGATTATGAACAACCGGAGTCCAGCATAGCCGTGAACAGGTCGTTCATCATTTCCGATGTCGACGTTATGTTGGATATCACGCACACTGCTGCTGGTGACTTGACGATATGGTTGCGTTCGCCCTCGGGCACCATGCTCTTTTTGGCCACGCAGGCGGGCGTGGAGGGCGCCAATTTCACCCATACCATCTTTGATGATGAATCGCCCATTTCAATTGTCCTGGGAACCCCCCCCTACGCGGGATCATACATGCCTGTAGATCCCCTCTCCGCCCTCGATGGCGAGAATGCCTATGGCGAATGGAAACTCTTTGTCTTCGACGGCCGGGTTCAAAACACGGGCACGCTCAACGGCTGGAGCTTAACCTTCAATGATAGTTGCGGCCCCGAAGGCGCCTTAGAAGGCATTGAAGAAGGGGAGTTGAATGAAGGGGAAACCGCCGAAGGCGAAGGCCAGGGAACCACGGAAGGGCAGATTGAAGGCGAGATTGTGATCACCATCCATTCCGCGGATCGCAATGGCGATTACCGTATCGACGTTTCCGAATTGCTGCGGGTGATTCAACTGTACAACAGTTGGACGTACTGCTGTGAAGATCCCGAAAATCCCACTGAGGACGGCTACAAGCCGGGTCCCGGCAGCCATGATTGCACCCCACACTCCAGCGATTACGACGGCGGGCCCAATTGGAAGATCGATTTGTCGGAATTGCTCCGGCTGATTCAATTGTATAACTCGGGCCATTACCATGTCTGTTCCGGAAGCGAAGACGGTTTTTGCCCGGGCGCGGCATAAGTTGCTCAAAGCGAAGCTTTAAAGACCCTCCTTCGTCACACGAAGCGCGTGACTACGGCGGGCATATAAGTGTGTTCCCAGCGTGGGAACGAGAAAAAATAGCAGATCCCGTCTCCAGGTGGGATTCTTCATAGTGTTTATGGCAAGGCTGCATTCTGCAAGGAATTCGCAGCAGAACAAGGCAGTAATATTTATGAAAGTACGCTGGGTATGGTTGGTGTGCGGAATACTGGTGTGTGCGGGAAGCGCTGTTGCTGAACCCCGTATATTGATCATCGGAGACAGTTGGTCGGCCACGGTCTGGTACGGCGGCGCTATTGATCAGGTGTTTCAGGAATACGGACGTCCGTATGTGCAGGCAGAGGGATCCCTCACGGCGCTTGGAGGCAGCACCGCCGCCCAGTGGGCGCAACAGGATTACCGGAACATCATCACGCAGGAGTTGCTGTCGCATCCCACCATTGATTCCATTCATTTAATGATTGGAGGCAACGATATCCTGGGGAAAATCAAAGATACGAACGTATTTTCCGGGATCTATCCTTTTCTCCGTCCGGGCTGGTGGCAGGATATCCAAGATGACATCCAAACCATCGTCAATTACTGTCTGCTCCATCCTCAGGTCAAACATGTAGTCATTGCAGATTATGATTACATCAACCGCTTAACCATCCAGGTGTTTTTTGCGCTATTGGGTCAAACGTATGATTTCGGTGGAATGACCCAGGAACAGGTGAACACCTGTTTCATCGAGGTAGGCCAACTCAAACTGGCGATTGCCCAGCGCACGCCCAATTGTCACTATGTTCAAAACTTTGGTTTGTTGCAAAACTACTACAATTGGCCCGCGGGCGCGCCCCATCCTGGGGTGTATCCCGATTACCAACCGTATCCTGGCGGCTTCACGGCCTATGCCATGCCCGACGCCGCTTTTGACACGATATGGATCGGAACGTTTCCATTTCCCGGCGACGGCCTTCATCCCAGCGTGGAAACCCACAAAATCATGATCCGCAATGCCGCGGAACAGTTCTATCTGAATTGGTATCCGCCTGTCGAAGGCGAAGAAGAGGGCGCGGCCCCAGAAGGCGAAGGTAACGTAGAAGGGGAAGAAGAAGGCGCGGAAGAAGGCGAAGGAACCGCAGAGGGGGAAGGGGAAATCATTGAAGGCGTTTTGGAAGGGGAAGTGACAGAAGGCGAAGGAGAGGGTGTGCCCACCGAAGGATCACCGGAGGAGGGGGAAGGCGGCACGATGGAAGGTGGGGAAGAAGGAGAAGTAGTGGAGGGAGAAGGAACTATAGAGGGAGAAGGCGAAACGGCGGAAGGTGTCACGGAAGGTGAACTGGTGGAAGGCGAAGGAGGAGAAGAGGAGGGTGAAATGACAGAAGGCGAAGGAGAGGGTGTGCCCGCCGAAGGTTCGCCGGAAGAGGGAGAAGGCACAGCCGAGGAAGGCGAAGGCGATGGGTGTCTGCAATTTACAAGCCCGGACGGTCCATTGCCCATTACCGATTTGAATCAGACTGAATCCAAGCTGAACGTGCCGTTTTCATTTGCGATCACCGACATAAACGTTACCGTGGACATTGAGCATGAAAATGACAATCAACTTGTTGTCTGGCTGGAATCGCCCTCCGGCGCCATCGTCTTTCTGGCCGCGGAACTCGCCACCCATGCGGCAGGATTCCCAAACACCACCTTCGACGACGAGGCGGTCACTCCGATCATTCTGGCCACCGCTCCTTATAGCGGATCCTATACTCCCCTGGAGCCGCTCTCGGCACTCGACAGCACGGATGCACAAGGCGCCTGGACGTTGGCGGTATATGACCGGGAGAGCGGGGGCGTCGGAACTCTTCTGTCATGGAGTCTGGTGTTTAACGACAGTTGCACGCCTCCCGAAGAGGGGGAAGGCTCCGAACGTGAAGGCGATGGAGAAGAAGGCGAAGGTGGTGTGGAAGGCGTTCAAGAAGGTGAAACAACCCCCACCGTGCATTCCGGCGATATCGATGGCGACACCATCATTGATCTGTCCGAATTGCTGCGGATCATTCAGTTTTACAACTCCACCGGCTACCACTGCGACCCCGCCAGCGAAGATGGGTACGGACCCGGCCTCGGCGCACAAAATTGCACGCCACATTCCAGCGATTACACTCCCCAGGACTGGCGCATCGGCCTTTCGGAACTGCTGCGCTTCATTCAGTTGTACAATTCCGGAGGCTACATTCCCTGCGACACCAGCGAAGATGGATTCTGCCCCATGAGCCACTGACTTTCTTTATCTGGGGAAAAAGAGGTATTCGAGAGATAAGAGTGGATGAACTGGGCGGCCATAAGACATCACTAGAGGCATTTGCGAAATAGGCTTTTTTCTCCTCTGAGCAGATGAAGAGGCAACGGTTTTGCTGTGAAATGCGAGTAATCTGTCCTGTTTCCGGTGATCTTTTGAGAAAAAGGCCTATTTCGCAAATGCCTGCACTAAAGGGGCTATTCCCAAAATAATCCATTTATGCTAAAATACGACACCGGTCAAAATGATTACTGGGGTTTGGGTAACAAAGAAGGAAGGTTTTTATGTGGAGGGTCATACTTTCTTTTCATCGAACACACTTTATTTTATTTGTGCTTCTCGTATGCTCCCCGTTCCTCTGGGCGCAAGATGTGGACATTACCGCGAACACCTCGTGGCCGGAAGGCACGTACACCCACGGCAATATCACTGTGCGCGCTGGCGCCACGCTCACGCTGAACGGCGTGACGCAAATCACGGCGACAAACATCACTGTGGAAGCTGGGGGTGCGATCTCGGCGGATGGGACGGGGTACGCCGCAGGACAAGGCCCAGGGGCAGGGACAAGTGTTCAGATGGGAGCGAGCCATGGCGGAACAGGAGGTGATGGAGGTCCAGTTCCTTATGGGTCCGCAGTTGCCCCGGTAGACATGGGGAGCGGGGGACTTGGCACCACAGGCGGTGGTGCAATTCGTTTGAATGTTTCAGGAACACTCACATTGGATGGACGAGTGTCCGCGAATGCATCTTGGGGGGGGGACGACGGAGCGGCAGCAGGGGGAAGCATCTATGTAATAACGGGAACCTTTTCGGGAGGAGGAAGCCTGCAAGCAAATGGAGGAAGCACAAGCTGTTATATGTGTAGTACCGGCCGGGGGGGCGGCGGCGGCGGTCGAATAGCGATTCATTATGCAACGAATACTTTTACCGGTGCGACCTCTGTTGAAGGTGGAACGGGCGCAGGCAGTGCTGGTGGGGCGGGCACAATAGGATTCTTCGATGAGTCTAATCCAGAACAGGTCATTCTAATGACAGGTTACAACTGGCGATTCGAAGCGGTGGATAATGCCATATCATATTGGGATATTCGGCTCCAAAATGCCTCTGCAAGCATGGGAACGGGTGTAACGAATTTGTCCATTGGAAATTCTCTGTTTATAGGAGGCACGTCCACGCTCTGGTTGTCAGGTGTAACTCAACTCACCGCTGTAACTATCACGTTGGAAGCAGGCGCAATAATCTCGGCTGATAACGCTGGGTATGCGGCGAATGACGGGCCGGGGGCGGGAACGGGCTTCGCTGGAGGCAGTCACGGGGGCGTAGGAGGCGAAGGAGGGCAACCGTCCTATGATTCGGCGGTGGCGCCGGTGGATAGGGGCAGCGGCGCCACAGGCGGACCAGGCGGGGGGGCAATCCAATTGAATGTATCCGGAACCCTTACTTTGGACGGTAGAATTTCCGCTAATGGCGCTTTTGGAAGTAGCGCCGGGGGAGCGGCAGGAGGAAGTGTTTACATAATAGCGGGAACCTTTTCAGGAAGTGGTAGTTTACAGGCGAACGGGGGGAACACGAATTGCAATATGTGTGGTTCAGGCCGGGGGGGCGGCGGCGGTGGCCGTATAGCGGTTCATTATGCAACGAATACTTTTACTGGTACGGCCTCCGCCAATGGCGGAACAGGCGCGGGAGCCGCAGGAACCACTGGTACAATAGGATTCTTTGATGAGTCTAATCCAGGACAGGTCATTCTAATAACAGGCTACAACTGGCGGTTCGAAGCGGTGGATAATGCCATATCATATT
>Ga0116156_10001839_pt1 | contig 19901 bp, 27 predicted proteins | sample AD_UKC045_MetaG_FD_89891 | JGI IMG/M metagenome (GOLD analysis project Ga0116156, IMG submission 89891) | Active sludge microbial communities of municipal wastewater-treating anaerobic digesters from USA - AD_UKC045_MetaG | ecosystem: Engineered > Bioreactor > Anaerobic > Digestate | place: USA... | reverse complement strand
TGCCGTTCTCTCCCTGAGGCGCGCGCCATCAATATTTTTTTAGAATTACACATTTTGTAAGCTCGTTGATGGCTGCGAGCTTGAAGAATGAGAAGATCGCTTCTTATCGGGCTTTCAACGTTAGTTTTTATCTGATCTTGGCCTTGGGCCGCGCGCCTTTTATGATCAGCGACAACACGACGGAGCCCCGGATAAAGGCGATGCAAGGAAATATTAAAATGAAAACCGGACAATGTCAAAGCAATTTTTTCGTTTTAATGACAAGGAAGCGTTGTTTATTGTATAATGATAAAAGAATAAACATCAAAAATAAAAACAGATATGAATTGGCTGACTATTACTGCGGTCGCATATTTTCTTTTAGCTTTGGAAGTAGTTTTGAATAAATTTCTTCTTTCTTCCAAGCGCATTTCCCATCCGGTAATCTATGCTTTTTATGCCGGAGCAACCGGACTTTTTGCTCTGGTGTTTTTGCCTTTCGGTTTTCATTGGATAGGATTTTCTGATATTCTTCTCCGTTTTTTGGGCGGCATTGTTTTTATCTACGGAATGCTGGCATTTTTTTCGGCGCTTGATAAGGGGGAGGCTAGTCGCGTAACGCCAGTAGTGGGGGCGGTTGTGCCGATAATCATCTTTTTTCTTTCCATGATTTTTTTGGGGGAACGTTTAAACTTTCAGGAAATTAGCGGTCTTCTGGCGCTTGTTACAGGAGGCTTATGGATTTCCTATGATTTTGGCGCCAAGAAAAAATTTCAGTTATTTTCTGGTTTTTATTGGTCCGTCTTGGCCGGAATTCTTTTGGCTGTTTCAGCGACAACATTTAAAAATTTCTATACCCATGACAATTTTTTAAATGTTTATATTTGGACCAGAATGGGTGCTTTTTTGGGAGTGTTGATTTTTTTTCTCGTTCCGGGGTGGAGAAAAATTATTTTATCGTCCCTTTCTAAGTTTAAAAAACCCGGATCTGACAACAAAAGATCGGGAATTTTGTTTATTTTGGCAAGATCTCTGGGCGGCGGCGGTTCAATCCTCAAAGAAAAAGCTACTTCCTTGACGCTGGCCAGTGTTACTTTGGTTAACGCCCTGGTTTCTTTGGAATATGTTTTTGTTTTTGCTCTGGGTGTTCTTTTTTCTTTTTGGTTGCCGGGTGTTTTTATGGAAAAGAAAGATTGGAAAAGCGTGGGGCAAAAAATCATAGCTATATGCATAATAACCGTCGGCTTTATGCTAATTTCGGAAAACAAATAAAGTCATGAAAATAATCAAAAAAATCGTTCCCCGAATCCTGTTGGTTTTTTTAATTGCCATTGTCGCTCTTTTGATTTTTTTTAACTGGCCGACCAAAAGGGAAAACGAGAATGTTAAATTTGGCATCACTTTTTCTGCCCGTTATGCCAATGATATCCATCTTGATTGGAAAAAAGTTTATCTAGTCATCCTTGACGATTTAGGGGCGAAAAAAATACGCCTTCCGATTTATTGGGATTTAACGGAAAAAACTTCCGGGGAATATGATTTTTCCGATATTGATTGGCAGCTTGATGAAGCCCAAAAAAGAAACGCAGAAGTTATTCTGGTCATTGGCCAAAAAGTGCCTCGCTGGCCGGAATGTGCCATTCCCTTGTGGCTTAAAGATGACGATGAAAAAAGGAAGGAAAGTTTGTTGAAATTTTTGGGCGTAATTGTGGAAAGATATAAGGATAATGAAACAATAAAATATTGGCAAGTAGAAAACGAACCTTTTTTGCCTTTCGGAATATGTCCGGATCTGGATGTGGACTTTTTGGATAAAGAGATAGCCAAAGTCCGGTCGATTGATCAATCAAAAAAAATAATCATTACGGACAGCGGCGAACTGAGCCTCTGGGTGCGGGCGGCCAAACGAGCTGATGTTTTTGGCACCACAATGTATCGCACCATTTGGAAGAAAGGTCTTGGCTATTTTGACTATCCGATCGGACCGAGATTTTTTCAATTTAAATATTTTTTAAATAAAAAAATTGCCAAACAGGATAAAATTATGGTCATTGAACTTCAAGGCGAGCCGTGGATTTCCGGCTATACGACAAGCGAGCCGCTTTCCGAACAATTCAAATCCATGAATGCCGAGAAATTAAAAGATAATGTGGCGTTCGCCAGAAGAGTCGGTTTTCCCGAAGTTTATCTCTGGGGCGTGGAATGGTGGTATTGGCTGAAAATGGAGCAAGGCCACAGTGAACTCTGGGAAGAGGCCAAAAGTTTGTTTAATGAAGGAAAATAAAATATAATAAAGAGGTAAAACAAATTTTTTTATGGAGCGAGTTAAAAAACACATAGGCGTTCATCATATAAGTTCCTGGAAAGCATTTCTAATGGTGCTTTTTGTAATTTTAGCCGGTGTTTTAGGCATAGCTTATACCATTCAAGCTTATCCGGAAATTTTCAAAACCGATATTGCTTTGGAAAAAAATAATAATATTTCTCCGACCGAAACAATTGTTGTCAATTTTTCCCAGCCGGTGCTGAATGAAAGTTATGAATCAGGAATAAGGATATCTCCTTCCGTGGAAACAAAAGTAAGCTGGGATTCAACCAAGAAGAAAATGTTTATAATTCCTTTGGCTTTTTGGCGTCCGGAAACCAATTACAAGATATCTCTTCCGGAAGGAAGAAACGCTCTTTTGGGAAAAATAGAAAAGACGGAGTTGGAATTTTCGACCGCCAACTTTCCCAAGGTTAATAAGATTCATCCGGTCGATGGGGCGGAAAATGTTCTGATAGGTTTGGAAGATCCGGTAGTCTTGGATTTTGATAGATCCACTGAAGGATTTTTTCTGAAGTTTGTCATCAGCCCTTCCAGCGGCATGGCTTATCAAAATAATCAGGAAAAAACCCAGTTTAAACTTTTGCCGAAGGAAAAAGTAAAAGACGGAGAAACTTATGAAATCAAGGTCTATGCTAAATATGTCAAGGATACGGATGATGGCTACAAAGAAATATTTCGAAGTTCATTTGAAACCGTGGCGCCTCCTCCCAGCGCTTGGGATAAGGATTTTGGCAAAAGAATAGAACAGGCAAAAAAATATACCAAAGCCCAGCTAGAAACGGGAAAATATATCGATATCAATCTGGAAAGTCAGATACTTTCCATTTTTGAAGAAGGGAAAATACTGGGTGCTTATATTATTTCCACGGGAAAAAGAGGTATGGATACTCCCAAGGGAAAATTTGAAATAATGAGCAAGAGGCAGCGTCCTTGGTCTAAGAAATATTCTCTTTATATGCCTTGGTTTATGCAGTTTACCTCTGAAGGTCATGGCATTCATGAGCTTCCAGAATGGCCAGGCGGGTATAAAGAAGGGGCCAATCATTTGGGTATTCCTGTTTCTCATGGTTGCGTCAGATTGGGAGTCGGACCGGCTAAAGATGTTTATGCTTGGTCAGATGTGGGGACGCCGGTGGTCATTCATTAGGCGCAATTGTTTATTAGTGTCGGAACATATTAGCATTTGGCATCCTTGCGGGCGGTAGATGTTAAAAAGAGAATGTGGTAAAATGCTAAGATGAAAAATAAGCCTTTTATCTTCTTGAAATATCACCTTCCTGCCGTTTTGTGGGCTGGCGTCATTTTTTATTTTTCCAACGTGCCGGACCTGAAAGTTGGAGCGGAAAGCATAAGATGGGAAATTATTTGGAGAAAAGCGGCTCACACTGGAGAATATGCTGTTTTATTTTGGCTTCTATGGAGGCTTTTTTATTATGGTTACAGAAAGACATTAAAAAAGTCGCTGGCGATTTCCTTGATTGTTGTTTTTCTCTATTCCATTAGTGATGAATATCATCAGACACTTACTTTCGGAAGAACCGGAAAAATAATTGATGTTATCTTCGACCTGCTAAGCGCTTTTCTGACTTTGCAATTGATTATTTTTTATAAAGAAGATAAGGCTAGAAAAAAAATAATAGTGCCTATCTTTATTACTCTGATGCTGATCGTTAACATGGAATATGAAATGATAAGGGAAAGCGAAGGGGGGGATGGTGAAAAAATAGAAACGAATGTAAAAAAGGACTATTTTTTTGAAGAAAAAACAGAGCCGCCGAAGGCAGAAGAAAAAAAGGAAGAAGATATTTTTTTTGTTGAAGACGAAAAGAAAGAAGAAGCTTTGCCTTTAAAAATAAAAATAAATGTTCCCTTTACCACTCAGGCTCCTTTTGCCAATTGGGATGAATATCATGAAGAATCATGCGAGGAAGCATCAATTATTATGATTAAATATTATCTGGACGGAAAATCTTTGAACAAGGAAATAGCGGAGAAGGAAATTCAATCAATGATAAAGTTTCAGATTAAAAATTACGGGGATTACAAAGATACTTCCGCCAAAGAAAGCGAAAAGCTAGCCAAAGATTTTTACGGCATTGCCAATTTAAAAGTTGTTTATGATTTCAAAAAAGAAGATATTAAAAAATATCTGGCCCAAAAAAAGCCGATCATTGTTCCGGCAGCCGGCCGGCTTCTCGGAAATCCCAATTTTACTCCTCCTGGACCTCTGTATCATAACTTGGTCCTTGTTGGCTATGAAGGCGATATGATTATTACCAATGATCCTGGCACGAGAAAGGGGGAAGGGTATAGATATGATATAGATACTTTTTATGAGGCTATTCACGATTTTCCAGGCAATCCGGTCAATATAGAAAAGGGTCGGAAGGCGATGATAGTTTTGGAATAACGGCGTGTGCTATAATTAATATATAAAATAGCGATTCAAATAATGGCAAGCGTTTATTTTGAAATAAGAGTCGCTTAAAAAAATAGAAAGAGAGGTGAAAAATATGAATAAAAAAACGGCCGATATAATGGTAATGCTTTCTGTAGTAGCCGCTGTCATCTCTGCTTATGTTTCTTTTACTCAGAGTGATATTTTAAAGCTGGCTGGAACTCAATGGATTTTAATTGCTATAGTTCTTGGAATTTATGGCCTTTATATTAGAGAAAGATCTGCCTAATAATTCTCTAAAATTTAAATTGAAACCAATATGTCCAAAATCATTGTTGATATAGAAACGATAGGTTTTGATTTCGACAGTTTTGATAAAAAGAGCCAGGAATATCTTCTAAAATTCAGCGAAACCGAAGAGGATAAGCTGGAAACAAAAAACAGGTTGTCTCTCTATCCAATGTCCGGAGAAATTGTAACTATTGGAATGCTTAATCCCGATACTATGAAAGGCTGTGTTTTGTTTCAAAATAAAGGGATGAAAATGGAGAAAAAGGAAGAGAACGGCATTGTTTTTGAGACCGGAAATGAAAAGGAAATTTTAGAAAAATTTTGGGAAAGGGTAAAAACCTATAATCAGGTGATAACTTTCAATGGTCGGGGTTTTGACGGACCCTTTCTTGTTCTTCGCAGTTCCATTCATAAGATCAAAACAACGAAAAATTTGATGGGCTATCGGTATAATTATCGGGAACACTGCGATCTTTTGGATCAGCTTACTTTTTACGGGGCGATCAGGAAATATAATCTTGATTTTTATGCCAAGAGTTTTGGAATAAAAAGCTCAAAAGAAGAAGGCGTTGACGGATCAATGGTCGGTCAGATGTATAAAGAGGGGAAATATATGGAGGTGGCTGAATATTGCCTTCGCGATCTTTTGACCACCAAAGAAATTTTCGATTATTGGGATAAATATATTAGGTTTTAATGGATAGGATTTTAGAATAAGTGATATAATTGAAGTAGCTTTTAATTTTAAGAATATGACTCAAAAAATAGCGGTATTTGATATAGACGGAACAATATTTAGAAAAAATCTGGCTTTTGAGCTCATCAATGAGCTGGCCTGGATGAAAGTTTTTAAAAAGGAAGTCAGAAAAACCTTAACCGATCTTTACTCTCGCTGGCTTGATCATGAAGGCACTTATGAAGAATACAGAAAAGCCCTGGTTGCTATTTATTTTGAAAATTTAAAAGGTTGTCGCCAAGAGCAGATATTAAAAGCCAGTAAATTGGTAGTGCCTTTTTATAAAAACCGCACCTATATTTTTGCCATTCAACTGATTGAAAAATTAAGAAGAGAGGATTATAATATTATTGCTGTTTCCGGATCGCCGTCGGAAATAGTGGAGGAGTATAACAAATATCTCAAATTTGACGCCGTCTTCGGTTCGGTCTATGAAATAGACAGCGAAGGTTTTTATACCGGCAAGGCGATATTTGAGCCGACCATCCATAAGGGTCATGTGGTGAGGCAATATGTAACGGAAAATAATTTGAATTTCAAGGGATCTTACGGGATAGGAGATACGGAATCGGATGTTAAATTTTTGGAAATAGTGGAAAATCCCATCGCTTTTAATCCCAATTCTAATTTACATGCTATTGCCAAAAAAAGAGGTTGGCGAATTGTAGTAGAAAAAAAAGATGTAATTTATGATATAAAATAAATTTATGAACCCCTATGTTGTCTTGATAATAATTGTCGCAGTGTTTGTTTTTCTTATTTATCTTTTGATTGATTTTGCTTCTTCCAATGCCAATGCTTTTATGGACAAGTGGGCAAAAAAAACTTTATGGATTTGGTTGCCTTTTTATGGTTTATGGCGGCTGGTAAGGGAAGTGATTCTTAAGAAAAGAATAATAAAATGAGATGTAAAAACCCCCGCTGAAGCGGGGGTTTTTAAAAGAAATATTCAATGCAGGTTTTTATTTGACGTTTTCTATCAGTTTTTCAAATACTTTTGGATTTTCTACGGCCATTTGGGATAATACTTTTCTGTCAATTTCTACTTTCTTATCAGCCATAATTTTTATGAATGAACTGTATTTTAGACCCATCTCTCTCAGAGCAATGTTTAGCCTGGTTATCCAAAGGCTTCTGAATGTTCTTTTTTTGGCTCGCCTGTCGCGCAGGGCATATTTTCCAGCCTTAATAACAGCTTGCTTGGCTGTTCTGTAATGGGATTTTCTTTTCCAACGGTATCCTTTGGCGTCTTCCAGAAGATTATCTCTTCTTTTTTTAGCGGCCACTCCGCGTTTTACTCTAGTCATGGAATTAGTTTTTTTAGGTGTTAGCTTTCAGCTTCTAGTCTAGGTCCCTAAAAGCCGCAAGCTAAAAGCTAGAAGCTTTTAAGCATAAGGCATAGCCTTCAGAACATTTTTTTCGTCAGCTCTGAAAAGTCTGATGTCGCCCTTTTTGTTTCTTCCTTTTTGTCCGGTTTCCTTGGAATTGTAATGATTTTGTCCGGTGTTTCTTCTAGTTACTTTTTTTCTTTTTGTGATTTTTATTCTTTTTGACAGCGCCTTGTTTGTCTTCAATTTTGGCATAAAATTAAAACGAATAGCCATACTTTTTTGCGTCTTGGTTATTCGATGGTTATTAATTATTCCGGGGCGATTATCACATTAAATCCTCCTGGATATCTTTTTACTTCTTGCTCTATCTTATGTGGAACGGATATTGATCTTATAAAATTTTGCAGGTTCAGTCTGGCCAAGTCCTGATGAGCTTTTTCTCTTCCTCTCATGGTTATTTCCACTTTCACCTTGTTGCCCTTTTTGAGGAACTTTTCCGCCTGATTTTTCTTGAAATTCAGATCATGATCGTCGGTCCTTACGCCGATTCGTATTCCTTTTATATCAAATTTCTTTTGCTTGGCTTTACTCATACGTTCCTGGCGCGATTTTTGATATTGAAATTTTCCAAAATCCATAATTCGGCAAACCGGCGGATTGGCCTTTGGCGCCACCTCAACAAGATCCAGAGATTTTTCTCGGGCTATTTGCAGGGCGTCCCAAGGAGTCATTACGCCCAATTGATTTCCTTCGTCGTCAACTACCCTTATTTCTCGAGCTCGTATGAATTCATTTATTCTGGCTAGAGGCTCTTTCTTAACGAAAGGCCTTCTTTGAAATGTTCGTCTGATAACTTTTGTGTTAATTTATTAAATATATAATTGTTCAATTGTTTTTTTAAAAATTTTCTTCCTGATCCAGATTTAAGGAATTTTTCCCGTTTCTTTGCATCTAATTTATTTAGGTAAGCCTCATAGTAAATTAATTTCTATGGTCTTTTCTTTCTGGTAGCTATATTCTCTCCTTTATTATGGCTAATAAATCTCTTCTTCAGATCTTCACTATATCCAATATACTAGCTGTTGTCTATGGAGCTTTCTAATAAATAAGTATAAAACATTTTTATTTGGTGCCGCGTAAAGAAATTTGCTAAAGCAAATTTCCACGCGGCTACCACGTGATGAAATTTTTTCAGAAAAAATTTCATTTTACGTGGTGGAGATGGCGAGAATTGAACTCGCGTCCAAAATTATTCTTCCAAAATAATCTACAAGTTTAGCTTATCTGTTTGTTCAATTAAAGATAATAAATAAGCAAAATCACTTTAATTTATTTCTGATATAATTTTACTAATATTACTCAGAAAAAACAATATTAGCTATTCTGATGTTTGACACCAAGATCTGCCTATCAGAAGTCGGCAGTTTGATGGCTAAAGCTATGTTTAAGCTAAAGCAGGAGCGAAAGACGGTGCAAAAGCTTGCGCAATTGCTGTCTTTGCCTTTGTTATGAAGTTTGCACTTATAACTTTGATAAAAATTTTAACGGGTCATTATCATTCCCGACTTGCCTATTTTAAAAGTACAACCTGTCGAAACCAAACATCCCCTAAATCAGCATTGGGTGTTCTAAAGACAATAAATCCATATTTTATTTATTGTTTACCGAACACTAATTCTTATTTCCCAGAAAGGCTCGTCTTATGCCTCTTTCATCTTCTCTCTTCTTGATTTTCTCTCTCTTGTCATATTCCTTTTTTCCTTTTCCTAAGCCGAATTCCAGCTTAATAAGTCGCTTTTTAGTATATACCCGGATAGGCACTAATGTCAAGCCCTGAGTTCTGGCTTTGCCTATTAAATGTTTGATTTCTGATTTTTTTAGCAAAAGTTTTCTGGGATTTGTCGGATTATAATTGGCCACTTTCCCCGCATGCTTGTAAAGAGGGATATTGGCGTTTGTCAGATACAATTCATTTCCTTTTATGGTTACAAAACTTTCCTTCAAGCTGATATGTCCTGTTTTAATGGACTTTACTTCAAATCCGGCCAAAACCAAGCCGGCCTCGTATTTATCAAGTATTTGGTAGTCAAAATTAGCCCGTTTGTTGAAAGCAAGAGTAGCCATAGTCAAAGTTTATCAATTAATTGAGATTATGCAAAATAGAATCGCTTCCAAATAAAAAATACCCCGCAGGGCATCTTTTAATTTTTTTAGGCTCTGCCGACATATTCTCCCTTTTCCGTATTGATTATTATTTCATCGCCTTCTTTTATAAAAAGAGGAGTGCTGACCTTAAGGCCTGTTTCCAGGACCACTACCTTGCCTCCGGTGGAGGCGGTATTGCCCTTTATTCCAGGCGGAGCCTCCGTGACTTTAAGGGAAATTTTAATGGGCAATTCAACATTTATCGGATTGGAGTTAAAATTAAGAATCGTTATTTCCGTTCCTTCTTTTAGATAATTTATTGTTTCACCCAAAACGGCGGAAGACAGAGAAAACTGTTCATAACTTTCCGTATCCATAAAATAATATTCCGTTCCTTCCTTATAGGTGTATTGAGCTTTTGATTTGGAAATGTCAGCTTCTTCAACTTGTTCCGCACCCTGAAAAGTTTTTTCCAAAACTGTTCCGGTGGTTAAGTTTTTCAGCCTTGTCCGAAGAACCGATCCCGCTCTTCCCGTTTTGGAATGTTCCTGATAAAGCACGGTATAGGGAACGCCGCTCAAAATTATGTTCTTTCCTGTTTTTATTTCGTTTATTGATAGCATTGTTTAAAAAACAAATACACAATAACATCTTTTCATGTTATGTGATACGTGTTATGTGATTACTATTTTACTACAAAAGGAACCAGCGCCATAACGCGGGCTTTTTTGATAGCATTGGATAGAGTCCTTTGATGCTTGGCGCAAGTGCCGTGCCGCTTTGGCGGATAAATTTTTCCCTGGGAATTCATAAAACGGCGGATGAGATAGGCATCCTTGAAATCAATCTTGTCCATTTTGTTCTGGCAAAAATAGCAAAGTTTTTTTTCTTGTTGTACTTCCATTATTTTTCTCTAATTTATTATTAACAGATTAAATTTGCATATAGTCAGCAATAGTTAAAACGGCACGTCTTCTATTTTTACTTCTTCTTCCTCATCCAAGTTGATGGTGGGAATTTCTTCAGCCGGAGTTTCCTTAACAGAAGAGGCGGGAGCGGGGAAATTGTTATTGCTGGCCGGTCTTTGCGTGAAAGAACCGGTGCCGCCTTGAGCTCTTTGGCCCAATTGCATATTTTCGGCAATAACCTCGGTTACTCTTCTTTCCGTTCCATCCTTAGCGGTATATTTTCTGTTTTCAATTCTGCCTTCAATGAATGCTTCCTGTCCTTTAGTCAGATATTGTCCGGCAATTTCCGCCAGTCTTCCCCAAAGAATAACATTGTGAAATTCTGTTTTTTCCTGTCTCTGGCCGTTTTTATCTTTCCAAAATCGGTTGGTGGCCATAGAAATGGAGGCGACAGTCTGGCCGGAGGAAGTGTTTCTTATTTCCGGATCGCGTGTTAAGCGCCCGACAAGAAGAACTTTGTTGACATTCATTGATGTTATTATCTCGAATTATCTCTAATTTTTTCTCGAATCATCCCGAATTATTTCCGTTCGAGATTATTAGTGATTAAATTCGTGATTGATTAGTGATTAAATATTCAATATTTCTTCTAATTTTTTATCAATGTCATCTTCTTTGGAAATTTCCTTTTCTTTCTTTTGGGAAACTTCTGCTTCTTTTTCGATTTGTTTCTTTTCTTCTTTCTTCTCCGGCTTAGCTTCAGGAGAAGGGACGCTTTTTTGAGTAGCTTCGGCTATTCTTTCCTCTTTTGATTTTAATTCGGGAATCTCATCAGCTTTACTGATGATAAACCGAAGGATGTCCTGGTTTAGGTTGGTTTTTTTGCTGATATCCTTGATAGCTTCAGGATCTTCCAGAGAAAATCTCTGAGCTACATAAAGTCCGTGAGTCTCGTGTTTTATTTTATAAGCCAGTTTTCTTTTTTCTCTGGTTTCTTTCTCTTCAAAAACTCCACCGGAAGAAGTGACAATTTTTTTTATTTCTTCAATAATTTTTTCTGCTTCTGCTTCCCTGGAAGCGCCGATCAGATAGAATATTTCGTATCTCATAATTAATCGCGAAAGTAGAACTAATTGATAGCGAATAAAGGTAATTATTCGTTCCGATTAGCTTTATTTTCGATCTGTTTAGCAAATTATATAAAAACCGCCCAAGGAAAGCCTCCGATAGCGGATTATATCTTCCTATCCTCTGAGTGATTATAAGGCGGGAAGATTATGGGACTTTCTTTATTAAGGACAGTATAATATGTCTTTTCTGTTCAGTCAAGTTCCGCTTGATTTTTCCGATAGTCAGCGATAATATAAATGTAGTATTTTGACAAAAATTGCTAAATAAAAGCGAAATATAAATCCAATAAGAAAGGAGAAAAATACGATGCTTTATCAAGAAAAACCAGATGGTTTTTGCCCTGATATTGAAGCGGTGGGGTGCTTGGTGATTGTTGACAATGAAATATTGATGCTTCAGAGACCGCTTGATCATTCCTTGTATCCTAATCTCTGGGGTTTTCCTTCGGGCAAGATTGAAAAGGAAGAAGTGCCACTCAGAGCTATAATTCGTGAACTTTGGCAAGAAACAGGAATAAAAGCGAACGGCATCAGATTTTTGGGAAAAGTCTATATTGTTTTTCCCCAATTGAGTTTTCCATATCACATTTTTCGACTCGATCTTTTAGGAAAGCCGGAAATCGAAATTAATCCCGATGAACACGTTGGCGCCAAATTTGTTAATCCCCAGGACATCATTGAATTTCCACACAAATATATCGGGGATACTGACGCTTGCATCAAACAATTTTATAGGTAAGCAGAGACCAGGAGAAATCCTGGTTTATTTTTTTAAAACTTTTTTAGATTTTAAATTCAATCACATCGCCGTCTTGAACGATATATTCTTTTCCCTCCAATCTTAATTTGCCCGCTTCTCGGGCTTTTGACCAGGAACCGATTTTGAGAAGTTCATCCCACTGGATCACTTCCGCTCTGATAAATTTTTCCAGAAAATCAGTGTGGATGGCGGCGCCGGCCTGGGGAGCGGTGGAATTCTTTTTTATGGTCCAGGCGCGCGATTCATCTTCTCCCGTAGTAAGGAAAGTGATAAGGCCGAGAGTGTAATAAGCTTTTATTATAAGTTCGCTCAAGCTAGATCTGATGCCGAGCTCTTGTGCTTCAGCTTCTGTCATTTCCAAGAGCTCCTCTTCTATTTTGATATCCAGCTTCACCCCGTTGAATAGCGGCGGAGCCGCTACGCCTTTGGCGTATTCAACGGGGTTAACATGATTTTTACTTTCCAATTCAGCCGGCAATTCCTTGTTTATATCCGAAACATTATAAACATAAATAAAAGGCTTCATAGTGAGAAGTGAAAGCTCGCGGACTATAAGAAGGGTATTTTCTTCTTCCATATCCAATCTTACCTCATTAGCCAAGCGGCCTTCTTCCAGGATATTCTTAATTTTATTGATCACTTCCAATTGGATGTCGGATCCCTTCTTATTCCCACGCAGATCTTTTTCTATCCGTGCTCCTACTTTTTTGACAGTTTCAAGATCAGCCAGAATGAGTTCGGTGTTGATGACTTCAATATCACCCAGAGGATCGATCTGATTGTGCACGTGAATGATGTTGGGATTTTGAAATGCGCGGACAACTTGGACGATGGCGTCTACTTCGCGGATATTGGCCAGGAATTTATTGCCCAAGCCTTCGCCAGTGGAAGCGCCTTTGACCAGTCCGGCTATATCAACGAATTCAATGACCGCCGGAACAACTTTTTTGGATCTGGACATACTGGCCAGTTTTTCCAGCCGCTCGTCAGGCACCTTAACAATCCCGACATTCGGTTCGATAGTGCAAAAAGGATAATTATTAATATCCACCGGATTTTTGGTGAGAGCCTTAAAAAGGGTTGATTTCCCGACATTAGGCAGTCCGACGATTCCTATCTTCATTTTTTACGAATTACTAATTTAATACTAATATACGAATAGTAGTATAGTATAATGGTTTTATCAATATGATACTCAAACGCAACTTTTATAATCAAAATACGATAAGGGTCGCCAAAGAGCTTCTTGGCTGTTTTTTGGTACGGGAATACAGGGGGAAAATTATAAAAGCCATTATCACAGAAGTAGAGGCTTATCGCGGCGAACACGATCTAGCCAGTCACGCATCAAAAGGAAGAACTGACCGCACGGAAATTATGTACGGCCATCCGGGATATGCCTATATCTATATGATCTACGGGATGTATTTTATGTTAAATATCGTGACGGAAGAAAAAGATTTTCCGGCCGCAATCCTGATCCGCGCTATAAAAATTACAAATTCATCCTCCTCTGCCCGAGGGGAGGAATTGAAGGAGGGGAGAGAGATAAAAGGTCCGGGGAAAATGACAAAATTCTTGCATATCGATAAATCTTTAAATGGTCATGATCTGACTAAAAGAAAAAAGCTTTGGCTGGAATCTGCTGCTAATAAAAAGCGTCTAAAAATCATAAAATCCCCGCGGGTGGGGATTGATTATGCACGTCATTGCAAAAGTTGGCAGTGGAATTTCAAATTCGAAAATAAATCTTAATAAGTGGTATTTTGACGAAATTATTAATTGATAGGAGATTGTTAATTTGCCGGTTAGGCGAAAGCTATTGACAAATTTTTTATGGCATGATAGTTTAACTAGTCAATAAAAGTTCTTTAATGATACTTCAAAAAGAAGAAGGAGAGTTTTATGGATCCAAGGGGAGAACTAGAGAGGAAAAGAGGGGGATTGCCTTCGAGTATTTGTGAATCAATTGAGTCTTTTTGGGCGGATATGATGCCGGTGGAAAATTACAAACCCGAGTGGTTTAGCGCTTTCATTGCTTTTTGGGCCGCTTGCGGTCTAATAAGCGAAGAGGACATGCTTCATTCTGTATTCGTATACGAACAACTTTACCAAGAAGAATTTTCCATAAACTAAAACCGCCAAAGTAAAAAATACTGAGGCGGTTTTTTTCGTTTGTTTTATTGTCTGGTTTCTTTGACTTTTTCAAGAGCTAATCTGGCGTAAGCTTCCACAAACCTTTTTTCATCAAACGCCGGGCTCTGGTTAGCTAAAGCATTTTTCATTTTTCTTTGAAACTCCTGGCTGTGTAAGATTTCCATCGCTTTCATTTTTTTAGCTTCTACGACTTTTTGGTCAGCCCCGGGAGGCGTCAATTCTCCGATTTTTTCATAAATTTTGCTGACTAATGCGGCTATTTTATCCAAATTTTCCACAGAAGTCTCAGCCTCTCGCATAACTTTTTTGGGATCAGCCGTTTCCAATTCGGCGACTTCCCGGTCGCTTAATTCTGTGACTGGTATTTTATTTTCATCCGGCTTTTTTGTTGGAGGCATTTCAAAACCACGCATATGCTTTATCTTAATTTTTATACTTCTATTCTCTCATAACCTGTTTTTTATGTAAATACCGTCCGGGAGTGGAAAATAATCGGCTCATTTGCTATCATAAAACCATAAGTTTTTAAAAAAAATTATGGGAAAATCAATAAATCCGGCTATTTTCAAAGCTTATGATGTTCGGGGCATATATCCGGAGGAAATAGACGAAATGACAGTTTATAAGACAGCCAAGGCTTATTGCGAATATGTGAAGCCAAGGGAGGTCGTTATTGGATCAGACATCAGGCTTTCATCTCCGTCCTTAAAAAAGGCGGCAATAAAGGCCGTGACTGATCAGGGGATAAAAGTCATTGATGTGGGCGAAATTTCCACCGACATGCTGTATTTTTCCGTGGCCAATTACGGCTATTCCGGAGGATTTTCCATAACCGCTTCGCATAATCCAAAAGAATATAACGGTATGAAGTTTGTCCGGGAAAAGTCCCATCCCATTTCTTCCGATACCGGACTTTTTGAGATAAGGGATATGGCCGTAGAAATGGATCTGGATGAAAGTGTTTTGGAAGGGGAGGCGGACAATAATCTTATCGAGAAGAAAGAAATTCTTGACCAATATATTTTAAAAATAAAATCTTTTGCCGATTTTTCCAAATTCAAGAAGTTTAAAATTGTGGCCAATGCCAATTTTGGTTTGGCTGGAAAGGCGCTAGACGAGCTTGTGAAAGGAAGTGAAATGGAGATAGTGAAATTAAATTATGAACCGGATGGCAATTTTCCTAAAGGGCGGCCGGATCCCCTGATTCCTGAAAACCGGGAGGAAATTTCGAAATTAGTTGTGGAATCGGAGGCGGATTTCGGAGTAGCTTGGGATGCCGATGCCGACCGATGTTTCTTCTTTACGGAAAAAGGGGAATTTATCGAAGGTTATTTTATCACCGCTCTTTTGGGAAGTATATTTTTGGAAAGAAAACCGGGCGAAACTATCATCCATGATACAAGACTGACTTGGGCGATAGAGGATATTGTCAGGGAAAAAGGCGGGCGGGACGTTGCCACCAAGGCCGGCCATGCCTTCATCAAAGAAAGAATGAGAAAAGAAGATGCGGTATTTGGCGGAGAGATGAGCGCCCATTATTATTTCCGGAATTATTTTTATTGCGATAACGGTATGATTCCGCTGGTGATGATAATGGAGTTTCTTTCTTCTCAAGAAAAACCTTTTTCAGAAATTATGCGAGAAATGTTTTGGGGAAAATATTATGTTAGCGGGGAAATAAACAACCAAGTGGCTGAAGTGAAAGCGGTTATCGAAAAAGCCAAGGAAAAATATGCCCAGAGCGCAACGAATGTTGATGAAACAGATGGCGTTTCCATTGAATTTGAAAACTGGAGATTTAATCTTCGTGGTTCTAACACCGAACCGGTTATTCGGCTCAATGTCGAAGCTCGCTCCAAAGAGCTTATGGAAGAGAAAAGAGACGAATTGCTGAAAATCGTTAGAGAATAAAAAAAGAGGGAACCTGGGAGGTTCCCTGAACTTCTATCAATATTGAAAGCGAATGAGATTGGCTATTCTTTTGATGAGCGGCCAATTATCCCGAATCTGTCCGTGGGCGCTGGCAAGAGCAAGCGCCAAGGAGATTACCAGCAAAGCGGCGACTAATATAAGAGCCGAAGTATCTTCTATGTTTGAATATTTTAAATCAAACATAATAGCCCAACATACGACTGCTGAAGATTCGAAGCCCATTTTCCACCGGCCGAAATTATTGGCGCGAACCTTGGCACCCGAGAGAGAAACGACAGAGCCGACTGTCAAAAGAATAACTTCAATAATCCCAATAATAAGCATCATTTTGCAGATAAAACCGGCCAGTAGAAAGGGGATTGTTTCATAACTTCTATACATAAAGAAAAAGGCGGAGAGAATAAGAAACTTGTCCCTGATCTTATCAAGTGCCGATCCTAAAGCTGTGGATTGTCCGAAATGTTTAGCGGCCATTCCATCAAGCTTATCTGACAAAACAGCTCCGACCAAGAGGGCAAAAGTATAAAAGCTAGCTGTCTCATGCCATCTTAAGGTTGTCATTTTCCAAGTCAGGAAAAGACCAATCAGGGTGATAAGGTTGGCCAGCGTGGAATTTATCCAAATTTTCATACAAACCCAAACCGCAGTGGCCGACAGAATTCTCAAAGAACCTTGCAATATAAACATAACCCCTCCCTTTTTAAGATATATGTTTCTTATATTTTTATATAATAAACCCGATTTTCTTTTTGACTTCGTCTAATTTTGTTTTAGCAATTGGTCGGACTTTTTTGGCTCCTTCTAGTAATATTTCCAAAACTTTTTCGTCGGACAATTCGGCAATTTTTTTCTGGAAAGGCTTCAAGAATTCCACTACAATGTCAGCCAGGTCGGATTTGAATTCGGCGTATCCTTTGCCTTCATATTTCTTTTCAATTTCTTTGGCAGAAATATCTGAGAGCAGGGAATAGATATTGATAAGATTCATCAGTGCCGGCTTGTCATCCCGATATACTATTTCGCTACCAGAGTCAGTGACGGCTTTTTTAATTTTTCGTCTGACTGTTTCTTCATCATCGGTAAGGGCGATATAGTTATATTCCGAAGCGGCAGATTTACTCATCTTCTTGGTTGGATCGTCGAGTCCCATAATCCGCATCCCTTCTTTCTGTACATGGCCTTCAGGAATGACAAAAGTTTCTCCAAACTTATTATTAAAACGCTTAGCTAATATTCTTGTCAATTCGATATGTTGCAGCTGGTCTTCGCCAACCGGCACTAAATTAGTGTCATACAAAAGAATATCCGCTGCCATAAGAATAGGGTAATTAAAAATTCCCAAGGGGACGCTTTCAGATAAATCTTTATTTCCAGTGGCTAGTTCAGATTTGTCTTTAAATTGTGTCATGCGGGACAGCTCTCCCGTTTTTGCGATCGTGTTAAGAATCCAAGACAATTCAGCATGCTCGCTGACATGTGACTGAATAAAAAGAGAACATTTTGCTGGGTCAATTCCGGATGCCAGATAGATCTTAGCTACGTCCAATGTTTTTCTTTTTAACTCTTCCGGGTCTCGGGGAAGTGTTATAGCGTGCATATCGACTACGCAAAATATCGATTCAAACTCATCCTGAAGCTTTACCCAATTTTTTAGAGCTCCTAAGTAATTACCGATGTGAATTGTTCCTGACGGCGCTACGCCGGAGAAGATTCGTTTTTTCATTATAGTTTTCATTTTCCTCCCCTCCTCAGATGAGGAGGGGAATTAAAGGGGAGGAGTTGAAAAACTAAAAGTATTTTTCAATTTCCAAACAAACTCCCTTTAAATTATTATTAATGTCATTATTCCAAAACCTTAATACCTTATATCCCAATTTTTGAAAGTATGCCGTTCTTTCTTTGTCATACTTTTTATTGTTTTCTAGCGTATGTTGCCAACCATCAAGTTCAATTATCAGTTTCTTTTCCGGGCAGTAAAAATCGGCGATATACTTTCCGATAGAGTGTTGCCTTCTAAATTTATAACCAAATTGTTTTATCCTTAATCTTGACCAAAGAATTATTTCCTGTGCAGTCGGGTTGTTTCTTAATGTTTTTCTTGATTTTAATTTTTCTTTTATATCATGAACGGTTCTCATTTTTTCACCTCCCCTTTGTCCCTTCGGGACATTTCCCCTCATCTGAGGGGAAAGGGTATCGAATTAATTCCATCTTATCCTAGATTTTCAGAAACTACAAGCTATGCTAAAATATTCTCTGTGGCCACAGAGGCTATCTTTTTAATTTTTTTATTCTATGGAATACGCCGCAAAGCGGAGTGGCAAAGCCACTATTCCACGGGGTGAAATTCAAATAATTATGCGAAACATCCAGGAAGTGTATAACGAACTGCAGGAGAATAAAAAAGAGCAAAAAAGTATCAAGCGAGAATATAAAGATGCTCTTGCCAATGCCAATGAATACGAGGAAACAGTGGCAAAACTAAAAGAGTTGAAAGAAAAGAAAAAACAAATAGAAAATCTTGCTCAAGCGCGGCTGGGTGTCAGATGGGATGAATATGAGAAGTTGAAAGCTAAATCAACGGAACTGGACCAGATGATAACCGATATCGCCATGACTACTCTTATGGACGGAAAAACAGTGGAAATTAAGGATGAATTTAATAATGCTTACGAGCCGGTTTATAAAATAAGCTTCAGAAAGATTGTATAATTGATTGATTTACTTTTTCTTTCCGCAAGAAAAAGTAACAAAAAAAACTCTCTGCCCAAGTTCATTCACTAACAAATTTTCAGCTTTCTCGCTAAATTTACTAATCTCGCCAAGGCGAGACAAGATGAGTAAATTTTTAACGCTCGAAAGCCTTAATTTGTAGTAGCGTCTGAACTAGGCATAATTAAAGAATTAAGAAGAGCGAGATTAAATCTCGCTCTTCTTGAAGAATAATTTATACTTCAATAACCACCCCGGAATGACCACCCCGTAAAGTCGCCTTAACGGCGATAATGGGGCAAGTTGGTCTATACTTCAATAACTACTGGAAGAACCATCGGTCTTCTTTGAGTTTTAGTATAAAGGAATTGTCCTACTACTTCCCGGATATTGTTGCGGACATAATCCCAGTTGGCCGGTTCATTTGGCGTAGTCTTGGCGGCAATCACTTCTTCCACCTTTTTTTTAGTGGCGTTAACGAGATCAAAATTTTCTTTGACAAAAATAAATCCGCGGGAAGTTACCTGGGGCTTTCCGATGATCTTTTTAGTCTTGGCGTCAACGATGACGATAATCACAAACATTCCGTCTTTAGCCAAAACTTGTCGGTCGCGCAATACTATTTCACCGATATCGCCAACGCCCAAGCCATCCACCATCACATTGTTGAGCGGAACCTTTTCATTGGTGACTTTTCCATTTCCCCGGTAATCGAATTCAATTACCTTTCCATTTTCGCCGATAAGAATATTTTTCGGATCCATTCCGACGGAAACTCCCAATTCTCCGTGAAGTTTGAGCATAAAATAGTTTCCATGGATGGGAATCAAGAATTTGGGCCGAACCAAGTTAATCATCATTTTGAGATCTTCCTGGCGGGCGTGTCCTCCGGCATGGACATCCATCATTTTATAATTTATCACTTTAGCGTCCTTTCTATAAATCGTGTCCATAATAGCCTGGACAGTTCGTTCATTTCCCGGAATGACTGAAGAGTAAAGCACAAAAGTGTCGTCTTTATGGACTTTCACGAATCGATGTTCTCCGTTTACGATCCGCATGAGAACGGCGTTGGATTCTCCTTGCGCTCCAG
>Ga0116156_10001837_pt1 | contig 19911 bp, 14 predicted proteins | sample AD_UKC045_MetaG_FD_89891 | JGI IMG/M metagenome (GOLD analysis project Ga0116156, IMG submission 89891) | Active sludge microbial communities of municipal wastewater-treating anaerobic digesters from USA - AD_UKC045_MetaG | ecosystem: Engineered > Bioreactor > Anaerobic > Digestate | place: USA... | reverse complement strand
TGCGCCGGCTCTGGGCCACGATCATCCCGAGTGTCGCCGTGCCGCTGTCGATCATGGGCACGTTCGCGCTGATGTCGTTCGCCGCGTTCTCGCTCGACAACCTGTCGCTGATGGCGCTGACCGTGGCCACCGGCTTCGTGGTCGACGATGCGATCGTGATGATCGAGAACATCGTCCGCTATATCGAGAAGGGCCGTGATCCGAAGGACGCCGCGGAGACCGGCGCGAAGGAGATCGGCTTCACCGTGCTGTCGTTGACGGTTTCGCTGATCGCGGTCTTCCTGCCGCTGCTGTTGATGCCGGGAGTGACCGGTCGCCTGTTCAAGGAGTTTGCGGTCGTGCTGTCGATTGCCGTCGGCATCTCGATGATCGTCTCGCTGACACTCACGCCGATGATGTGCGCGTACCTGCTGCGTCGCGAGAACGTGCCGCGCGAAGACGCCGGCGAGGGACACGCGGCGGTGGCGAAGCGCGATTGGTGGAACCGCCTCGTGGCCGCCTACGCGCGCAGCCTCGATTGGGTGTTCAGGCACGAGAAGCTGACGATGCTCGTGCTGACCGCGACGGTCGCATTGACCGTGCTGTTGTTCGTGACGATGCCGAAAGGACTGTTGCCGGACCAGGACACCGGCATGATCACGGGCGTGGTCCAGGCCGACGAGACGATCGCGTTCCAAGCGATGCTCGATCGCACCCAGCGGGTCGCAACGGCCCTGCGTGCCGATCCGGCGGTCAGCGGCGTGGCGGCCTTCATCGGTGCCGGTTCGATCAACCCGACCCTCAACCAGGGCCAGCTCAGCATCGTCCTGAAGCCACGCTCCGATCGCGATGGCCTCGCGGAAATCCTGCCGCGCCTCCAGCATGTGATCGATCGCATTCCGGGCGTGGCGCTCTATCTGAAGCCCGTGCAGGACATCGCGCTCGACAATCGCATCGCCCCGACCGAGTACCAGTACGCGCTCACCGAGGTCAACGAGGAGGAGCTCAATCGCTTCGCCGGAAAGATGACGGCGGCCCTGCGCGAGCGTCCCGAGCTCGCCGATGTCGCCAACAATCTCGCCGCCAACGGACTGCAGCTCGATCTCGCGATCAATCGCGATCAGGCCAGCCGCCTCGGCGTGCCGATCCAGACCATCAACGACACGCTTTATTCGGCTTTCGGCCAGCGCCAGATCTCGACGATCTTCACCCAGCTCAACCAGTACCGCGTCGTGCTCGAAGTCGATCCGAAGTTCCGCACCAGCTCCGACCTGCTCAATCGGCTGGGCGTGCGCGGCAGCAGCAGTGGCGTGCTCAGCGGAAGCAATGCGACCACGCTCGGCCAGGCCACCTCGAGCAATTCGGCAACGCCGAGCGGCATCGGTTCGCAGGGCAATACCGGCATCGCGCTCGGCGCTGGCGGAACGATCCCGATGGCCTCGCTGGTGGATGCGAAGGTGGTCAATGCACCGCTCGTGATCAGCCACCAGAACCAGTTGCCGGCAGTGACGATTTCGTTCAACGTCGCGCGCGGCTATTCGCTGTCCGACGCGGTCGAGGCGATCGCCGAGGTCGAAGCCAGCATCGACATGCCGACCCAGATCCGCGGCAACTTCATCGGCAAGGCCGCCGAGTTCTCGGCTTCGCTGACCGACGAGGTGCTGCTGATCCTGGCATCGCTGGTGGTCATCTATATCGTGCTCGGCGTGCTCTACGAGAGCTACATCCACCCGATCACGATCATCTCGACCCTTCCGCCGGCCGGCGTCGGCGCGCTGCTGGCCCTGACCCTGTGCGGATTCAGTCTTTCGATCGATGGCATCGTCGGCATCATCCTGCTGATCGGCATCGTCAAGAAGAACGCGATCATGATGATCGATTTCGCGATCGACGCGCAGCGCGAAGGCATGTCGGCACGCGATGCGATCCGGCGCGCTGCGCTGCTGCGTTTCCGCCCTATCCTCATGACCACGTTCGCGGCGATGTTCGGTGCGCTGCCACTCGCGCTCGGTACGGGCATCGGCTCGGAGCTGCGCCAGCCACTCGGCGTGTCGATCGTCGGCGGCCTGCTCGTCTCGCAGCTGATTACCCTGTACACGACGCCTGTGCTGTACCTCTACATTGAGCGCGCATCGGACTGGATTGCCGCTCGCCGCGAGCGCCGCGCACTCGGGCGCGAGGGAAGGCTGGCGTGAGCGGCGCGATTGCGCTTCCTGTCGCGGCCATGGACGTTGCAGGTCCACGCGGGACAGTTCATGCCGATCCGGGCCGATTTCCCGGCGCGTCCATTACGGCTTTCAGTCGCTCGCCGAAGGACCATGCAAGCCCTCGCTTTTCATCGGTCACTGTCCGCGCGTCAGCGACCTGTTCGGGACAGCCGAGCGACGGCGCTGGATACGTCCGGAAATCCGTTCAGGTGCGCGCGCGCTGCGTGTCTACCCTGGCCATGTCGCGGATCGCGCGATGAACCTCTCGGCGCCCTTCATCCGCCGCCCGATCGGTACGATCCTGCTTGCCCTCGGCGTGTTTGTCAGTGGGGCAATCGCCTATTTCCAGCTTGGCGTGGCGGCGTTGCCGAATATCGAGTTCCCGGTCATCTTCGTGGTCGCGAGCCAGCCCGGCGCGAATGCCGAAAACATGGCCTCGACTGTCGCGGCGCCGCTCGAACGCCACCTGGGTCAGATCGCCGGCATCGATTCGATGGGCTCGAACAGCAAGGAAGGCCGATCCTCGGTGATCCTGTTTTTCGACTTCGACAAGAACATCGACAGCGTGGCGCGCGATGTGCAGGCGGCGATCAACGCGGCGATTCCGGACCTGCCGACTGGGCTGACCACGGCGCCGATCTATCGCAAGGCGAACCCGAACAACGATCCGGTGCTGATGCTGTCGCTGACCTCGAAGTCGCGCACGTCGGCCGAGCTTTACAACATGGCCGACTCGCTGCTGTCGCAACGCGTGCGCCAGTTGCCCGGCGTGGCCGATGTCACGCTCGCCGGCGGCGCAACGCCGGCTGTGCGCGTCGATGTCGATCTCGGCAGGTTGACCTCGATGGGCATTTCCGCCGATCAGGTGCGCAATGCGATTTCCGCCGCCAATGTGACCTCGCCGCAGGGTTTCCTCGGCGATGGCAAGCGCACGATGACGATCGCCGCGAAAGGCGCCTTGACCGAGGCCAGCCAGTTTTCCGACCTGATCGTCGCGGTGCGCAACGGCGTACCGATCCGGTTGCGCGACATCGCCACGGTCGGCGACGGCGCCGAGAGCAAGGATCAGGCCGCGTGGTTCAATGGCGAGCGAGCCGTGCTCATGGCGATCACGAAGCAGTCGACCGCGAACGTCATCGACACCGTCGACAGCATCTACGAGCAATTGCCGCTGATGCGCAGCTGGCTGCCCGAGGGCGTCGAACTGGCACCATTCAACGATCGCACGGCAACGATCCGAGCGTCGATCCATGAGGTGCAGGTCACGATGCTGATCAGCATGTGCCTCGTCATCCTGACCATGCTTTTGTTCCTGCGCCGCATCGCACCGACCGTGATCGCCGGGCTGTCGGTGCCGCTGTCGCTGGCCAGCGCCTTCATCGTCATGTATGCGTTCGATTTCACCCTCGACAACCTGACCCTGATGGCTCTGGTCATCTCGATCGGCTTTGTCGTCGACGATGCGATCGTCGTGATCGAGAACATCGTGCGCCATCTCGACCTCGGCAAGACGCGCCTGCAGGCAGCCCTCGATGGTGCGCGCGAGATAGGATTCACGATCATCTCGATCACTGCCTCGCTGGTCGCGGTCTTCCTGCCGCTGCTGTTCATGGGTGGCTTCATGGGAGTGATGCTGCACTCGTTCGCGGTGACGATCGCCGCCGCGATCGCCATGTCGGCGATTGTTTCGCTGACCCTGACCGCTTCGTTGTGTGGGCGTTACCTGCAGGCGCACAAGGAAGAGAAGCCCTCGCGACTCGTGCAGCGCATCGACGCGATGCACGCGAGCATGCTGCGTGCCTATGCGCGGATGCTCGATTGGTCGTTGCGCCATCCGCGCACGATGAGCCTGCAACCGCTCGTCCTCGTATTGTTGACGGCCTGGCTTTCGACCTTCCTCAAGTTCGGCTTCGTGCCCGAGCAGGACACCGGCATGATCCAGGGCACCGTCGTGGGCAGTGCCACCATTTCGTACGAATCGATGGTCGAGTTGCAGCGCAAGGTCGCCGACGTGATCGCGGCCGATCCGGCAGTCGCCAGCCTGGGTTCGTCCCTGGGCGGCAGCGCATTCCGCTCGGCCAGCAATCGCGGCAGCCTCTACATCAACCTGAAGCCGCTCGGCGAAGGTCGCGACGTGGCGACTTCGAAAGTGATGCAACGCCTTGCCGACAAGACCGCAGGCATGTCCGGTATCCAGTTGCGCCTGCGTCCGGTGCAGGACATCGGCGGTGGCGGCGGCGGTCCGCGCGGCGGCGATTCCGAATACAGCTATTCACTCAAGGGCAGCGACTACGGCCAATTGCTCGAGTGGGGGCCGCGCCTCGCCGCCGAGCTGCGCAAGCTGCCCCAGTTCACCAATGTCGGCACCGAGCTTGACGATGGCGGCATCGAGCAGAACCTCGTCATCGATCGCGACACCGCATCGCGGCTCGGCGTCTCGGTCGGGGCGATCGACAGCACCTTGTACAACGCCTTCGGCGAGCGCCAGATATCGACGATCTATTCCGACCTGAACCAGTATCGCGTGGTCCTCAACGCCGTGACCGGGGCAACGCCCGGGCTCGATACGCTGAACGCGCTGCATGTGCGCGCAAGCAATGGAGCGATGGTTCCGTTGAGTGCGCTGACCCGCGTCGAATCGGGCAGGGCTGCGCTCGCGATCAACCATGATTTCCAGTTTCCGGTATTCGACATCAGCTTCAATCTCGCGCCCGACATCAGCATGGGCGAGGTGACTCCGCTGATCGAGCAGACCGTGAGCAACATGCGCATGCCAGGCTCGATAAAGGTCGAGGGTTCCGGCAACTTCCGGCGTTTCCAGCAACAGCAGTCGGGCCAGGGCCTGCTGATCCTGTTTGCGATCGTCGCGGTCTATCTCGTGCTCGGCATCCTTTACGAGAGCCTGATCCATCCGGTCACGATCCTTTCGACCTTGCCCGCGGCCGGGGTCGGCGCCTTGCTCGCGATGGTCGTGACCAACACCGAGTTGTCGATCGTGTCGATCATCGCGATCGTGCTGCTGATCGGCATCGTCAAGAAGAACGCGATCATGATGATCGATTTCGCCCTGCATGCCGAACGCGACCGGGGCAGGACTCCGCTCGAAGCGATCCGCGAGGCCTGCCTCGTGCGTTTCCGGCCGATCATGATGACCTCGATGGTCGCCATCCTTGGTGCGTTTCCGCTGGCGATCGGCTTTGGCGTCGGTTCCGAAATGCGCCAGCCGCTCGGCATCGCGATGATCGGTGGCCTGCTTGTCTCGCAGAGCCTGACCTTGTTCTCGACGCCTGCGCTCTATCTCGTGTTTGCCCGCATCTCGCAACGCCGTCGCGAGCGCAAGTCGGCGCGACAGGCGACGCAAGCCGGTTCGGGATCCGAGGTCGTCGCGGAATCGTAGCAAGGACAACGCGGATCAGCGTTGCCCCGGACTCAGTCGGCGAGGGTGAAGAGCACGCGATCCTGGCGCGAGGCGAGGCTCGGCCCCGACATCGCATCAAGCATCACCGATTGAACGCCGGTAACTGCAATGACGTTCTGGAAGGTGGATGCGGCAATCGAATCCATGTCGGGCCTTACCGTCAGGGTCGGCATCAGGGTGACTGGAGTAGGGCGCGTGTTCGCGATGCTCCATCGCGCCGGAGCAGCCGGATCGGAGGCATTGGCGGTGATTTCCACTTCCGGCATCAGGGTGGCGTGGACCGGTGCGTGCTCATCGAGCGAGACAGGTGCTTGTGCCGATGCACTCAGGGAAAGTGCAGCGATCAGGGCGCCGGCCAGGGCGGCGGCGGATCCGGATTTCAAACTGTAAAAGCGAGCGTTCATGGGTTTCTCCAGCAAGCGGGTGTCACGACTTAAATAGAGCAAGCAGCGTGCCACTCGTGATTTCGTGTTCGCTTGCAGGGAATGAGATGCAGGATCAATGACTTCGGTTGCTAGGACAGAAGTCATGCCTGCGCGCGCGGACACTTTCGCGGACGCTTTTGCATGTCCGTGGACAGCGGGCAATGGGCTGTCGGCGCGCGGCTTCGGCCTTTGTGGTCGCCGCGTGGACTGGCCCGCCTGGCGCTGGCTGTCTACTGGAAGCCGTTTGCGAAAATCAGATCCCAGGTCTGGTTCTCGTACGCGCCAGGATCGAGCGCGGCGAAACGGGTGCGCAACGATCCACTCAGGTCGTAGCCCAGATAACCGTAGATCGGGATCGCGCCGAGGCCCGCATTGATGAACGGAGAATCATTACGAAGGCGGAAATCCTGGTTCGGCGCATCGACGAAACGCGGATCCCCGCCAAGGGCGTTGGTCGCGTTCAGCGGCAGGGTGCCGGAAAGGGTGCCGACCAGACTGTAGTTGGCGAACGCCGCTCCATTGCCGAAGCCGCCCGCTGCCGCGCCCTCGATGTTGACATCGGAAACAGCGTTGTTGAAGAACAGGCTGTTGATGAGGTCCAGCCGCATGCCGGCGCCCAGCATGGCACCGATGCCGCAACCGCGTCCGCCCAGGCCGGCGCACTGGCCGTTCGCAAACGTGCTGTTGGCGATCAGGATGCCGTTGGGTCCGTCACCGGCGAGCGAGATCGCGGAAAAGTGGGCGGTTGCGGAGGTGGGTGCGGAGTTGTTGCTGAACTGGCTGTTGACGATGCGGATCAGGCCGCGCCGCGCGTACAAATCCGCGCCGCCGCCGAAATAGCCTGCGTTGTTGGCGACAATGACATTGTCGAGCCAGAACTCGACCTGGATGTCCGTGTAGGAGGCCATCTGCAAACCGCCGCCGCGCTGGAAAGTCGCCGAGTCGCCGTAGCCATCGCGGATGCTCAGATTCTGCAAGCCATAGCGCGGTCCCGCGCTGACGCTTCCGGGCGGATTGAACAGCATGCCGAGGACCTGGTGCTGGCCGGAGCCGGTCAGGATCGTGTTGGCAGCGATGCCGACCTGCTGGGCGCAGGGCGTGCCGCTGACCTGGATCCAGCCGCCGGTGAGAAAGGCCCAGCCCGGATTCGGACTGTTGTAGAGCAGTTGCTGGCTGGCCGCGTAGATGCCCTGCTGCAGCTTGATCTCGTCGTCTGCCGAAGAGGCGGCCGCGGCACTCAGCGCCGCCTGCAGTTCGGGCACATTCGTCACGCAATAGGTTGCTGCCGATGTCGGCAACGCCGTTGCGCAGGTGCAAAGCGCGATACAGGATCCAGCGAGTCGTCGGATGATGCCAGTCATGAGGTCTGCCTCGGTGCGATATGTATTGCAATACGCACGAACGCGGCAGATCCCCCAATCCTCATTGCACGTGGAGCGGGATTATTCCCCCAGTGTCAGCAACGAGGCATTGCCGCCGGCGGCCGTCGTGTTGATCGTGACCGTGCGTTCGGTGGCGAAGCGCAGCAGGTAGTGCGGGCCGCCGGCTTTCGGGCCGGTACCGGAGAGATTCTCGCCGCCGAACGGTTGCACGCCGACCACCGCGCCGATCTGGTTGCGGTTGACGTAGCAGTTGCCGACCTTCGAGCGCCTAACGATGTGATCGATCGTGTCGTCGATGCGGCTGTGGATGCCGAGGGTCAGGCCGTAGCCCGTCGCGTTGATCGCATTGATCACGCCATCGAGCTGGTCGGCTTTCCAGCGCAGGACGTGCAGGACGGGTCCGAAGACTTCCTTGTGCAGGATGCCGAGCGTCGGGATCTCGTAGGCGCGCGGGGCGAAATAGGTGCCATGCGCGCTGTCCGCCGCGGTGTCGACCTGGCCGATCAACGTTGCCTCGCGATCCATGCGCGCGGCATGCTCGGTGAGCAGCTTCAGTGATGCGTCGTCGATGACCGGACCGACATCGGTCGAGAGCAGGCCCGGATCGCCCATGACCAGCTCGGCCATCGCGCCCTTGAGCATCGCGATGACCTTGTCGGCGATGTCATCCTGCACGAACAGGACGCGCGCGGCCGAACAGCGCTGGCCAGCCGAATCGAAGGCCGAGGCGCAGACGTCCTTGACCAGTTGCTCGGGCAGGGCGGAAGAATCGGCGATCAGTGCGTTCTGGCCGCCGGTTTCGGCGATCAGGGCGGCGATCGACGAGTCGCGCGCAGCGAGCGTGCGATTGATCGTCCAGGCGGTTTCGGTGGAACCGGTGAAGCAGACGCCGGCGACATCGGCGTGGGTCAGCAGGGAATTGCCGAGCACCGAGCCCTTGCAGGGCACGAACTGCAGGACATCCTCGGGCACGCCGGCTTCGTGCAGCAGCTTCACTGCGGCATAGCCGATCAGCGTGGTCTGGTCGGCGGGCTTGGCGATCACGCTGTTACCGGCAGCCAGCGCGGCGACAACCTGGCCCATGAAGATCGCGAGTGGAAAATTCCAGGGACTGATGCAGACGAAGACGCCGCGACCGTGCAGGTACAACTCGTTGGATTCGCCAGTCGGACCCGGCAGGATCTCCGGTTGCGCGAACAGCTTGCGCGCCATCGCGGCGTAGTAGCGGCAGAAATCGGCTGCTTCGCGCACTTCGGCGATCGCCGCCGACATCGTCTTGCCGGCTTCACGCACGCACAAAGCGATGAACTCGGCGCGGCGCGCTTCGAGCAGGTCGGCGGTGTGTTCGAGGATCTTCGCGCGGCTTGCGGCGGGCAGTGCATTCCAGCCGTACTGCGCGGCGACCGCGTTGGCCAGGGCTTTCTCGAGCGTCGCCACATCGGCGCTGCGCGTCGTGCCGATCACGCGACGGCGGTCGGAAGGGTCGGTGACATCGCGTTGCGTGCCGGACGGCGTGCTGCCCGGCACGAGGGGTTGCGAAACCCATGGTTTGCGCGCGTTGTTGACGCTTTGAGCGAGCGCGTTGAGTTCGTTGTCATTGGCGAGATTGGCGCCCATGGAATTCTTCCGTTGTTCGCCGAACAAAGCGATCGGCTGGGGGATATGCGGATGTGGCTTGGAGTCGAGCTGGCGGACCAGTTCGCAGGGATCGGCGACGAGATCGCGGATCGGCACGTCCTCGTCGACGACGCGGTTGACGAAACTCGTGTTGGCCCCGTTCTCGAGCAGGCGCCGGACCAGGTAGGGCAGCAGGTCCTCGTGGCTGCCGACCGGCGCGTAGACGCGACAAGGCACGTTGAGATTGTTCGTGCCGATCACTTCGGCATAGAGATCGGCACCCATGCCGTGCAGGCGTTGATGCTCGTACGGTCGGCCGCGCGCAAAGTGATGGATCGCCGCAATCGAATGCGCGTTGTGCGTCGCGAACTGCGGATAGATCAGGCCGGCGCCTGCCTCGAACATCTGGCGCGCACAAGCCAGATACGAGATATCGGTGTTCGGCTTGCGCGTGAAGACCGGATAGCCCGACAGGCCGAGTTCCTGCGCGCGCTTGATTTCCGAATCCCAGTAGGCGCCCTTGACCAGGCGCACGCACCAGCGCCTGCCGGCCTTGCGCGCTGTCTCGGCGAGCCAGTCGATGACGAACGGCGCGCGCTTCTGGTAAGCCTGCACGGCGAGGCCGAAGCCGTTCCAGCCCTCCAGTGAGGGATCGACGAACACGGCACCGATCACATCGAGCGAGAGTTCGAGGCGGTCGGCTTCCTCGGCGTCGACCGTCATGCCGATGCCCTGTGCCTTCGCCATCTGCGCCAGTTCGAGCACGCGCGGGGTCAGCTCGGCGTGGACACGGGCGCGATTCGGCACGTCGTAGCGTGGATGGATGGCCGACAGCTTGACCGAGATCGACGGCGCATCGAGCACATCCTTCCACGGACCGCGCTTGCCGAGTGCCGCGATCGCGTCGCGATAGGCCTGCATGTAGCGTTCGGCGTCGCCCTTGGTCAGCGCGGCCTCGCCGAGCATGTCGTAGGAGTAGCGATAGGCCGCATTGCCTTTCTGGGCCGAACGATCCTGGGCCTCGTTGATCGTGCGGCCCATGACGAATTGATGGCCCATGATGCGCATGGCCTGGCGCACGGCGAGGCGGATCACCGGTTCGCCAGCACGGCCGACAAGCCGCTTCAGGGCGCCGCTGAAGTTGCTGCGCGTTTCTTCGGCGAGATTGACGAGGCGGCCGGTCAGCATCAGGCCCCAGGTCGATGCGTTGACAAAGAGCGATTCGCTTGCGCCGACGTGCTTCTTCCAGTTGGCCTCGCCGAGCTTGTCGCGGATCAGCTTGTCCGCGGTCTCCGAATCGGGGATGCGCAGCAGGGCCTCGGCCACGCACATGAGCAGAACGCCCTCTTCGCTGGACAGGTCGTACTCGCGCATGAACGATTCGACCGCGCTCTGGTTGTCGGCCTTGGCGCGCACGCGGGCGACCAGGTCGGCGGCGTGGGCCAACACGCTTTCGCGATCGGCCGGCGTCATGCTGGCCTGGGCGAGCAGTTCATTGACCGATTCGGTTTCGTCGCGCGACCACGCGGCGGTGATGCGCACGCGCGTCGGGTCGTTCTGCGGGATCAACTCGGGGGAAAGGATTTCGCTCACGGTCGGTGGGGTCTCGGCGAATGCGGCAGGGGCGACGGACTTCGTCGGCAATAGGGTGACCCAGGTCGATCTTCAAGGAACCGCGAGGCTGTGCGGTGCTCGATCGACATGGCGGCTGCGAAACGATCCGCTCGATCGCCGCACGCGATCGGTGCGAGGCGTGCAATCTGGCATGATCCTGCGGCAAGCATTGCACGGACAATCAAGGCGGATTCAGGCTTTCGCCGGAATGACGGCGAGCTAGGGCGTGGGGCCGCTAGTGTAGTGAGCCGCCGGGCCGCGGCCAAGCGCCGCAGCATGCGCGGATGCGACCTATTGACACGAGCCAAATCAGGACGATGACCGGCTTGTCCTTGCCGCTGCAGCGGGCACTCCACTATCATTCCGAGGTTCCCTGCATATCGTTTCGATGGACGATGCGCGCCCTGCGCGGATCGCGGCTGGTATCCGGGGCCGGATTCCGTATCGGGCGCCTGGTCGGTCCGATATGCAGTTAAGCTGATTCACGTATTCAAGGTGATGGCAATGATGTCAGTTGGGATCTCGCGAATGCGCCGCGTGCTGGCCGCGCCGGCTCTTATCGTCCTCGGCATGCTGGCGAGCCGGGCGGCGAGTGCCAATCCGGAGCCGTGGCAGCTCAACATGGCCCGTGGCGCCACCGTGACCTCGAACGAGGTCCACGATATCCACATGATCATGCTGTGGATCTGCGTCGTCATCGGCATCATCGTGTTCGGCGTGATGTTCGTGGCGATGTTCCGCTTCCGCAAATCCAAAGGCGCCGTCGCGGCGACCTGGAGCCACAGCACCAAGCTCGAGGCGATCTGGACCGTGATTCCGATCCTGATCCTGATCGGCAGCGCGTGGCCGGCGACGAAACTGCTGCTGCGCATGGCCGACAGCTCGGGCTCCGACATGACCATCAAGGTCACCGGCTACCAGTGGAAATGGCGTTACGAATACGTCGACTATTTCGGCAAGCCGACCGGCGTCAACTTCGTTTCGAGCCTCGAGTCGCAGTCCAACCGGACGCGCCAGGTTGGATCGGGCCTTGATCCGAAGGCGATCCAGGTCGATGGCGTTCCGACCTACCTGCTCGATGTCGACAAACCGCTGGTGCTGCCGGCCGGCGTCAAGGTTCGCTTCGTCGTCACCGCCGACGACGTGATCCATGCCTGGTGGGTGCCCGCGCTCGGCTGGAAGCAGGATGCGATCCCCGGGATCATCAACTCGGCATGGACCCAGGTCGACCAGCCCGGCGTCTATCGCGGCCAGTGTGCCGAGTTGTGCGGCCGCGATCATGGCTTCATGCCGATCGTGGTCAAGGTCGTGCCGAAGGCCGAATTCGAGCAGTGGATGACCGAACAGGCGCCTGCGCCGGCGGCCGAAGCCGCAACCACTCTCGCTCCGACGACAGCCCCGCAGGGCTGATTCCGTTCCCGAATTCTTGAGGTAGAGGCCATGGCCCACGCTGCCGTCCACGACGACCATCACGACGCCCACGATCACAAGCCGCAGGGCTTCCTGCATCGCTGGCTGTTCACGACCAACCACAAGGACATCGGTACGCTGTACCTCGTGTTTGCCCTGGTCATGTTCCTGACCGGCGGATCGATGGCGATGATCATCCGCGCCGAGCTGTTCCAGCCAGGCATGCAGCTCGTGCAGCCGGAGTTCTTCAATGAAATGACCACGGTGCATGCCCTGGTCATGATCTTCGGCGCGGTCATGCCGGCGTTCGTCGGCCTCGGCAACTGGATGATCCCCTTGCAGGTGGGCGCGCCGGACATGGCCCTGCCGCGCATGAACAACTGGTCGTTCTGGATCCTGCCGTTCGCGTTCACCCTGCTGATCTCGAGCCTGTTCATGCCGGGCGCAGGTCCGCAAGGCGGCTGGACGCTCTATCCGCCGCTGTCCCTGCAGGGCGGCAACAGCGTCGCCTTCGTCATCTTCGCGATCCACATGATGGGCATCAGCTCGATCATGGGCGCGATCAACATCATCGCGACCATCCTCAACATGCGCGCGCCAGGCATGGACCTGCTGAAAATGCCGATCTTCGTCTGGTCGTGGCTGATCACCGCCTTCCTGCTGATCGCCGTGATGCCGGTGCTGGCCGGCGCGGTGACCATGCTGCTGACCGACAAGTACTTCGGCACGAGCTTCTTCAATGCGGCCGGTGGCGGCGACCCGGTGATGTTCCAGCACATCTTCTGGTTCTTCGGGCACCCCGAGGTCTACATCATGATCCTGCCGGCGTTCGGCATCGCCAGCGAGATCATCCCGACCTTCAGCCGCAAGCCGCTGTTCGGCTACCAGGCGATGGTCTACGCCACCGCGGCGATCGCGTTCCTGTCGTTCATCGTGTGGGCGCACCACATGTTCACGGTGGGCATGCCGCTGGGCGGCGAGATCTACTTCATGTTCGCGACGATGCTGATCTCGATCCCGACCGGCGTGAAGGTGTTCAACTGGGTCACCACCATGTGGCGCGGTTCGATCAGCTTCGAGGCGCCGATGCTGTGGGCGGTCGCCTTCGTGATCCTGTTCACCATCGGCGGTTTCTCCGGCCTGATGCTGGCCATCGTCCCGGCGGACTTCCAGTACCACGACACCTACTTCGTGGTCGCCCACTTCCACTACGTGCTGGTCACCGGCGCGCTGTTCTCGATCATCGCCGCGGTGTACTACTGGTGGCCGAAGTGGACCGGCCGCATGTACAACGAGACCCTCGCCAAGATCCATTTCTGGTGGTCGGTGGTCTTCGTCAACCTGCTGTTCTTCCCGCAGCACTTCCTCGGCCTGGCCGGCATGCCGCGCCGCATCCCCGACTACAACGTCGTGTTCGCGGACTGGAACATGATCAGCTCGATCGGCGCGTTCGGCATGTTCGCCACCCCGTTCATCATGTTCTTCGTCCTGTGGCATTCGAAGAAGCATGGCGTCGTCGCCGAGGCGCGTGCGTGGGAAGGCGCGAAGGGCCTTGAGTGGACGGTGCCGTCGCCGGCCCCGCACCACACCTTCACCACCCCGCCGGTGATCGGCCCGGGCGACCTTGCCCACGGCGACATCAGCCACTGAGCCTGACCCGATGACCGCCGGCCCCGACATCGCCAGCGACAACCTCGACCTGCGTCGCCGCCGTGCGCGCCGGACGGCGTTGCTGTTCGGCGGGATCGCGGTGGCGGTGTACCTGGGCTTCCTGCTGTCGGGCGTGGTGGGCCGGTGAGCCAGTCCACCGCGAAGAGCTTCGGGGTGCTGAAGCTCGTCGGCGTGTCGCTGGCGGCGTTCGGCTTCGCGTTCTCGCTGGTGCCGCTGTACCGGATCGCCTGCGAGAAGGTGTTCGGGGTGCGCCTGGAGCAGGGCCCGGCGTCGGCCAGCGCCACGGCCGTCGCGCCGAAAGAGCGCTGGGTGACCGTGCAGTTCGACGGCGGCGTGAATTCCAAGCTGCCGTGGCAGTTCGCGCCGGCGCAGGCCAGCATGCGCGTGCAGGTCGGCCGCCAGTACGAAGCGGAATACTCCGCCCGCAACACCTCCGACCGCGCGATCGTCGGCAACGCGGTGCCCTCGGTGGCACCGGCGCGCGCCTCGGGTTACTTCAGCAAGACCGAGTGCTTCTGCTTCACCGCGCAGACGCTGGCCGCCGGCGAATCGCGCGAGATGCCGGTGCGCTTCATCGTCGATCCCGGCTTGCCGGCCGGGGTGAAGACGATCACCTTGTCCTACACCTTCTTCAAGAACGACACCCTGACCGCCGCCCTCGGCGCGGGCCAGGGCCATGCCGGCGTCCACGCGGCACCCTGACCACCTCGATCCACGAACCATCGGAACCGCCATGGCGAACGCCCACGCAGACCTCCACCACGACGACAGCCACCACGGCAGCCACGGCCAGGACGTCTATTTCGTCCCGCATGGCAGCAAGTGGCCGGTGTTCGCCTCCGTCGCGCTGTTCGTCACCATGGTGGGCTTCGCCAGCTGGCTGAACGAAGTGAGCTGGGGCAAGGCCACGTTCTATGTCGGCCTGGCCGGCCTGCTGGCGATCCTGTTCAAGTGGTTCGGCGACGTCATCCGCGAGTCGCTGGCCGGCCACTACAACAAGCAGGTCGACACCTCGTTCCGCATGGGCATGGTGTGGTTCATCTTCTCCGAGGTGATGTTCTTCGCCGCGTTCTTCGGTGCGCTGTTCTACGCGCGCCAGTTCGCGTTGCCGTGGCTCAACGGCGAGGGCGACGGCGGCGCCACCCACAGCATCCTGTGGTCGAGCTTCAGCGGCGGCTGGCCGAGCAACGGCCCGGGCGCGATCGGTGGTCACTACCAGACCATCCCGGCGTGGGGCCTGCCGCTCCTCAACACCCTGATCCTGCTGACCTCGGGCGTGACCATCACCATCGCCCACCATGCGCTCAAGGAAGGCAAGCGCGGCATCCTGCTGCTGTTCCTGGGCCTGACCGTGCTGCTGGGCTGCACCTTCCTGTTCTACCAGGCGGAGGAATACATCCACGCCTACCACGAGCTCAACCTGACCATGGGCTCGGGCATTTACGGTTCCACCTTCTTCATGCTCACCGGCTTCCATGGCGCGCACGTGACCCTGGGCACGCTGATGCTGGCGATCATGTGGCTGCGCTGCGCGAAGGGCCATTTCAGCAAGGACAACCATTTCGCGTTCGAGGCGGTGGCCTGGTACTGGCACTTCGTCGACGTGGTGTGGCTGGGCTTGTTCCTGTTCGTCTACGTGCTCTGACGCACCGGAGCTTGCCGCCGCGTTGTCGCTGCGCCGTCCCGCAAATCCTCATGGACAAGAGTCCATTCCGGTTTGCGGGCCCGCCCGCTCCTAGCGGCAGCAGCGCCCGATGCGCCAGTGCAAACAACAAAGGCCGGCGTTGCCGGCCTTTGTGTCTTCGAAGCAAGTGACTCAGTTCGGGTTGGCGCCGACCCCGTGCGGGGTGATCCAGCCCATCTTGATCGCCAGCACCACGAACAGGATCAAGGCCACGCTCAGGCCGATGCGCTTGGTCAGTGAATTGACGGTGCGCTTGGTCTGGCCCTTGTCCACCAGCATGTAGTACAGGCCGGCGCCGAGGTTCCAGAGGATGAGGATCAACACGCCAACGATGAGCAGGGTTTTCAGCGAATCGCTCATGCTTGTCTCCGCGATGCGGACCGCCCGCATGTTCCGCGCATTATCGCAGCTGCCGCGATGAGTCCGCGCGCGCTCAACCTGTCGCTTGGCTGGCTGCTCGCCGTGCTGGCGATGGCCGCGTTCGCCCTGGCCGGCCGCTGGCAGCTGGACCGCATGCACCAGAAGGAAGCGATGCTGGCCGCGGCCGCCACCGCGCTTGCGCAGGGCCAGCCGCAGCCGTTGCTGCTGGCATCCGATCCCGGCCGCCGCGAGGCCTACGACCGCGCCGAAGGCGCGGGGCGCATCGCCAACGCCACCGTCTGGCTGGACAACCAGATGCGCGAAGGACGCAGCGGCGTGCGCATGTACTGCGTGCTGTTCGCCGACGAGGGCGTGCAGCCGATGCTGCTCGATGCCGGTTGGTGGCCGCTGGATGGCCGGCGCACCTTGCCTGAATTCGGATGCCCGGCGGGCGATGCGCAAGCGGTGCGTGGCTTGCTGGCACCTCCGCCGTCCACCGGCATCGTCCATGGCGAGCCCATGGCGCCGTCCGGGGACGCGCGCTGGCTGGCTGCGCGGCTCGACCTGCCGGCGCTGTCGCGTGCGCTGAAGCTGTCGACCGGCCTCGCACCGCGCGTGCTGCGGCTGGATCCCGAGCGCAAGACGGACGATGCCGGGGTGATGCTGGCGCCCGGCGAGCGCGACCTCGACATCCTGGCCAACACCCTGACCCCGCAGCGCCACCTCGGCTATGCGGTGCAATGGTTCGGCCTGGCGATCATGGTGCTGGTGGTCGCGCTGGTGCTGACCCTGAGGAAGAAACGATGATGGAGCTGACACCTGCGCAGCGGGCGATCCGCCGCCGCAACCGCAACATGCTGGTGGGCCTGTTCGTGCTGTTCTTCGGCGGCATGCTGGTGGCCGGGCTGCTGCGCTTTTCCGGCTGGCGACCGGAGGGCAGCAAGAACAAGGGCGAACTGCTGCAGCCGTACGGCGACCTGCGCGCCTACACGCCGACGCTGGCGAACGGCGGCGCTTACGGCTGGAAGGACGAGCCGCGCATCTGGCGGATCGTGGCGATGCCACGGGATTGCGCGACGTCGCGCGCGGCCGAGTGCAAGCGCCTGCTCGCCGATTTCGACAAGGTCTGGCGGCTGATGAGCAAGGACGCGGACCGCGTGCACGTGCTGTGGGCGGGCGACCTGCCGCCCGGCGTCGCGGTGCCTCGCGAGGTGCGCCAGCTGCGCGCGGACGACGGCCTGCGCGCCGGCCTGGCCCGCTGGGACGATGCGAGCGGTGACGCCGCCTGGCTGGTCGATCCCAATGGTTTCGTGGTGTTGCGCTACGCTCCCGGCTTCGACCCGGGCGACCTGCGCAGCGATCTTGCCCGCCTCCTGAAGATCAACTGATCCCGATGAATTCCAGCACGCCTGCCCAACGCACGACCTTGAACAAGCCGTCGCTTCACAAGCCGGCCCTGTACAGGCATTTCCATCGCATCGCGTGGCTGGCGGTCGCGCTGGCATCGTGCGTGATCGTGTTCGGTGCGTTCGTGCGCCTGTCCAATGCCGGCCTCAGCTGCCCCGACTGGCCCACCTGCTACGGCAAGGCGGCATGGCCGACGCACGCGGAGCAGATCGTCGACCACATCGCCACCGAGATCCGCCCGGTCGAGCCCAGCAAGGCCTGGCGCGAACAGTTCCATCGGCACATCGCCGCCGGACTGGGCCTGCTGGTGTTCGCGCTGGCGCTGCTGGCCGCCCGCCGCCGGCGCTTCGGGATCGCCCAGGTCCTTGGCGCGGCCGCGCTGGTCGCCATCGCCATCCCGCTGTACATGCAGGGCCAGCACGTGGCGTCGTCGGTGCTGGTCGCGATCGCGGAAGCCGCGCTGCTCTGGGCCGCGCTGCGCTGGAGCAACATCGACCTGGCGCGCACCGCGGTGCTGACCCTGGCGGTGATCATCTTCCAGGCCATGCTGGGCATGTGGACGGTGACCTGGTTGCTGAAACCGGTGGTGGTCATGGCCCACCTGGTCGGGGGGCTGACCACGTTCTCGTTGCTCACCTGGATGGCATGGCGCGCGACCGACATCCCGATCCAGGTGGCAGGTGCGGCGAAACTACGCCGGCTGCTGATCATCGGCTTGCTCCTGCTCGGCGTGCAGATCGCGCTGGGCGGCTGGACCAGCGCGAACTACGCGGCGCTGGCCTGCGGTACCGATTTCCCGAAGTGCGCGGGCCAGTGGTGGCCGCCGCACGACTTCCGCGAGGGCTTCGTGCTATGGCGCGGGATCGGCGTGGATTACGAAGGCGGCATCCTCGACAACCAGGCACGCATCGCGATCCAGCTGGCGCACCGGTTGATGGCCGTGCTCGTGTTCGGCCACCTGCTGGTGCTGGCGATCCGCCTGCTGCGCAGCCCGGGCCTGCGCGGCTGGGGCAGCCTGCTGGGCACCTTGCTGTTCGTGCAAGTCGGGCTGGGCATCGCCAACGTGGTGATGTCGCTGCCGCTGCATGTCGCGGTGCTGCACAACGCCGGCGCGACCGCCCTGCTGTTCGTGCTGGTGTCGCTGCTGGCGCGGGTGCGCGCGCCTGACGCATGAGCAAGGCCGTGCCATCGCCCGGATCGCAGTACTGGGCGTTGACCAAGCCGCGCGTGGTCGCGCTGATCGTGTTCACCGCGATCATCGGCATGTTGCTGGCGATCCAGCCCGGCGACGAATGGCCGTGGCTGCGATTGCTGGCCGGCAGCATCGGCATCTGGCTGGCCGCGGCCAGCGCGGCCGCGATCAACCACCTGCTCGACCAGCGCATCGACAAGGTGATGGCGCGCACCGCCGACCGTCCGCTGGCCACCGGCACGCTGCGCCCCATGCAGGTGCTGGCGTTCGCGATCGCGCTGGGCGTGGCCTCGATGGCGATCCTGCTGCTGCTGGTCAATGCGATCACCGCAGTCCTCACGTTCGCATCGCTGATCGGCTACGCCTTCGTCTACACCGGCTTCCTCAAGCGCGCCACGCCGCAGAACATCGTGATCGGCGGCATCGCCGGCGCCGCGCCGCCGCTGCTGGGCTGGGCCGCGGTGACGGGCATGCAGAATCCGCGCGACTGGGAATACGCGCTGCTGCTGGTGCTGGTCATCTTCGTGTGGACGCCGCCGCATTTCTGGGCGCTGGCGATCTTCCGGCGCGAGGATTACGCGCGCGCGCTGGTGCCGATGCTGCCGGTGACCCACGGCGTGGAATACACACGCTGGCAGATCCTGCTGTACACCGTGCTGCTGGTGGTCGCCACGATCCTGCCGTGGGCCACGCACATGAGCGGCGTGTTCTACCTCGGCGGCGCGCTGGTGCTGGGCGCGGTGTTCCTCTGGTATGCGTGGAAGCTGCTGGATCCGCCCGACGAGTTCTTCGCGATGCGCGCGTTCAAGTACTCCATCGTCTACCTGATGGCGCTGTTCGCCTTCCTGCTGCTCGACCATTGGCTGCTGCCGTTCCTGCAGCCGGCGCCGCCGCTGGAGTTCGTGCCGTCGGCGTGATGGCAGGCGCATGAGCGACCTCTTCGCCGCGCAGCATCGCGACACCCGCACGCAGCTCGCGCCGCAGGCCTGCGTGCTGCACGGATTCGCGCTGGACGCCGTCGATGCCGTGTTGGCCGATGTCGCCGCGATCGAAGCCGATGCGCCGTTCCGCCACCTGGTCACCCCGGGCGGCCACGTGATGCAGGTGGCGATGACCAATGCAGGCACCTTCGGCTGGTGCAGCGACCGACGCGGCTATCGCTACGATCGCGTCGATCCGCAATCCGGGACGCCGTGGCCAGCGCTGTCGCCCGCGTTTCTGAAACTCGCCGCCGATGCCGCGCACGAAGCAGGTTTCGATGGCTACGTGCCGGATGCCTGCCTCATCAATCGCTATGCGCCCGGCACACGATTGTCGTTGCACCAGGATCGCGACGAGGACGATCGCGTCGCGCCGATCGTGTCGGTCTCGCTCGGCCTGCCGGCGACGTTCCTGTTCGGCGGTTTTGCGCGCGCCGACAAGACCGTACGCGTGCCGTTGCAGCACGGCGACGTGGTGGTCTGGGGTGGCGCCGACCGCATGCGTTTCCACGGCGTCACCCCAGACCACCACGTCGCCGTGCTGCAACGGCACGCGTACGGTCTT
>Ga0116156_10001836_pt1 | contig 19918 bp, 21 predicted proteins | sample AD_UKC045_MetaG_FD_89891 | JGI IMG/M metagenome (GOLD analysis project Ga0116156, IMG submission 89891) | Active sludge microbial communities of municipal wastewater-treating anaerobic digesters from USA - AD_UKC045_MetaG | ecosystem: Engineered > Bioreactor > Anaerobic > Digestate | place: USA... | reverse complement strand
TGCGGTGCGGGTGCTGGAGGACAATCCGAACTTCAACGCGGGCAAGGGCGCCGTGCTGACGCGCGAGGGCGTGGCGGAGTTGGATGCGTCGATCATGGATGGGCGCGACCGCAAGGCGGGGGCTGTGGCGCAGGTGCGGACGGTGAAGAACCCGATCCGTGCGGCGCGCTATGTGATGGAGCAGTCTGGGCGCGTGATGTTCGTGGGCAAGGCTGTTGACGAGATGGCGGCGAAGGCGGGGCTGGAGATTGTGCCGCCGGAGTATTTTGTGACGCCGCGTCGTCTCGATGCGCTGAAGCGCGCGATGGCGGGCGATCTGATGCCGATGGATCGCTATGGCACGGTGGGTGCGGTGGCGATGGACAAGCGGGGCGATCTTGCTGCGGCGACATCGACGGGCGGGATGAATGCGAAGCCGGCCGGGCGGGTGGGCGATAGTCCGATCATTGGCGCGGGTACGTATGCGGACAACGCCTCGTGTGCTGTGTCGGCGACGGGCGATGGCGAGTATTTCATCCGGGCGAGCGTGGCGCGGATGATCTGTGCGCGCGTGCAGATGCAGGGGATGAGCGCGGAAGCGGCGGCGCAGGTGACGCTGGACGAGGTGAAGGCGCTGGGGGGCACGGGCGGCGTGATTGTGCTGGGGCGTGACGGTTCGGTGGCGCTGAGCATGAACACAGAGGGCATGTTCCGTGGCCGCGCGGATGCGACGGGCGCGAAGTTCGTTGGCATATATGTCGATGATGACAGGCGGTGAGTGGGGCGCCATTCTCTCCGCAAAGGGAGACCCGCATGGACCTGCTGGTGAAGAAGTCGGCTTTGGCTGAGACGACCGTGATGGCGGTGAAGCTGCCGGAGATTGCGGATGGTGAGATCGAGCTGAAGGTCGATCTGTTTTCGCTGACGGCGAACAACATCACCTACGGGGCGTTCGGCGACTTTCTGAAATACTGGCAGTTCTATCCGGCGCCGGATGCGGCGTGGGGGCGTGTGCCGGTGTGGGGCTTTGCGACGGTGACGGCGAGCAAGTCTGATACGGCGAAGGTGGGTGAGCGGGTCTATGGCTATCTGCCGATGTCGACGCTGTTCCGGTTGAAGCCGGGTGCGCGGCGGCATGGCGGGTTTGCGGATGAGAGCGCGCATCGGGCAGGGCTCGCGCCGGTGTATAATGGCTACACGTTCAATGGCGATGATCCGCTGTACACGCGTGAGACGGAGGCGGTGCAGGTGTTGTTCCGGCCGCTGTTCATCACCTCGTTCCTGATCGACGACTTCATTGCGGACAATGGATATTACGGCGCCAAACAGGTGGTGTTCTCGAGCGCGTCGGCGAAGACGTCTTATGCGGCGGCGCAGCTGCTGAAGGCGCGGGGCGATGTGAAGGTGATCGGGTTGACCTCGCCGGGCAATGTCGGGTTCACGCAGGAGCTGGGCTTCTATGATCGGGTCGTGCCGTATGGCGAGATCGGGTCGCTGGATGGATATGTGCCGACGGTGTTCGTGGATATTGCGGGCGATGCGACGGTACGGGCGGCGGTGCACAGGCAGTTTGCGGACAATCTGAAATACTCGTGCGCGGTTGGCGCGACGCACTGGGATGCGCCGCGACCTGACGAGAAGCTGCCCGGGCCGGCGCCGCAGATGTTCTTTGCGCCGAGCATTGTGCAGAAGCGGATCGCGGACTGGGGCGGGGCCGGGTTCCAGCAGCGCGTGGGCGAGGCGTGGCGCGGCTTCCTGCCGACGGCGGCGCGGACGACGCACGTGGTCGAGGGACAAGGGCTGGAGGCGGCGGCGCAGGTGTGGGCCGACCTTGCGACAGGCAAGGCCAAGCCCAATGATGGCCATGTGATCCGGATGCCGGGCTAGGCCGGTTTTGGGGCCGGTATTTCAGCCTGATTTGCGGTAATCGCGCGATGCGCCGCCATCGTGTATGACGCTTTTCAGGATTATGTACGAGTCGGGGCGGGAATGGCGGACAAGCAGGAAATCCTGACGATCGAGCAGGCGCTGGAAGGCTTGCCGGCGGATTTCCAGTTCTTCCAAGAGCGCTTCCGTTCAACCATCCAGCCGAAGCTGTTGAGCCGTGAGAGCGACCGCGTTGGGGCGGTGAAGAAGCAGCGGAAATTCACGATAATCGGCGTCGTGCTGGGCATTGCGGTGTTCCTGGCTTGCGCCTTCCTGATCAAAGCCAATCGTGGCCAGGCGGATGGGTGGATCATCGGGGCGTTCCTGGCCGTGTTCATCGCGGGCGGGATGATGGCCTGGGGCGGGATGGCGCTGAGCAAGCTTGGCAAGGAAACCAAGCTGATGCTGATCGAGCCGGTCTCGTCGGAATTCGGCCTGGGCTATGAGGTGGCGCCGGGGCAGCCGCAGGACATGGCGACGTTCCGCTCTCTCGGGCTCGTGCCGGGCTGGGATCGTTCGAAGTATGAGGACAGGCTGACGGGCTCGCGCAACGACACGCCGTTCGAGTTTTTTGAAGCGCATCTGGAAGAGAAGCGCACGACGACGGACTCGAAGGGACGCACGCGCACGACGTGGGTGACGGTGTTCCGCGGCCAGTGCATGGTGGTGCGGTTCCACAAGCAGTTCAACGGCGTCACGAAGGTGTATCGTGACATGGGCCTGATGAACTGGGTGAGCAAGATCGGCCAGATGGGCAAGTTCCAGAAGGTGAAGCTGGAAGATCCGGTTTTCGAAAAGGCGTTTGAAGTCTATTCGACCGACCAGATCGAGGCGCGCTTCATCCTGACGCCGGACTTCATGGAGCGGTTGCTGGGGCTGGAGCGGGCGTTCAAGGGCAAGCAGGTACGGTGTGCGTTTTCCGGCGGGGAAATGTTCCTGTGTTGCGAAGGTAAGGATCTGCTTGAGCCGGGTTCGATGTATCGCAAGATGGACGATCTGGGCCGCGTGCGGGAAATGCTGATCGATTTCGCGGCGATCTTCCTGCTGATCGATGCGATGTCCATGCGGCTGACGCCCGACGCGTTGCGGGGTCCGAACGGATAGGCTCGGTTCCGGGAGGGGGGATTATGAGCGGCGTGACGTGGTTGACCGAGTGTCCGAAATGCCATGGCGCAGTTTCGGGGCAGGCGCGCTTCTGTGTTCTGTGCGGCGCGGATTTCGGCAAGCAGTACGCGTTGCCGAAGCCCAAACCTGCGCGGGTTTCGCCCTGGGAGCTGGAGTGCCGTGCGTGCGGCAAGCACATCGAACCCGAGGATGCGTTCGAGCGCGAGCTGAGGTTCTTCTCCGGCGTGGAAGAGGACCGTGACGAGCTCCGCATGCCGCCGCCGGACCCGTGGCTGGGGAAGAATGTGCTGAGTGGTGGGGTGTCGAGCGAGCAGCTCATCGACCTGATCCGCACCGACGCAGATGTCCGCAGGCAGATGGAAGATGACCCGCTCTGGGCGCGCCGGGAGACGGCCAAGGCGGTGCTGAACGATATTCCGCTGGGGCTTCATTACAGGCTGATCCGTGCGCTGGTTCTGCCGTGCGAGGCGTGCGGCGAGGCGGACCCGCTGGGGATTGGGTAGACGTGCGGCAGGAGGGCCCTGGTTCGCCCGTCACGAGAAGCCGCAAGATTTGTTTAGGGAAATCGGGGTATCGGCGGCCATTGCCCGGTCTTCGGCGCCTGATCCAAAGGTCCCACGATGCAAAAGCCAATTATCGAGCGCGTCCTCGAGCGCGGCCTGTTCATGTCGCGCTGGCTGATGGCGCCGTTTTATGTGGGCCTGATCGGGGCGGTGATCGCGCTGATGGTCGTGTTCTTCCAGGACCTGGCGCACGAGTTCCCGCTGCTGTGGGCGGCTGATCACGGGATGGACGGCGACAGCGCGATCATGCTGGCGCTGACGCTGATCGACCTGTCGCTGGCGGCGAACCTGGTCGTGATCGTGATGTTCTCGGGCTATGAGAATTTCGTTTCGAAGATCGACACGGGCGCGCACGAGGATCGCCCGGAGTGGATGGGCACGGTCGATTTCTCCGGCCTCAAGCTGAAGCTGATTGCGTCTATAGTGGCGATCTCGGGTATCGCGTTGCTGAAATCGTTCCTCGAGATCAGCGATGGCGCGGAGTTCGGCGACAACGAGCAGAAGCGCCTGATGTGGCAGGTGATCGTGCACATCGTGTTCGTCGTGTCTGGCGTGCTGCTGGCGCTGATGGATTGGCTGACGGGCCACCAGAAGGACCACTAGGTTCTCTTCAAAACCCTGAAATAAAACGGCCCCGTCGGATACCGACGGGGCCAAAGTGTGATTCTCGGGGGAGAGAATGATTGTGTTCTCGACCCCGGCGGCGCCAACCCCACGTCCACAAAGGGGCGATGACGGGATTGTTTGGGGCGCAAATGCGGCAGCCAAGTTGACACAGCCCGTAGCGCGGTCTGCTCTTCGCGCATGAAGTTGTCATATGACATCGGGATTGGCGTTAGGTCAGCGCTGCGTGTGCTGCTGATCGTTGTCGCGTTTGTCGCAGCGGCGATGCCCGCTTTGTCGCAGGGGCGTAGCGAAGATTACGCCCGTGCCGAAAGCCTCCGTACACGGCTCTATGGCGCGGTTGAGGGGATCGTTGATCAGCCGACATTCTCGGAGGACTCGAAGACGCTGGTCTATCGCCGCAGCGTGAAGGGCGGCGGGTTCGAGTTCGTGCAGGTGGATCTGACGACGCTGACGAAGACGCCGGGTTTCGATCAGGAGGCGGTGGCGAAGTCGCTGGCGGACAAGACGGGCAAGCCATGGAAGGGCGGGCAGCTGCCGTTCAATTCGTACAAGCTGGCGGCGGATCGGACTTGGATGGAGTTCGAGGCGAATGGTGGGCGGTGGAAATGCCTGTTCGCGGATAGCTCGTGCGAGAAGCTGGAGGATCTGAACAGGCCGCCGCCGTTGCTGGGCATGGGCGTGCGCAAGCCGATCGGCTCGGGGCGTCCGGACAAGCCGGAGGGGCTGGCGGTGAAGTCGCCTGATGGCAAGGCGGAGGTCGTCGTGCGGGGCGGCAATCTGTTTGTGCGGGATTTGGGCGCGCAGGTGGAACGGCAGCTGACCTTCGATGGATCGGATGCGGTCTATTATGTGACGTCGACCGATAGCTGGTCGCCGGATGGGAAAATGCTGGCGGTGTCGAAGACGACGCCGGGGCAGGAGCGGTATGTCCATTACATCGACAGCGCGCCGGAGGATGGGCGCGAGCCGGTGCTGACGGAGCTGTTCTACCAGAAGCCGGGCGACACGCTGACGGACAAGCAGCCGGTGCTGATCAATGTCGAGACGGGGGCTACGATCGTTGTGGATCGCAAGCTGTTTCCGAATGCGTATGCGCAGTCGGAGCCGAAATGGTGGGCGGACGGGCGTGGCGTTTATGTCCGCTACAATCAGCGCGGGCATCAGGCCTATCGCGTGATCGAGATCGACAGGGCGGGCAAGGCGCGGGCGTTGATCGACGAGCAGGCGAAGACGTTCATCGATTATGGCACGCGCATCGTGTTCGAGCCGGTGAATGACGGGAAAGAGATCGTCTGGATGTCGGAGCGGGATGGGTGGGCGCACCTCTATCTCTATGACGGCGCCAAAGGCGTGGTGAAGAACCAGATCACCAAGGGGCCGTGGGCTGTGCGGGCGGTGATCAATGTCGATGCGCGGCGGCGGGAAATCACGTTCAGCGCGAACGGGATGCGGGCGGGTGAGGACCCGTATTTCGTGCACTATTATCGGATCAATTTCGACGGCACGGGACTGACGCCGCTGACCGATGGCGTGGGCACGCACACGGCGACGTTTGCGAAGAACTATTCGGTTTATGTCGATACATGGTCGCGTGTGGATCAGGCGCCGGTGACGCAGCTGCGCAGGTCATCCGATGGCGCGATGCTGATGGAGCTGGAGCGCGCGTCGACGGATGGGCTGGCGGCTGCGGGGTGGACGGCGCCGGAGCCGTTCGTCGCGAAGGGGCGCGATGGCGTGACGGACATCTATGGCGTCATCGTCAAGCCGAGCAATTTCGATCCGGCGAAGTCGTATCCGGTTATCGAGAATATCTATGCGGGGCCGCATGGCGCGTTCACGCCTAAGGGCTTTGCGCCCTATCGGCCAATGCAGGCGATGGCGGAGCTGGGCTTCATCGTCGTGCAGATCGACGGGATGGGGACGAATTATCGCTCCAAGGCTTTTCACGATGTGGCGTGGAAGAATTTGCAGGATGCGGGATTCCCCGATCGCATTCTCTGGCACAAGGCGGCGGCTGCGAAGTTCCCGTGGTATGACATGAGCCGGCTCGGGATCTATGGCGGATCGGCGGGTGGGCAGAATGCGATGGGGGCGCTGCTGTTCTACAACGATACCTACAAGGCTGCGTGGGCCTTTGCGGGCAGCCATGACAATCGCATGGATAAGGTCTGGTGGAACGAGCAGTACATGGGCTGGCCGGTCGGGCCTGAGTATTCCGCCGCATCCAATGTCGACAACGCTGGCCTGCTACGGGGCAAGCTGGCGCTGGTGGTGGGTGAGCTCGATACGAATGTTGATCCGTCGTCGACCTATCAGGTGGTCGATGCGCTGGTGAAGGCTGGCAAGACGTTCGATTTCATCTTCCTGCCGGGCGGCGAGCATGCCGAGGGCGGGCAGTATGGCGAGCGGCGGCGGTGGGACTTCTTCGTGTCCGCGCTGATGGGCGTGCAGCCGCCGGATCGTAATGCTCCGGCGCAAGCGGGAGCGCTTGCGCCACCGGTGGTTGCGTCTGCAACGGCTCAGGGTTTCGCGGCGCAGGCCAACTAGGCGTCAGCCCGGCATGCCGGCTTTTCCGATGATGACGAAGAAATCGTTCGCCGGTTTCCAGCCTTCGGCCATGTGCTTGTTCGCGGCGGCCGGAATATGCAGCAGCACGGCGGGCTGGTCGTAGAAGTTCAGGCGCGCGATCTCGACCGCCCTGTAGGACTTCACGGTTTCGCCGCCGAGCCAGCGATCGCTTTCGTCTTTCATCTTGGCGGGCCAGCCCCCCTTTTCGTTCATGGCGGCCTTGATCGCATCGGCGCGGTCGCCCCAGCCGGCGGACTTCACGGCTGCGTCGACATCGGCGGTGTAGTCGGCGGCGGAGAAGAGCTGTTGCGGATCGGTGATGTGGACGAACGCACCATTGCCGGGCGTGCTGGCGCAGGCAGCGGTGGCGAGAACAACGGCGGCCGGAAGAATCCGAAACAGGTTCATGGCGGTTCCCGAGGTTGATGCGATCAGTCTTCGAAGGTCGCGATGACCGGAACATGGTCCGATGGCTTGCCCAAAGCATCTGTGCCGCGCGCGGCGCGATGGATGGAGATCGACTGCAGGCGATCGGTCGCTTGCGGCGAGCACATCAGATGGTCAATGCGGATGCCCCAGTCCTTCTGCCAGGCGCCGGCCTGATAATCCCAGAAGGTGTATTTCTGCATGCGGCCATCGCGCGCCATGAAGGCGTCGGTGTAACCGAGATATTGCAGCTTGCGGAAGCGGTCGCGCGTGGCGGGGAAGGCGAGCGCATCCTCGCCCCAGACGCGCGGGTCCCAGCAATCTTCATCGCGCGGGATGCAGTTGTAGTCGCCCGCGAGGACGACGGCTTCTTCGGTTTCCAGCAATGATGTGGCGCGCTGGATCAGGCGGTCCATCCAGCGCAGCTTGTACTCGTACTTGTCGCCGGGACGCGGATTGCCGTTGGGCAGGTAGACCGTGGCGACACGGATGGGGCGCGGGGCTTCGACCAGCACTTCGAGATAGCGGCTCTGTTCGTCTTCCGGTTCGCCCGGCAGGCCGCGCACTTCGTCAGATATGCGATGCTTCGAGAGGATGGCGACGCCGTTATAGGTTTTCTGGCCAAATACCGCGCAGTTGAAGCCGAGCGCCTCGATCTCTTCGCGCGGAAACTTCTCGTCGACGCATTTGATCTCCTGAAGGCACCAGACATCGGCGTCGCAAGTCTTCAGCGTGTCGAGCACGACGGGCAGACGGGCATTGACCGAGTTGACGTTCCAGGTGGCGATTTTCATGCAATTGTTGATAGCGTGATTGGCCGGAAACGGAAGAGCGGCGGGTCGAGAGCGCGATGGAAACGCAAGGGTTTGCAGGCGGGCGCCGTGCTGGCCGGAAAGCGCGCCGGCGGCGGGTTTCATGAAGGCGCTGGGTTTCTAGCTGATCAGTCTTGCCGAAGCGGTCATTGCGGATTACATTTGTAATACGCTCCAAGTTGGCGCGCTCTGACAAGGGAGAAGGCGTATGGCCATGCAGGCTGGTGCTCTGCGGGAAGGCGAACCTGTATCTGAAATCAACACAACGCCGCTGATCGATGTGATGCTCGTGCTGCTGATCATGATCATCGTGACGTTGCCGCCGCAGCGACATGCGGTGAAGCTCGACACGCCTGTGCCGTGCCCGACATGCGTTGCCGAGACGGAGCCGCTGCAGCCGGTTCGCATAGCGGTGGATTTCGACGGTGCGCTGACGTGGAATGGCGAGGCGATATCTTCACAGGAGATGGATCGCCGGTTTGCGGTTGAAGCCAAACGTACGGAGCAAGCTGAGGTGCATGTCGCGCCGCACAGGCTCGCCAAGTACGGCGTGATCGCGCACGTGATGGCGGCGGCTCAGCGCAATGGTTTGAGGAAGATGGGTATCGTTGGCAGCGTGTCGATTTAGACCCGCGTCACCAGCCCTTGAACTCCACGACTTCGGGTTGCGGGGCGCGTTCGGCGTAGAGGTCGTTCACGGGATTGTCCGGGTCGGGCACGCCGAGGGCGATTCCGGCGTAGAGCATGTGGTGCTCGTCGAGAGCGAAATGGTCGTGCAGCTCGTTGCGCAGGCGGGCCCAGCATTCCTGCATGCAGGTGCCCCAGCCGCGTTCTTCCGCGAGCAGCGCGATGGTCTGCATGTACATGCCCATATGCGCCCACTGGCCGTGGCCCATGCGCGTGTCGATGATCAGGAACAGGCCTACGGGCGCGCCGAAGAAGCGGTAGTTGTTGGCGAACCATTGGAGGCGGCCTGCGCGGTCTTCACGCGGGATGCCGATTTTTTCGTACATCATTTCGCCGACGCGCTTGCGGCGTTCGTTGTAGACCGGAGCTACGGCGTTGAGGTCGGGGTAGACGGGGCGGTCACCGGGGACAGCGCCCATGGGATCGGCTGCGAGCACGCGGTGGGCGATCGAGATGATTTCGTCCTTCGCGGCGCCTGTGACGGCGATGAGTTTCCATGGCTGGAGATTGCCGCCGGAGGGTGAGCGCTGGGCTGTTTCGAGCAGGTCGGCGAGCTGGTCGCGCGGGATGGGCGTGTCGAGGAAGGCCCGCGTTGAGATGCGCTGGCGGACGGCTTCGGTCACGTTCATTTCGGACTCCCTCTTGCGCCAACCTTAGCCTTTGCGAAGTGGGGAGTGGAAGCGGCGCATGCGTCGGCCATGCCAAATCGGGCGAGAACATGGCCTTCAACATGACCATTTGTTCTGTTGCCCTGTTGGTGCAACGCAGCGAGCTTCTTCGCTGTCAGTTACGGATCGGAGGGCCGGGCATGTCACAACCCTTGATTGCGACCCTTATTGCGGTTGCCGTCGTCACCATGGTGCTGTTGGCGATCATGGGCCTCACGCGGCCCAAACGGATCACGCTGGTGGACTATCCCGAGCTGCCTGCGCCGCCGAAAGACGAGACGCCCGCCAGCGCGGGTCATCAGGCCTGAGCATTGCCGCGGCGCCGCCTGGGCTTTTGGGTGGCGAACCAGGGTTAACCTGCGTAATATGAGATGCTGAATCTGCAGCTCGGTGATGTGTCGTTGCGCAGCGTTCAGGTTCGCCTGCGAAACTGTTCATATGAAAAAATTCCTCACCCTCGCGGCAGTGCCCGCCGCCCTGATCGGCCTGAGCGCGTGCTCGTCGGTCTATGACTACGGGTACTCGGACTACGGGTACAACGACTACGGATACACCGACTACGGGTATGTCAGCCCCAGCTATAGCAGCGGGATCTGGTACGACGCGTATTACGACGATTTTTATGGTCCGGTGTATGGCGGGTATTGGGCCTCTGACGGCTTCTTCTGGTATCAGAGCCGGATAGGCGGATCGTATATCCGCGATCATGGCCGTCACTTCCGGCGCGATCACTACAATGGCTACAAGGCCTATCGCTATCAGGACAACCGCAATCATGGCGGCGATCGCAACTGGGATCGTGGGCGCAATGACCGCAACACCTATCCGCCGTTGTTCTCCGGTCAGCGCAATGACCGCGACCGCAACGACAACCGCAATTGGAATGGCGGGCGCGACAACAACAACAATCCGCGCGGCAATCCGGCGCCGGGCGGTGGCCAGTGGAATGGCGACCGCAACCGTGACAATGATCGCGGACGCAATAACGGCAACGCGAATGGCGGGCGTGGCGGTGGATCGCCGCCGCTGTTCTCGGGTCAGCAGCCGGGCGCGAATCCTGCGCCGCAGCCGCAAGTTGATGGTGCGCCGCGCGGCGGGCGTGGCAACAATGACGACAACCGCTCGCGTGGCGACAATGATCGCGGGCGTGGCGGAGACTCGCCGCCGTTGTTCCGCGGGCAGCGCGACCAGCAGGCGGCGCCTGCTCCGGCTCCGCAACAGCGCGAAGCGCGTCCGCAACAGCCCAGCAGCGACAATAGCGGGCACAACCGCTTCAACAACGGACGTCGCGATGGTGGCGGCGACAACAATCGTGGCCGTGGACGCGATCGCGACTAGGTGATCATGCCAGTCATGAAACAGAGACGCCCGGCGTTGAGCCGGGCGTTTTCGTTTCTGGAGCTGGCCGACCTTAGACCGAGAAGCTCGTGCCGCAGCCGCAGCCGCTGGTGGCGTTGGGATTGTGGATGCGGAAGGAGGCGCCGATGATCTCCTCCACGAAGTCGATTTCGGAGCCGGCGAGGAAGGGCTGGCTGGCCTCGTCGATGGCGACCTTGGCGCCGTCGCGCTCGATCACAGAATCGTCCGCGTTCGCCTTTTCGGCGAAGCCGAAGCGGTAGGAAAAGCCGGAACAGCCCCCACCTATGACCTCGACTCGCAGCATGGTGCCTGCGGGCCGGGCGGCGGTGATCTTGTTGATCCGCCGGGCAGCCGAGGCGCTGAGGCCGATCTCGGGTGTCGCTGTTGCAGTATCGGGCACTGAATTCAGCCTTTCCGGGCCTTAATTCGTTGTTCGCAGCCTCTCAGATATGAAGCCTGAAGCTTAAAGGGAAGACTACAATGGCCCCCGTCTCTCAAAAGGGCGTCTCCCCGAAGGGGTTTCACGCGCCGCCAAAAGCGGTGTTTGCCAGCGATCCGGACGCTCCGCGCGGCCGCCTGCATGCCGAGCCGCCCAGCGCTACGCGCACGGAGTTCCAGCGTGACAGGGACCGGATCATCCATTCCGACGCCTTCCGTCGCCTGAAGCAGAAGACGCAGGTTTTCGTGGCGCATGAGGGCGATCATTACCGCACGCGGCTGACGCACTCGCTGGAGGTGTCGCAGATCGCTCGGACGGTGGCGCGTGTGCTGGGGCTGGACGAGGATCTCGCAGAGGTGTTGGCGCTGGCGCATGATATCGGCCACCCGCCGTTTGGGCATGCTGGCGAGACGGCGCTGGATGAAGTGATGAAGCCGTATGACGGGTTCGATCATAATGCGCAGGCGCTGCGGGTGCTGACCAAGCTGGAGCGCAAGTATCCGAAGTTCGACGGGCTGAACCTGACGTGGGAGACGCTTGAGGGCGTTATCAAACACAACGGCCCGCTGGTGACGGCGACGAGGCCGATCGGGATGTTGCCGGCGGCGTTCCGCGACTACGAAGCGCTGCAATCCCTGGAGCTTGATACGTTTGCCGGGCCGGAGGCGCAGGTCGCGGCGCTGGCTGACGATATTGCGTACAACAATCACGACATTCTCGATGGCGTGCGGGCGGGCATGCTCAACATCGATGACCTTCTCGATATTCCTCTGACCGGCGATGTGCTGCGCGGCGTGCGCAGCGAGTTTCCGGGGCTGGAGCATGATCGCGTGCTGGCCGAGATGGTGCGGCGTTTGATCGGCATCTGGACGCGTGACCTGATATCGGAGTTCCAGAGCCGCGCCGCCAGGGCGAAGCCGGGCTCGGTGGAAGAGGTGCGGGCGCTGGATCATCCGCTCGCGTCGTTCTCGGACGAGTTGCTTGAGAAGCAGAAGCCGCTGCGCGAGTTTCTGTTTGCGCGTATGTATCGCCATCCGAAGGTGAACCGGATGATGAGCCAGGCGCGGCGCGTGGTGCGCGAACTGTTCGGGCTTTACATCGCCGACACCGAGGCGCTGCCGGATCAATGGCGCGAGCGGGCCAATGCCGCCGATCCGATGAAGCGTGCGCGTCTGATCTGCGACTACATTGCCGGCATGACCGACACCTATGCGATCGACGAACATCGAAGACTGTTCAACCTGGAGCGCTGGGTGTGAGCGCGGTGACGGTGCTGGTTTATGCGCTGGCGGCGCTGGCCGAGATTGCCGGGTGCTTTGCGTTCTGGGCGTGGCTGCGCAACGGCCAGTCGCCGATGTGGCTGATCCCGGGTGTCGGCTCGCTGATGCTGTTCGCGTGGCTGCTGACGCTGGTTCCGACCGAGGCCGCAGGGCGGGCGTATGCCGCCTATGGAGGGGTCTATATCGCGGCGTCGCTGATGTGGCTCTGGCTGGTCGAAAAGTCTGCCCCCGACCGGTGGGACATGATCGGCGCTGCTGTCTGTCTGGTTGGGGCAGGGATCATTTTGTACGCGCCGCGGGCGGTGTGAGCACGCCCTCGTCCTTCGAGACGGCCCTTCGGGCCTCCTCAGGATGAGGGCTACAGGTTAGGCTGCGAACTTAGGTCCTCATCCTGAGGAGCCGCGTAGCGGCGTCTCGAAGGACGGGGACCGGTTGGGGGGACTGGTCGTGCTTGCCTGGGTCTGCATGCTCGAATGCGCCGACGGACGATTGTATGTTGGAAGCCATCGCGGCGAGTTCGTTGATGATCGGGTCGGTGAGCACCAGGCGGGCGTCTATCCCGATGCCTGGACCTACTCACGGCGGCCAGTGACCTTGATCTGGGCGGACAACTTTCAGCTGATCACAGACGCTATAGCCTTTGAGCGGAAGCTGAAAGGTTGGTCGCGGGCTAAGAAGTTGGCGTTCGCGAGAGGTGATTGGGCGAGGCTTCGGGAGTTGGCCAAACGGCAGGGTCCGTTTCGTGGGTTGGCCTTTCCGGCTGTGAGCACGCCCTCGTCCTTCGAGACGGATGCTTCGCATCCTCCTCAGGATGAGGGCTAACTCTGGTTCGTCGTTACAACTCTTTCCTGTTCGTTAACGCACGTTTGGCAGGGTTTTTCCTGATAGCGGGGCGGGCGCTCCGCGTGGAAGGCTGTGGGCGCGGCGATGACACGCTATTCTCGTTCTGTAATTCCGGGGCGTCCTGCTGAGGACGCAAACGACCAGGACGGTCCGAGCCTTGATGGCATCGTCTTCGGCTCGAAGAAGAAGGCGATCACGCCGCCGGCGAACGATCGCGAGAGCGACTACACCGACCCAATGGACATGGATGTCGATGAGGCCGGCTTCCTCGTCGACCGTTCGTCAAAGGATCGTCGCGCGAGCAATGGGGATCGCCGCAAGAGTGTTGACCGCCGCAAGGAAGATAGCCGTCGCCGGTCAGACTACGCACCGCTGCGCGAACCGGGCGCTCGCCCGCGCCATGTCGAAGGTAATGGACGTGGACCGATCCTGCTGGTTGCCGCGATCCTGATCGTCGCCGTGTTCGGCGTGGTCGTGTGGAACGCCTATCGCGAAGGCGTACGTACGGATGATCCGGAAGCGACGCCGTCGCTGAAGTCGGCGGGCACGTTCAAGACGCCGCCGCGTGAGACGGCTGCTGTTGCCGTGCCGGCGACCGAAATCGAGATCCTTGAAGGCGGACCATCGCCGGTGGTTGAAGAGCGGCCGCAACCTGCGCAACCTGCACCAGCTGCTGTTGCGCCGGCTGTAGCTGCGACCGCGCCGTCAAAATACATGGCCCCGCCGCCTGCGCCGCTGAAGCAGCCGGAAGTTGTGAAGCCTGCGGCTGTTGCGGCTGCGCCCGTTGTGGCCCCGGTTGCAACTGCGCCTGCCAAGGCCATTGATCTGCCCAAGCCGTCTGCTCCGACGCCTGCGCCTGTTATCGCGACTGCTGCGCCGAAGCCCGCCGCGCCTGTGGCTGCTGCTCCCGTAGCTGTTGCTCCCGCCGGCGCGTTCAAGCCGGCGTTTGCATCTGGCGGCAACTGGCTGGTGCAGGTCGCTGCGCCATCGAGTGAAGCCGGCGCTATCGCCGAGTGGGACAAGCGCGCGAAAGCGCTGCCGGAGTTCTTTGCAACTGCGGAAAGGTTCGTCATCCACGCTGACGTGAATGGCAAATCCGTCTACCGTCTGCGCGCCGGTTCCTTTGCTTCGAAGGCCGATGCGGATGCGTTCTGCACGGCGTACAAGGCCAAGGGCGGAAACTGCTTCCCGGCGGCGAAGTAACCGGACTTAGCGATGGCTCAGCCTAAAGCCTGTATCCTGTCCGTCTCGGGGCATACGCTCACGGATGGAGAGCGGAAGCTGTTGGCCGAGGTTAATCCGTGGGGTGTGATCCTCATGGGCCGCTCATGCGGAAGCGTGGATCAGGTGACGGCGTTGACCGCGGAGGTCTGTCAGGTCACGGGCCGCGAGACACTGTTCTTCATCGATCAGGAAGGTGGGCGCGTGCGGCGCCTGCGACCGCCGGCATGGCCGGAGTTTGCGGCGCCGTTGGCGTATCTTCCGCTCTACAAGTACGACCCGGAGTTGGGCCAAGAGGCGGTGTGGCTGCATCACCGTCTGATGGCCGCGGAGCTGGAGCCGATGGGCATCCGCGCCGACTGCGCGCCTGTGGTCGATATCCTTCATCCGGGCATGCACCATATCGTCGGGGATCGTGCGCTGGGCGATAGTGTGGAGGCGGTTGGCGATCTGGCGCAGGTGGCGCTCGCAGGTCTGGCGGCGGGCGGCGTGGCGGGCGTGATCAAGCACATGCCGGGTCATGGCCGCGCGGAAGTCGACAGCCATGAGACGATGCCGGTGGTGCGCGGCAGCCGCGACATGGTCGAGCAGGACATCGCGCCGTTCAAGCTGGTGAAGCATGCGACCATGGGTATGACGGCGCATCTGGCTTTCGCTGCGCTTGATGACGAGCACACGCCGGCGACGCATTCGCACAAGATCATTCACGAGGTGATCCGCAAGGAGATCGGGTTCGATGGCCTGCTGATGACCGATGATCTCGGCATGAAGGCGCTGGGTGGAAACCTCGCGAGCCGAGCGACGCGGGCGCTCGAGGCGGGGTGCGATGTGATCCTGCACTGCTCGGGCCTGGATGCCTGGGGCAAGGTGCTGCGCGACCCCGAGGTGGTGCTGCGCGAGATGCGCGAAGTGGCTGATGTCTGCCCGCAATTGTCGGGTGACCAGCTGCGCCGGTCGCAGGCTGCGGATGCGGCGACGGGCAAGGTCCAGCCGTTCGACAAGGCCGAGGGCAGGGCGCGGCTGGAGAAGCTGCTGGCTATGTCCGTCAACCAGAACATCGCCTGACGGGCGATAAATCGCCCCGTGGTTGGGGTTTTGTCGGTTTGCGCAAGCTAGAGCGGAAAACCGGTTTCCACTTTTCGACCTGATGCTCTAGTGCGTGGGTATGGCGGTACTCCCCGTTCCTGATGACGACATGCTGGCCCAGGCGGCCGCCGAAGCGGCGGACGCGGCGAATGCTTTTGTCGTCGATGTGGACGGGTATGAGGGGCCGCTGCACCTGCTGTTGGACCTGGCGCGGCGACACAAGATCGACCTGGTGAAAATCTCGATCCTCAAGCTGGCGGATCAGTATCTGGCCTATGTGCGCGAGGCGCAGGCGCAGCGGATCGATCTGGCGGCGGACTATCTGCTGATGGCCGCGTGGCTGGCTTTCCTGAAATCGAAATTGCTGCTGCCGTCCGAGAAGAAGGATGAGGACGAGCTTGATCCCGATGCGCTGGCCGGGAGGCTGGCTTTCCGGCTGCGCAGGCTGGAGGCGATGCGCAAGGCGGTGAACGATCTGTACGATGGCCATGTCGACAAGCGCGACGTGTTTCCGCGCGGCGATCCGCAGCTGGCGAAGATCATTCGCAAACCGCTGTGGAACTCGACGCTGCACGATGTGCTGAAGGCGTTTGGCGACATCAATACGCGCAAGGTGAAGCTGAAGACGCATGTGGTGAAGCGGCAGCCGGTGGTGCCGCTGGATACGGCGCGGCGGAAGCTGGCGGCTCTGGTGCCGGACCTGATCGACTGGGCGTCGATCCAGATGATGCGGGCGGAGGACGAGGAGTCGAAGGATGCGCCGCGGCGGTCTGAAGTGGCGAGCTTCTTCTCGGCGGCGCTGGAGCTGACGAAGGATCGCGCGGTGGAGATACGGCAGGATCAACCGTTCTCGGATGTTTATGTGCGCAAGGCGCGCGAAGCGCTGAAGGCGGCGGAATGAGCGGCGACGAGGAACAGAAAGCGCCTGAGCTGAACGACATGCGGGATGCGGTCGCGAAGCTGGCGAAGGCGCGCAAGGGCAAGCCGGCTGGGGTTGCGCAGGTTGAGGCGGCTGAAGCTGCGGTTGAGCCGCGCGAGAAGGACGTGCGGCCGGAGCCGGATGCGGAGCGGCTGGCGGATGGTATTCGCCGGGCTGAGGCGGTGTTGTTTGCGTCCAACGAACCGATCGATGCGAAGACTTTGGCTGAAGCCCTGCCGCAGGGGGTGGAGCCGGGTGATGTGCTGGTGAAGCTGAAGGCGGCTTACGCGACCAAGGGCGTGCAGCTGGTGGAGCTGGCGGGCAAGTGGCGGTTCCAGACGGCGCCGGATCTGGCGTTCCTGTTCGAGGAGACGCGCGAGCAACCCAAGGCGCTGTCGCGGGCGGCGCTCGAAACGCTGGCGATCATCGCCTACTGCCAGCCGGTGACGCGGGCGGAGATCGAGGACGTTCGGGGTGTCGCGGTGTCTTCGGGAACGCTGGATATCCTGATGGAGGCGGGCTGGGTGCGCCCAAGAGGCAGGCGCCGGACGCCGGGGCGTCCTGTGACATTTGGAACCACTGAATTGTTCCTGGTGCATTTCGGACTGGATGCGATCGACAGCCTGCCGGGCCGGGATGACCTGAAGGCGGCGGGCCTGCTATCGGCAGATATTCCTCGTGATTTCGAGTTTGCGGGCACTCCGCGTGACCCCGAGACGGGGGAACTTCTGGGCGAAGACGCCCTTGAAGACGCGGAATTCCAGCCTGACTTCCTGGAAGGCGCCGAAGACCGGAGCTGACGCAGTTAATGCGATTGGCTGCACTTCCGAGTTCCCGGCATTTGCAGAGTCCTCTCGGGAAGGTTACGTTGCAGCAATACCGGGGCGACGGACGCCCACTGAAATCCGCCGGAAACGGCGCACCGGAGTAGACCTCATGTTTGGAAAACTGGGCATTACGGAGCTGCTGGTCATCGCAGCCATCCTGCTGCTGCTGTTCGGCGGCCGCGGGAAAATCTCGGCCATGATGGGCGATATGGCCAAGGGCATCAAAAGCTTCCGCAAGGGACTGAAGGACAGCGAAGTTGACACGAGCCAGACCACGTCGGGCCCGCTGATCAATGAGCCGATCAATGTCACTCCCGAGAAGGAAAAGACGAAAGTCTGACGTCCCATCCGGGGGCGGAATGGACGCGTCTGAACTCTCGTCTCTCCGCAAGGGAGCGACAACGCTATGATGCCGGGTGTCGGCTTCGAGGAAATGATCCTGCTGGTCGTGATGGCGATTATCGTCGTCGGCCCGAAGGATTTGCCGTTGATGATGCGCAAGTTCGGGCGCTTCACCGGCAAGATGCGTGCGATGGCCTTCGAGTTCAAACAGGGCATCGACGAGCTGGGCCGGCAGGCCGAGCTGGATGAGCTGCGCAAGGAGGTCGCGAACCTCAAGGCGCATACGGGGCTGGACGACATCAAGCGCGAGCTTGAGGAAGATCGGGCCGCCATCGAGAAGGACATCAACGAGGTGATGAAGCCTATCCCCGCGCCGGTTCATCCGGCGATGGGAGCCACGGGCGCGGCGGCTGCTGCTGCGGGGATCACCGAGGTGAAGCCTGAGCCGTTGCCCTATGCCGGGCTGTCGCCGGATCATCCGGGCTATGACATGGGCGAGGATTTCCGGATCGACGGCTATCATACCGAACCGACCGAGCAGACGCCGACGGGCGTGCAGGTTGTGGAAGATGATGTGGAATCCCCGGACACGAAAGCCGCGCAAGCCGCGAAACAGGTTGCGCCTGAGCCCGTGAAGCAGGACACGCCTGCCTGATGGCAAAGAAGAAACCAGAACCAGCGCCGAGCGAGCCGGTCGACGAAGTCGAGGCCAGCCGTGCTCCGTTGATGGACCACCTGATCGAGCTGCGCACGCGGCTGACGCACAGCCTGATCGTTGTGGGCCTGCTGTTCTGCGGCCTGTGGTTCGTGACGGATACGGTGCTGGGCTATCTGCTGACGCCGCTGGGCGATGCGGCGCACCGGGCGGGGCGGCCGCTGGACGAGCTGTTCGTCGCGCAGACGACGGCGCCGCTGGAAATGCTGTTTGTGAAGCTGAAGCTGGCGTTCGTGATGGCGCTGGCGATCGGCTTTCCGTACGTGGCCTACCAAGTCTATTCGTTCGTGGCGCCGGGTCTCTACAAGAACGAGCGTGCGGCGATCATGCCGTTCCTGTTCGTCATGCCGCCGCTGTTCGCGGCGGGCGCGGCGCTGGTCTATTTCTATGTGATGCCGGCCTTCATGGACCTGTCGTTCAGCCAGGAGCTGACGGGGGTGAACGTCAAGGCTGTCTATGTTCCGAAGGTGAAGGAGTATTACGAGCTCATCATCTCGCTGCTGATGTGCTTCGGCTTCGCCTTCCAGTTGCCGGTGGTGATGGCGCTTCTGTCGATGGCCGGGGTGTTGCAGGCGTCGTTCCTGAGGGGGGGGCGGAAGTATGCGCTGCTGATCATCTTCGTGGTCGCGGCTGTCGTGACGCCGCCGGACCCGTTCAGCCAGTTCGTGCTCGGGGTGCCGCTCTACATGCTCTACGAGAGCGGGATCATCGTGTCGGCGATCATCGAGCGTAATCGCAAGCGGCGTGAGGCGGCCGAGGCGAAGCGCGAGGAAGAAGAAGCCAAGCGCGAGGCGGTTGAAGAAGCGCGGCGGAGAGCTGTGGCGGCGGCGAGCGTTGCGCCGCAGGGGACGCTGCCGGCGGGCGAATAGGCGCGCGGGCGCGATCCCGCAGGTGGCGGGTTTTCCGAGTTGAGATTTTGGCCCTGAGCTTAGGTCAGGGGTTCAGATGATGGGCGCGTTGCGCGCATTTTTCTGAGGACTGGGTCCCGGCCTTCGCCGGGAATGCGTGAACGGAGTTCACGCTTCCAGATTGCGGAGTGCGGGGCGCGGCCCCCTCCGTCTTGCGCGCAAGGGCGCGCAATCCACCTCCCCCAGTTTTCAACTGGTGGAGGCAATTCCCCTTCGTCGCCGGCATTAGAGCGCGGTTGCCTCCACCAATCGGAGATTGGGGGAGGTGGATCGCTTGGCGCGAGCCAAGCGAGACGGAGGGGGTGGTGAGCGCGCCCTCGTCCTTCGAGACGCGCAGCTTTGCTGCGCTCCTCAGGATGAGGGCTATTGGGGGGCTGCGGTGTTGCGCGGCCGGTGTTGTTTCCTGATGGGTGTTGGTCGCAGCTCTGGGCAGACGCGACGGCGTGGGCTGTGTGGCATTCACAGGGTCACGGCGGCGGATCATCTGGAGCGTTGAGGCGACGAGGTGCACGAGCTCGACGAAAGCGCGCAGCATCGCTGTCAGCCAGAGCTGAGGAAGCGATGGGGATCGTACCCCGTTTGCGTGGTTTCGTGCACG
>Ga0116156_10001834_pt1 | contig 19922 bp, 17 predicted proteins | sample AD_UKC045_MetaG_FD_89891 | JGI IMG/M metagenome (GOLD analysis project Ga0116156, IMG submission 89891) | Active sludge microbial communities of municipal wastewater-treating anaerobic digesters from USA - AD_UKC045_MetaG | ecosystem: Engineered > Bioreactor > Anaerobic > Digestate | place: USA... | reverse complement strand
GCCAACGTTTTTGCCACCAGTTCATCAGGGCGCCTTGGCAAGGGTGGCGTAACTGTTGAGCGACAGGTCGGAGCGTTCGCCGGCGGCCAGGCGATAGTAGCCCGCCCCGGCGATCATCGCGGCGTTGTCGGTGCAGTAGGTCATCGCGGGCATGGTCAGCGCCACGTTCATCTCGGCGCACAATTCCTGCGCGCGGCGGCGCAGCTCGCTGTTGGCCGAGACCCCGCCGCAGATCACCAGGCGTTGATGCGCTGTTTCTTCCAGAGCCAGGCGCGTTTTGCGGATCAGCGCGTCGATCACCGCCGCTTGAAACGACGCGGCCAGATCGGCCTTGGGCAGCTTGTCGGGTCCGCCCGCCTGTTCGACCAGCGCGCGCACGGCGGTTTTCAATCCGGAGAAGGACATCATCAGATCGCCGCTGTGGGCCATCGGGCGCGGCAGATCGAACGCCTGCGGATTTCCCTGGTGGGCCAACTTGTCGATGACCACCCCGCCCGGGTAGCCCAATTCCATGAGTTTGGCGATTTTATCGAAGGCTTCGCCGGCGGCGTCGTCGACCGTTTGCCCCAACAACCGCAGGTTGAAGAAGCCGGTGATTTCGTACAGGTGCGTATGCCCGCCGGAGACGACCAGCGCCAACAGCGGGAATTGCGGTTCGTCGCCATCGAGGAACGCGGCGGCGATATGGCCCTCCAGATGATTGACGCCCAGGAACGGCAGGCGGCGCGCGAAGGCGAAGCCCTTGGCGAAACCGAGGCCGACCAGAATCGATCCGACCAGCCCTGGCCCGGCGGTTACGGCCACGGCGTCGACGTCGGCGGGCGTCATCTCCGCGCGCTCGAGGGCGTCGGCGCACACGGCGTCGATCACCTCCATGTGCGCGCGGCTGGCCACCTCGGGCACCACGCCGCCGAAGCGACGGTGGAAGGCATCCTGCGAGCTGACCACGCACGAGCGCACCGCCCGGCCGTCGACGACCACCGCGGCCGAGGTATCATCGCAACTGCTTTCAATGCCCAGTACATTCATTGCGGCCGATTGTAGCCATTCACCCCGCCGCGGCCAAGCGGGTTAATATCGTTTTCTTGGAAGATAAATTCGCCGCCTTCCATGGCGAGGCTCTTGACGGTCGGGAGCGGAGCGGGCAACCTGAATTCGATGCAGCAACCAGAGCTGGAAAATCCCAGGCCGCAGCACAAACTGCACTATTTCGGTGCGGACGAAGAGGAATACGCCCAGCGGATCGCCGACCGACGCACGAAGCTCATCCGGCCGCTGGCGATGCTGTTCGTGCGGCGCAACGTGCGTTCGGATACGCTGACGCTTATTTCCTTCCTGTTGGTGCCGCTGGTGTTCTTTCCGTTGTTCGGCCTCAAGCAGTACATCTGGTGCTGGATCGTGCTCATGCTGCATATTCTGCTGGACGGCCTGGACGGTCCAGTGGCGCGCCTGGGCCGTTACGCATCGGACAAGGGCGCGTTGTCGGACATTCTCAACGACATCACCGGCATGGTGGTGGTGATGCTCACGGCGATGCAGTTCGGCTTTGCTTACCCGATGGCCGGCGGGTTGTACATTGCGACGTACCTGTACATGATCATCATGATCATCGCGCGCAACATCATGGAGATGCCCTTCAAGGTCGTCTTCAAATCGAAATACTGGATGTTCATCTTTCTGTTGGTGACGGTGCACAGCGGCTACGATCTGCTCAATCCGTTCCTGCTGATCATGAGCGTTTATCAAGCGGTCATCGCCGCGGTCGGCGTGTTTCACCTGCGCCGCCATCTGCCCGGCATTCTGGGCGCGGGAACCAGCGGCGCGTGGCCGGGACCGGACAAAGTGGCCGGACGCGAAACGCGCCTGACCCGCCGCATGGAACGCAAGGAACGCCGGCAGATGTGGCTGAAAAGGAAAAAAATATGATCTGGTACTGGATCATCCTGGGCATCGGCGTGGCGACGTTGATCGTCGTTTCGCTGTTTCATCAAAGCATCCTGCCGTTGGAGCGCGGGTTGATCCAACTGGATTGGTTCCTGACCGACGAACGCATCGCCGAGGGGCCCGACCGGGTGGAGGTCACCGGGGAGGACATCATCTGCACCACGCGCGACGGCACGGAATTGTCCTTTCGCGCGCCGGGCATGCGTTTGGCGCTGGGCGCGTTGGCTTTCGTCACGGTGCACAACCAACGCCTGCTCGCCGTGCTCGATCGCGGGCGCCAGCGTCGCACGTACCTGGTGGACGTGGTGCGGGCGGCGGCGCGAGGCGATCTGCTGGCCGGCGCGGTGGGCTACTGGCGGCACGGCGCCGGGCGACTGCTGGCGGCCGACGGCGAACATCTGATTGAAATTCACCGCTGCCTGGGCCGCGACCGCATTTATCTGCTGGATCCGTCGCGCGCCTTGCAGGGGCACGCCTTCGGCATGGGCATCGAACGGACGTTGATTGCGCCGGTGATGGGCGTGGGCGCGGCGGCGCTGCGCGGGCGGGAAATCATCGTGTCGACCGGGCCGCGCACCTGGAAGACGGAACTTCATTGATTTTACCGCACGGATAATTTGCGATTCCCCTTTAATAATGCTATTATTCCACGGTTTGGTCGGCATGCCCGCTAGGGGGGTTGGAGGAAAGGATGCGTAATTTTGCATTCGGCCACGTTGTGGTGGTCATTTTATTTGCGGCCACGGGAGCTTGGGGGGCTTCCGGCGGACCCGACGCATTCGGTTACACGTGGAACGACACGTTCACGTACAACTGGGTCGACGTTTCCGACGGAACCTTGATCACTTTTGAGGACGACGAAATCAAAGGTCCTTACCCGTTGGGCTTCGATTTCGACTTTTACGGGGAGACCTACAATCAGATTTACATCAGCGCCAACGGCCGTCTGACCTTCGTCGATCAACCGGAGACGTACAACATTCCGTGCATCCCGTCCGCATCGCCGTACCTGGGCTACATCGCCCTGTACTGGGACGACCTGGATCCGGAATCGGCCGGCGCGATCTACCTGAAGTTGGTCGGTGCGGAGCCCAATCGCTTTTTGATCATTCAGTACCAGGACGTGCTGGCCTGGGGTTCGACGACCGACGTGCTGACGGCCGAAGTGGTGCTGTCCGAACAAAACAGCGACATCTTTTTTCAATACCTGAATCCCACGGTGGAAAACGGCGGGAACGCGACGATCGGCATCATGAGCCCGAACGGTGAAGACGGTCTATCGATCGTGTGCAACAGCGCCGTGCTGACGGCGGAGACGGCTTATCACATCATGCACCCACCGTACATCACGTTCAACGTAACCGACGATGCCGCGGCGGCAGCGCCGGGCGACACGGCTCAGTTCACGTTGGAAGTGCGTAATGTGACCGGAGAAGACGCGACGGTCATTTTCAGCACGTCCGACAACGATTGGGCCGCCGTGGCCGATCCGGGCCAGTTGCAGTTGGCGCGCGGCGAAAGCGGCACGGTGGATGTGGCGGTCCAGGTGCCGTCCGATGCGATGCAATGGTCGATGGATCAAGTGACGGTTACGGCTACTTGGTTGCAGCATCCGACGTTGCAGGTGCAGCGCGTCCTGACCACGACGGCCGGCGCCGATTGGTCGGTGCTTTCGGGCGCGTTGCCGACGCTGGTGCAAAAAGCGGCGGTGATCAGCGACGCGGAATGGCTTTACGTCTTTTCCAACTATCTGGCGCCGGGGATCGTCGGCACGCTGTATCGTTTCAACCTCAACGGCGATGCCGAGCAGCTTGATTCGGCCGATCCGGCGGTCAATGTCACCGACGGCGTGTACCTGTGGGATAAACTGGTCTTCGCCGGCGGCGTCGACGCCAACGGCGAATTGACCGACAAACTCAGCGTCTTCGATCTGTCCGACGAGCAATGGCTCGACGGTTTCACCACGCCGTTGCCCATGGCGCTGGCCGCCACGGTGGTCCACGACGATCAACTCTATGTGATCGGCGGCTTCGACGGCGAAGCGGCGATGCCCGATCTATGGCGTTTCGATCCGGAATCGGCGACCTGGGAGAAACTGGCGTCGATGAACGAAGCGCGCATGCGGCCGGTGGCGGGCGTGATCGGCGACAAGATCATCGTCGCGGGCGGCGCGGACCTGATGAATCTTAGTTCGGCGGAAATGTACGACCCGGAACAAGACGTGTGGAGTGCGATCAGTCCGCTGCCCGAGGAAATGTACGCGGCGGCCGACTGCACGTGCAACGACAAATTCTACGTGATCGGCGGCCTGCTGGGCGACCAGGCGCTCGACATCGTCTACGGCTACGATCCCGACCTGAGCGCGTGGTTCCCGGTCAGCTTGTTGCAGACGGCGCGTTTCGACACCGAAGCCGACTTACTTGAAGGCAACATCGTCGTCGCCGGCGGCAACCGCGCGCTGTTTTCGCCAGTCAACGACGCTGAACTGCTCGATCTGGGCTGCACCGACGAGCAAAACATTCACGACGGGGAGTTCGGACCCGACGACGACACGGACATCGACGACGACGTCGACGACGACGATACGATACTCGACGACGACACCCCCGACGACGATACGGACGACTCTTCCGACGACGATGATGACGATGACGAGGGTTGCTGCGGCTGTTGAGTATGTTGCTTTGCGACGCAACGCCGCGCCGGGTGCGCGGCGTTTTCATTTAACGCCGCGGCCGTGGAGAGATTGTCCCTTGAGCGAAGGGCAAGCGAATATCGAGGGATCAGGAATTACAGTTCCTGCCGGTTGAGCGACCAGGCGGCCAGCAGGCAGCAGGCGAGGGCGTAGTGTGCGGCGTAGGCCAGCAGCAGCAGGTATGTGTCGCCGACGCCGTGCAGCGCGATGAAATCCTTGAAGCTCAGGTAGAAGGTCGAGGTCGGCGGGCACATTGCATGCGCCACGCGCGCCGCACCGTGAATGATGTCGAAGGCTGTCGGCGACAGCTTGGGGAACAAGCGGTTGATCGTCTCGGCGGTATAAAAATTGTCCCAGGCCAGCAACGCCACGATTCCCGCCAGAAAACGCGGGGCAAACTGCGCCAGCATCATCGCCAGCGCCATCACCGTCAGGTGCACCGGCAGCAGATGCAACTGGTAAACCGCGTCGCGCCAGGACACCGCCGCGCCTTCGTACCACGCGGCCAGCAGCAGCAACATGGTAAAACCCGCCGCCACCAGCGTGAGGTACGCCATGGCGCCCAACAGCTTGCCGACGATCGCCTCCAACAGACTGATCGGCCGCGTCAACGTGCTGCGCAGCGTACCGTCCGCGCGATCGGCGTGCACCAGCGAGATGCCCAGCCAGATTGCCGTCAGCCACAAAATCATCCGCGCCAGATTCTGCGCGGTGGACACCCACAGGTCGCCCAGCGCGAAGGTCGCCGCCGCCAGCAGGCCGATCAAAAACGCGCCGGCGAAGAAGTACCGCGAGCGACTCAGCCGCAGCAGCGTGAAACGGGCGACGGCGAGGGTCTTCATGCCTTCTCCTCCCGCCCGATCGCGCGGATGAAGTAGTCCTCCAGCGCGATGCGCTCCGCCTGCGCCGACACCACGCGTCCGCCGGCCGCGGCGATTTTTTGGCTCAACGCCGCCAGCGCCGCCGTGTCGGCCGCCGTCGTTTTCCACAGGCCGCCGTCGGCGCGCACGGCGCCCGCCAGCTCCGGTCCCGGTTCGCCGGGCAGGGCGAAACGCACCGCCAGCAGGCTGTTTTCGCCCAGCAGGTCGGACAGTTTGCCCGCCGCGCGCACGCGCCCTTTGTCCAGGATGCCCACGCGGTTGCACAGCCGTTCGACTTCGCCCAGTAGGTGCGAGTTGATGAACAGCGTCGCTCCGTTCGCCGCCAGCTTCGCCAGCAGGTCGCGGATCTGCTTGCGCCCCAGCGGGTCCAGCCCGCGCGTCGGTTCGTCCAGGAAGATGATTTCCGGTTCGGCCAGAATCGCCGCGGCGATGCCCAACCGCTGCTTCATGCCCTTGCTGTAGGTGCCGATGCGCCGGTCGGCCGCGTCGTTCAACTCCACCAGCCGGAGCGTCTCGTCCAGGCGCGCCTGCAGCCGCGCCCCGTCCAGCGCGCTGAGCCGGCCGAAGTAGGCCAGGTGCTCGCGGCCGGTCGCACCCACGAACAATTGCGGTTCCTCGGGCAGATACGCCGTGCGCGCGAACAACTCGCGGCGCGACGGACGCTCGCGGCCCAGCACCTGCAGCGAACCGCCGCTGATGCGCGTCAGCCCCAGGATGCAGCGCATCGCCGTCGTTTTGCCCGCGCCGTTGGCGCCCAGCAGACCGAAGACGTCGCCGCGCTGCACCTCGAACGACACGTCGTCCAGCGCCAGCGTTGCCGCCCGCCGCGTCGCGAAGCGCTTGCTCACCCCGCGCAGACGGATGACCGCGTCGCTCATGGCGTCGTCCTCCGGTGCGCGCGTCCGCCCTCCGGCGGCAGGTAGCCGTCGATGATCTCGCGCAACGGCAGGTTGCCGCCGGGCACGTATTTATCCGTGGCGTAGCGAATGACGTTTGTGCCGTCCACGACGTAGATCGTCGGCGTGTTTTTCGCGCGGAATTTCGGGGCGCGCGTGCCGCCGCGGTCGAACACGGTCAGTTTTTCGTCCAGTGAAAACTTGGCGGCGAAGGCCCGCTGCGCCTGCTCGTCGCCGGCGGTGAACACGGTGACCAGCCGCACGCGCCCGTCGGGATAATCCTCGCGCCAAGCCTGCATCGCGCGCGCCTGTTTGCTGCCGGCGCTGCGTGTCGGATCGAGAAACACGAACACGCGCACCAACCCGCGATCGAGCGCGGAATCGTAATAGTCGCCGGCGAGGTTGGGGCCCTGCAGCAGCGGGGCGCGCGTGTTCAACGGCAAGAGGCTGGGATTCTCCGCCCAGGTGGCGCGTTTCATGCCCAGGTGCAGCGGAATGCCGATCAGCACGAACAGCGCCAGCGCCGCCGCCGCGCGCCATCGTTTGCCGTCAAGCCATTGCGCCGCGTCCACGTTCACTCCTCCGGATTGGCCACGCTGATTTCCGGTGGCGATTGCGGTTCGGACGCGCCCGCGTGTTTGGCGCGAATGGCCTTGGTCGTGCCGTGTTGTTCTTCAAAGGCCCTCACCTGCGCGGAGAGATCCGCGTCGGTCGGCACGCTCACGGTCAACTCGACCAGATCGTAGCGGAACCGGTTGCCGTCTTCGCGCAGGTCGGCCAGCTCTTTTTGCCAACGTTCGATGTTCTTTTTGTAGCGGTCGTAGCGCGCCTGCAGTGCGGCGTCGCCGGCCAGAAATTCGGCGATCTTCTCCGCGCCGCCGGCTTGCTTGTTCAGCGCATCGACATACTTCTGGTAGCGCTCGATTTTGCGTTCCAGCATCTGCCGCTCGCCCTGGTCGGCGAATTTTTTACCCGCCTCGACCAGCGTGACGTCCAGCCGTCCCACGTAGCGCCCCAACTCGTAAACGCTGACCACCGGCACGTCGTTGTGGTGTTGCACCTGATGGGTGAGCATCTTGGCGTCGCGGCTTTTGATGACGAAGTCCACGCCCTCGACCGCCGTCAGCACCGCCTGGAGTTGTTCGTAATCGAGATTGGCCACCAGCACCAGCAGGTCGCATTCCTTGCGCAGCAGCGGCGCGTATTGCGCGGCAGCCGCCACCGGATCGGCGATGACGATCTCCGCGGGCCACGACAATTCCTCCAGCCCGATTTTTCTCTGATCGCTGACCAGCCCGAGCAATCCCACGCGCAACCCGCCGCGTTCGAGCACCAGCGTCGGTTGCCACAGGGGTTTGTTGGTCGCCGCGTCCAGCACGTTCGCGCCCAGGATCGGGATGCTCATGATCTGCGCGGCCTGCTTGAGCGGCGCGACGCCCAGCGCGTAATCGCGCGCACCGAACAGCACGGCGTCGTAACCCGCGCGCCGATAGGCCGCGGCGATTAACGGCACGCGCAGTTCTTCGACCTTGCGTTCCTCGTCCGTATTGGGTTGCACCGGATAGAGAAAATCGCCCGCTTCGATCGCCAGCAGGCGCGCGGCGTCCTTTTTCTTCCAATCGGCGATCAGCCCGGCGCGGCGATCGATGCCGCCCGAGATGCCGCCTTTGCAGCCGCAGTCGGCCAGTTCGCCCAACGCGTCGTTGGTGAAGGCCAGTGTCACGCTGCGGCTGGGTTTCGCCGGCTGCGCCTGACAGCCGACCGCCGACGCGATCAACAACAGCAACAGGAAAATGCGTACGGTTTTATTCATCTTCTTCTTCGTCGGCCGGTGCGGCCCGGTTCAGAATTTCGGTGATCGGCCGGTGGGGAACGAACGGCGTCAGCGCCACGCCGAACGGGGCGGCGCCGAGCAGTCGGTTCACGCCGGTCTGGATTTCCCAGGTCGGCAGCAGCCGGCCGCTCGCCGTCATGGCCGTGTCGAACGCGACGATTCCCCGCTTCGCCGAGCCGGTCAGCGCCAGCAACTGCGCCGACAGGCGACTCATGGAATCATAGCCCTCCCGACGTGTCAAACCGCGCGCCGTCCGCCAGCGGTGCCAATCCATGCACACCACGAGACGATCGAGGCGTTTGCCCGCCAGCGCGCGTAGATCCATCCCCGTCTCCAGGAGGTAGTCGTTTTGCTCCAGCGGGGCGGGCAACGACAAGGTCAGACCGACGCGACAGCCGGGCGCGGCGCGACGGATCGCTGCGAGGATCACGTCCACCGCGCGGTTGATCTGGCCGGCTTGCGCTTGGCGCAACGCCGCGAACGCCGCGTTGTTCAAATCCCGCGTGCGCCACGCGGATCGATCGGCGGGCAGGGCGTTCATCGTCGCGGGCCAGTCGATCTCGCCGCCGGCCGGCACGGTCGCCGCGTTGCGCGCCTGTTCGGGCATCCCTTCGCCCGGCGCGATCGCCAGATCGCGACCGAGCCAGATTTCGTCGACGCCCGCGCGCGCCAGATCCGCAGCCAACGCCGCCAGTTGCTTGATCTCGCTTTCATCGAACAGGTTGCGGTGACGCTCGTCGGCGACGAACGTTTTGCTCTGCTCGTCCCAGCGTTGCTCGGTGATTTCGCTCCCCTCACGCGGCGGAATCGCCCGCGTGGGCAACACCGCGATCAAGGCCAGGTCGGCCTTGTGCGCGGCCGCGACCATGCGCGACAAAACTTCGCCGCTCACCGGCGCGACCTGCGTCGCGAAATAGGCCCCGTGCGGCGGCGGCTGTTTCACCAGTCGGTGCGCCGGTGTGCCGGGCAGCCGGTAGGCGTCGACCGCCAGTGCGTTGTAGCCGTTGAGCGCCAGCAACGAAGCCAGCCGCGCCAGTTCCCCGTCGTCGGTTTGCGTCAACCGCCCGAGCCACGCCACCAGCGGCCGGCGTTCCTCGCGGCGCACGCGGGGCAGGGGCAGGGCAGGGCCTCGTCGCCGGCTTTCTCCCGCGCCGTTTCCAGCCGCCGGCGCACCTCGGCGATCGCCGCTCCCGTCGGGTAATTTCGTAGGTAATGCTCGAAGTGCGTGACCGCCGCCGCGTACGCTTCCCGTCGATAGGCCGACTCGCCGGCCTTGAACGTCGCGTCCGCCGCGAAGGGCTCGTTGGGCGCCGTGCGGTAAACGGTCATCATCTCGGATTCGGCTTGTTGATAGTCGCCCTGGTAGAATGCGCTCAGCGCCCGATCGTACCGTTGACGCGCGGAAGGCTCCGCCGCATTCGCCGCCAACAGCGCGAGGCATCCGCAAATAAGTACGCACCATAAGGCGATTTGTTTGTTTTTACACACGTTGTCTTCACTATCACCAAGTGGCCGTCGAGCGCAATCGGCAATTGACAGTCGATCGTCTTGTGCTATCTTCTCTCTCCTAATTGATCCGGCTCAAACGACTTGCTGATGAGGTGCGATTTCGATGAGTGACAAGAAGACCAACTACAAAGACACCCTGGCGCTGCCGTTCACGGAGTTTCCGATGAAGGCCAATCTCGCGCAGCGCGAACCGGAAATGCTCAGTCGTTGGGACCAGATGGATCTGTACGGCAAGATCCAGCAGGCCCGTCAGGGACGGCCCAAGTTCATTCTGCACGACGGCCCGCCCTACGCCAACGGCAACATCCACCTGGGCACCGTGCTCAACAAGGTGTTGAAAGACATTATTATCAAGTCGAAGACGATGCAGAACATTTTGAGCCCCTACGTGCCCGGCTGGGATTGCCACGGTCTGCCGATCGAAAACGCGATGCTCAAGGAGCTGGGCGAATCCAAGCCCGCCGCCGGTCAGGAAGGCGATTTCCGCCGCCGTTGCCGCGAGTACGCCGCGCGCTACATCGACATCCAGCGCGCCGAGTTCATGCGCTTGGGCGTGTTGGGCCAGTGGGCCGACCCCTACATCACGATGAAGACGCTGTACGAGGCGATCACCGCGCGCGAACTGGGCAAGTTCATCGCCAAGGGCAGCGTCTACAAAAGCCGCAAGCCGGTGTACTGGTGCGCCTCGTGCGTGACCGCGCTGGCCGAGGCCGAGGTCGAATACCAGGATCACACCACGCCCTCGATCTACGTGAAGTTTCCCATGATCGATGAGGTCGCCGACGTCATCCCCGCCGCGGCGGGGTACAAGGTCAGCGTGGTCATCTGGACCACCACGCCCTGGACGATTCCGGCCAACCTCGCGCTCGCGTTCCATCCGGAGTACGACTACGTGCTGGTCGACGCGGGCGACGGCGAAGCGTTCATCATGGCCGAGCGCCTCGCGCCGATCTGCATGGACGCCTTCGGGAAGCCGCTCAAAGTGCTGGCGACCTTCACCGCCGCCGGGTTGGAAAAGAAAAAGGCGCAGCATCCGCTGGGCTATCGCGAATCGTTGATCGTCCTGGCCGAGTACGTCACCCTCGACAGCGGCACGGGCATCGTGCACATCGCCCCCGGCCACGGCCAGGAGGACTACGAGGTCGGCCTCGCCTATGGGCTGGACGCCTATTCGCCCGTCGACGATTTCGGCAAGTTCACCCACGAGGTGCCCGAGTGGGCCGGCACCTACGTGTTCGCTGCCAACAAATCGGTGAACAAAACGCTCGCCGAACGCGGCATGCTGCTGGAACAACACGACGAACAACACCAGTATCCGCACTGCTGGCGCTGCAAGGAACCGATCATCTTCCGCAGCACCGAACAGTGGTTCATCTCGATGAGCGAAAACGAACTACGCCGCAAAGCGCTCGACGAAATCAAGCGCGTCGGCTGGATTCCCGCCTGGGGCCGCGACCGCATCTACGGTATGGTCGAAAACCGGCCCGATTGGTGCATCAGCCGCCAGCGCAGTTGGGGCGTGCCGATCGTCGCGTTCCATTGCGACCACTGCCACGAAATTCTGTTGAGCAAGGAAGTCGTCGATCACGTCGCCGATATTTTCGCCAAGGAAACTTCCGACGCATGGTTCGATAAATCGGCCGAAGAGTTGCTGCCCGCCGACTTCAAGTGCCCCAAGTGCGGCTGGTCTTCGTTCAGCAAGGAGACAGACATCCTCGACGTCTGGTTCGATTCGGGCGTCAGCTACGCGGCGGTTTGCGAAACCGATCCGCAATTGGGCGCGCCGGTCGACCTGTACCTCGAAGGCTCCGATCAGCACCGCGGCTGGTTCCACAGCACGCTGCTGGCCGCCGTCGGCACGCGCGACCGGGCACCGTACAAAACGGTGCTCACCCACGGTTTCGTCGTCGACGGCAAGGGCTACAAAATGTCCAAGAGCCTGGGCAACACGATTCCGCCGATGCAGATCATCGAAAAATTCGGCGCGGAGATCCTGCGCTTGTGGACGGCCGGCAGCGACTACCGCGATGACATCCGCATTTCCGACGAAATCGTCAACGGGCTGGTCGATGGCTACCGCAAGGTGCGCAACACGCTGCGCTTCATGCTGGGCACGCTCAACGACTTCGACCCGGCCGAACACGCGATTCCCGAAGCCGAGCTCGACGAACTCGAGCGCTTCATCCTCGCCAAGTGGGAAATGCTGCGCCAGCGCCTGTTGCGCGCCTACAACGAGTACGAGTTCCACCAGGTCTATCATCACCTGCTCAACTTCTGCGCGGTGGATCTGTCCAGCTTCTACCTCGACATTCGCAAGGACACGCTGTACGCCGACGCGATCGGCGATCCGACCCGCCGCGGCGCGCAAACGGCGATCCACACGCTGGTCGGTGAAATGTTGCGCCTGATGGCGCCGATCTTCTCCTTCACCGCCGACGAAGCCTGGCAGTATCTGCCCGGCGACAAGGAAGACAGCGTGCACCTGGCGTTGTTCGGCGCGGAAAAACCGGCGCGCATCGACCAGGCGCTGCTCAAGCGTTGGGACGATCTGCTCGAAGTGCGCGGCGCGGTCAACAAGGCGATCGAAACTGCGATCGAGCGCAAGCTGATCAAGCAGCGTCTCGAAGCGGAACTGACCATCGCCGGCGACGACAAGCTGCGCGCCATGCTCGGGGCATACGGCGACTCGCTGCTGCGCCTGTTTATGGTCGCCAAGGTGACCGTGGTCGCCGAATTGACCGGCGAGCCGCTCGCCCTCAGCGAAGCCCTGGGCACGATCAAGGTCGGCCTTGAACCCACGACCGCGCCCAAGTGTCCACGTTGTTGGAATCGCGATGAGACCGTCGGCCGTGGACACCCGGAACTGTGCTCGCGTTGCGCGGCGGTCATTGCCTGACAGGGAGAGATGGTGCGTAAAGTACTGCACGACAAATACGGCGCGATGATCATCATCGGCATAATCAGCCTGGTGCTGGATCAGGTGACCAAATCGATGATCATCGCCCGATTTCCGCGCGGCGGCTCGCTGCCGGTGATCGACGGCTTCTTCGAGCTGTATCACACGCACAACGACGCGGCGGCCTTCGGTTTGTTCGGCGGCAACTCGGTGACCTTCTTTCTGGTCGTCAGTTGCTTCGCCATCGCCTTCATTTTCTATTACTTCGTCAAGCTGGAACGCACCGACGTGCTGCTGGCCGCCTCGTTGGCGATGATTCTCGGCGGCGCGCTGGGCAACATCATCGACCGCATCCGGCACGGTTTCGTCATCGACTTCCTGCGCTTCTATCTCGGCGAGCATTCGTGGCCGACCTTCAACGTCGCCGACATCGCCATCGTCTGCGGCGTCGCCGTGTTCGCATTGGATATGATTCGCCAGGAGCGTCGCGCGGCGCTCGAGAAAGGGGCCTGAGCGCGTGCATCCGATGATTTTCGAGCTGGGTCCGCTGAAGCTGCACAGCTACGGCTTCATGCTCGCCATCGCGTTTCTCGTCGGCATCTGGCTCGCCTCGCGCGAGGCCAAACGTCTGGGCGTCGATCCCGAAGACGTGCAAAACCTTGCTTTTTGGATACTGTTGTCCTCGATCGTCGGCTCGCGGCTGTTCCATGTGATCGTCTTCTGGGAGCAGATGGACAGCTTCTGGGAACCCTTCAAAATCTGGGAAGGCGGCTTGGTCTACTACGGCGGCTTCCTGGGCGCGGTGACCGCGAGCATTATCTACACGCGCGTCAAGAAAATGGACTTCTGGCAGTTCGGCGACATTATCGCCCCGTCCATCGCCCTCGGGCTGATGTTCGGCCGCACCGGTTGCACGTTGGTCGGCTGTTGCTACGGCAAGCCTTGCGCCCCCGATTTCCCCCTGGGCATCGTTTTTCCGACCGAGACGATCGGCATGGCCGGCGTGCCGCTGTACCCGACGCAGCCCGCCGAGGCCCTGGGCAGTCTGGCGATCTTCCTGCTTCTCTGGCTGTTCCTGCGGCATCGGCGGAAATTCCGCGGGCAGGTGCTGGCCGTGTTCGTGTTGCTTTATTCGTTGCTGCGCACGATTCTTGAATTCTGGCGGGCCGATCCGCGCGGCTTTCTACGATTGTTCACCGTTCACGGCGAGCCCGGCCTGACCGCCCAGACGGCCGACGGGTTCAAAGGCGCGCTGCTGTGGGCCGAAACGCTGGCCGAGGTCGGCCCAGGCGTTTATGCCGTGCAACTGTCGGAAAGTCAGGTGGTCAGCATCGTGCTCAGTCTGGCCATCGCCGTGTTTTGGGTTTATAAAAGTCGACACGACCGGCGCCTGGGCGTGGAACTGGGGCCGGTTCCGGTGACGACCGCAAAGGCGAAAGCCCCTAAGCGAAAGGGTAAGAAATGACGCGGCGGATACTTCCGATGTTGTTGGCGTTGGCGCTGGGCCTGGCCGCCTGCAGCGTGACCAAAACCGATTTGCGCCTGGACCAGCTGGACATCGAAGGCATCCCCGCCGATGAGGTCACCGACGATCTCACCGCGCTCAACGCCCGCGTCACCGGCCTGTGGTCGAGCCTGATCAAAGCCAAGCTGACCACCCACATCACCAAAAAACGCATCGCCGAATACTTCGAATCGGAAAAGGACCTCTCCGATTTCATCGCCATTTACGCCAGCTTGTTCCGTGAAAAGCATTTCGCCCGCGAATACGTCTACGATTATGAAATCGGCGAGATCACCGTCGAGCCCAATGGCGTAATCGCGCGGGTGGAAATCACGATCCGCGGCCGTATCTATTGGTTTTTCCTGCATAAGATCCACGAGGTGCAGCGCTGGAAGCGCGTCGACGGCGTCTGGTATATCCAACCGGAAACCTACTGAGCTTCCATGCGCGAAAGTCCTTGGGATAAGCATGGGTTGACCTCTTGATAAAGTATACATGCAGAAACAAATAATCGTAGAACGTCGATTATAAAACGCGTTGCCTTCTTCGAAAAATCCAACGTTTCAACTGGTGAACAACTTTATTTTATTAGGTCGAGGTATATTTGTATCCGACCTTTCTTTTTTACGTTTCGATTCAAGGCATTTTATGTTATGTTTTCATATCCCATTTGAATGCGGAAATTTTCATGAACGGCAGGATCCTACTTATCGGCAATCGCGAATCCTTGATCGTTGCGCTGGTCGCTTTTCTTGCGGAATGCGGCTTTCAGACCGAAGTGTGCCGTGAGGAAAAAAGCGCCCTGCGCTTCGCCCGCACCTTTCAACCCGACCTGGTGCTCAGCCAGATGAATCATGCGACCCTGACCGGCATGGAGCTGGCGCGGTTGTTCAAAAGCTTCGATTCCTTGGCCGCCATTCCCTTTTTATTGCTGACCGAAACTCAGCCGACCGACGAGGATCTCGAACGCGCCGACATGCGCATCCCGGCCGACGATTTCATCGAGTTGCCGATCGATCGTCCGCGGTTTTTACGGACGATCGATCGCTGGCTGCAAACCGCCGATCGACGCCCGCTTTCCGTTTCCGAACGGATGGCCGGTTCGCTCAGCGAGGAAGAGCCGGCGAACAAACGAAAATCCTGGCGCAAAGGTTTGATCGGTCACGTGACCCTCGGCCGGCTGTGCGCCAACCTCGTTGTCCACCAGGGTTCCGGCCACCTCATCGCTCTGCATGACCGTCGCCGCCTGACCGCTGATGTCCGTCGTGGTCAGTTGATTGCGGTCGAGGCCGTCGACGGCGCGAACGATTCGCTGATGGATTTTCTGGTGCAGTTCAAGACGATCACCGAACGCGAGCGGCAGATCGCCGATTATCAGGCGCTCAATTCCCATCGACGGCCCGAAGACGTGCTGCTGACGACGAATCTGATCACGCCCGAAAAACTAGCCGCCGCGGTCCGGCAAATGCAACTGCACCAATTGCTGCGCCTCTGGCGGCCGCAATGGCACGGCGCCGCGTTCGAGTTCACGCCGCGCTTTCCCGCCGTGTCCGAACTCGCCGCGCCGATCGCCTCGCTGGCCGATTTCCTCAAAGCCGGCATCTTTTCCTCGGCCCTGTCCGAGGAACTGGCCGCCATTTTCCGGCGACGTCGTCGCTTGGCCGCGCCGCTGAAAGTGAATGACGATTTCGCCACGATCGTGCGTCGCTATGAACTCGACGGCAAGCAGCAGGAATTGGCTTTGAACCTCGACGGCAAATCGTTGGACGAAATCGCCGCCGCAAACGGCGCCGAATATGACAGTTATTTGCGGATGGCATTTTTCTTGGCGACCGTCCGCGGCGCCGTGTTTTTCCCCCCGAAACTCGTTGCCGTGACCGCCGGCTCCGAACAACCGGAAGCTACGCCGCCGGATCGATCCGAACCGCCGGAGCAATCCCCCGAGCCGCCGTCGCCGCCGGAACGTCACAGCGGCGAAAAAGGCGCCTTTCGCACCTGGAACGCCGACGAGTATCACCAGGAGATCGACCGGGCGCAAACCCTGTGCGAACAAGGCAATTTCACCGAATCCCGCTCCGCAGCCGAAAAGGCGTTGCAACTCAATCCAAACAGCAGCGCCGCGATGGCCTTGTTGGCTTGGTCGGCCTACAGTCTCTTTGGGCGCGAAAACGATCACGTGAGCTTCGCCAGCAAGCAGATGTTGAAAGACGCCATCAGCCTCGACGAGGGCAACGATCAGGCCATGGTTTTTCTGGCTTTCATCTATCGCGACGAGGGCAAATATGATATGTCGCGTATGTTTTTACAAAAGGCGCTCGAAAACAATCCGGCCAACGGACTCGCCGAACGGGAACTTGGATTGTATGCTGTCGACGCCGATGATATCGCCGACGCCAAATTCCGCCAATAACGGACGCTCCCTCTCGATTTCCTCCGCATCGTATTCGTATTTCCAATGATATTCCGCTACTTTATATCTAAATAAACATAATGTGCATTGGGGTACTCCGTTGACATTTCAAGACTTCAGGCTGTACGTTGAAATGGATTTTTATCCGGGTTAAAAATCGACCCGGCGGTCGTGTGCGTGAGGACGCAAAGCGCGCCGTCGGTGCCTATAGAAAAGCGGTACGAAACCGTTTTTCCAGCGGGCTCGCACAATTGCCCGCACGAAATGACGACTGCCGCCGCCGTCGTACCCCTCTGGATGTTGCACGTAAGGCCGGCAAAGGAGAGACTATGGCGACTACCTACAGCGGTTATATGGGCGAAGCGCTTTGGATCGATCTGACCAAGGGCGAAGCCAAACCCTTTGAAATCACCGACCGCGACCGTTTCCTGTTCATCGGCAACAAGGGCATCGCCGCTAAAATCCTGTGGGATCATCTCGAGCCCGGCATCGATCCGTTGGGCGAGAAAAATCTGCTTGTCGTCAGCACCTCGCCGATGACCGGCACCGGCGGCCCGTGCACCAGCCGATTCAACGTCTCCTGTAAAGGACCGTTGACCGGTGGAATTCTCGCGTCAAACTCCGGCGGTTCTTTCGGCATTCAGCTTAAAAAGGCTGGCTATGATTTAATCGTCCTGGCCGGCAAAGCACCCAAGCCCGTGTACATCGAAATCGACGAAGCCGGCGTGAAAATTCACGATGCCGGCGACTTGTGGGGGCTGGATACCGAAGCCGCACAAGAAGAGATGGTCAAACGCCACGGCAAAGCGGCCGGGCGGTTGGTCATCGGTCCCGGCGGCGAAAACTTGGTGCGTTTTGCCTGCATCATGAGCGGTGAACGCGCCACCGGCCGCGGCGGCGCCGGCGCGGTCATGGGCAGTAAAAACGTCAAGGCCATCGTCGCCAACGGCAAAAAGAAAATCCCGGTCACCAACGAGCAATACAAAGAATTCAACAAGGCTTGGATCAAATACCTCAAGGATCATCCGGTCACCGGTAAGGATCTGCCGGAATTCGGCACCAGCGGCCACCTGCCGCGCTGCAACGAACGCGGCGTGTTGCCCACGCGCAATTATTCGGCGGGCAGTTACGAGAATTTCGCGGAAATCTCCGGCCAGACGCTCGCCAAAAAGTACCTGGTGAAAAACGACGGTTGCATGTCCTGCCCGATCCGTTGCGCCCGCGTGGTGGAAATCGAAGGGAAAAACCTCAAAGGCCCCGAGTACGAAACCATCGCCATGTTCGGTTCCAACATCGACAACAAAGACCTCTGGTCGATCTGCGAGTGGAACTACCTGATGGATAAACTCGGCATCGACACCATCAGCACCGGCGGCGTCATCGGCTTCGCCATGGAACTGACCGAAAAAGGCTTGCTTAACTCCGATCTCACCTGGGGCAAGACCGAAAAATTGGACGACCTCATCCGGGACATCGCCTATCGCCGCGGCCTGGGCGACGATCTGGCCGAAGGCGTGATGCGCATGGCGGAAAAATACGGCGGCAGCGATTTCGCCATTCACTGCAAGGGGCTGGAACTGGCCGCCTATGAACCGCGCCGTTCGGTGGGCCACGGCCTGGGTTACGCCACCTCCAACCGCGGCGGCTGCCACCTCAACTCCGGCTTTATGATGTACTTCGAAAACCTCGGACCGGTGAACATCGATCCGCTCAAGCTCGACGGCAAACCGGGTCTGACCGTCTTCCAGCAGAACATGTTCGACGCCGTGTCCGCCGCCGGCTATTGCATCTTCACCACCTACGGCGTCATCCCCGGCTTCGCCGGCAAGCTCGACCAGAAAAGCACGTTGGCCAAAGTGATCGACAAAACCCTGCGCATCTCCGGCCCGCTGACCGGCGCCATGTTCCGCATGCCCGCCTGCATGTTTCCCATGCATTTGCCGGTCATCCACCATTCCAAGGCGCTGGAACTGGGCACCGGCATGCGCTACAAGGTCGGCGATTTCTTCAAGGCCGGCACGCGCATCTACACCCTGGAAAGAATGTTCAACGTGCGCGAAGGCTTGGTCGAAGATACTTTGCCCAAGCGCCTGACCGACGAAGAGCAGATCCCCGGGCGCCCGGAAACCAAGGTGCCGCTCGATAAGTTGCTGCCTAAATATTACAAGATGCGCGGGTGGGATAAACGCGGCGTGCCGACCGCCAAGCTGCTCAAGTGGCTCGACCTCGATTTCACCGTGCCCGCGCTGCCGCTGGATTCGGCGACCGTCAATGACTTGCAGACGGCCTTCACCGCGACGCGCCGGGCCGTCGAAGCTTCGCGCCACGAGGCCATCGCCGAGCAAAAACCGGCGGCTGCGGCGCCGGTTAAAAAGGCGGCCAAGCCAAAAGTGAAATAAACCGGCAAGACAAGCAAAAAGGGCTCCGACGAACTGAATCGCGGAGCCCTTCGTTTATGTAAACCCCTTCGTGGGGGGTTGGGATCGTCGCCGCTCAACAATTTTCCAGGCAGGCGGCGAAGGCGTCGCATCCCTCCTCGTTCTCGTAGCAGAAGCTCGCGCACGCACGCTCCGCGGTATCCAAGCGAGGGTCGCAAGCGAGATTGAAAAAGTCTTTGTACTCGAGGCACTCCACATTGCTCATCCCGTAGTACGCGTTTTCGCAGCCGGTCGCGTCGTCGTCGCTGCATTGGATTTCACAACGTTCCGTCTCGTAGCATAGATCCGCGCCGTCGGTCAGCTCCGCGATGCAGCCCCGAAAGCAGGCCGGATCGGTCAGATCCTCCTCCGGTGAACAGGCGTAGAATTCGAATGTGCCGTATTCCAGGCACTGGTTCGCCAACGTCTGTGCATAAGCTTCCTGGCAGTCGAAGTCGTCACCGCCGTCGCCGTCATCGTCGTCGTCGCCGTCGCACGCCGCCAGAAAAAACATGGCCATCGTCATGATCAGCAGGCCAAACAACATTGCTTTCAAAAATTTCATCGAACACTCCTTTTTGCCGATCCCGCGTTTTGACAATCCAATTGCCGTCCATTTCAGCAAACGCCGTGCCAGCCGAAATCACACGGTTGAAAACGCCCGTTATTCCGCCTGAATGCGAGCCTATCGCCACCGGTTCTCAAATTCGAAAAATCGCGAATGTGGGGGAATTTCTGTTAACCGGCGCCGAAAAACTGAAAGAGGGAGGGGCTTGGGCTATCCCTTGCGCCGCAGCACACGCTTGTCGCCCACGCGCAGCGTCAGCTTGATGCCGTCGAAATACTCGGCCAGCGGAATCGACCATTTTCGCGACAGCCCGAACAACGTCTTGAAACCCTGCGCGTCGATCTCGCCGTGTTCCTGTAGGTAGGCGG
>Ga0116156_10001829_pt1 | contig 19963 bp, 30 predicted proteins | sample AD_UKC045_MetaG_FD_89891 | JGI IMG/M metagenome (GOLD analysis project Ga0116156, IMG submission 89891) | Active sludge microbial communities of municipal wastewater-treating anaerobic digesters from USA - AD_UKC045_MetaG | ecosystem: Engineered > Bioreactor > Anaerobic > Digestate | place: USA... | reverse complement strand
TGCAGGGGTGTGGTACGTGGGTTGGAGCCACGCTCGCGCGATTACGTTCCCCGACGTGGGTTTGCGCGCGGCCTGTTACCCTGACTGAGACGAGCGATAGCGAGGCGATGGGGATACACAGCGAGGCAGGATTGAATCGGAAGTTTCAAGTTCCGCCGGTCCGTAAAAGCGGCGGCTCAGGAATCGGTCAACTCGCTGTTGGGACATGCTAAAAATACCAATTCCATGGCCTACATGCTGGCCATGCTCAAGGAGGCGATACATAATGGCGGAAATCTACAAATACCGGAAAATTATAGGGCAGTACACAACGTTCTGCCTCGTCGAGCCCGACTACAACCTGTTGGAGCGTGACGATCCGGCGATGGAGGGAGTCCGGATCACGGAGCTGTGCACCCTGGATGACTGGACATATGTGAGCGTGCCGGACGCAATCAGTCTGCCGGAGCAACCGGAGGTGATCGCGGATACCCTGACGCCGGTTGACGTATCGGAGCAACCGGAGCTGAAGGCGGCAATCATCGAAGCATCTCCGAATTGCCGCAGCATCCGGGGGCGCGTGGTGGATAAGATCAGGGAACGTTACAGCATCAATGACGAAATCAAGATGTTGCGTATCGGACCGTCGCCGGAGACGGAGGCATACAACGATTATGTGGAGGCATGCCGGGCATGGGGCAGATCAGAGAAAGAGAAACTGGGGTTATGATGAGCACTGCCCATCGCACCTGGTGCGTACCGTCCGCCGGGGAAGAAGATTCAATTGACGATTGCAGGCGGGGCGGCAGATGCCTCGACGGTCTGCAATGTAACCGCGTTTATGTCAACAGGACATATAATAGCAGCATATTCGGTGGCATAGCCCGCGCCACCCTGCGCGTGACCGAATATCTGCCGTAAATAACATGATCAAGGAGGCCCATCCTACGATGAACGAAGACAAGCAATGCGGTTATCATACACAAAGCATGGAACGCATAGCCAGGCTCGAAGCTATTGCCGACGGTCACAATGTTTCTATTGCACGCCAGCAGGAGATTGCCGCACAACAAACAGAAACAATGGGCAATATCAACAAGTGCATGGCAAAACTCAGCAAGCAGATGGATGCCTTCGAGGACAGATGGGACAGGCGCAGCAAGGAAACTGACCTGATCATAGCCGAATACCACCAAACAATAATCGCCATAAACAAACGATTTGAAGAAGGCGACAACAGATTCGACATGCTTGAATCAATCAACGAAAATTTTAGCTGGTTTGTAAAATCTGCCAACAACATACGAGACAGGGTGGCAAAAATGATCATGTGGGCAGTCGTTCTTGCCGCATTGCTTTTTGCAACTACCCGCTTTACCGATGTACGCGAAGTAATTTTCAAAACAATAAAATAAAACGAGGAGGGCACGCATTATGTTTGAAGCAGCAATCTTTGGCAGCCTCGTTGGTGGCATCTTTAGGGTCATCCCGGAAGTAATAAGAGTATGGGACAGAAAAGACGAAAGATCTCACGAACTTCGAATGCAGGATAAGATGCTTGAATTTCAGAAGCTCAAAGGTGATCAACGTGTTGAAGAAATAACGGCTCAAGGGCAGCAAGATTACAATGTATCTGCTCTCTCCACGCTACAGGAAGCCATCGCCGCGCAAGGCAAGCTGTCAGGAATCCGGTGGATAGATGCAATTTCCTCTTCAGTACGGCCTGTTATTTCTTATTGGTTCATGGGTCTTTATTCCGCAGCAAAAACTGCCATCTTTGTTTCTGCTGTTGACGCGGGGAATGTGTGGCACGAAGCAATAGCTCTTTCATGGACAGACAGCGACATGGCACTATGGGCCAGCATTCTCAATTTCTGGTTCCTTGGTCGCGTATGGGATAGAGTCAAATGATTGCGATAGAAATAGCTGCCACAATCTGCAAGCTATTCGAGGGATTTAAAGAAGTGCCCTATTTGTGCCCTTCGCTAATCTGGACCATCGGATACGGAACAACCAGATATCCAAACGGAAAAAGAGTACAACCCACAGACCATCCGATAAGCAAAGAAACGGCAATAAGTTTCCTGTATCATGACCTCAAAATATCAAGGCTGTCCGTATTGAAAAACTGTCCCGTACTGGCTACAGACACCAATAAACAAGCAGCGATCATCGATTTCACCTATAACCTGGGCGCTGGTCGGCTTCAAGCTTCGACCTTGCGACGCAGGATAAATCAGCAAGATTGGCCGGAAGCCAAAAAAGAGCTGCTAAGATGGGTACGAAGCAACGGCAAAATTTTGCCTGGCCTTGTCAAGAGGCGACAAGTCGAGGCGACTTTGATTTTGTCTGACACACTTCAAAATTAGTGTGTCGTGCGATACACCATGCCTCTCTCCCGTGGTGTATCGCACATCTAAAACTTAGTTAAATAATAATTATAAGTTTTATTATTGACATTAAAATGCTTCCAGGTTATAGCAGCTCGCAAATAACGCGCTTTACAATAGGAGGCAGCCTATGAGTAAGATTGCGATTTTTACTAATTTTAAGAAATTCGATCCTTGGTATTCCCTCACCGGCATAGTCAAAGACCAGGCCAGAATGCTTGCCGAATACGGCAACGATACCCACGTCATTGCCGATGAACAATGCAGCCGTTCTAATTTTCTGACACACGGCAAGCTTCATTGTTTGTTACCTTCCGTCGATCTTTACGACTATCAGGACGGCGAAGAATTGTCTGCGCTGCACATGGAATACGCATCCAACTTAGCCGTAATCCTGGAATCGTTTATCACAAACAATAAAATCGACACCGTTTTTTCCCACGACTGGATTTTTACCGGCTGGAACCGGCCATATGCATTAGCAATTCAAATTGCTTCGCGCAAGCTTTCAGCAATTAACTGGTTTCATTGGATTCACAGCATCCCTTCTACTCCGAAAAGTTGGTGGCATCTTAGTAACTACGGCCCACATCATTGGATAGTTTACCCCAATCGGACGGACACAATGCGCGTAGCAGAAGCGTACCGGACCAACCCCGCGGTCGTGAAAGTGATTCCGCATATCAAGGATTTGCGGATAATGTTTGAGTTTTCGGACACAACATGCCGCATCATCGAAGAAATCCCGGCCTTGATGTATGCCGATATCGTGCAGATTTATCCGGCCTCGTCTGACCGCTTTGAGGCCAAAGGTGTATCAAAAGTAATTAAAATCCTCGGCAACATCAAGGCGCTTGGTCATAGCGTTTGCCTTTTCATTGCAAACCAGTGGGCCACTACTGCAAAGCAATACGCCGACATTAACAAGTATCACAGCATCGCCCGTGAAGCCGGACTAATCCCTGGGCACGATGTAATTTTTTCTTCCAATCTCAAGGATTACGATTTCAAGTACGGCGTTCCCTGGCGGCAGCTACGCGAACTCATGCAGCTTGCCAATCTGTTTGTGTTCCCGACCAGTCACGAAACTTTCGGCTTGGTACTTCCCGAAGTGTCGCTATGCTCAGGGGCGCTATGCATCCTGAACCGATCATTGCAAATGCAAGCGGAAATCGCCGGCAACAACACTCTGTTTTTCGACTTCGGAAGCTATACGCACAATTTTGAACCCGAAGACATGGATGACTACCTGCGACAAGTAGCCTTAATCATCCTGGGACGGATGCAGGAAAACGACAGTCTGCTTACCAGGACATTCATGAGAAAACATTACAATTACGACCACCTTTACTCTCACTATTACGGGCCGATTATCGAAGAGGCGAAAATCTATGAATAAGCATCGCCTGGTTTATCTTTATGTAAGCAACGGATCTTCTCCGTACCCGACAGATTTTGACATGAACGTGCTAACCGTCGATCACTTCGCATCCATGTTTCCACAAGAGGGGTTTTGCTCCCTCTTCCGCTTGTTAATTGATGATGGAGTTTTTGACGAAATCCTTGTCGTGATCGAATCTTCACGATCACCTGGCACTCTCAACTTAGGCAAAAATTTTGATCTCGTTGCCGTACCCAACATCTACAATCTCAAGCCGTTACTGAGGGACAACGACATCATGTGGGCACGCGGGGGTTGGCGATCATGGCATGACTTCCTTAAAAAATGGCACGACACCGGACATTGGCTTTTGTTTTATCGCGCCGCCTCAAACAGGGGAGCATGGCCATTTTGGGATATCGTCTTTGATGACCTTATCAAAGAACCCTTCCAGGATGAAATAGGCCGACTCTATTTGCCGATTAACAAACCAATCAACCAAGTAATGTTTTACCCTCTAATCATCCACCGCATTTACGATGTTATGATTGGGGCTTCCCATATTCACGACAAAAAGGGGCAATGGCGCTTCCTTCCAGTCCTTGAAGAATATCGTAATCGATACGGTACAGATTTGGCGTGCATCATGCCCGGCGGATTCAAAAACGGTGAGCACACAAACCAAATCATTTCAACCGTAAAAGAAAAAAATCTTAACATATTCTTTCCGGGCATGGTGCATCGGCATGATCTGAACATCATGTATAACCACTCTCGCTTGTTCGTCCATTGTGGAGGAGCTGGGCAAAACGACCGAGGGCCGCTTGAAGCATTGTGTTGTGGCACAACCTTAATGATTGCCAATCCCGAATTTCATCCTCCGTTTTTTCGCCACCCATATGTCTTTTGCATTGACCCAAGATTTCCAGAAATCGCTGCTGAACAACTCGCATACGCACTAACAACGATCAATTCTCAACACGAAAATTGGAGGCAAGATGTCCACAGATTCTACAAACAAGAAAATAGTCTCGAAGAAGTTGTCTTTCCTCAGTTTAAAAATGCTTTCAATCTTATCAAGACGACGCCGCACTCAAAAAAGGATGCGGCGATTCGTGCGCTGCTTAACAACAGCTAAAAAACCCGATTGCGCGACGACCCATTAGTCATTGAACGCGGATATCGTTCAATACAACGCATTCTTAGAAGTCAGAGATGAAAAGGCTTATCCCTACTGCATCGCAGTATCCTGAACATGAAATCGGCGAATACTCGTATGGCAGAATCAAAGTTCTTGGCATTGGAAAGCTGAAAATCGGCAAATATTGTTCAATGGCAGACGGCACATTGTTTTTGCTCGGCATGGAACATCGTCCGGACTGGATAACGACATACCCGTTTAACGAACTCTTTTCCTGGGCCAGGCACATTGCTGGTCATCCCATGTCCAAGGGTCCTGTTATCATTGGAAACGATGTCTGGATTGGGCAACAAAGCATTATCCTATCCGGCATATCCATTGGCAATGGTGCCGTGATCGGCGCCGGCAGCATAGTCACAAAAAGCATCCCCGCCTACGCCATCGCCGCCGGCAACCCGGCACGTGTTACCAGTTATCGATTCGACGAAAAAACCCGCGCAAGAATTGAAGCAATGAAATGGTGGGACTGGCCCATTCATAAAATTGCGGAAAACATTGAACATCTTATGACACCACCCAAATAACCAACAAAGGAGGAAAAAATGGAAAACAATTTTGACGCCAACTTTTTCAAGAAAAGAGTCCACCTTATCTGGCGTGCAGCTCCCATAACCAACATGATCATGTCATACTTCAAGCCGAAAACAATGATTGATCTCGGCTGTTCCATAGGAGAGTTCATTCGGGAATTTGAATGTAACGGAGTCGAGTCTTGTGGCGTTGAGCTTTCCCAAGAAGTAACGCCATTCCTGCTATGCCCGAAAAGCTCCATTTTCTTCAAGGATCTTACTAAGCCGCTCAAAATCAATGACAGTTTTGACATTGCCCTATGTTTCATGGTCGTCGGCAGGCTGCCGGAATCGAAGTGGGGTGCAGTAGCAAAGAACATCAAAAAACTGTCCAAAACCGCCGTAACAGTAGTTGAAAACGAACAGAGGTGGGCATACGAAATGTGGAAACAAGGATTTACCCTTGACGCCTGGACAACATCAGCCATGAAAAAAGACCTGGCGCATCTCAAGGACAAAACGGCGGTACGGTCATTCTATAATCACATCCAAGTTTTTTTTCGCACCTGGAACGGCCTTGACGAGGTTCGATAATGCTGAACCTTGAAACTGCATACTCAGAAAAGTTCTTCGCACGCCGCAAATCACTTATGTGGCGTGCCGGAGTCCTTTGCCCGGCAATCAGAAAAATCCTACGCCCAAAACAGGTCATAGACATTGGTTGTGCCATTGGAGACTTTGTACAATGGTTCAACAAGCACAAGATCGATGCCTACGGCCTGGAAGGGTCAACACAAGTGATCCCTCACCTGGTTTGCGGAAAAGACAGAGTCTTCTTCTGCGATCTGAGAAAAGAGATCCTTACCCCAACGCAATTCGACCTTGCACTTTGCATTGAAGTTGCCGAGCACATCGAAGAAAAATATGCCGATTGCTTTGTGGCAAATCTCTGCAGACTGGCTCCGCGGATTTTTCTTACCGCGGCAGGGCCAGGGCAAGGAGGGCACTACCACGTAAATCTGCAACAGCGGGCTTACTGGTTAAACAAATTTGCCCAACAAGGATACAAAAACAACGAAGACGTTGAAACCGAACTTCGTAAAGTGATTCCAATTAATCACCGTTGGCTTTTAGCAATCCACTCCAATTTGATTTATCTTGAGAGGACCAATGCGCTATCCTAATATCCTCATTGACATTACCACAACCGCTACTCATCGACCAGACATCCTGTTCCGCACCATAGACTCCTTTACCGAGAGGATGCTTACTCCGGTAATCGACAAATGCAGATTGATAATCAATGTTGATCCGGTAGGCGATGAAACCACAACAAGCAAAATCCTCTCCATAATACAACTGTTTTTCAAGTATTACCATGTGCGCTTTACCAAACAACCATCATTTCCTAAAGCATTTATCTGGTGCTGGTCCCAAGTTATCGCACCTTGGGTGCTAAATATTGAGGAAGATTGGGAGCTGCTTGTGAAAACAGATGTATTGTCAATGATCAAAATCATGGAAGAAGAGCCTGACCTTGCGATCTTGCGTCTACCATTCAAGCCGTCCAGAAAAACTCAAAAGAATTGGTCAACGCATTATCCGTGGACAGGAAAATATTATGAATGCCCCGCTGGAAAGCGCCTGGAGATGGGTTTTTGCGGGCACCCTTCCCTGATTCGCAGCGACTTTGTTCACGGGACTGTGCCATGGTTAGACGACACGAAGAATCCGGAAAAGCAGTTTCATCACGGGGAACCGATGCTGATGCGGGAAATTCTCAAATATCGGTATGGCTGTTGGGGAAAAGACGGCGAAGATGCTTACGTAAGGGACATAGGCCGAGAGTGGATGGCAAAAAACGGATGGGCAAAGAAGGGAAGCAAAGCATTTTTTACTGAATGGGAGAAAGTTGAATGAGCAAGTGGACACAAGAAGATCAAGAACTGATTGATTGGTTTCTAAAACAAAAACCCCCTGAAAAACCATTTGGTTTGAATTACGTGCAAACCGTAATTGACCCAACAAAGTATTTCGATTCTCTTTTGAGAGATATCAATAATGGACCAAAAGGGCCACGGGCAATTTTTGGCACATTGCAACAGGATCTTCGAAATTTACGAAGCATTTTGGATTAAAGGAGAAAACCATGAAAGGAGAAAACCTAAATGCGAAGGGAATGATTGATGGCAAACTGTCGATAATCATTCCCTTCGCCTGAAAAAACTCAAGAGCATCCCCAGGCCGCATTTACAGTCCAGGCAATTTACTGTGAGCTGCGCGATCAATGCGACTTTGAAATCATCGTTATCGACAACTATTGCCAAGAACTCCAATATCAGCTCGATAAGAAAGGCGAAAAACGTGATGCCGGCAGCCAATACCTTTCTTCTCTGGCCTCCGAACAGCGACCCTGGCTAAAATACGTTGCTTACGACATCAAGCTTTCACACTGGCAAGCCAAAAATGCTGGAATTGCCGCTTCCAACGGCGAATTTTTGTGGTTTTGCGATGCCCATTGCATCCCGTCCTGTGGTTCGCTTTTTTCCATGTTTAATTACTACCGGAACAACTGGCAAGAACTCAACGGCACGATCCACTTACCGATATCCTACATGCTTGAACGTGCCGGAGTCGAGCTGATTTACAAACTGGTAACGGAACCAGAGCGCGGCATTGTCGCTTACAGCTTTACCCGTTACCGACAAGCGGAAGCTCCATATCAAGTGCCCTGCATGAGCACTTGTGGAATGATGATGCACCGCAGTCTTTACGACCTACTCGGTGGCTGGCCGTCGGATCTCGGCATCTACGGCGGCGGTGAACATTTCATCAACTTTACCCTGGCTGTCCTGGGCAGAACAATCAACATCTGGCCGTCAAAGCCCCTGTACCACTATGCGGCACCCCGTGGTTATCATTGGAATTACAATGATTATCATCGAAATCGCTGCATAGCCACATACATGTTTGGCGGGAATGCGTGGGCGCATAGGTACATTATGAACATCAAAGGCGAAAACCATGTAAAAGAAGCCCTCTTCAAATCAGTAATTAACTCGAAAGCGTGCGTCAGGCATCGAGAGAAGATTGTGGAAAATCAGCAAAAGCATATAACCGAATGGTTGACCGAACAAAGCATTTGCCTTCCTGATAATCTGATTCAATTTGGAGATCAACGATGAAAATAGGAGTAGTTGTCCCTATTGTTGGGAATGAGTTTATCGGACCAATGTTGCAAACCATCAAAGCTAATACCGTGCAACCGGCAGAAATTTTGGTAATTGATAATCGAGAAGATCCATGTGATCTTAATTGTTACGTAACCCAAATAATGACTTGGCCGAGTCCACGCACGGTCAATGAATCCTGGAATTATGGCATAGATTATATGCTGAAAAAACGGATGGATTTGATTTCTGTTTTCAATGATGACATCTTATTGGAAAAATTCTTTTTTGAAAAGATGACAAGTTTGGCGGGAATACACGAACAAGCGGGAGTTTTTTGTCCTGAAACCGTTAAGGCAAGCGACTACGTAAAAAACCCGTTGCCTGTTGGTGCCGAACAATGTATAAAGATGAAAAAACGTGAAGGATGGGCCTGGACAATTAGGGGGTCGATTGCCGAAAAAGTGCCGCCCATCCCCCAAGAAATTGCGACCTTTTGCGGGGACGACTGGTACTGGTTCAAAACAGCTCGACTGGGAATTCCGTGGATGAAAATGAAAAATACATGGTGTTTTCACTATGTTGGCAGAAGCATGAAAATAACTTCCAGGAGGCAAGACCTATCTGCCGATAAAGCCATGTTCAAGTTTTTAGCATAAGTTGGTGCTGCCTCACCGACTTATGTGCCCGGCATTCTGCCCTTGGCGTAGTGCCGGGCTTCCTTTTTTTGTAATACGCTTGAAGCCACCGTTCTTTAAAATAGTCCTGTTCGGATGGCGACATTTGCTGCCTCAAGCGCCACCATCCGAACGAACATGAAAACGTATCCCATGATGGATCACATCCGATTTTAGTAATTGCCTGTTGCTGAGGCAAAATCAACTGCATCATTTGTTTTTTTCCCTCTATTCAGCGACGCCCAATTGGATAACCGGCACGCCGAACTACAAAACCGCTGCCATTCTCGCTTTGGAGTAAATATTTTGCCGCATTCTTCACATTTGATTGGAAGGAATGCCTTCTTATTGTAATATGACTTTCGTTTCTTTCTTGGTTTCATGTAACGTCCCTCCTATATATAGATTTTATGCATTCTGAATATCGATTTGATATCATCAATGCTTTCCACTCGCCCGACGATGGACCCTACAATTTCCCATTCTTTTTGTTTGGTAAGTTGTAACGGCGTAAGTTTTTTGTTGCGTCGTTTGACCTCGAACTCAAAATGTCGGCTATTGATGCAACCAAAAATATCTGCATCGCCACGATTGTTCGCGCCTCCTTGATGACGTTTTACAGCCTTGCAACCAGGTATGGCGTTCAGATATCTTATTATCTTAGTTGAAATTGTCGATTCTAATGGTTCGTGCTTTTTGACTTTTTTGATCTCTATTGGTTTTATCTCATCCATTGGGGAACCTCACGCTGCAATCCGATATCGGGGCGCAAAGATATAACGATTCTTTCGCCCTGGTCATGCCAACATAGAAAGTTCTTATAACAGCTTCACGTGACGTTGAATCAGAGCATCCTTCCATGGCAGCAATGCTAATGTCCGGAAACAAAATAACTTCGTCAGCTTCTCCGCCCTTAGTGCTGTGAATTGTTCCGATAATGATGCGCGGTTTTTCCCTTAAAACTTGTTCATTTCTACCATGCCGTTCATAGACACGCAACGGGTACTCTATCGCTTTCTTTTTTGCCGCGACTAAAACTTCACGAAACCACGCCAAGTCCCTACGCAACGCAAACTTAAGAGCCTGGGGGTCAAAGATTTGCTCATAAAGAACCTGATCTGGAACGGCAGTCACAAAGCTATCAGGATCCATTATCTGATTTAATTTTTCTTTACCACCCTTTTTGAACACTCCTCTTGTTTTAATCATTGATACCCACAAATCCAGCGTTTCCAGGGACCATAGAGATTCCCCGTACATATTGTGAGTCGTGTCTAAAAATGCAAGCAACCGCTCCCTGGTGGATATTTTCTTGCTGTTGTTTGCAAACGATCCCATCGGATTCCAATCGCCACGGGACAGCCTGTATGGATTATGATACGGTAATCCATTTGCTCGAAGTTGCGCCTTGACATTGCCAAGCATATACCCACAAGATGTTAGAATCATTGTTGTTTTGCCATCTTGTGCATTGCGTCCGGCGATTTCGATGGCCTGCTCAGGGGCTTTTATGGTTGCTTTCGGCAGTTCGACTACTTTGCCTTCGGTGTTTTTTGGCTCAAATTCTTTTGGTTCTCTGTTCTTTATTGTTGAAATCCAACCCTTTGCCAATGCATATATTGCATGGGGCAATCGCCAAGACTTGCGAAGCACGCGCTTTCTTTCCGGTGGTAAATCAGGATACAAAAAAGCCTTCGGGTCTGCACCTTTAAAACTGAAAATCGCCTGGTCGTCGTCACCGACGAGAATTATGTATCGCTGATGCTTTGCCCATTGTCGCACAAGACTTAACTCTAATGGAGAAAAATCCTGCACTTCGTCATACATGCCAATTTCCGGATGGCCTGGAGGTGGCTCATTGTATTCTGCGGTAAACTGAATCATGTCGGAAAAATCAATCAGGTTCTTACTTGTTTTCCAGTTTTCATACTTTTTTACGAAATCCAGAATTCTTACCGGAATTGCATCGTGGCTTGTTGGTTTCATCATGGCCCGATGAATGTTCCATTCATTTAAGCACCGATCTCCATCCGAAGCATAATGAGAATCGACTCCCATTTCATCCATTGCATTTGAACCTTCCAAGGACAGACTAAACTGAGGGAACTCTTCGTTCCATTCTGAGATATGATTAGCCACAAGATCCGGCTTTCCCATTGCCCGGTAACACAAGGCATGAAGTGTCCCCTGGTTTTCCGATGGAATGGGAAGTTTCCTGCGGTTCAATTCTGTAGCGGCGGTCTTGCTAAATGATGCCACAATTATATTGTCTGGCCCATGCTTTTCTGCCGCAAGCTCGATTTGACGAGAAAGCCATGTTGTTTTTCCTGTTCCAGGAGGACCGAAGCATCTGTGCTCGCCACTAAGTTCTGTTTCTGCCATATATCGCAATTCTCCTTTTCAGCACTTTTTACCTCCATGTCGGTAAGGCCGACTTTTATTGATTCCATGCTTACGCAAAATTTCTGACTCGATATCAATATTTAAAGCGCAACTCATATCGAGACAGCGAATAATAATATCCGCGACCTCTTCCCTGAACATATTCAAATCATCATTCCGATACGCCTCCAATGCTTCGGATACTTCCGAATGCACCAAGCACAGCAGTTCCGGGATCGGACGGCTGCTTTCCCACCAACCGTGATCTACGGCATTATTATGGACATCTCTTGCTAAATCATTAATTTCCATTGCGATCTCCCTTGATCTTGAAGTATGCGACACAAGCGTAATGAGCAACCTTAAGCATGTCCCGAAGAGTTTCAGCCTCGCCTCTGGCGTTTGTTCCCACACGGTTAGCGTACTTCTTGATTGCTTTCATGCAATCGGAAACATCCCATTCGACCGCAAGCTGATCATCCGGCGCATCCCCGTATTGTGGAATTGTATAATCCACAATATGCCTTCCAACTGTCTCCGAAAACTCTTCCCATTCCTCTTCCCGACTTAACCACGGCTTTTTTGATCTACTTGATATTATTGTGTTTTTCATTTTCAAATCCCCCCCTATATAAGGAAGTTTTAAGTGTGGATATTCCAATAATAAAAATCCACACCTAAACTTTCGATTCAATTACTCGATTTTATTGACTTAATAACAATAATAACCATAATAATTATTTATTTACAACACAAACCATTGATTTCATTGACTTAATAACAATAATAACCATAAATGAAGTTTTTTTGTCTTTTTTCTTTCCTTCTTTTGCTTTGTTTTCCACCTGTTAAAACTTCCTTATATAGGGGGCGTTTTTTGCCCCCTTCCCCCCTTGGAAATTCTTCGCATGTAAGAAAAATTTTGAATTATTGTTATTATGGCTATTAAATATCACCGATTTGCGTTGCACATATTGAAATCATTAAGGATTTTCATAATAACAATACGCCTAAAATGACCGCCGGTCATTATTATTGTTATTAAGGCATACCCTAAGTTGCTGTATTTATAAGCGGATTGCCTTAATAATGATAATCCCAATGAAATCAGCACGTTATATTTTCTCCTGTATTTTCAGATACTTGCCATTGTGCTTAATTTTGTAATTTTTTCCATCGTAAACGACGGTCTTGTATTTGCCAATGCGTTTTTGTATGCTTTTCATGATTTGTTCATGGTTAGGGGGAGGTGTGGCTGGCTTGAGCACATTTCTTTTGATGTTCCCTACTTGCATTGTTCCTGCTATATATCCGGAAAGGAAGATCACTATCGAATATATAAGCAGGATTAGAAAACAACTAAAAATCGTCAACGTCACTCCCTTTATCCTTCCCTTCTTGTTCCTCAAAAGATAACCTGTTTGCATTGTTAAGCAGCTCCTTATTTACAAAAGATTCCGCCACCTTATCTCGATCGATATCAATGTACCAGACAGATCGGCTAATCCAGCGATTGCCGGATTTGAACATTTTTACCTCGGACTGATAGCCATAATCACGCAGCATAATGCCAAAAGTCTTGGCAGAAACAACATCTCTTAAATGTATGGAAATGTGTCGTCTTAATTCAGGCCCAAAGAAGTACAGCCGATGTCCCTCATAAAAGGGTCTGCACATTGCAGCAGCATCTTGAGCGCAATAGAGGGGGTCGGTGTTGGAAAGATAAGAAGTGATCCATGCGCGTATTTGGCCGCGTGAAGTTGTGTCGTCACTTGTTAGTACAGTTTCGGCAGCTTGCAAAAGGGAAAATGCAATCTTTTCCCATTTGTCAGGTTTTAGTTGCGAAAGATAAACTTTTGTTGCGTCTGCGAGCTTACGTCTGAAATACTTTTGTTCAATTAGATTCTGAACTGCCCCAACGTGAATGCACGATTGATCTGTCTCCATCTTGTACTCAGGTGGATCTGCCTGATATTGAATGATTCGTTTGATATTTACGCCAATAAGTAGAGACACCTTCTCCCTGGCTTTTGCATATTCATTACTTAAAGCGACGACATTTTCCGGTGATGGATCGACTTTTACTTCTTTGCTTAATTGTTGAATAGAAAGGCTAATTTTGTCCAGTTCGTCATAAGCCTGATTCTTCTGCGATGTTTCATACGCCTTGGGCAAAGTAAACTTAGTAAAGTAATCCTCTTTTAATTGCCGCTTGATATCAAATCCATGCTTGCGCCTGAAAGCCATAATCAGATCGATGATTTCTTGCGGTTCCCATTCGGCATTTGCTGCCATAGTTGCCAAAGACATATCGTATGAAGACGGAGATTTGTCTTTGAAGTCTGATCGACTTGCCTCCCATGATGCGGCAAATCTCGGTTCAAAAGCACACAACGCCTCAAATTTTTCTTTTGGGGGTTCAGCATTGGGGTCAATAGTATATTGCCCTTCTACAATGCTTGCTATTGTAACAGTTTTGGCTCCTCGCTTGTAGGGGGTAGCATCATCACCAAGATATCCAATGAATCGAGTAAGAGCTGCGTGAAAATCATCATATGAATGACGCGGCCCGTTGTTCTCAAAGACGGATGTGGGATCAGCATAGCCATCTTTGAAGTTGATGGTTTCCGGAGGACGCAATACCCTGGCGAGGTCGTGTGCTGGATCTACGCCATTTTCGCAACCACAAACTCTGGCATAGTCGAGCATATAATGTGCAAACTTGGGCAAAAGATCGGATACTTCTGCCCTGATTATAGAAGTTGTAATTTCTTTGAACTGGTCAAAAAGCCACCACGCGTGAAATCCGTGACCGCTATTGACGATGAGAGTTGGAGCAAGAGGGAAGGCTTTAATGATTTTCAACGCAATTTCTGGCGTTTTGGGAAGCCCAGTTTTTTTGTGGCATGGATGGCTATAATCAACGTCAAGCCATACTCCCGGAATCCCGGCGATTTCATCTGCTTTGCATCGAAAATATGAAGGGTATTTTTTTGGCGCCGTTCCACACCCAAAATACACATTGCACTCGCTTCCGTATTTTGTGATGCAGTTGGCAGCACTCTTGATATCTTTAAACCAATGACTTGTCTTTTTATCATTGACTTGCCATACAAGAATGTAATCTTCTTTTGGTTTGTTGCCAAATAAATCGGCAAGGAATTTCTTAACCATAACGATCTCCCCCGTGGATAATAAATGGATGGGAAAGACCTTTCGATCTTTCCCATCCGGGAGAAACTATTCAACCGAAGAAGAACCTGCCAAATCCGCATTGGAAACTGAAATCATCTTGAAGACAGATTTCAACGATTCCGCGTAAACGGCAATCTTGGCTCTCGCTTCCGGCGGCAATACGCCGAGGATTTTTGGCTTAACCTTTGAATAGCTTATGCCGGCCTTGTTCTGAGCTTTTTCCAGATTGAGCGAAACGATGCAGTCGCGGTAAGCCATTTTTTTGGCTGCCAATTTAACCATGAACTTTTTCATGGGATCGAGCGATGCCGGCGGGATCTGAACTACCATAGGCAACGACTCGCCTGGGCGAAGGATAACCTGGACTCCGATCTGCTTACAAGCCTGACCATCGCCACCCTTGGGATCGCTGCCCCACTGAGCATAGGGACAGGTAAGGCACGAACCCCCTGGTGTACCGATGCCACGGATGCAATCCTTGGAGCTGCAATCCGGAGGCGTTCCGGCACCAGTGAATTCATCGGCCCAGTAAACCCGTTCATTGCGGTTGTGAAGAATGATACCCTCGACAGCTTTGACTGGTTCTGTTTCGCCATCCAGGGTTGGGATTTCCCAAAACTGCGCACCTCCGGAAGGGAACTTGATACGTTCCAAGTCCGAAGGACTCAGGCCGGCACCGCCAAGGTTCTCCTGAATAGCCGCAAGCACGGAAGTATCGTTGAAATCGTATTCCGCAATCATTGCTGGCGGGGCAAGCTCAAGGGCCTTACTAATTTTGTCGGTTGTTGTTGCAGGAACACCTGCCTGTGTACCTTTTGCCACGTTGTCCTCCTAATTTGTTATTCTAACGTCGATTTTTTCTGTCACTTTGAGCAGCTTATTAAGCGGCTCCGGAAGTGCAGCAATGATTTCCTCGGGTTCGGCGACGATTTGTCCGTTGTCGCCGATCCATTCTGTGTTTCCCTTGGCAATTTCGCGCACATAGGCGCTTAGTGACTGATGATTATAAGTCACATAAGCGTCTAAGCCTAACGATTTTAAGGCTTCCGTTACTTCAAGGTTGGTGGCATTTTCGGCTGTGCCCGCCCAAATCTGCCGGCTGAGATATACTGTCTTTTTTCCTTTGATGGAGTTGACCCCCATTTCAAAGAACAAGTCTTTGACTTGTTCTTTGATCAACCTCAGTTCGTCCTGGATGGTTTCCAGGGCCTTTTTCGCTTCTTTTTCTTTTGAATTTAGATCAATGCACCTTGCAATGATCTCTCTTGCCGCTTGTGCCTGATTAGAGCCTTCCTTATCCATTATCCTCCTTTCTCAAGAACATCAGTAACCAAAGGCCGTCTTTTGGCCCATGCCATTAGTTCCTGTTTTATGTTTTTGTTGCCAGTGATCTTAATCAAGGCTTTTACCTGATCGTCATTGGGAGTGGATTGTCCTATTTCCCACCGATAAGCAGTGTGGTATCCCCACCCGGCAGCAGCGGCAATGTCTCGAATCATGAAACCATTTGCCACCCGCCATTTTTTTAGTGGATTGTCCAATAGCCACCCGCGCTCTCTCTCGCGAAAACTTTCCATAGCCCGACCTCCATTAGTAAATATTTTGTAAATAATAGCAGAGATCGGATTTAATGCAACGCGTTTTTTGTTGCGTTTGTTGTTGTTGCAACAAACCATATAAAACGCATTTAGTCAAATAAATTCATTAATAAAACAGAAAATTAAAATTCTTGTTTGTACTGATCCAACACGGAAGCAACAATTTCTTGTCTGATCGCCAGGGCTTTCATGACTTTCATATCGATTGATTTTTCGGCGAGCAGATGAATGTACAAGCCTTCACGTTGTTGTCCTGGCCGATCAAGTCTTTTGCGGGACTGATCGTAGTCCCCCAGTGAGAAACCAAGGGAATAATAAATCGAGTATCGTGCGCGGGTAAAATCTACCCCTTCGCGTCCGGATTTGATCTGAACGCCCAAAACATCGTAATTGCCTATTTGCCATTGAGAAAGCTGATTCGCATGTCCTGACAGTTCCGCATACCGGCGCCCTTGTGATTCCACAACCTCTTTTATGTTCTTCAGGTCGTTGGTAAACCGCGCAAAGATAACTATTGGTTCCTTGATTTCAAAGTCTTCCAGGACATCTGCAAGGAGCTTCTTCTTGCTGTCCCCGATGGGCTGACCGTCGAGATAGCCGGAAGTTATCTCTTGCAGACGCAGCAGTTTGACGAGTGCGTTACTGGCAGTTATTGTGCCGCTTTTTATATCGACGCATAAGTTTGTGCTCATTTCTTCGTAAATTCTTCTTTCCTCCGGGGACAGGGTGCAATACCGCTCGGTATCGCTAAACGGCGGCAGATCGAACACATCTTTGCTCATTACCCGGTAGGCGATGAGGAACATCTTGTTATGCAGATCGCTCAGATTCTTGAAACTGAGGACTTGTTTGCCCTCGAAACCACCCATTACAGCAAATTCGCTTCGGAAGCGTGTGTACGAAATGCCGAAGATACCTGGATCAAGGAAGCGGTACTGGGCATAGGCATCAAGAGGCCCATGTGGAAGCGGGGTGCCTGTAAGTCCCAGGCGGTATTTCGAGTGATGAGCAAGTCGGGCGAAGAACTTTGAGGTAGCTCCACTGGGAGTCTTAAGGCGATGGCATTCATCGGCTACAACGAGATCAAAGTTCACTTCTTTTGCCCATGACGCAAACGGTTCTCGCCATGCCGACTCGTAGTTGATGACGACAACGAACTGCTTGCCGGTTTTCATGGCAACCTGGCGCATGGCTTCGGCCTGTTTGGTCCTTTTTTCTATGGACCACTTTTTTGTTGGCGACAGGCTGACTATGTGCATATTTTTGAAGAACTCTTTCGGGGCATGTTGCTCGATCTGGCCGATGCGATCTTCGTTACCACACCACACATCGACAACTGATGCCGGGCATACGATCAGGGCTTTTTTGATTTGTTTAGGATGATTGGTTATTATATCTACGGCTACTTTCGTTTTCCCGTAGTTAACAACCCATGTCGAGTGCTAATAAAGCTCCACCGCCATAGGTCATTAGGCATCACCTCCTTTCGTTTTCTTGCCGAAACCATGAATTAGTACTTGCTCGGACCTGGACATTAGAACAAGATTGGGTAGGTTATTATTCTTTTTGTTGCCATCAATATGATGAACAACTTCATTACAATCAAGCTTTCTGCCTAACGATTCCTCTAAAACTCGCCGGTGTATGTGTCTTCCAATATTTTCTTCCATTCTGTTAAGCATAGTCTTGAGCAGAAACGTGACGTATGTTCTTTGTATCTTTTGACACGATATGGTTGTTTGCACTGTTCACATACAAGTTCAACAGTTGCGATCATTGCCATTATCCTCATTGCCATTATCCTCATTGCCATTATCCTCATTGCCAAGACCCAAAAGAACACAGACGATATTATAGCTGACAAGTTGATGCTTCCATGGGGGGCTGTTTGTCGCGGGCTGTTTGAGATTGTGAGTGCCTTTCACCACGTCTTGAGCCTTGTCAAGCCGGCTGGCGAGCTCATCGAAAATCGGAGCGTCTTTATCGGGGACCAGCTTGCCGAAGGACTGGCGGATACTGGATGCTGTAGCGGGGGTCAGGAGGTACTGCCATGCCCTCTTTTTGGGAACCCACTTGCCGCCAGGAACCCTGGTGCATCTGTCCTTTTGTGAGAATGGTGTTTTAATGAAAACTTCTTGGCTGTTTTGATCAATCTCTATCTGTATCATGCTTGCCTCCCGCAGTTGGTTATATGGTTTGATAGTATGACGCAACAAAAAAAACAGACAATAGTATATTATTGTTGTTTTATTTGTAAATCAGGATTTTAGTAACTGCCTAAACCTAATCATATTGAACGAAAATAAAGCACTACAAAACGTATTTTTGTAATGGCCGCATAACAAAACTAAGTTTAGTTATTTAATGATTATCAGGCGTTGAAAAAGTGGACATCGGAAAGGCCCGCGGCGAGGTTATACACGTCAGTTACGAAGGCTATATCGTGACCAAATTCCGTGTTTAGGCAGTTGGCAAGTTCGATTGCGTCTTCCCAATCAAAACCGAAGTACATCTTGGAACCGAAGATTCCTTGTATCTTCGGCCAGATTACCCCTACTTCATATCCGTTTTCTGGATCGTACAGTTCTGGGGTGATTATAAACAAGCAGTCATCTTTTTTTCCCATTGTTTCCCTTTTGATACCATTGAAAATTTTGTTAAAGAACAGAAGATAAAATGTCAAAAAGCAACGCCCCTACATTTTTATCAGTAGCTTAATCGTTGAAATGCGTTTTGTCAAGAACAAAAATTAGGCCGATATAGAAAAGGAATGTTTCGAGGGAACCGTATTCTATTAATAGTACACAACCAATAATAAGTGATGTGCGTAATTTGTTGTTCATGGTTTTTCTTTATTCGTTAATGCCGTAATTAGCTTCCCGTGCCGCCTCCTTAAAATCCCGGTGGAACTTAACCATCGGGTCGCGGCTGTAGTGCCCGCAATCCCCGTGGCACCATGTCTCGCAGTAAAATTTTAGTTTCAAGCCATTCCCCACAGTACTTGCACTCTCGTATTACTGTTAATGGCTTGTTGTGCGGTGGCGTATATAGCACCGGATGACAGATAACATATGGGTGATCGCAAAGCAGCTTCTGGCGATCTTCGTTCATCACCCCTGATTCCATTCTTTAGGCAGCATCCAGAACAGCACATCGCCTATTATCTTTCTCTCTGTTAGGGGCCGGTTGGCGATCTTCTTACACTGGCGTTTGTTCATGTTTCCTCTCCTGCACCGTTCTCTCGCCCCGTTTTCTCCGGGGATTGCCGCACATATAGCAGCTACACGGTGTCCCTGTCTTCCTGCATTGCCTCAAGGTACGCTCTACCCATTCCCTGTTAAAGTAGCGACTTCTAAGCTCGTAGCGATACCGCCGCTTAAACTTTCGCAGGGCAATCACCTTGGCCCGGATCATGTTAAGGCCGATCACTTTTTACTCCTTACTTATTTCAGCTACTTCTGCATCCCGTAGCCATTTTATC